>SMVB01205550.1_pt1 | contig 22054 bp, 16 predicted proteins | sample 2456461 | NCBI WGS metagenome assembly SMVB01 (sample SAMN11095934, study PRJNA526329) | marine sediment metagenome | biome: Marine sediment; feature: Surficial sediment; material: Deep marine sediment; isolation source: Hadal surficial sediment | place: Pacific Ocean | collected 2014-05 | depth...
GCCACACCACCGAGACCGGCGCCAATCAACAACTGCATGGCGATTATCCAGGACCTTTTGGTCTTGAGAATATCGACGAATGGACTCCAGAAAGGCTTGATCACCCACGGCAGATATAACCAGCTGGTGTAGAGGGCGATTTCTGCATTTGACACGCCCAAACGCTTGAACATGATAACCGACACGCTCATGACAACTACATAAGGCAGACCGCTGGCAAAGTAGAGACTGGGTATCCAGCCCCAGGGGGTATTTTTGCGGTGTGCCTGATCTATTTGCATGTGTTTTAACCCCTTCCCTGGTTCAATTTGAAGCGCTAGCGGCCAGTTTATCCCGTGCGATTTTAAGACAACCGTTGACCGGTTCATCAACGATACTAACCGGGTCCGGAGGTGGAGAAAGCAGACTCAGACCGCTGATCAGCTCTTTTCGGAAAACCCGGTTTCTACATGCGATACCTCCTGCCAGCATCAATGGATACGGTTTTGTGAAGGTCAGTCTGTCGGCAACCGCTGCAACCAGTTTGACTGCCTCGGTAACCGCGTTTTTCACAATCTCATTGGCCAACGGGTCTTTCAGTTCAGCCGCTTCAAGGACAATTGGCGCAATCGCTGCCACTTCACGTCTGACATCGCCTGTTGCTGTCAATTTCTGCAAAATACGCCTTGCATCGGCAATTTCCAGACGCTTAAGAACCAGTTCACACATGATGGTCGGCGGACCGATTCCATCGGTTGCTTCAGCCACCGCCGACAAGGCTTTGCAACCTAGATCAAAGCCGCTGCCCTTATCGCCAAACCAGTGACCCCAACCACCGAGCGTCGCGGTTTCACCTTTTGAATTGACTCCTACGGCAACAGATCCTGTGCCAACGATCAAGGCCACACCGCGGCCTTCGGCGGCACCGCTGGCCAGAACCGGCTCTGCATCGTGAATGATATCGACGTTTGCAGACAGGTTGCGGCTCACAGCCCAGGCAATAACCTCATCACGGACATCTGAAAAAGAACTACCCGCCAGTGCCAACACTGCATAATCGAGACTCTGACCTTGCAACCCCGCCTCGGTCAACGCTTCATCAACCGCCTGGTCCAGGCTCTGCAACGAGCGCTGTTTTCCTGCCAGACGTAAATTGGACGGCCCGCCCCGCCCGCGGCCAAGAATATGTAATTCACCGAAGCTATCCAGCGATGCGATCAAGGCAGCGGTCTTGGAGCCACCGCCATCCACACCCAACACCAGGCGGGATTTTTTTGACGCTGATATCACTGGGAATCTTTCCCGCTTACCGTATCGTCGGATTCAAGCGCATGACGCAGGTGACCGTTGACTGATTTGAGACGGGCGCTGGCCGCCTCTTGTGCAACACCAAGATTTTGCATGACGATGGCAGTCTTGACTTCACCATCGCATCGTTCCAGCAATTTCTCTGCCTCCGCAGGCGTGCAATCGGTCAGGGTGGCCACAATTCGCACTGCCCTTTCAGCCAATTTCTTATTGCTGGCGCGCACATCGACCATCAGGTTGCTGTAGGTCTTGCCCATACGCACCATGGCGCCGGTGGTCAGCATATTCAGAACCATTTTGGTCGCAGTGCCGGCTTTCAAGCGGGTTGAGCCGGACAAAATTTCGGGGCCGACAACGGGGATGATATTTATCTCGGTATGGCCCGCCAGTTCAGCTTCAGCGTTGCAACTGAAACCAATTGTGAACGCGCCAACTTCTGTTGCATAATCCAGCCCGCCGATCACATAGGGTGTGCGACCGCTGGCGGCTATGCCGACGACAACATCAAGACCGGAAAGACCAAGGGCCTGCAGGTCAGCACCACCCATCACGCGAGAATCCTCTGCCCCCTCAACTGCTCGCAGCAGCCCTTCCGGGCCTCCGGCGATCAGGCCCTGAACCATTTCCGGGTCGGTACTGAAAGTTGGCGGGCATTCAACTGCATCCAGCACACCCAGACGCCCGGAGGTGCCGGCGCCCATGTATATCAGACGTCCGCCATTCGCCAGTCGATCGGCAATGATATCGATCGCCTCTGCAATGGCTTCAGAAACGGCAGTCACCGCAGTGACTACGCTGGCATCCTCAGTATTCATCAATTGCACTATTTCAAGTGAACTGAAATTGTCCAGATCCAGGCTTGAGGAATTGCGCGCCTCGGTGGTCAGTTGATCGAGACCGGGTAGATTTTTAGTGCGGTCTGACATGGCATTTGTCCGTATAGTAGGAGTATTCCGGTCTGCATTGATACCGATCACTATGTACCAAACCCGACAAGCCATCAGAATCCCGAAAACGCTGATGTTCTGTTTGTTTTTGATGACAGTCGCGACCGCCATTTTTGTACCTGGCATGGCGGCTGCAGACACGGTCCTGAGCGGTATTGATGTGCTTAAACGTGATCATTTCAGCGCCCTCGCCGGTCGGAATGTAGGTTTGATTACCAATCAAACAGGTATTGATCGCAGTGGCATCAGCAACATCCAATTGCTCCACCAGGCTTCTGCCGTAAATTTCGTTGCCTTGTTTAGCCCGGAACATGGTCTCCTCGGCAAACTTGATATTGAAAACATCACTGACAGTATGGATGCCACCACCGGTGTAAAAGTCTTCAGTCTGTACGGCAACACCCGCATCCCGAGTACCGAGATGCTGCAAGGGATCGATACCCTGGTTTTCGATATTCAAGACATCGGCACGCGGTTTTATACTTACATCTCGACCATGGGTGAAGCCATGCGGGCTGCGGCTGATCACGATATCCGTTTTGTTGTCCTCGACAGACCCAATCCCATCAATGGCATTAACGTCGCCGGTCCGGTACTGGACGAAGGCAGGCAATCTTTTGTCGGATTCCATCGCCTGCCGGTCCGCCACGGTATGACTGTCGGTGAACTGGCGCTGATGTTCAGAACCGAGTTGCAGCTTGACCTGGATCTGCAAATTATCGCAATTGAAGGCTGGAAACGGGCGGATTACTTTGATGTGACCGGTCTTAAATGGGTTAACCCGTCGCCCAATATACGCAATCTTACCGAGGCCATCCTCTATACCGGTATCGGGCTGTTGGAAACCACCAATATTTCTGTGGGTCGAGGCACCGATACGCCTTTTGAGTTGCTTGGTGCGCCCTGGATTGATGGAGAACGGCTTGCCCTGGCATTGAACCGGATCGATTTGCCTGGTATCAATTTCACGCCTGTATCTTTTACACCCGACGCCAGCAAATTCGCAGGAGAACTGTGCAATGGGGTCACTTTCACCATCACCGACCGCAGCCAGTTCGATTCCGTGCGTACCGGTCTTGAAATCGCTTTGACCCTGCGAGGATTGTGGAAGCAGGATTGGGAAGTCGATGCTATTGACCGATTGCTCGGCAACGAGGCGGTGTTGGATGCGATCCGGCTGGGTCGCCCCTATGTTGAAATAGCAAGCATTTACCACGATGCCTTGACTGAGTTTCTGCGACGCCGCGCCAGTTTCCTGATTTATGACTAAATTTGAACATTTAGAACGAGTCATACTAAACACCAAACCTGTCTTTTAGCGATTCATTCTGTTGATAGGTCCAGCGATAGTAATCCCGATTTCTGAGCTGAGCGGCGGCGTCCTCGTCAAGCAAGATTGTCACCCGTTCATGAAGTTGTAGTGCAGATGCAGGACACATGGCCGATACCGGTCCTTCCACCATCCGGGCAACCGCCTCGGCCTTGCTGCCACCGGTCGCCAACAGCAAAATTCTATCTGCGTCCATGATCGTTGCAATACCCATGGTAACTGCCAGTTTTGGCTGGAACTCATGCTTTGAAAACAACCGACTGTTGTCTTTGAGCGTCTGTTTTGTGAGTGTTTTGACCCTTGTACGTGAACGCAAACTGGAGCTTGGTTCATTAAAGCCGATGTGGCCGTTACCGCCGATACCCATCAGTTGCAAATCAATACCACCTGCATTGAGTATTTCCTGTTCGTAGCGTAAGCCGACCAGATGGGGGTTCTCATTCCCGGCGCACAATGGCAAAAATGTATTACGTTTATCAATATCGATACGATCAAAAAACTCACGATTCATGTAACTGCGGTAACTCTGTGGGTTATCGGGCGCAACACCGAGGTATTCGTCAAGGTTAAAACTGCTAACCTGGCTGAACGAAAGACCCGCATTAAGATGTCTATTTACAAGTTGCCGGTAAAGTGCCAACTGCGTGCTGCCAGTGGCGAGCCCCAATACCGCTGAGGGCCGATTATTCAACAGTTCAGCCACCAGATCGGCTGCTGTTGAGGCGACACATTCTGCATTTTTAAGAATGACTACTTCCATGACAAGCCGTTTTAGACGCTTACCTCACCATCAATCCAACTTCGATAGAGATTCATATCATCATCAAGTTCTATGAAGCTGGCTTTGTAGCCGGGACGTATATAACCCAACTCGTCCTCCAGACCCAATGCTCGGGCCGGATAGCATGAAGCCATACGCAATGCTTCCATTGAATCAATGCCTGCGAAATTGGCGGCATTGCGAACCGCTGAAATCATATCCAGGCTGGAGCCGGCCAGCCGCCCGTCTGCTGTTCGGCAGCTACCATCTACGACTTCAATATCAACACCGTCGAAATTAAAACTCTCATCATCAGAGCCCACTGTGGCCATGGCATCGGTCACCAGTACAGAAAACCCTCTCCGTTTTGCGGCAACGGCCACGCGAAAAGTGGCCGGATGCACATGTTGACCATCAGCAATGATGCCACACCAGCTATTATTGTCTTCCAGCGCAGCACCGACCATACCCGGCTCGCGGCTTTCAAATTGGCTCATGGCGTTGAATAAATGCGTAAATCCGCGTAAACCGGCATCCAGCGCCTCGCGGGTCTGGGCATATGTTGCAAGACTGTGACCGCCAAATACCAGAACACCTTCACCACTCAATCGGAATAGCATTTCCGTGTTGGTAAGCTCCGGTGCTATGGTCACCAGCATGCGGCCGTTAGCCAGGGATGTCAGCAACTCATAGGCAACCTCATCGAGCTGTTTGAATTTTCCGGAATCGTGGATGCCCTGCTTTTCAGCATTCAGATATGGGCCTTCAAGATGAAGGCCAAGGACACCCGGCACGCCCTCGGAAATAGCCTGCCCGACAGCCTCTACAGCCTGCTGCATCACATCGAAATCCGTACTGATCAGGGTTGGCAGAAACCCGGTGGTACCGAAGCGCCGGTGTGCTGCGCCGATTTTGCGTATGGTCTCAACACTCGGTGCATCATTAAACATGACCCCGCCACCGCCGTTAACCTGGATATCAATCAGGCCGGGGGCAAGGATGTGATATTTCAAATCAATGATGGATGCAATTTCGGCGTCGATCTCAGCCTGTGGCAACAGCGCGTTAACCCGGCCATTTTCCAGCAAAACCGCAAGACCCTGATGCAATTTCTCTCCGTCAAAGACGCGGCAATTAATGAATGCTGTTTTCATCAGGTTTTATAACATCTCCGGCTTGCTTACGCCCGGACAATATTAACTGAATCAACCAGGCCGCAATGAATGTCAGCAAGGACCCGACAGCCGCATACCAGGGCCAGTAGAGGTCCGTACCAATCGCAATAGCCGACAAGGCGGCAACACCCACTACAAATCCCATCATAGCGGCAAATTGCTGAACACGAGGCGCAAAGACTGCCAGTAAAAACAGACCCAGCACCGGTCCGGTTGCGAAACCGGCAATTTTCAGCACGTTGAAAACCGTGCTTTCGGTGGTGCCGATAGCACCCACCGCTAAGGCAATTACCACCTGCAACAGGCCAAAAACAGCGGTGGCCACCCGGCCCGCCCGTAGTTGCCGGGCTTGTGAAACCGGCACTTTGCGCAGGGGCAACCAAATATCATTGATCAATGCGGTTGCCGAAGAGTTAAGTGAGCTGGAAAGCGTCGACATGGCTGCTGCAAATACCGCTGCCAGGGTCAGCCCGGTCAGCCCGACTGGCATGTAATTGACGATAAAGAAGGCGAATAACTGGTCGCCTTTGCCGCTGGCCAGTGGGTTGGGGCTGGAAACTTGTGTATAAAACCCGGCCAGCGCGATACCTATCAACAAAAACACGGCAAACTGCAGAAATACAATGAAGCCACTGACCGCCAGGCTGAGTGAGGCATCCCGCTGGTTTTTAGCAGACAGATATCGTTGCACCATCAGTTGATCGGTACCATGCGTTGCGGCGGTCAGAAAAGCCCCGCCCACCAAACCCGACCAAAATGTCATCGACGGTTTGGTCAGGCTGAAATCAAAATCGAACATACGAAGCTTGTCAGTTTCAGACGCGAATTGCATTAACGCCGGCAATCCACCCGGGATATTCATGATAATGATCGTGAACGCCGCGCCGGCACCCAGCATATATATCACGAACTGAATGCTGTCATTCCAGATAACGGATTTGGCACCACCGACCAGGGTATAAATAATGGTAATCAGACCCAGCAGAATCACCGAGATGGTCAGATCCAGACCGAGCACGATTTGCAGCACCAGCGCTGTCAGGAACAGCCGCAGCGCATCACTCAAATTGCGTGTAAAAAGAAACAAAACCGACGTCAGCCTGCGGCTCAATTTGCCGAATCGTCGCTCCAGCACCTCGTAAGCGGTAAAGGTCTCGGTACGAAAATATATGGGTAATAACACGTAGATAATGAGTATTCGACCGACTATGTAGCCAATCGCAATCTGCAGAAAAGTGAGATTGCCGTTGATGGCAGCAGGTATACCCGGAAGGCTGAGAAAAGTAACGGTACTGGTCTCGGTGGCCACTATCGACAGTAGCAGGACACCCCATGGCAGTGACCGACCACCCAAAAAGTAATCAGCCGATGTTCTTTGCCCACGTCCCACCCACAGGCCAAACGCCAACACCGCGAGCAGGTAGATGATCACGATCGCCATGTCCAGCGGGTGAATGTTCATTGAAAAATTCATATGCTGAAAATCAATCCTCCAACATGCAAACGGCCCGGAATTCCGGGCCGCTTTCCTTAGCTAAAACAATAAACATGCTTTCCTGGTTGATTTGTCTCCTGTCAGAACAGGAATCTGGCCAGTAGCTGTAGTCGTCTTGGGTTATAGAACCTTCGCGGGTCACCAAACCCGGCACTATTGACCTTGGATTGGATGTTGTAACCGGTCTGATTATCAAACGCGTTAAACAGATCGGCACGTAACTGCACAGTGTAACGGTCGCCGCTTCCAAAGTAGAAGTTTTGCGTGTAGTTAAGATCCAGCTGGTAATGCGAGCTGGTTCGACGCGAACCCGCCGCCTCCGCATAACGGATGGTATCGCTGCTACTGCCGGTCAAATGCCGGTAGGTTTCAACATCCCAGGCTTCCCACGGTTGCCCTGACTGGTAGACAAAGTAAGCACCAACATTGGCATTCCAGTTGAGCTCATAATAACCGTATATTTTAAACTGATGCGGACGATCACCACGCAATGTCCCATGCTTGTTGTCCCACAACTGCCTGCCGGCACCATCGGCAAGAAGAGAGGAACCAATAAAGGTGTTGGCGTCATTCTCGGTGGTAGCGTTATCCTGATCAAAGTTACCGTGATAGTCGCTATAAACATAGGACCCTTGCAGGTAATACCTGTCACCACGCCATTCTGCTTCAAGATTCAACTCATAGTACCTGGTGTGAGCATTATCAAGCTGTGCAATGACGTATGATGAACCACCAATTTCAGCGCGAATCTCAGCCAGGTTGGGAATATAATCCTCTGTCGGGATGCCCGCAGGCGGCTCAAATCGGCTACGTGCGTTGTTGTTGGTATCTTCCCAGAAGTCCCCACCGTTACGGAAACGAATATGGGCACGGGTGGTTAACTGGTCGTTTACTTCGTAGCTCACACCGACCAGATATTCCTCCACATAACGCGGGTCAATACCGTCCTGGAATATTTTACCTGAGGATGACCCTCTGGGACGCTCGGCAATGTAATTACCCTGCTCATCAAACTGCACATCAACTTGCAGGCGACCCAGGTTTCGTGCCCAGGATGCAGCCCTCGCCAATGAACTGGCAGAAGGATGATAAAGGGCATAATTTGCAAACACCGTCGTTTGGTCATTCATATCCCAACTGACACCCAGACGTGGCTGGATCATGTCACTGAAACTGATCTTCTTCATCATGTAACGGTGGCCCAATGCGACTTCAAATCCGGAAACATTTGAACTGTTCTTTTTCAGGCCCTGTCCGAATAATTTATCCTCTGATATCAGTACACCGATATTGAAATGGAAGTCGTTCCAGTGAATGGTGTCATTTAATTCAATATTCCTTGATTTTGTTTCCGAAACAATTGCAGGAACAGAGAGACCCGCTAAGCTTGACTGCTGTACACGCGCCTGGTAAAAAATCGGGGTACCGTCGTCAGCAGCGCTACGACCACCAATAGCGGAAATTGAGCCCCAACCATTACTGGTTCTTTGCAGCGTCTCGGTAATTTCTTCCTGGTGATAACCGATATGCAGATCCTGCGATACGTGATCGCCTTCAAGTGTCAGGTCATAACCAAACTCAAACGACTCACGGGTGAAATCCTGCAGATTGATGGTGGTGGCCACACCAAATCTTCCGCCGCCCTGACGCACGCCGCTTTCATCCACGAACCCATACTGGTCAATTTGACCCTGTGCCCAAAGGTTGTACTCAGGCTCACCATCACGCAGAGTCGGCACCGAATACAGACCCTGCATACCCAGGTTATTGACATCCAGTCGATCGCCAAGTGCAATCTGGAAACCCAGCAAATTATCCGGTCTGCCAGTTGTATCAAGGCTGAAATCCGTATATTTAAAGTAGGCGTTGGAGTTGTCATTGATAATCCAGGAAGCTTCTACTATTGCGATATCCTGCTCCGCACCGCCACCTTCCGATGCCGTGGCAGTTTCAGTACCACTGACGCCACCGCCTTCCTCGGTACGATCGGAGGTACGATAACTGGCGTCTATAAGCAGGTTGTCGGTAACCGCAAAGGTCAGCTTGCCAAAATACTCATCACGCTCACTTGAGAAATCACCTACATCGCCGTAGGCATTGGAACCGTTCTCGCGATCAATGGTTGGACGATAATATGAGCCGTAGAAATAGAGTCTCTCCTTCCACAAAGGACCACTAAAAGATGCCGTCGCCCAATCGCGGTCTTCTTCGAAATCCGTGGTGAAGGCATTCTCCTTACGGTCTTCCGTCATATCCGCCGTCTGAACCTGGTAGCTTATTGAGCCGTGGAATTCATCTGTGCCACTTTTAGAGATGGTATTGACTGTAAAACCACCTGATCGGTTAAAGCCAATTGCCTTGGCGCCACCGCGTATGATCGACACCTGGTCGATATCATGGGTAGACGGCTCGGCTGAAAGCGTGCCGAACAACGGTAATGACACGTCCACACCATCGAACTGGTAGGTGTTGTCCTGACCACTACCACCGGCGCTTGGACCACGAATCGTATCTTCTGAGTACTGGACACCGGGGATCAGCTTGATCAGGTCTCGATACTCCTGACCGACCGGCAGCGCTTCAATCACATCGGAAGTTACCGTTGCACTGATGGAGGCACCAGCGGTATCAACCGCTAGGCTGCTGGTTCCGATCACGATGACCTCTTCAAGCATGGACTCATCGGCTCCGAAATCTACCGCAAGGTCAACTATGGACCTCTGCTGCAAATTGACTTCGGTTACACGTATCCTGGTTGATTCGTCACTTAATGTGAACGTCAGCGTGTATAAACCCGGTGGCAACAAAGGCAATTTATAATCACCATTGGCCGCCGATGTTGACGTGCGTGAACCCGGTAATACCGGACTGGTGGCGGAAATCACCACACCTGAAACCGCTGATCCATCAGAGGCATTGGTGATTTGACCGGCAATACCACCTGTTTGCTGTGCCAGCAAAGGCGCGCTAAATAAGGCGGCAGCAGCCACCAAAATAAGCATCCATGCGGTTTTCCACTGCTTTGAAAGTGGCTTTCTCAAAATTGACTGACTATTCATTTTAATGATCCTGATCGGATAGTTGGCTTGGGAATTGTTAATACTTTGTTATTGCTTTGACGATAAAATATCATTACTCAGGAGAAAGTAAAGAATTATTTATTCCTTTGTGCTATTTTTTTCGCTTGGGAATGGAATTGTATTTTTTTCAACAGAACAAATTTCACCCGGGTAGCTTACTTACGCCATGAATCAAATGAACCAATATGACTGATAAACTCACCAGATTTTACAACTCGTTCCGGCATCCTTGCAGCGCGTTCTATGACCAATGGAAACAGTTGGTTCTATTTACGGGCATGGCACTGATAGCCACTTCCTGTGATACGCAAGACCCAGTTGTGGTTGAGTCTGAAAACCAGGATACGCGAGTGCGTGTCATTGTTATTCACCACACCACTGCAGATTTCAAAGATTCTTTGAATATATTGACCAAACGATCGGACAGACCGGTCAGTTCACACTACCTGGTTCCTGAGCCTGACGACCCTAGTTATGTCAGCAATGATTTGAAGCTGTATTCACTGGTCAGCGAGGAAGCGCGTGCCTGGCACGCAGGCTCAAGTTACTGGGCCGGCAAGACGGCGTTGAATGATATTTCGATCGGAATTGAACTGGTCAACCAAACCTATTGCCGCAAGTCAGAACAACCCATACCTCCCGACGCCATTGACCAGGCGCCTGCAAGGATATGCTTTTACCCGGACTTTGCCGAGCCGCAACTGGAAATCCTGTTGGATCTGCTTAAGGGCATCACCGAACGTCACACAGAAGTTCTGCCTACGCATATCATTGGTCACTCGGATATTGCTCCCCAGCGCAAAATTGACCCTGGCCCAAGGTTCCCCTGGCAACGCCTTTACCGGCTGGGCTATGGCGCCTGGTATGACGATGAAACCGTGTTCAAGTACTGGCAACAGTTCAGAGAAGAGAGCCCTTCTGTGCTTACCTTGCAAACGGCGCTCAACTCCTATGGCTACGGCATCGAGCTTAGCGGTGAACATGACCAGCAATCACAAAATGTAGTGCGCGCATTTCAAATGCACTTCCTGCCGTGGCAGGTAACCAGCGAGTTCAATGCGGACACTGTGGCGATATTGCTTGCACTTCTGGAAAAATACTACCCATCGCGGCTTGAACTTTTGCTTTCAGACGATGTTCCCGATACGCATGAAAATGGGTGAATATCGGGCAATTGTGAATGCTGTATTCAGTGCCAGGTATTAAATTTAGTGCGGAAAAATTAAATGATGTGCTATGGTGCAAACATTCAATAGAATAATTTATTCCAAAGACATTGGTACAAATAAACACATACAGGAATATCCAGACCAGCAATATGACAAGCAGAAGGCCACATGCAATCCAAATAATCACCGTTATATATTGCTGCCTGTTGATGGCTGCAAGCGGCGTAACATTTGGCGCACAACAGGCATCAGAGCCCGGCACTTATACCTGGTCCAGCGATGTTATCGGGGTCGATGAAATGCAATTGAATTCAAATTACTGGGTTGGACGCACCGATAACTCCGAACTACTCCTGAAGAACACACAGTCGATCGCGGTATTGAATGCGCGGACGTTTTCCAGCAATAAGCACCTGGTAGACCTCAATCTATTTCCTCAAGCTTTGTCTGCTGATGAGATCAAAAAACGAATCCTCGCCGTCAGCAAACCCTCAAAATCAGACCGTTATGACGATAATGGTGTTTTGCTTGATGCCACTGCGTATCAGAAACTTGCCGCTAATCTGAATATTGAAAGCATCCCGGATAGTGTAGAGGTTCGATTTGCACTGGTGGTTAAACGCTCAGATATGCGCAGCTACCCCACCGTTAATCGTTATTACAGTTCACCAGCATCGAAAAACCTGGATCGCTTCCAGGAAAACGGATTGTTCCCGGGTGATGCGCTAGCCGTACTTCACCAAAGTACGGACGGCGAATGGTATTTCGTTCAGTCTTACAACTACCCTGCATGGGTTCACAAAAACGACCTGGCATTCGGTGATCGTGAAGTCATAGAAGAATATAAAGCTGCGCCCCGATTCCTGGTGATCACCGGTGACAAGGTCAGCACCTCGTTCAACCCGCAGGTTCCTGCCATTTCCGAATTACAACTGGATATGGGTATTCGGCTGCCATTGCTTGACCCAAAGGACATCGAAAACAGCCTCTACGGACAGAACCCGTTTGCCAGCTATATTGTCCTGCTACCAGTTCGCGATGCGGATGGCAGGCTGGAGCTTAAACCCGCACTGATCGCCCGTAACCAGGATGTGCACAAAGGCTACCTGCCCTATACCCGGGAAAACATCACCCGTCAGGCCTTTAAATTTCTGGGCGAACGATACGGCTGGGGACATTCCTACAACGCCCGTGACTGTACCGGCTTTGTTTCCGAGGTTTACAAGACTTTCGGAATCTACATGCCGCGTAACTCGGGTCAGCAGGGATTAAGCTCGATGGGCGAGAACACCCGCTTTACTGAAGACAGCACTCGAGAGGACAAACTGGCAACATTCAAGTCTCTCGATGCCGGTGACCTGATCTATATACCCGGCCACGTGATGATGTATATCGGCCATGTCGATGACCAGCCCTACGTGATACACGATGTATCCGGGCTTAGCTATATAGACGAGAACGGCGAGTACTACAAAGGCGTGCTCAATGGCGTTTCGGTTACACCGCTCATTCCGTTGCATTTGTCGCAGGAAACAACCTACGTCGACAAAATGTACAACATAAAGAAAGTCAGATGATGGTAAACACCCAATGAAGATTCAAAGAATTCGCTTCGGTATGCTGAAAGTACCGCTGAAGACACCGTTTAAAACCGCCATGCGCACGGTTAAAGAGATCGAGGACGTGGTGGTCATCATGGAAACAGATACCGGTCATACCGGTTATGGCAGCGCGCCCTCAACTGCCGTTATCACCGGCGAGACCCATGGTTCCATTATCGAGGCGATCAATAAAATTATTTCACCGGTTCTGATCGGCCGGGAAATTGAAGACCTGAACAATCTGACCGACAACATTCAAAACTGTATCGTTAAAAACTTCAGCGCCAAGGCTGCAGCCGAGATTGCTGTTTATGACCTATATGGGCAACTTTACAATGCACCCTTGTATAAATTACTCGGTGGCGGCGACAACGTCATATCCACCGACATCACCATCAGCGTGGATTACATCGACAAAATGGTCGAAGATACAATGGCTGCTATCGATCTGGGTTTTGACACACTGAAAATCAAAGTCGGCAAAGACCCGGCTCTGGATATCGAGCGAATCAAGGCCATTTATGCAGCAGTCAACAACCGGGCATTGATCAGACTGGACGCCAACCAGGGCTGGACACCGAAACAAACCGTCTATGTATTACGCACGCTCGAAGACAGCGGCGTTGAACTTGAACTGGTTGAGCAACCGGTCAAAGGCGACGACATCGAAGGCATGAAATACGTCACCGAACGTATCCACACACCGGTCATGGCGGATGAAAGCTCGTTCGGCCCCAAGGAAGCCATCGAACTGATCAGGATGCGTGCTGCTGATATCATCAACATCAAACTGATGAAAACCGGTGGTATATCCAATGCAATCAAGATCGCCGATATCGCCGGTATCTACGGTGTGGACTGCATGATTGGTTGTATGCTGGAATCCAGCATCGGTGTCGCTGCCGCAGCACATATCGCAGCAGCCAAATCCTCCGTCATCACCAAGGTCGATCTCGATACACCTTCCCTGATGCAATACGACCCGGTCGTCAGTGGTGTAAAGTTCAATAATTCCGAAATCAGCATCACTGACGCACCAGGCCTGGGTATTCAAAAAGTCGGTAACCTGACCATGTTGGATATTGAAAGCACATCAGGAAATACCTGGGTACGGGATAAAGCCGGCTAGCAACTGACTTGCTCAGAATCTACGACAAGAAAGGTCTCCTGACGGGACTCCTTCTGTGTGTTGTTTTTATATTGACCTCCTGCAAGCAGGAATTGCCCCCTGTTGAGCAACGCCTGATCATCCTGGGTTTTGATGGCATGGATCCTGTGCTGGCTCAACAATGGATGGATGACGGCTCTTTGGTCAATTTCCGTGAACTGGCCAGCATCGGCGGGTTTCACTCCCTGCCAACCAGCAACCCGCCTCAGTCACCCGTTGCCTGGTCGGATTTTGCCACCGGTACCGGTCCGGGCGAGCACGGCATTTATGACTTTCTACGCCGCGATCCGGCAACACACTTACCGGATTTTTCTATTTCCCGGATTGTCCCGCCAGAGGATTTCCTCAGCTTGTTTGGAATGGAACTGCCGCTGGACGATAGCGAGATCATCAACCGTCGTATCGGCACGCCATTCTGGAGTGCGATTGAAAAACAAGGCGGCCGAGCCACTGTACTGCGGGTGCCGGTTACTTTTCCGCCCGACCCCATCCACCGCATGATGGCAGGTATGGGCGTGCCCGATCTGCTGGGCACCCAGGGTACTTATACAATTTACTCCACACGGCCACTGGCACCTTCTGATACCAGTGGCGCCCGCTCGGTGCGCATGCGTCCTGATCCACAGGGACACATCGAGTCTTTACTTGAAGGCCCTGCCCATCCATTGAAACCCGGGGCACCTGCCCTGAATACCAGCTTGCTGCTCGACCCTGCAGGAGACAAAGTCCGGCTGAGACTGGGCGATGCGGATATTCAACTATCGCCAGGCGAATGGTCCGACTGGATTTCAGTGAGTTTCAATTATTTTGGCCCGGCATCCGTTCAAGGCATTGTCCGTGCATACCTGTTAAGCGCCTATCCACGTGTACAACTCTATATCTCACCCATCAACATCGACCCTCGTGACCCGGTGATACCCTTGTCTTCTCCTCCGGGATACGCGGCTGAAGTTGAAGAACGCTTTGGCTTGTATCATACGATCGGCATGCCGGAGGAAACCTGGTCACTCAACGAAGGTCATCTGACTGATCACGCTTTTCTGGAAATGGTGCGCACCACGCTACGGGAGCAGGAAAGCGTGTACTACGATGCACTGGATCGTCGCGATAGCGATGTCGTCGTCTCGGTGTTCGTGCAGACGGACCGGGTGTCCCACATGTTTTATCGTGGCATTGATCCGCAACATCCGCTGCATCAGGACACCGATGCCGAAGCGCGTAATGCCATACATTGGATTTACCAGCAGGCTGATCGCGTGCTGGGTGAAACCATGCAACGCATGAGCTCGAAAGACCGCCTTATTGTGCTCAGCGATCACGGCTTTGCCCCATTCAGAAGAGCGGTCAATCTCAATCGCTGGTTGGCGAACCATGACCTGCTTGTACTGAAAGATGGAGAACAAGTGTCCGATGTCGGCTTCGCGACCGTAGACTGGTCCCGCACAAAGGCCTACGCACTGGGGCTTAACAGCCTCTATATCAACAGGACCGATCGCGAAGCCCACGGAATCGTAGCTGAAGTTGAAGCGACACAAATCAAGCAGCAGATCATAGCCAGCCTTCCCGGCCTGCTGGATCCGGCATCCGGTTTGCAGGCCATCCGGCAAGTATTCGATGGTGAGCTTCTCTACCCGGGTAATGCAAATAACGATGCACCGGACCTCGTCATCGGCTATGAACCAGGCTTCAGGGCATCCTGGCAAACTACCCTTGGTGGTGTTCCCGCTTCTTTAATCGATGACAACAACAAGAAGTGGAGCGGCGATCACTGCATCACACCCGAAGCCGTCCCCGGAGTTTTATTTACCTCGTTCAAAATGGACCCCCCCCTGGGTTCACTTCGGGATATTGCCCGTTATGCCAGGGAAAACTGGAAAAATTCACAGTGAGTGGTGTCCGGGTTCCTTCTGGTCTGTATTTTCAATCCCGGTTTTTTGCTGCCACTGGTGGATTGTGGCGGCAGTTGGCTGAACTCGAATCTGTTGTCACTCGCGAAGAAACCGAGCAATTGGTGATCGATCGCCCGGTTTATATCGCAAGTTTGCCGCGTTCCGGCACAAGCATTGTGACCGAGATGCTGGCCCGGCACCCGCACCTGACCTGCCATCGCTACAGCGACTTCCCCAATGTGTGGACACCCTACTGGCGCAACTATCTGCTGCAGAGAGCCCGTCGCCATACGCCTGAAATGGTGGATAGAGCACATCAGGACCGTATCGAGGTGAGCAATGACAGTCCTGAGGCCGTAGAGGAAGTGCTGTGGATGTATTTCTTTCAAAGCCCGCATGATGCCACCTCGAACCAGGTTCTGGATGGGCTGACCCGCAATAGCAAGTTTGACCTGTTTTACAAACAACACATTCTCAAATTGCTGGCCGTTCGAAAAGCCAAACGTTACCTTGCCAAGGGCAACTACAATATTTCTCGAATCCGCTACATCCTTGCGCTTAATCCTGATGCAAAATTTCTCATCCCAGTGCGGGAACCAGCGCAACAAATTGCATCCCTGGCAAAGCAGCATGCACTGTTCACCCGAAACAGTCAGGAGGACCCCAGAATTCCGCTGCAAATGGCCATGTCCGGACATTTTGAGTTCGGTCCACGACGTCAACCGGTTAATTTTGGCAATCCACTGGCCACACAAGCGATTATTGACTGTTGGCGGCAGGGCCGGGAAACAGAGGGATGGGCAAGGTATTGGGCAGACACCTATGAGCATATTTATAAGCAATTAGAAGAATTCCCGGCAGTTCGCAAGGCCTGTCTGTTGTTCCGCTATGAGGATTTGTGCACTCATTCAGCCAGCTTGATCGATACCATCCTGGATCATTGCGAACTTCCTGAAGAGGGTTTCGAAACGATCCGGGCGGAATACCTCAAGCGACTCTCGCTGCCGGACTACTACCAGGTGGATTTCGACGTGGAGGACCTGCGCCAGATCGCCTCTCATTGCGACCCGGTGAATGAAAACCTGTCAAAGTTCTGCCAGAATCCAGCATAACCCCTTCGTCAAAGGCTGCTTCACATGTTAAAAAAAATCACTCTCATACTGATGCTATTGGCACCGGTCAGTACAGCGGTTGCCTACATCGGCCCTGGTGCCGGCATCAGTGTGCTGGGGTCTTTGTTGAGTATCCTGGCCACCATCTTTGTAGCCATTGGCGCCATCATATTCTGGCCACTGCGAAAATATATGAAACGCAGAAAGGCCCGGCGAAATAGCGGGGCCAGCACAGAAGCAGACAACACAAGTGACAATGGGTAGACCTCACCTTGGGCTTATTTGATTTTCCTGCCCCGATATTTGGCATCATTGACAGGCTGCTTGCACTGGCACTGCCACCCTTGTTGCGCCTGGTCATCTGGGGAATCTTTGCGGGCTGGCTCAGCATGGTGGTTTACCGGCGCTATTCTGACCAGAAAAACATTGCCGGGCTAAAGGCGCAGCAAAAAACTCAGCAAAAGCACATTGCAGAATTTGATGGCGAATTCACAGAATTGATGCCACTTATCCGCCAAACGCTTGCACTTGGCTTCAGGCAGTTGCGTTTGGCATTGGGCCCGGCACTGCTGGCATCGGTGCCGATATTGTTTATCGTCATTTGGGTTGACGGCGAATTCGGTCACGAGATTCCGGCAACAGGAAGCGAGGTGTTTTTAAGCGTCGAGCCTGCGAATAGTGATATCCAGTGGTCACCGACTAAACAAGTCAGAGTCGCCGAAGGCGGCTGGATAATCGATTGGCCAGCTCAAGATCAGCCATTGACGATAAAGGATGGCCACCTTTCGCTTCTGATTCTGCCGCTGGAGCACAATATCCCGATCATTCACAAGAAGAGATGGTGGAATCTGTTGATGGCCAATCCGCTTGGCTACCTACCGAAGGATGGAAAAATGGATGTCATTCACATCAATCTGCCGGAGGCAGTTTTTATCGCAACGGGCCCCGGCTGGATGCATGGCTGGATGTTCAGTTTTTTTATGTCTGTGCTTCTGTCATCTATTGGATTCAAGCTCCTGTTTCGCATCCATTAAGAAACACTTTAGTTATATTACTGGAGTGTGTTAAAAAGGCTTGCTATGGAAAAACCTGACTCAAAACAATTTGCCAGGGCCACACTATTGGTCTGCATCCTGGCGTTGATGGTGACGGCATGCTCACAAGAGTCTGGCGAAGCCGAAAGCAGCAACGCTAAAACGAAATCATCAAAGCCTGTCAGCACTGCGATCTTGTTGGTCACGCTGGACACAACCCGGGCAGACCGTCTGGGTATTGAGACACGCGATGTTGACACACCCAACCTGAAGACACTGGCAGATCGCGGAGTGTATTTCAAACAGGCCTATTCCGTGACGCCCACCACCTTGCCGTCTCACACATCGATGATGACCGGTCTTTACCCGGCGGATCACAAGGTCCGTGAAAATGCCCGTCAGATCGATAAAAAACTTGAGCTGTTGCCGGCTCTGTTGAAAACCCGCGGCTACAAAACTGCGGCTTTTGTTTCAGGCTATCCGCTTTCCAGTCAGTTTGGTTTGTCCCGTGGCTTCGGCCACTACGATGACGCTTTTGTTAGTTCCGCCGCCGAGCGTTCGGCCACCGAGACAACTGACCTGGCGATCTCCTGGCTCAAAGGCAAGGCAAGCCCCCTTTTCATGTGGGTTCACTATTTCGATCCGCACGATCCTTATCAACCACCCGAGCCATTTAAATCACAATACCCCGATGAGCCCTATCTTGGTGAAATCGCCTACATGGATCAGCAGTTCGGTCGACTGCTGACAGCATTTGAAGATCACAACCAGGGCCGGCCCTGGAAAATTATTGTGGTGGGTGACCATGGCGAAGGTCTGGGTGACCATGGAGAAACACTGCACGGAAACTTGCTTTACCAGGGTACGATGCGCGTACCGCTGATTGTGGCCGGAACCGGGATCGAAGCTGGAACTTCGGAGCGGGCCGTAAGTGTGCGACAAGTTTTCGACACCGTACTGAATTGGTCAGGTGAAGACCGGCCAGGCGGCCTGCTCGGAGAGCAAGTAGAACCAGTGCTAGCAGAGGCTCTGAAACCGTATATGCATTTTGGCTGGCAACCGCAATTTATGGCGGTTCTGGACGGTATCAAGGTGATCATGTCCGGCGATACCGAGATTTACGATGTTCGCACTGATCCGGCAGAAGCCAATAACCTGGACAGTGTGATTGAGCCGGACCCGGCACTGTGGGATGCCATCGAAAGCTACTCAAGCCTGGCACTCGCGGAACCTGACACCGAGCAGCAACAACAGGCCCTCAGCCAGGATGCCCTGGATAAGCTCGCCAGCTTGGGCTATATAGGCTCTCCCGGTCGCTCCAGGCTACGCGAGGATGCGCCCAATCCCAGGGACATGGTTCACCTCTACCATGACATGGATATTGCAGCCGAATACTTCTTTCGACAGGATTATGCTGCCGCTATTACGGTATTTACCCGGATTCTGGAATCAGATCCAAATAATTTCATGACCGCTCTTCGCCTGGCCGTGTCGTATTCAGTGACCGGCGATGATATCCAGGCACAAAAATTCTTTGACCGGGCCAAAGCCATTGACCCGGCCTCTGCTGATCTTCGTCACTACCAGGCGATGCACTATATGAAAAATGAGCAATGGGATTTAGCACAGCCGTTGTTCGAATCCGTGTTAGTTGAGTCACCAGATCGACTCACCACCCTTGCAGCTTTGGCGAAGGTCTATTCAAGCCAGGGCGAATTGAAAAAGGCACTGCTCCAGCTGGAGAGAATTGTAAAGATCAAGGATTCACCTGGAATTGAATGGACCCGACTCGGCCTGCTACGGATGGCTCTGAGTGACACAAAAGGCGCAATTCGCGCTTTCGAAATCTCACAAAAAATGATGGGGGATCAGTTTACATCCCATTTGGATCTGGGTGTCCTGTACATGGCCGAGCGGCGATTCAAAGATGCCGCGGCGAGCCTCGACAAAGTCTCCAGCCGGCATCCCGCCTACCCAATGGCACTTTACAAGCGTGCCCAGACCAGTGTGCTGCTACGTGAGAAGGATCGCGAGAAACGGGTACGCCAGGCTTGGCTGCAAGCGGATAGAACCACTCGACCGCTGATTGAGACAGAGCGGTTATTTCAGGATATCTCGTTTCGTTAACTGGATGAGCAATACAGGAATGATGGTAATGAAAACGGGCATGGGCGTTATGCCTGAAAGTGTGCGTCAAAAAATCGCTGGGTACAGGAGGAAACAGCTTGACCTCGGGGTGTAATGACCTAAAAATAGCCCATCACGTTAAGACCTAAAACTCTTACAAGTAAGGAGATTCCACCATGCACAAGTGTTCCATGGAGATATGAAATGAAACAAAATTTAACTTCCGGTTATCACAACCGCTCCGTTCCAGGTGAACTGAAATTCACTTCTTTGGCTGCGCTACTGCTTATGCTGTCTTTTACCATTTCCAGCAATGCCATCGCACAGGATGCTGAGGACGATAGTGCCGAGGCTTCTTCACTGGAAGAAGTCATCGTTACCGCCCGTAAACGTGAAGAGAGCATCTACGACGTACCCATCAGCATCAGCGTTATTTCCGAAGACCTGATTGAAAACCTGGGTGCCCAGGACTTTACCGATATATTACGTTCGGTCCCAGGCCTCACCGCATATCAGAATGGTCCGGGCAGAACCCGTCTTTATATCCGTGGTATCGCCAACGGCGCCGGTAATGATAATGATACCCAGAATGGCGAGACCGTCAGTATTTACCTTGACGAGATTCCCATCTCCCTGGGCGCAATGAACCCTGAACTCGGTCTTTTCGATCTCAAGCGTGTGGAGGTGCTACGCGGGCCACAGGGTACTTTATATGGTGCCGGCGCCATGGCCGGAACCATACGCCAGGTATCCAACAAGCCAAACCTGACCGAGGTTGAGGGCAAAATAGAAGCAGGTTTTGCCAATATCAGCCACGGAGGGGAAAGCTACAGCTTTAAGGGGCTGGTAAATATACCTCTAGCCAAAGACACATTCGCCCTTCGGGCCAGCGCTTACTACAACGACTTTGGCGGTTATCTTGACAATGTCCAGACGGGTGAAAAAGATGTTAATGACGGCACAACCAAAGGGGGGAGAATCGCCGCCCGCTGGATGCTCAGTGACAATTTCATGGCAGATTTCTCGATCTTTTATCACGACTACTCGGACAATGGCCGTCCTGAAGATCATGATGCAACGCCATTTCTCACCCGCGACACTTTCTCATTTGATGGTTATGACGATGAGATGGATATCTACAATATGACGCTGAATTATGATCTTGGCTGGGGCGAGATTGTTTCGTCCACCTCATATTTTGATCGCACTGTGATCAACCGGCGCTCACTGGATTTGTTGTTTGAATTGGCACTGCCACCCGGCATTACACCGCACGAGTTGGTGGATACAACAGACATGCAGACCTTTGCACAGGAAATCAGACTTGCCTCTACCACTGACAAGCCGTTTCAATGGACAGTCGGGCTATATTTTGACGAAAAAGACACGCTTTACCTGAACACGTTCCCGGTTCCGGGTGCCGATGAAATTTTGGGGGTTCCTTCAGAGGCCTTCGGTGCACCGACAGACACCTTGTTCTATGGTTTTGACGACCTGACCGTTAAAACATATGCATTTTTCGGTGAAGCCTACTACTCGTTTGGCGATTTCACCGTCACAGCTGGATTACGCTATTTTGACTGGCAACAGGATATCGTTTTTTACCAGTCCGGTCTGTTTAACGGCGGCGCCAACAGCGACCCGCGTCCTCAAGGCAAAGATGATGGCGTAAATCCAAAGCTCAGCCTCTCTTATGATATTAACGACAGAACGCTGGTCTATGGTTCAGCTTCACGCGGTTACCGCTATGGTGGTATCAATGGCGCAATCCCGGAAGCTGTATGCGCTGATGAACTTGAAGAAGTTAATCGCGAGGGTGGTGACGTACGCTTTTTCGACCCGGACAAACTCTGGAACTACGAAGTCGGTGCCAAGGGTAC
>SMVB01317030.1_pt1 | contig 22046 bp, 20 predicted proteins | sample 2456461 | NCBI WGS metagenome assembly SMVB01 (sample SAMN11095934, study PRJNA526329) | marine sediment metagenome | biome: Marine sediment; feature: Surficial sediment; material: Deep marine sediment; isolation source: Hadal surficial sediment | place: Pacific Ocean | collected 2014-05 | depth...
ATCCGTGTCGATCTCTGCATGGACGCCCTCCCAGCAGGGTCCCGGTGGCCATTCCGGGACTCCGTCGAGCCAATTTGCAGGTCCCTGTCGTCCTTCTCTGCGGACCAGGAAACCTCGAGGCTCTCGCAAGGAGTAGAATGTCCATCGAGTGGACCACCAATACGGAGGGTCGAGATGACGATTTGTCCGGTTGCCATTGCCGTCGGGTGCAGGCGGTGTCTGATCTTCAAGGTCTGTCCGGTCAAGGGAGTGATCGGGGACTACAAGCAGGGCGAGGCCAGGGAGGAAGAGCAGTCCAAGCAGAAAAAGTGAGCGGGCCGGCTCTTGGCTCGACCCTCACGCCCGCAGTATCCCACCGCTCGGCCGCGTGCCGGTAGTGCCCACGAACGGGTCATTCCAGCGCCTCACCACCTGCGTGCCTGCGCGCAGAATCGAGGGGTCCCGCCCACGGCTTGGTCTCTACTCGAGTTGTTGGGAAACCCCGGACACAGACAAGGGTGCTCCTACGGGGCACCGCGCCGGTTCTGCCCGCCCGCGCGTGCCCCGACGGGGCCGATCATCCTGGTTACTGAGCGGCGACCTGAATCGCGTCGCCTTCCACGCGCACCTCGTAGCGAGTGACGGACGACGCTGCTGGTGGGCCTGTCACATTGCCGGTCGTGAGGTCAAAGGTAGCCCCGTGCAAGGGACACGTGACGACGGTACCGTCCACTTCGCCTTCCGAGAGCGAACCGCCTACGTGCGTGCATGCGTCCGCGATTGCGTAGACGGCACCCCCAACGTTGAAGAGCGCGACCTTCTCCCCACTGAGTTCGATGCACATGGATGTGCCCGGAGGAAGATCCTTCGATTCCGCTACTTTCTGAAAATCAGCCATGTTCGGTTGCTCCTGGAGGTTCCTGTTCTGTTCTTCGATTGTCATCGCCGGTCCATGAGGGTCTGGCCCGTGACGACTCTTCCAAGGTCCTTGCTATCCCGGACTAGAGAGCTTCGCGGGACTGGGTAACGCCATCTCTCACCTCTGGCGGCCCCTGGCGTCGTCGCTCCTCGCCAGGAACCACCAGAGGCACGATCTGACGTTTCCCAGTTCCGCGAAGCGCTCTAGCGCGCGGGGTTCTCGGAGAGTTGGTCACGTTTGTTCTCGATGCTCTTCCATTCGTCCGCCTCCGGGAGCGGGTCCTTCTTCACCGTGATCACCGGCCAGAGTTCGCTGAGCCTAGCATTGAGCTCCAAGTACTCCGCCCATTTTTCCGGCAGATCTTCCTCGCTGAAGATAGCTTCGACCGGGCACTCCGGCACGCAAGCGCCGCACTCGATGCACTCATCAGGGTGGATAGCGAGAGAATTTTGACCCTCGAAGAAGCAATCCACCGGACAGACGTCCACGCAGTCTGTGTACTTGCACCCGATGCAAGGCTCAGCGACGATATAGGTCATTTTGGCTCCTTCCTCGGGTGCGAGCTCACCTCCGATTGCCAGTCGGCGGGCAAGAATCTCGTCCAAGACGCCCGTGTCAATGATCTTGTTCATGGTGGTACGAAAGTCGTACGGCACTCGGTACCAGGTGACTTGATGTTCTTCGAGTACTGCGTAGCAGGCTCGATTGTCGGAATCCCTGGGCTGCCCCGTCGATCCGACATTGATGAAATACTTCTTTCCCTTTGGAAGGGGCATCGACACCTGGTCTGCTCCGTTCAGGGCGTGAAATCGTAGGCTCTCGTCGTGCATCCCCGGCTGGTGGGTATGTCCTCCAACGGCGATTTCATCGAACGAAGAGAAGATGGCCTCGAGCTTCTTAGGGTTTAGGAAACCATCGCTGCTCAGAACGTATTCTCGAACAGGATCGCGAGGAGAACCGTGTACGAATAAGAAGCGCCCGCGAGTCTCCTGTAGAGGGAGAGACTCGAGCCAGTTCCAACGGGCCCGCTGCTCACTCGAGCTGAACCATCTAGGAAGCAATCGCTCGCGCGTGAATTCGATGGCCTGCCGTGCGTGTGGATTGAAATCGGTAGCGCCCTTGAACACTGCCTCGTCGTGGTTCCCCATCAAGCACCACTTGCAGTGCCCACGGACCAGATCCAAACAGAACTCGGGTTCTGGCCCGTAGCCGACTACGTCACCGAGACAGACCAACTCAGAAATGCCTTGCGAACGAATGTGCTCGAAGACGGCTTCCAGAGCCTCTCGGTTGGAGTGCAGATCAGAGATGACCGCAAGTTTCATCTCTTGTCCATGCCGACTATCGGCACTCTTCCTGCCGGCGACTGCCGAGCACGTGGGCTCGAACGGCGGTGCGAGGAGATTCTACTGGGCCGCTGTGGAGGATAGCGACGTACTCCAGCGGCTCCGTTCCTTCGACCGGAGAAAACCAAGCATAACACCTCGTGCCCCTCGGGTGTCCCAGAAGGTCGAAGATCAACACCGTGCCCCTCCATAGCGGCAGTCAGAGCGGAACTGCTCGCGGATGGCCACGGCGCCGCGGAAGACAGAATCACCCTCGAGTTGGCACTTGATCGCCCCTTGCCGGTCGGATAGATCCCTGATGCTCATGGAGTCGACCTGACTGATCTCGTTGGGATCTCGCATGGGAGAATCCTTTAGCAGCCCTTCGTGAGTTTCACCACGGGCTGCTAGCGGTCAACCCGATTCTCTGGCCGTTGGAAGGCTTCATGATCTGGCACCTTCTTCGTTCAACGGAGACTCAGGCAGGGGCTTTCCATTGAGGTAGATCTCTGGAAGGTCGTCGAGACCGTAGTGCTCGTGGAGCGCTCTGGCCAAGCTGGTGGTCAGCGGAATGCACTCGGCCTCGGTCTTTCCGAATGCTCGAATGTGCACGAGCTCTCCGAGGTCCCCGCCCATTCCGAGAAGCTCGATCGCGTCGCCTGTCTTGGAGCAGATCGAGACGCAGTAGTCGTCCGTCGCCGAGTGCGTGTGGTAGTTGAGGACCAGTGACAGCTTTCCGGTGAGGGCTCCCGCCATTGCCGGTCCGTACTTTGGGTGTTCCTCGATCATCTGAATCAAGCTTTCAAACATCCGCTCGTGCTCGCGTTGGTGCCGGGGCGTTCAACATCGGAGTTCCCTAGCAGCCCGTTGAAGAAGGCCCGTAGCGAGACGAAGCCATCTTCGTTGCAGCAAGGAGGACGAAGTCGAGACGGCGGAGACGGCCCTGTAGGGCCGTCGAGCACGGATCGGCGAGAAGGGCGCAGCTGCGGCGGAGAGGGCGAAGTCGCAGTAGGGCGTTCTTCAACGGAGGGCTGCTAGGCACCTGATGTTTCATGGTGACCCTCACTGACGTGGTTCCGATTCCACTCTGGAATCTCCACCACGAGGTCGCGCGTGCCATCGGGAACCACCTGGCACGCGAGCCGCGAATTGGGTGTCAGCCCAGGTGCCAGGTCCAGTTGATCTTCCTCGTCCTCCGTAGCCTCGCGGCAGGATTCGAGACCCTCGCGCACGATGACGTGGCATGTCGAGCAGGCGCAGACGCCGCCGCAGGCATGGTCGATGTCGAAATCGTGGCCCAGGGCGATCTCGAGGATGGAGCCCACCTCCCCATCACGCGAGTAGGGCAGGGCCGCGGGCTCCACGACCACACGGTCTTCCATCGGAAGGAACGTGATCGTGTACTTCTGCTGAAGAGGAGTGGCCTCGACAGCTTCTATGAAGGGGTTCGTGCCGCCCATCGCTGGCCTGGTGCGAGGCTTGCTGAAGCCCCCGCCGCAGGACTATTCTAACCTTACGTAAGGTGGAGAGTACACCTCCCCGCAGCGGAGTTCGGGAGGGGGCGCATGGGGTACCTGTGACTGGCGACCTGCCCCGCGCGTCCAAGTTGGAAGTACCTGTCTAGCAAGCACTTCCGCAAATTCGGCGGTGACCGCAGCCAACTCCGAGCCCCGGAGAGGGGCTAGCGCTGGCCAGTCGAACTCCATCGCTACGGCCCGTCGGCGCCGGCTCCCCGCTGCGGGTAGGCCGCCAGTGTCGTCAGCCGCGGATCCGCGACCGGCTTCCCGACCGTGAAGTGATAGAGGCTCTGCAGGATCCTCCCGCGCAAGCCGAGGATCGAGTGCACCGGATCGTCGAAGAAGCAGCCGATGCCCGTCGAGCGCAGGCCGAGTGCTTCGGCCTCGAGGTAGAGGATCTGCCCCACGGCGCCCGTCTCCCAGAACAGCCGCGGGTAGAACCAGGGGCCGTGCTCCGCGATCGAGCGCTCGAAGTCCACGATCATCCCCAGGCTGAAGGCGCCGGTCCCGGCGATGTCCTGATTGCACGCGAGCTGCACCGCGGTGTTGCGCAGGTCCATCGGCAACAGCAGCGAGAGCGGCAGGTGCTCGGGGCAACCCTCGGGCTGCGCCCACAGGAACTCCGGGCGGCACGCGGCGCGCACGGCCTCGGCGCGGGCGGGGTCACGCTGCAGCCAGTACAGGCCCGGCTCCAGCCCCTCGACCCGGTGCACGAAGAGCGCGAGGTGCACGCGCGGGCTCCAGGGGAAGGCGTTGAAGGGGCAGCGTCCCGCGCGGGGCAGGGTGCTCTCGAGGATGTGGAAGAACTCTGGCGCACTCATGCCCGTCCGGCCGTCCAGGGCGAGGCAGCTGCGTCGCTGCCGGACGATCTCGCGCAGGGCGATCGAGCCGCGGTCGATCGGTCTCGTCGAGCGCTCTCGCTGCCATGCCGCATAAGCCTCCGTGCGTGGCTTGAGCGAGGCCTTGGCAACCAGCTCGATCGCGTCCCACTCCACGTGCTCGGACGAGAGGTCATTGGGACGACCCTGCCAGGCGAGGTTACGGAACTCGGCGGCGACCGCACCCGCGGGCTGCGGCGCGGTCGCGCTACCCTGGGGACTGACGAGCAGGAGGCACTCGGGGTGCTCCGCCTCGGGTCCCAGTTCGGCGAAGACGCCCAGCAGCTCCGCCAGCTCGAGGGTTCCGAGCTCGTCGATCAGCTCGACCTTCCACCCCAGGCCGGCGGCGGCGATCGAGAGCGCGGCGAGCGCGTGTCCGGTGTCGTGCTGGCAGTAGCGGAAGGCCCGCTCGCCGTACTTCCAGGACTCCCGCCAGTGGATCGACGTGAAGCCGGCGAAGAACGAGCCCGGCGGCTGGCCGTCGGCGAGCCGATCCCACAGGGACTGGGGCATCTCGGCCCGCACCTCCAGGCCGTGCTCGCGCGGCGCGTAGTGGAAGACCGTCGGACGCTCGCACAGTCCCGGTACCGCCGGCGTCAGGAAGTAGCCCTCCGTCGGGTGCAGGTTGCCGCTCGACGGGTTGACGCGCAGCGCCCAACGAGCGTCTCCCGCCTCCTTCCAGGCGGAGAGTGCCAGGCTGTCGAAGAGCAACTGGGACATCGAGCGCCGGTCGAGGGTGGCAGGCGGGACGCCGCCCTCCATGAGCGCCCCGTCGAGCGTCGGCTGCGCCGTCGGCGGCACGAGCTCCAGGGACAGGAGCTGCGCGCCCTCCCAGCGCCGGAAGGGATCGGGCTGGTTCGCCCAGTCGAGCTCGAAGGGTCCAGCGGCGAAGCGCTGGAGGCCGTGCTTGGTCTGCTCGTGGTAGGCGTAGACGACGCGCTCGCACTGCGCGGGATCCGACCACCACGTCTCGGTGAGCCCGTCGTCGTGCTCCGCTTCGCGCCCCCGCCCGCGCTTCGAGAAGAAGTCCAGAATGCCCATGCTTCTCAAGGTGGCCCGTGGGGCGTCTGTGTCACTCCCAGGGCGGGGATCACGCGCCCATCCTAGTGGAGTGAATCGAGAGTTCGCATGAATTGTTGCCCGGCATTCTGTTCGTGGCGAGGCGCGGAGACGACGCGTATTCGTGGATACGCGGAGGCGCTGCAACGAAACCATGGGCGGAAGGACGCTGGACGATTCATGCGCACTCTCGGTTCACCCCTCTAGCGCGCCCACATCCCGGTCGTCCCGTAGCGCTCCCCGCCGTCGTTCAAGATCGTGACGACGCTCGCGAAACCGTGACGCTGTGCGAGGCGACACGCGGCCAGCACGTACGCGCCGGACGACGGTCCCACGAAGAGGCCCTGCCGCGCCAGCTCGCGCGCCGTGGTGACGGCGTCTTCGAGCGTGATCTCGAGGCGCTCGTCGATCAGCGTCTCATCCAGGATGCGCGGCACGATGTCGCCCGGGTGCCCCAGGGGTTTCAGGCCCTCGATGCCCGGGAACAGCTCGGGTCGCACGCAGCCGATGAAGACCTCCGGCGACGCCTCGCGCAGGCGCCGCCCGACCCCCGTGATCGTTCCGCCGGTGCCCACGCCGGCGACGAAGGCCGCGGGCGCCGCGCCCGTGCGCGCCGCCATCTGCTCGAGGATCTCGACCCCGGTCGTCTCGTAGTGGGCGCGCCAGTTGTCGTCGTTCGCGTACTGATCGGCGTGCCAGTAGCGCTCGGGGTGCGCCGTCGCGAGCCGCCGGGCTTCGCGCAGGGCAAAGTCGTAGCCCTCGATCGGGTCGGTGAGGATCAGCTCGGCCCCGTGCGCGCGAATGCGGTCGAGGCGCTCAGCGCTGGCGTTGCCCGGCACGACCAGGGTGACCTCGAGCCCGAGCGCCGCGCCCAACATGGCGTAGGCGATACCCGCGTTGCCGGACGAGGAGTCGAGGATCCGCCGGCCGTCTTCCAGGTGTCCGGCCTCGCAGGCCGCCGCGAGCATGCGCGCGACCGGCCGATCCTTGAGCGAGCCGCCGGGGTTGGTCGACTCGAGCTTGGCGAAGAGTCGCGTTCCCGCAGGCAGGGCCGCGAGCTCCCGCAGCTCCACGAGAGGCGTGTGGCCCACGCCCTCGAGCAGCTCGCGCGCCCGCGCGAAGCGGGTCTCGGTTCGACCGGTCATCCCGCGGCTTTTGCGCCGACTCCGGCGGAGCTGCAGAAGCTCTGGTAGTCGACGTACTCGGGGAACTCGCCCTCGGCGTGACACCAGGCACACTCGGGATTGGGCTCGATCGCGTACTCGCTGAAGCGCTGGGCGAGCGCGTCGAAGTGGAGCAGGCGTCCGACGAGCGGATCGCCGATGCCCAGGAGGAGCTTGATCACTTCGACCGCCTCGAGCGTGCCGACGACCCCCGGCAGGACGCCGAGCACACCGGCTTCGGCGCACGAGGGTGCGAGCTCGGGCGGCGGCGGCGCCGGATAGAGGCAGCGATAGCACGGTCCCCGGCGACCCGGGTAGCCCGGCCAGAACACCGACACCTGGCCTTCGAAGCGATAGATCGAGCCGTGGACGTTGGGGATGTCGAGCTTGACGCAGGCGTCGTTCACCAGGTACCGCGTCGGGAAGTTGTCCGAACCGTCGAGCACGACGTCGTAGCCCGCGAAGACTTCGTCGACGTTGCCGCTGTCGAGCCGCAGCTCGTACGACTCGATGGTGACGCCGGGTACGAGGGCCTTCAAGGTGAGCTCGGCGGAAGCGACCTTGGGCGTCCCCACGCGGTCGTCCGTGTGCAGGATCTGCCGCTGCAGGTTGGAGCGCTCGACGACGTCGTCGTCGACGAGGCCCAGGGTGCCGACGCCCGCGGCCGCGAGGTACAGGGCCGCCGGCGAACCGAGGCCGCCCGCGCCCACGAGCAACACGCGGCTCTCGAGCAGCTTGACCTGGCCCTGCTCGCCGACTTCGGGCATCAGGAGGTGCCGGCCGAAGCGCTCGCGCTCCCCGGCGTCGAGCACCCGCGGATGCTCGACGGGCAGGCCGTCCTCTTTCCAGCGGTTGAAGCCGCCGAGGACGGAACGCACGGCGCTGTACCCGAGCTGGCGCAGCCCTTCGGCGGCGAACAGGGAACGCACGCCGCCGGCGCACATGACGAGCACCGTGCGGTCCTTGTCCGGGACGGCATCCTCGATGCGCAGCTCGAGGAAGCCGCGCACCAGGCGCTCCGCGCCGGCGGGGCTGCCCTGGGCCACCTCGTCCGGCTCGCGGACGTCGATGAGGGCCGCGCCCTGCTCCTGCAAGGCGCGCGCTTCGGCCGGGGTCACCTCGGGGATCGTCTCGCGGAGCTCCGCGAGCCGCTGGTCGCTCGCTCTCACGCCGGTCCTCCACCGGCGACCGCCGGCAGGATCGAGATGACGTCGCCTTCGCGCAGCTCGGTGCGCAGGCCGTCGAGCTCGCGCAGGTTGGTCGACCCGACGAACACGTTGACGAAGGGGCGCAGGGCGCCGTCTTCGTCGAGGACGCGTTCGAGCAGTCCGGTGTAGCGCGCGCCGAGCGCTCCGAGGGCGGCGGCGACGTCGCTACCTTCGACGACGACGTCGGCCGCGCCGTCGGTGAGCGGGCGCAAGGGAGTGGGGATACGAACTGTGGTCTCGGTCATGGTTGCACGTCTTCCTCATGGAATGCGGCTCCGAAGAGCCGCCAGGAACGGATGTCGAGCACGCCCTCCGCGCTCACCGCGAGGATCGCGTAGGACCAGCCTTCCCAGGCGGCCGCGCGGTCGGTCTCGGAGGGCTCGGCGGGATGATCGGGATGGGAGTGCCACACGCCGACGATCTCGAGGCCGCTGTCGCGCGCGGCCTGCTCCGCGCGCAAGTGGTCCCCCGGGTCGAGCTCGTAGCGGTCGCCGGCCCGTTGGGTGTTCAGGTTCTTCGCCTGGCGCACCTCCAGGACACGGGTCTCGGAGCCCTCGTTCAGGCCGAGCAGCAGGCCGCAGGTCTCCCGCGGATAGCCGGCGCACACCCAGTCGGAGACGCGCCGCCGCACCTCCGCCGGGAGGTGCAGGGTCGTCGTCCGCGAATTCGTAGGTTCTTCGAGTCGTGACATCATCGGGCAGTGGCTCGGGCATGAAAAAAACCGCCGGGAACGGTCCCTGGCGGTCGCTTCTTCCTCGCCGCGGGGCGACGAGTCCATCCACGTGCTCAGGGCCCCGCGCGGGGCGGTCGACAGACGCAGTTCGAGCCGTGGTGGAGCATCATCTCCATGCTACCCCCGTAATTCGACCGTGGCGCCCCTTCAACTGAATCCGCACCGAACTCGCTCGTCGAGGTCGGTTGGGTCGTAGGTCGCGCCACGGGGGACGAGCACGGATGCGTCTGCAGAATCGCCGCGGGCGCCTCGGACACTTCGGGCAACCTGGCGACCTATCAGGTCACCGTGCCCCATGCCCAGGGCTCCGGGGGGGAGCCGCCGCGGACGACGGACCTTCCTGAACCGCGCTTCGCAAGTCTGGCTGGCGGTCCTAGTCCGGGGAGCTCGGCTCCAGTTTCTTGCGCCATTCTCCGGCCTCCTCGCGCCTGCCCCAGGCGGCGTACAGATCGACGCCGGAGCGGCCTATGTATTCGTGCGCAGCGGAACGAGCTGGAGCCAGGAGGCCTACCTCAAGGCCTCCAACACAGATGTGGGTGACGAGTTCGGCTGGTCCGTCACGGTATCCGGAGACATGGTGGTGGTCGGTGCAATCAGGGAAGACAGCGACTCCACCGGCGTGAACGGCAACCAGAACGACAACAGCGACATTGAGGCCGGCGCGGCCTACGTGTTCGTGCGCAGCGGAACGAGCTGGAGCCAAGCGGCCTATCTCAAGGCGTCCAACACTGACGCGGATGACAGGTTCGGCAGTTCCGTGTCCGTATCGGGCGACACGGTGGTGGTCGGGGCAAGGTTAGAGGACAGCAACGCCATGGGCGTGAACGGCAACCATGGCAACAACACTGCACCTGACGCTGGTGCTGCATACGTGTTCGGTGTTGGCCTGGGCACGACCTACTGCACCGCCACCCCCAACTCGACCGGCGCCCCGGCCGCGATCTCCGCCTCGGGCAGCGCCAGCGTGGCCGCGAACGACCTGCTCCTGCGCGCCGAACCTGTGCCCGATCAACCCGGCGTCTTCTTCTACGGTCCCCAGCAGGCGAGCCTTCCGTTCGGCAACGGCACGCTGTGCATCGCCGGCTCGATCGGCCGGCTGGACGTCGTGAGCGCGACCGGGAACGCCATGACCTTCCTGGTCGACAACACGAGCCCACCGAGCGCGGCGACGCAGATCACTCCGGGCTCCACCTGGAACTTCCAGGCGTGGTTCCGCGACCCGGCGGCGGGTGGCGCGTTCTTCGACCTGTCCGACGGACTGTCCGTCCTCTTCGCGCCTTGATCGCGGATGGCGCGGCCGCGGACTCGCGCCTTGCTTTGCGCGGCCGCGTCCCGCTCTCAGCTCGTCGACTTGGCCGTGAGCTGCGCGTGCGTCTCGGGCTGCAGCTGCTGGTACTCCGCCGAGTTGTCGCCCGGTTGCGTCTGGCCGGTCATGCGCACGTAGACGTCGAACAGCTTTTGCTCGATCGGGAACTTGTACTGGCCGCGTTGGAGACGCCAGCCGGCGGCCTTGCTGAGGGCGCGGCGCATCCAGAGCGGGCCCTCCTTGACGTGCATGTCGTAGATGGCGGCGGTGTTGTTGTAGCGCTGCCAGGTGTGGCGGACCTCGTCGGGGAGCGGGGTGTTCTGCGAGTTGTACTTGTACTCGAAGCAGTTGCCCCAGTCGTGGAAGTCGGTCGGGGCCTCGTAGCCGAGCTTGACGGCGGCGTCGAAGTCCTCGGTGCCCGGGATCGGCCGGAACGGGTAGACGTCCGAGCCGGCGGTCGGAAACATGTGCTTGACGAGGGCGGCCATCTTGAGCGTGGCCTCCATCGATTCCTGGGATTCGCCCGGGTAGCCGATAATCCAGAATGTGCCGGGCACGATGTTGCGCTTGCAGAGCTTGCCGATCGCCTGCGGGATGTGCTCGATCTCGATCTTCTTCTTGATCTGGTCCTGCATCTCCTTGGTCCCGGCCTCGGCGCCGAGCCAGAGCAGGTGGCACTGCGACTCCTCGAGCAGGTCGAGCGTCGATTCCTTGTAGCGCATGATCGTCTCGACCTCGATCGTGCCGTTCCAGTGGATCGGGACCTTCAGGTCGATCAGCCCCTCGCTGAACTCCTTCGTGCGCTTCTCGGCGACCCCGAAGTTGGCGTCCTGGAAGCGCAGGACGTCGAACTTGAAGCGCTGCTGCAGCTCCGCGATGTCCTCGGCGAGCGCGCGGCCCGCGACCGCCTTCCAGCGGCGGCCCGTGATCTGGGGCGAGCAGCAGAACGTGCACGGCTCGGGGCAGCCGTAGCTCGAGAAGTAACTGAAACCGCGCGGCGGGTTCTCTGGCGTCCAGTGCCCGGGGAGCGGGAACCGGTGGCGCACCTTGAGGTTGCGCGAGGGTCGAACCTGGAGCTCGGCGTAGCGCTCGTACTCGAGCAGGTGCCACGGGGTGGGCTCGAACTTGTCGAAGCCGACGACCTCGCGGTGCGCCGTGTAGACCATCTGGCCGTCGCGGTGGACGGCGAGGCCCGGGACGTTCGCGAGGTCCTCGCCCGCGTCGACCGCCTGCACGACCTCGCGGAAGGTGAGCTCGCCCTGGCCGATCCCGACGGCGTCGGCGATCCCGTGCTCGAAGTACAGCTCGGGGATGACGCTGGGGAACCAGCCGCCCCAGATGATCGGGAGGTTCGGGAAGCGCTCGCGCACGGCCTTCGCCGCGACGTAGCCGTCGTACACCTGGTAGCCGAGGATGCAGGAGCTGGCGAACAGGAGCGCACCGTCGCACGCCTCCATGATCTTGTCCATGTAGTCGGGCTCGATCATCGCGTCGATCATCACGACCTCGTAGCCGTCGGCGACGGGGCCGGACGCGATGTGGATCAGCTCGAGCGGCAAGAGGTCGGCGCTGAACGTCTCCCCGCGCCCCGGGTCGGCCCGGTGGGGGAGGAAGAGAACGAGCTTCTTCTTGCGCTGGATCATGGTGTCAGACGGGCGCGCTCGGGGTGACGCCGGGTGTGCTGTCGACGAGCTCGTGCTCGAGGATATCCGCCTTCGTCTGGCGCGTCAGCTTGACGTACAGGTGGAAGAGCTTGTGTTCGATCGGGAACGTGTAATTGGAACTCTTGAGGCGCCAGCCGGAGATCGTCTTCATGATCTTCCGGAACGTCTCCGCACCCTCCATCGCGAGCCCGTCGTAGAAGGTGGAGGCGACGCCGTAGCGCCTCCACGTCCGCACGACGTCGTCGGGCAGCCGCAGGTCGTCGATCTCGTACTTGTACTCGAGGCAGGCGCCCCACTCCTCGAGCGTCCTCGGCGGCTGGTAGCCGTTCTTCACCGCGGTGTCGAAGTCCTCCGTCCCGGGGATCGCGCGGAACGGGAAGATGTCCGACGCGGCGCGCGGGAACCGGTACTTCATCTCCGCCGCGCGGTCGAGCGTCGCCATCATCGACTCCCGCGTCTCGCCCGGGTAGCCCATGATCCACGAAGTGCCGGTCGTGATGCCCCGTTCGTAGAGCGCGCCGAGCGATTTGGCGAAGTTTTCGATCTTGATCTTCTTCTTGATCTTCGCCTGCTGCTCCTCCGAGCCGGCTTCCGCGCCGAGGGACACCATGTGGCAGCGTGAATCGCGCAGGAGGTCGAGCGAGGCCGGCTTGTACCGCGCGATCGTCGTGACCTCGTAGGTGCCGCTCCACCAGTACGGGTTGCCCTGCTCGATCAGGGTCTCGCAGAACTCGTTCGAGCGCTTCTCCGCGACGCCGAAGTTCGCGTCCTGGAACCGCATCACGTTGAACTGGAACCGGTCGTGGCACTCGAGCATGCGCTCCGCGAGCAGCTTGCCGGGGATCGCCTTCCAACGGCGGTCCGTCACGGACGGCGAGCAGCAGAACGTGCACGGCTCGGGGCAGCCGAAGCTGGAGAAGTAGCTGAAGCCACGCACCACGGTCCCGGCGGGCATGTCCCACGGGTCCGGGTACTTGTGCCGCATCTTCCACGCCCCGGGGTTGTTCTGGCGCTCGACGTACTGCTCGTAGTCGATGAGGTGCCACGGGCAGTCCGGGAACTTGTCGAAGCCGACGACCGGTTGATGGTCGGTATAGACGAGCGCTCCGTCGCGCCAGAGCGCGAGACCCGGCACGCTGTCGAGCGGCTCACCGGCGTCGAGCGCACGAACGACCTGCGCGAACGTGATCTCGCCCTGGCCGAGACCGACGGCGTCCGCGATGCCCTCCTGGAAGTAGAGCTCGGGCGCCACGCTCGGGAACCACCCGCCCCATATCATCGGCAGGTCCGGGAACTTCGCCCGGATCGCATGGGCGACGCGCGCCCCGTGCGCGACCTGGAAGCCGAGGATGCAGGAGCTCGCGAAGCACAGGGCTCCGTCGCAGAGCTCCATCAAGCGCTCCATGTAGTCGTCGTGCACCATCGCGTCGACGATGACGCACTCGTAGCCCTCCTCGTCGGGGATGCAGGCGATCTGCAGCAGCTCGAGCGGCAGGAGGTCCGCGGCGACCCGCACCCCTTGCTCGGGGTCCGCGCGGTGGGGCAGGAACAGAACGATGCGCTTCTTACGTTGAATCATCGACGGTGCGGGTCACATCGCTCCGGCCGGCTCGGCCCCTGCCGGGGGCCGGACGCCAAAGCTCACGTGTACGTTAGCTTAGCACGAGGCGGGGGCGCTCGGGCCTTCTGCGGTTTCCTAGATCGACCCTACCCTGCACGGGGGTTGACCCCGACGAGCGGTTTGCTCCGGTTCGTTCCGGATTCACGGTGGAAAGGATTTCCGCCCACCCCTGCGCGGATTGCGGTCCATCGACAGCATACCCCACGGACCGCCACAGGGCTCCCAAGCGCCTCGCGAGCCGGGTCTCGGACCGTCGGAGCGGCCGGCGTCGGCCGCCGCGGCGCGCCTACTCGGAGGAGCCGTAGTTGGCGAGCACCCAGGTCCGCCAGGCCTCGTCGAACTTGGCGTAGCTCATCCCGAGCTCCGTCTTGAAGAGCTTGCGGTGCACCTCGTTCAGGCCGCTGCCGTCGTCGTAGCCCTTCCTGTTCGTGAGCCCGTTGATGCCGTCCAGGAGCTTCGCGAGGAACTCGGGATGCTCCGTCATGAGGAAGTCCATCATCGACCAGGTCGTGAAGTGGTGCTCGAGCTTGAGCTCGGCGAAACCCCGGAGGGCCATGAGCTGAGCCATCCGCAGGGCCTTGCCCGACCTCACGAGCTTGAGCGTGGGGGTCCTCCACTTCGACTTGCTGGTCATCTCGGCGACCGCGCCCTCGCTGGAGTCGAACGAGTTGTAGTTGGGGTCGATCGAGCGCTCGATCCAGTGCGCGAGGCCCTCGTGGATCCAGACGGGCGTGTCGTAGGAGTAGTGTTTGTAGCCGTTCAGAAACTGCTCCGCGAGGTTGAAGGCGATGTGACCGTGCATGGCCGCGTCGACCCGCAGGGATCCCTGTTGGGTGTGGACGACGAGGATCAGCGAGTCGCGGGCGATCACGTTCCAGCGCTGGGAGAGCCTCGTCATCAGCCCGAACTGCTTGCGCAGGAACTCGCGGAGCGAGCCCTCGCTCGGGAGGAACAGGATCTCGAACTTGCCCTTCTGCCCGAGGTAGGGACCCTGGCCCATGTACTTGCCCGTGAGGTCCCACGGCTTGTCGCCCTTGGGGAACTCCGACTCCGCAACTCGGACGATGGTCAGGAACTGGTCCCAGAGATCCTCGACACGTTGCGCGTAGAGGTGCGCGCGCAGCCACGGATCCAGGGACCGTGTCTTCGGCTTCACATCCGGCAGGACTTCCGCGAGGCGGCCGAGCTCGGCGCGGATCTTGGCCTTCTCCTTCTGCGTGACCTTGAGCGAGCGGAGCGCGAAGCCGATCTCGAAGTGCGGCGTCTCGATCCACCGGATGTCGTCGGTCGCCATGTACTCGTCGATCGCCTTCGTGTCCTCCTTGGCGAACTCGAAGCCGCCGTGGGAGACGATGCCGGCCGCCGCCATCAGTTCGGGGTCACCGTGGCAGTAAGGGCACTGCACGGGGTCGTTCACGGGCTTCGACTTGTCCCGCAGCTTCTGGGACAGTCCGGGCGGTGCCGCGAGCACGAGCGCGAACGCCGCTAGCGCGAGCGCGAGCCGCGGGTGGGCAGGGGTCCTCTCAGGCGCGTCCTTCACAGTCTTCTCTTCCATTCGTTCGCCACCTCGATCGCCTCGAAAGCGGAGAGCTTGTCGAGCGGCAGGTCCCCGTCCACGATGCCGCGGAGGGCGTTGATCGCCTCGATCCGGATCGAGTTGTCCGTCTCGTCGAGGAACGGCGCCACCCGGGCCGCGCTGGCCCTGTCGCCGCAGCCCGCGAGCATGCGCAGCGCCGCGATCCGCGGCTTGCGACTGTCCGTGTCGAGCTGTACGAGCACGATCGTGGACGCCGCGGGCCCGCGCACGAGCTCGAGCGCGGCGCGGATCTCGAGCTTGTGCTTGGACCAGCCCTTCAGGACGACGGCCGAGATCTCGGGCAGACCCTCGAGCGAGCCCGTCGACGTCACGCAGAGGCCGGCGGCGTAGAGCTCCTCGGCGCTCGCCTTGTCCTGTCGTTTGCGCACCGCGGCGAGCGCGGCCTCCGCCTCGGCGCGTACTCCGGTGTCGGGGAACGCGGCGACGCGCATGAGCGCCCACACTCGGATGCGCTCCGACTTGCGCTCGAACTCGCGGGCGAGGAGCCGCGTCTGCGTCGCGTCGGTCAGCCCGATGAGCAGCTCGTACACCCGCTCCAGGACCTCCTCGTCGCGCTCGCGCTCGTACGACTTCAGGACCATGGGCACGACGGCGGCGCCCTCCGCGAGCAGAGCTGCCTTGCCCTGTCGCGCCATCTCCTCGGTGCCGGCCTTGCGCACCTTTGCGAGGTCCTTCCGCGCGGCGGCTTTGGATGACAGCTTCGGCCACTCGGAGAGGCGGACGAGCTCCTGCTCCTCTTCCTCCTGGTCCTGGTAGGGCGAAGTGGTGAGGACGGCGAGCGCCGAGCATGGGAACGCGCAGAGGAGCGCCGCGACGAGCTGATGGAAAGCGGGGGATCGCATGGGAGTGCCTCTCACCTCTTCATCCGGTACTTGTAGTGCTCGGGCATGACGTCGCCCCACTCCTCGTCGATGACCGTGAGCACCATATCGTCGATCCCGGACTCGATCAGGCCGCGCGGGTCGAAGGTGTCCACCAGGTAGGGGAACATGACGCGGTCGAGGGTGACGATCGTCCCACCGTTCCACGGCTCGCTGGGGCGTTCGATGACGCGGAAGAGCACGAAGGTGCCGATCGACTCGAAGACCGCGGACCACTCGCCGATCGGCGCCGTCCGAGCCTTGCCCCACACGTCGAGCCCGAGCGCGCCTTCGCCCTGCCACGAGGCGCTGATCCGTTCCATGGGCGGAGCGCCGGGATTCAGGGGCAGGCCCGCGACGAGGCTCTTGCGCGTCGCTTCCGCGTCGGCGCGCACGGACGCGAATCGCGCGGGGTCGAGGAGGCGAGCGACCGTGCGGTGCAGGACGATGTTCGTGAGCGCGAACCGCCGTTGCCCGGGCTTCGAGGCGGCCGGCTCGACGAGCGCGATCGTGTCGAGCCACTCGTCGACGTCGGCCGCGAAGATGGGCATCGAGTCCACGGCCAGAACGGTCCCGGGCGGCCACGTGATCGTCGGCTCCTCGGCGCAACCGCCGAGCGCGAGCGCGGCGGCGAGGATCAGGGCGGCGGGGGGGGGCAGGAGCGGGGGAGTCATATCGGCCGCCCATCCTACACGCGCGGAGTCGACCGGTTGCGCTGCCTCGCGCCTTCGGCCTCGCTCCTGCCCCTCCCGCTCCTGACCTGCCGAGGCTTGTTTTCTGAGCAGGAGCGGAGCGGACAGGTGCGGAAGGGGCTGGTCACGCTTCCTGGCGGGTGTCGAAGCGCGCCACGAACGGCAGGGCGCGTTCCGTCAGGAACCCGTAGGTCTCGATCACGCGCTCCGCGATCACCTCGAAACCACGCGCGGCGAGCGTCGGCCCGAACGTGCCCTGGACCTCGATGTACAGGGAGCGCGGGTCGTTGTTGTAGGACTCGATGCGGAGCGCGTAGGCGTTGTTCTTCTCGTTGGCGGGGGCGAACACGAGGCGCAGGCCGAAGAGCTGCGGCTCGCGCCCGAGGGCCTCGAGCTCCTCCCCGAACCCGAACATGGCCTCCTTGAGGAACGTGCGCGTGTCCTTGTAGGTGCGCGGGTTGATGAGGCTCCGCAGCGTCACCTGCTGGCCCGTGAAGACCTGGATGGCCCGCTCCTTCGCCACGTTCTCGGCCACCTTCAAGACGCGCTGCGAGAAGCTCTCGTGGGTGAGGCCGCCCATCTCCTCGCGGAACTGGAAGCGGTCGGGCAGGAACGCGACCTGGGAGGCGGCCCCGGGCTGGGTGACGGGATTGGAGAGCACCGGCCCCGCCGGCGTCACCGCGAAGCTCGAGTAGGCCGGTTCCCCGGACTCGAACATCTGGTTGTGGAGCTTCTGGATCGGCCGCGGGTCGGGGCCCAGGGGCGGGTGGAACAACTCGCAGAGGAGGGCGATGGTGCGGGGCTGGTAGGCCATGGGGCGGGGTGCACGATCCGGGCGGCGAACGGGTACACTGTCGGGCCATCGACCTTCAATGCGCGCCGACGAGGTCTCCGGGGAGGGGGGGGCGCAGGATTCCGACCCGAGACCGCATTCTCGGGCCCGGAGGCCCATCTTTCCCCCCTGAACTCAGGTTTCTGCTCTCGCTGTTCGAGACCCTACGTAGGCTTTGCCCCTCCGCGTCCGATAAGTACCGGCAAGTACCGCACGACCAGACCCTCACCCAGGGTCCGGTGCGCCCATTCCGCTACCCCCACCTGCGTCATGAAAGCTCCTCTATCCCTCTCCCTGCTCGCCCTGGTTCCCCTGCTCCAGCAGTGCTCCTCGCCTGACAAGGCCGAACCGGAACCGTCCTTGGGGGTCACGGCCGAGCCGATGACGTCCGAGGTCAGCGCCTCCGAGATCATGGAGCCCGCGCCCGCCATGGACGAGCCGGCGACCGCCGGGCCCACCACGACCGGTAGCGATACGGTTGCGACCGACACCACGGCGACCGACACCACGGCGACCGACACCACGGCGACCGACACCACGGCGACCGACGTGGCGGCGACCGACGTGGCGGCGACCGACCCCGCAACGGCCGCCGAGGTGGCCGCCGCCGACTCGACGGACGCGACCGAGTCCGCCCCGGTCGAGCCCGTCTCGACGGGAGCTGTCGTCGCCGCGCCCGCCACGCCCGAGACCGCGATGGATGAGGTCTCGGAGTTCGGCGAGCCGCTCTTCGTCAACGGCGAGCGCATCTCCGACCTCGCGATCAAGCGCTTCCTCTGTTATGGAGCCGGCCGCACGGCGCTCGAGTCGCGCAAGCTCGATGTGCTCGTCCAGCAGGAGCTCGCGATCCGCGCCAGCCAGGGTGAGGACGTGTCCCAGTACGAGATCAGCGGGGAGGAGTTCGACGTCGCCTACGCCAAGGAGATCGGGGAGTTCAAGGACCGCTATCCCACCCTCGACGAAGAGACCGAGATCGGGCGCGCCTACAAGAGCGTCGAATGGTACCGGGCCCAGCTCCGTCAGACGCTCGAGTTCGACCGGCTCTTCTTCCACGGCGATCCGGAAACCTGGCCGGACGTGACCAAGGAAGCGGTCTACGCGGGCTCGCCGCAAGTCGACCTCGTGAAGGACGCCAAGGAGAACTACGACCGGCGCGTGCTACGCGCCGAGGAGACGGGCGAGCCCCTGGTGGAAGAGGACGACATGTTCCGGGGCCTCCTCCGTGACTACGTCATCGAGTCGCTGAACAGCATCGTCGATGTACAGACTGCGACCGACGGCCTGCCCGAGGAGCTCCTCATGGTGATCGAGGGCGGCGGGTTCAGGGCGGAGATCAAGACCGCCGAGTTCTACGACGAGATCGAGAGCGCCTTCGGTCCCGACGACATGATGAACGCCAAGCACTTCCTCGCGCTCATGGCAGCCGCTGAGGATCGCCTGGAGGAGGAAGGCGGCCTGATTCCCGTCGATGAATTCAACGCGATGATCCGGAAGCTGACCGGTGACCTGAAGACGACCATCTTCAGCTTCGACTTCCTTGCGCTGCACGGGCACCAGTTCCCATCGACGGAGGCGTACAAGCAGCACATGCGGTTCGTCGAGTCCTTCAAGAAGATGCTCGCGTCGGAGATGGAGCTCGGCGAGAACGGCGAGCTGCCGCCGGCCCTGAGCGACCACCTCGTGATCGCCAACACCGTCATGGGCCTCGCCCGCGCCGACGCGGAGGTGATGCTCGTCTCGGCCTACGATTTCTACAACAACCGCTGGAAAGAGAACGGCTGGGCGACCGCCAAGGCCAAGGCGATCGAGCTGCGAGAGCGGATCGACGCCCACCTCGAGAAGCTCGCGGTGGACGCCGAGGCACGGAAGGCCGCCGCCGCGCGCGGCGAGGACTACGAGCCGGAGGTTGAAGTCCTCCCGTTCGAGCGCTTCTGGGCGGAGTTGGTCGACCTGAACAGCGACTACTGGGATCCGCCGATGCCGTCCATCGGCAAGATGCCGCCCATGGTCGGGATGAAGCTGAAAGGCCGGTTCGGCCTGAAGACGCGCAATGACCTCGAGCGCGCCATCGGCGAGAGCCCGTACCTTCAGTTCCTGTTCGGCAGCTCGATCACCGACGCGATCTTCTTCGACATGCAGACCGGCGAGACAGAAGGCCCGTACGCGGGTCCCAAGGGCTACTACATCATCCACCTGAAGACGCGCACGTCGCCGACGAACCCGCTCAACCTGAAGGAGCCGAAGCACATCGACCTCCTGAAGGAGGACTTCGTCCGGCGCGAGTTCGTCAAGTACGCCCACGAGGCCCTCGAGCGGGCCGACGTCAGGGGCCTCGAGCCCATGCCCATGTAGCAACGGGTTCGGGACGGGTCACGCGGGGCCGATGCGGCGTCGGCTGCCTGGGCGTCGTGTGCTGGTCGGTTCGGGATGGGCGCCAGCCCAGGCCATGGATCGCAGCCAACGCTGCGTGACGCGCCCGTATATCATCTCGCCGTGAGCGAGCGTGTCTCGAGCAGTATCGTCCGGCTTCTGCGGCCCCACGTCAGGCCCTACGTCTGGGTGCTGGTGCTCGTCGTGCTGCTCGGCACCGTGTCGGCCGTGGCGCAGAAGAGCACGATCCTGCTGCTCGCCCCGACCTGGCAGGTCCTCTTTCCGACGGAGTCGGCGGCGGAGACGGAGGCTCCGGGCGTCGAGCCGGCAACAGGGATCGCGGCCTTCAGCGATTCGCTGGCCGACCTGCGCGAGCGCATGTTCGGGTCGATCCTGGGGGATGCCGGCGGTCTGGACGGCGATGCGCGCATCGCGCGGCTCGTCAAAATCGCGGTGATCATCTCCTTGATCGCGGCCTTCGCGGCGGTCGTTCAGTACGCCTTCGTCCTCTTGTCACGGTGGGTCGCGCTGCGGCTGATCGTGAGCCTCCGGCTGAGCATCGCTCGCCACTTGATGGGGCTGTCCCTTCGCTATCACGGTCGCAGGCACTTCGGAGACCTGCTGTCGCGCGTCAGCGCGGACGTCTCCATGACGCTCACCGCGCTGAACCATGCGTTGCGCGACCTCATTCAGGAGCCCCTGCTCGCGATCGCCTCGCTCGCGTTCGCCTTCTTGATCTCGCCGCTCGCGACGCTCTTCGTCGTCATCGGGCTGCCCATCCTGATCATTCCGATCACGCTCCTGATGCGGCGCGTGCGGAAGGGGAGCAGGAAGAGCCTGACCCAACTCGGCGCCTCGGTCCAGGCGCTCGCGCAGATGTTCCAGGGCATCCGCACGGTCAAGGCGTTCCGGGCGGAGGAGCGCGAGATCAGTCAGTACCGCAGGATCAACGACAGGTACGTGCGGGCGACGATGCGAATGGTGCGCGCCCTCGCGCTCTCGCGCTCCTGGACGATCCTGTACAGCCACGTCGGCATGGGCCTCCTCCTCCTCGTGGTCGGCTGGCTCACGATTCGCTTCAACGCGATCGGGAACGGCGGCAACATGGGCGCCTTCTTCATCCTGATCGCGGGCGTGTACTCGAACATCAAGGCTGCGACGAAGTCGTTCACCCGCGTCGGGGAGGCGTTCGGAGCGTGCGACCGTCTCCAGGAATTGCTCGACGAGGAGCCCGATATCGTCGAACGGCCCGGCGCGCGCGCGATCGATGGCCTCGGCGCGGGCATCCGGTTCGAGCACGTCACCTTCGAGTACCCCGAAGGGGAGCGCGCCGCCATCAAGGACCTCTCGCTCGAGATCCGGCCGGGCGAGACGCTCGCCCTCGTCGGGCCCTCCGGGGCCGGCAAGAGCACGTTCCTCGACCTCCTCGCGCGCTTCGTGGATCCCTCCGACGGGCGGGTCATCGTCGACGGCACGGACCTGCGCGAGCTCACGCTCGATTCCTGGACGCGGCAGTTCGCGATGGTCACGCAGGAGCCGTTCCTCTTCCACACGACGATCGAGGAGAACATTCGGTACGGCCGCGACGACGCGACTCCGGAGGACGTGCGCGAGGCCGCGCGCGCCGCGAATATCGACGACTTCATCGAGTCGCTACCCGAGGGCTACGCGACCAACGTCGCGGAAGCAGGGACGCGCCTATCGGGTGGTCAGCGCCAGCGGATCACGATCGCGCGCGCGATCGTGCGTGGGGCGCCGCTGCTCCTCCTGGACGAGGCGACCAGCGCCCTCGACTCCGAGTCGGAAGCCGTAGTCCAGGCCGCGCTCGAGCGGCTGATGAAGAACCACACGGTGATCGTCATCGCGCACCGGCTCTCGACGATTCGCATGGCTGACCGCATCGCCGTACTGGATGCCGGCGTGCTCGTCGAGGTGGGCACCCACACGGAGCTCCTCGAGCTCGACGGGTTGTACGCGCGCCTCCACGCGGCGCAGTTCGCGGGGACGGTTTCCTAGCCTGGAGTTTCGCCGTTTTGGGCGGAACTCCAGCGCTCGCCGTGTAGGCGAGTGGGGCGGCGTAGCCGCCCTGTTTCGCGCGACGCGCGAGCCATCGGCCCGTAGGGCCGTCTGGTTCGAGGTCGCCGAAGGCGACGTGACGCACGGGCGCCGCACGTGAGTTCGACGGGTGAGAGGATGCTGGACTTTCCGCCCAACCTCCCTGTAGCGGCCTCGCCGAAAAGTCGCCCGTCGTCCGAAGCCGCTTCGTACGCCGCCCTCGGCAACGCAGGGCCAGACGGCCCTACGGGCCGATGGCTCGCGCTTC
>SMVB01305062.1_pt1 | contig 22040 bp, 23 predicted proteins | sample 2456461 | NCBI WGS metagenome assembly SMVB01 (sample SAMN11095934, study PRJNA526329) | marine sediment metagenome | biome: Marine sediment; feature: Surficial sediment; material: Deep marine sediment; isolation source: Hadal surficial sediment | place: Pacific Ocean | collected 2014-05 | depth...
ATATTGTCATGTCATTCATAGCAGATCTCTTTGTTGATTGGCGCGATAGGTATTTCCGAAATTGTATTCAGTTTACCGTTAACTCGCCAACTTCTCCTCTGATCTGATTGTAAGCCTCACAATGTTGGCAGTTAAATGTACAGCACAATCGGCCGCGGGTATGATGATGAGAACCTGAAGTCACGCTGGCGGGTTCTCTAATTGGGGAACTTAAAAAACAGTAGGAGCAAGTAAGATGCAAGAAGAAACAAAACTAAAGTATCTAAAGATCGCGCTGTATTTGTTCGGAGTATTTTACATTTTTGGAATCTACCTGATGATGATGTGGATCTGGCCCTCAGGCTGGGGCTGGACTCCAGCTCAACCCGAATATGAGCAGATGATCATCGGCGTGTACGCAACTCTTGGTGTATTCCTGATCCTGGCAGCCAAAGATCCGATGGCGAATGCCAGTCTCATCTGGTTCACGGTCTGGTCGAGTGCTGTCCATGCCGGGATTATGTTTGTGCAGGCAATTGTGGATGAAACCGAGCGAGCCAACCTATTGGGTGACATTCCCGCCTTGTTTCTAGTCGCCATTGTCCTGGCTTACCTGATGCCAAGGCGTAAGCCTGCCGAAAGCGCATAGGGTAAATTCAGGAATCTGTGTTGTGGGCCAGTTATCGTCAGTAGCGATTCGACGTGCAAGTGACGATGATCTGCCTGAGATGGCAAGAGTAGAGTCTTCGGCAAAATCTGTCATTTCGGAATTCTGGCTCGCCAGCGCCAGTAGTCGCTATACGGGTGCAGCTGTATTCACTTATCTGTCAGAAGATGTGAGGCCATTCGGTTTCGTCACCAGTGGAAGCCCGGTGGAAGAATACTTTCGTGATCACCAGACTGGCGAAATCCTTGGTCTCTATGTTCACCCTGAGTATCAGGGTTTTGGCTACGGAAAGAAATTGCTGGTTCACGGTCTTTCCGTATTGAAACGACGTGGTTTCGAATCCGCCATCATCTGGATTCCAGAAATATCGCAGAGTGCAATCGCAGTCTCCTCTTTATTGAATTTTGAGAAGTTAGATGGGGTGTACATGACGGATAACCAGGCGGGTGGTGTTGGTTTTGAGTGTTATAAACTAGACCTGACAGCCTATTTCTAAACAGTTATCGCCTAGAAAGGGACCTGTAAACCTTTACATCAGAAAATTCCCGGAACTCGTCAAGATCGGGAATGGTCGTCGCCGTGATTCTATTGATGGTTTTAAAGCCATAAAGCTCGATGTTCTTTATCCGTGAATCAGCAATAATGACCTCATCGGCCAGGGTCGGCAGAATATCTAACCAGGGTAAATTGTCCCTGTCATAGAGCACATCGGCAGCGATGATCATGTCCAGGGGTTCATTTAGATCTGCAAGATCTGATATCAGGGTGAGACTTACTCCGTTCAGCTTTGCGTTACCAGCGCAGGCGTCCAGTGCGTGAGGGTCGTTATCACAGGCAATGACTTGCGAGGCACCGGCCATTGCTGCGGCAATGGCCACAACACCTGAACCACTGCCAAAATCCAGGACTCGTTTATTGGTAAATTCCGATTTGTGATCCAGTATGTATTGGCCTAGGACCTGACCACTTGCCCAGCAAAATGCCCAGTATGCAGGCGCATTCATGATGGCCAACATTTCATCATGTTCAAGTTTTCCGGTTGGATAATCATCGGTTAACAGATAGAGTGAAATTGCAGGGCACAGAGGCAGGCTTGTATCTACGATTTTACCCGTCTTGATTGTCTTCTGGAGGTTGGTTTCCAATTTCTGTTTCATATAATGACTTTAATCAATGTTGAAGGTAATACCTATGTGGCACCGTGTATTTTTTCTCTTCATCCTGCTTTCATTTAACGCACATGCAAGCGAAGAGCGGCTTTACACAATAGCTGAAAGTACTTCAGCAACAAGAATTGAAAATGACATTAGAAGGCTCGTCGGGTTTGGTACGCGCCATTCGCTCTCCGATCCTGAAGATAATTTCCGCGGAATTGGGGCTGCGCGTCGCTGGATAAAGTCCGAATTCGATGCAATTTCGGAAGCTTGTGGTGGTTGTCTTGAGGTTTACTTCCAGGGTAAAACCATCAGCGGTGAACCCCGGATTCCCGAACCGACTGAAATCGTTAATGTCATCGCGGTATTGAAAGGTGAGAGTGATGCCAATCGATATCTCATTATGTCTGGAGATATTGATTCGCGTGTTTCAGATCCGCTTGATGGTGAATCAGATTCTCCAGGAGCGAATGATAATGCCACAGGAATGGCTGGAACCATTGAAGCCGCTCGCGTGTTAAGCCGATACAAATTTTCTGCAAGCATTATCTTTGTCGGCTTGTCTGGAGAGGAACAAGGTCTTTTTGGTGGGAAAATTATGGCGCAGCAGGCAAAGTCTGATGGCTGGTATATTGAGGGGATTCTGAACAACGATATGATCGGTAACATATCCGGAATAAACGGTGTCATTAACAATACAACTGCACGGGTATTTTCTGAAGCTACCAGGCTTAACGAAACTCCGGAACAGGCCAGGGTTCGGCGGTTTACGGGTGGTGAGGTTGATTCACCTTCAAGAAATCTTGCCAGGTATGTAGATCGAATAGCGGATCAATACATAACAAACCTTGATGTCATGATGATATATCGGTTGGACAGGTTTGGTCGTGGCGGCCACCACCGGCCTTTCAATGAACTGGGATACCCGGGTGTTCGGATCATGGAGACCAATGAACACTACAATCGTCAGCATCAGGACCTGAGAACTGAAGAGGGCGTGAGCTACGGTGACGTCATCGAATTTGTAGACTTTGAATATACGGCGAAGCTGACTGCACTTAATGCGGTGACGTTGGCTTCGCTTGCCTGGGCTCCAGCTCCTCCAATGGGGGTCACCATCGAGGGTAAGGTCTCACCGGACACCACACTTATGTGGAAGAAGGTTACAGGCGCCCATCATTACAAAATTTACTGGCGGTTAACGACGGACTCACAATGGAAATGGTCTCGTGAAGTGGGTGATGTCACTGAGCACACACTAGAAAATGTTGTAATCGATAATTATCTTTTTGGGGTTGCCAGTGTTAACCATGAAGGGCTGGAGAGTCCTGTAGTATTTCCTGGACCGATCGGTGCCTTCTGGTAGGATTCTACGCAGGGGCGCTAGTGGTCGATAACCTGGATTACTGTATCCTCGTGAGGTACTTCAACGAGCTGCGTGGTGGGTTGCCCAACCTTGCGAGTCACGACGGACTGAATGTGTTTCATATTGGCCATGATGATATCGGCTTGTTGCTGGGTTAACCCATGCTGTGCGACGCCCATCATTTCCTGTTGCTCATTGATTAGATCTGCCTTGTAGCTGTCAACGCATTTTTCGAATTTCTTTTTGGCTTTATTGTACTTTCTTTCATTACCCGAAGAAGAGTCGTGGGAGGCTCTGACCTTTGGTGGTACGCACTCGTGAGGAGTTAGTGTCCAATTAAGGGCGCGCTGGACTTCGGGATGAACATCCTGGCCAAGTACTGGAAGCGGAAGTAAAACCAGAGTTAGGATGGGAAGTAAAATTTTCATGAGTCAACTCTTGGCGGTTCGCGTTGGTACTATAGATTAAATTAACACTGTCAAGAAGTGATAAGAATCTAGAGCGTAACATTCAATCCGCATCTGTAGCAGGGTTCAAACCATCAGTGGAGAATCATCCGGTGCCTCATGATGATCCGGATGTGCACGCTCCTTCAGCGAAGGGTCGATAGACCGATAGAGGTAGACATCATTTTCGAGGATGCGCTCTATCCGGTTTCTGCTCATCAGGCAATGGATGTGGGCAACGCATTCTCCAAGCGCCATAAACAAGGAAATTCCTTCCAACTTCCTCATAAAAAGGAAAGGAAGCAGATCGATCGCTCGCTGGGGTTCGATGCAATTTTCCTCAATGATCAACATCCGATCTTCATGATGGTCGATGAGCTGTTGAAGCCTTTCCTGAACCCCGTAAAAAGGGTCATTGTGAGCCGGTAGTACCAGAATATCGTTCGGCAGCAGGCTTTTGAATTTTTCATGAGATTCAAGCCAGCCGGTCATAGGATTAGCAAACGGCTCTGTTGGCATTACGCTGACGTTCGACGTAATGATGGGAAGTATCTGATCCCCGGATATGAGTAGCCTGAGTTCCTTACAATAAAGGCACACATGTTCAGGAGAATGTCCGTTGCCGGTAATGATATCCCACTGATTGGCCCCGATCTTGATCGTGTCGCCGTCAGATAGTCGTGTAAAGGAACCAGGTAGTGGTCGATCTTCAGGTTCGGGCGCAAAGCTGCTCCGAGTTTCGCGCATTTTTTCGAGGAAGTCCTTCTGGATCCCTGCATGTATGAAGTATTCTCCCATCTGCCAGCTGCTGGCCTGAGTCATCATCGTACCCATGACTCTTGCCTGATAATACTCTGCATAGCTCATGAGCAGCGGTGCATGCCAGCGCTCGGAAATATATCCTGCCTGCCCCGTGTGATCAGGGTGCATGTGAGTACAAATTATCTGGTCAACCGGTTTGCCCTCAAGACAATGAGAAAAAATCTCTTCCCACAAGTCGCTCGTCTCAGTACCGCGTATTCCAGTGTCCACAACCGTCCAGCCATTATCCCCCTCAAGCAGATAAAGATTGATATGGTTTAACGACATAGGTAGAGGCATTTGCAACCAGAAGACACCTGGCGCGACTTCCCTGGTTGTGCCAAATTCAGGTGTATTCTTGAAAGGATAAACCAGCGGTTGCGTAACGTCGTTCATAGTGGAAATTGCTAAAAAGGAACAAATGATACACCAGCCAGAAAATTTGCGTCTTGTCGCTTAATTTGAACTAGCGCATACCCATTGTGTGACGCAATTCACGGTTTTGGAATCATTTTGAGAAAGAAATGGTGACAGCCGGTGCACCATGGTAATTATTGTATTCGTTGACATAAGAGCTGACACGGAAGCAATAGCAAAATGACCTCAACAGTAAAGAAAAGTGCCGAAATCATTCAATTGCCACGGGGTGTTAAAAGCCGGGCATTGAGTACCATTACGGATGTAATAAGCAATGTGAATAGAAAACTGGATTTTCTACTCGATGGGTTATCCGCCAATGTAGAGCATGCCCTGTTCGAGGAAATGTGGGGTCTGGACGAAAAGGATGCACTTCGGCATCATTTCAATGTTATGCGAGCGCTACGGGTTAACGGTAGTGACTTTAGAAAGGAATTCTATCGGCTACAAGGTAAAGTGTGGCAAATCTTTCTCGGGCAACGAGTTGACCCTGTACTAAATCCTCCCCGGGGGATTGCTGAGACTCTCATTACAACCTATAAGCGCAAGACTGAGAGCCATTATAAAGTGTTAATCAGCGAAATTCGTGACCGATTTTCGATGCTTCTTTGGCGTGAACTCGATGATTATCCATTATGCCCGGACATCTATTACATTAGTTTCTGGCAGGCTATTGAGACCCTGGGTCTGAGTTACGATGAACGAGTCATGCTGATTCCCTTGTTCCACAGATTTGTAATGGACAGGTATGGTCAGGTTCTGGCGACTGCTAACCAGACCCTCATTGAACATTCAACGATAATGGAATCGAAGGCACGTTAGTCAAGCGCCTTCAACCAGTACTTTTCACCATTCTTCTTGATATGCCCTGCAGTAGGGGTCGAGAAATGAGTGCCAATTATCAGGACATCTTCCTCGCCATATTTTTCCAGTAGCTTGATCCTCGTACGAATAGCGTCTTCCGAATCGTAGTCGGCAGTGCTTGACCAGTCTGTCATTTCGATCTGGCATGGATGATGAATACAGTCCCCAGTAATAAGCGCATGCTGACCCTCTGACTCGATGTGCACGCTGACATGACCCGGGGTGTGCCCGGGGGTAGGCTCGAAGCGAATTTCTTCACAGACCTTGTGTTCCATACCCACAAAGTCCACCAGTCCGGCCTCAACGACGGGCCTCACAGAGTCTGCCATTAACACCTGGTACTGTGGGTCGGAATCTTCGAGGTTCCAGTATTCGTATTCTTTTTCACCCATCAGGTAGCGCGCGTTGGGAAAGGTTGGCTGCCACTGCCCATCTACCAGCATCGTATTCCAGCCGACATGATCTACATGAAGGTGTGTGCACATAACGGTATCAATATCTTTTCTATCGTAACCAGCTTTCTTCAGGTCTTCGAGAAAGGGGAGTTGCAGATTTGACCAGTTGGGGATGTTTCGTTCTTTGTCGTTACCTATACAGGTATCGACGATCATTTTCCGGTCAGGGGTTTCAATGATGAGAGAATGAATGCTCATGATGAGGTTACCCTTCGCATCTGCAAAGTGAGGGTACAACCACTTCATGGGCATTATGGCTTCCCTCGTTGCCTGGGGCAGAATAAACCTGGATCCACCGGTTACTTCCATCTCGATCACGCGGGTTATTTTTACTTTGCCAACCTGCCATTGATTCATGCTCATTCCTCGTGAGTTGTTCTGCCTGCTTTTTCAGACACTTGCAAAATCCGATCAAAATTGTTTTTGTTGTACTACAAGTATCATACCTGAGTCATTCAATATTCGAACTACCAAAAAAAGCCCTTGAGATGAAGGATCAGGTTGAAAAATTCTTCAATGAAAGAGTGTTGCCAAATAACAGGCTCTGGAATGAACAGGCACATACAGTCAGTTCCGGATATAGAGAAGGAACTAAGTGCAGAGGCCAGAGGTCTTGGTTTGTGGAATATGGCGCTGCCGAGGCTAACTGGCGATGAACCGGGAACACGGCTAACAAGGTCGCGTGGAAACAAATCTCCATGATCAAGGTAGCGGTTGCCAGGGTTTATCTGTCGATTGCCGATCGTACAGTCCAGCTTTACGGGGCCAAGGGCGTTACCAGTGATACTCCAGCAGCGAGAGCCTTCAGTTGTGCCAGAGCGTTTAGAATCTATGATGGCCCGGATGAGGTGTACCTGCAGACAATAGCCAGGTTGGAAAGCCGGGAACAGGAAAATGCGTTGCTCGAACACTATTTCTTAAACTAGACAAGGATTTCTCATGTTAGAAAACTACTCAACTTATGATGCTACTGGGCTCGCCAGGCTGATTAAGGATGGTGACGTCACCGCTGCTGAAGTTCTGGAATCGGCAATTGAAAAAGCAGAGCAGAGCAACCCTGTCCTCAACGCGATTGTTACCACTATGTATGAAGAAGCCCGGACGGTTGTTGAAACCAAACACAGTGGACCACTTGCAGGTGTTCCATTCCTGATTAAAGACATCAATATGGTCAAGGGAGTGCGGTGTAGCATGGGCAGTAGGCTCTGGGAAGATTTTGTTCCAGATCACGACTCGGAGATTGTCAGAAGATACCGTGAAGCGGGCCTGGTCCTGTTTGGTAAAACCAATACACCAGAGGTAGGGCTGGCAGCGACGACAGAGTCGGCATATCTTGGTCCTTGCAAAAATCCCTGGGATTTAACCCGCACAACAGGTGGTTCCAGCGGTGGTTCGGCGGCTGCTGTGGCTGCGGGAATCCTTCCGGTTGCTCACGCAACGGATGGTGGTGGTTCCATCCGAATTCCGGCTTCCTGCTGTGGCCTCGTTGGCCTGAAACCCACCAGGGGTCGGACGCCAATGGGGCCTGACGTTGGAGAAGGCTGGGGAAGCATGGCAACAGGACATGTCGTCTCCAGAACCGTTCGTGACAGTGCATTGTTCCTTGATGTGACACACGGCCCGGCTAATGGCGACCCGTATCACCCACCCTATTTTGCTGGTTCATATTTCACAAAGCACACCGCTGAAACCGGAAAATTACGCATTGCAGTGGATATGTCACCCAATTCGACGGGCAGCGTACATGAAGAATGTAAATTAGGAGTTGAAGCGACGGTCAAACTACTGGCAAGCCTCGGACACGAAGTTGAAGAACTCGATCTTGAATTTGACAAAGAACTTTTCGGTAACGCCACTTACGTGCTTGTTGCTTCTAATGTTGCCAATACTCTCCAGTCCCGTGCTGATGTCCTCGGAATCAATCAGTTAAGCCTCGAGCACATTGAAACGAACACAATGAATGCAGCCGAACTTGGCAAACAATTTACCGGCCAGGACTATGCCAAGGCCATGGGGTTGATTCATTCCATCGGTCGGCTAGTTGAAAGCAAATTCGATCAATATGATCTCATTCTTAGTCCCACGCTATTACAACCTCCCGTACCTCTTGGGTTCATGGACACCAACGATGGTGATCAGGAAAAATATGGAGAAAGAATAAATCAGTTCTGGGGCTTCACGCATCTTTATAATGCAACTGGTAACCCGGCGATCTCTCTCCCATTGCACTGGAGTAAGGATAATCTACCGGTTGGAATGCAATTCGCAGCGTCTTTTGGAAACGAGCTCCTTTTACTTCAGCTAGCCAATCAATTGGAACAAGCGCAACCCTGGTCCACCCGAACACCAGATACAAATTAACCTCCAGACTCGAAACCTGGAGTAGGCACGCAGAGGTGCTCTCCTGCAGCACATAATTGCCATGTAGTTGGCGACGCAATATACGATACAGCCTCTAAAAAAAGCAACATTGCAAAAATCTCCCGCAGAATTCAGGAGAACCTTTGCAAATGCTCAGGATAACTCAGTATTGAGGATTTCCAGAGCCGGATGATTTTATACACTCAGATAAAACAGGGCTTCAGGAAGAGCTAGTTCCACGAGTCTGCTTCTCTCTTAACCAGATCCACCGCCTCAGCCAGACTATCAGTCCTCTCCTTCCAGTTACTTCCCCCGGTACTCAAGCGCATGGTATTCACCCCGGCATCCCGATAAGCCCGCAATCTTTCTCGAACCATTTCTTCAGTACCGATAAGATTCGTCTTTAATATCATTTCTTCAGGTACTTCACGAATAGCCTCTTCTTTTTTTCCATCGACCCATAAGCTTTGTACCTTGACCGCAGCTTCTTCGTATCCGGCTCGCTTGAATGCATCGTTGTAGAAGTTGGTTTGGGCCGAGCCCATGCCACCCAGTGTAAAGGCCATGGCAGGACGTCTTGCATCAATCATTCGTTCAACATCGTCGCCTATTTCAAAACTGCCACCGGCCTGGATATCCAGATCCGAGAGCACTCGACCGGATTTTTCCAGACCTTTCTTTATTGGTTCGAGAAAGACATCGGCATGCTCGGGAATGAAGGAAGTGCCTAGCCAGCCATCAGCTAGTTCACCGGTCATTTCCAGTGATTTGGGACCAAGAGTTGCCAGATAGATAGGTAAATCAGGTCTGGGTGGTTGGGATAGCCGAATTGGTTTGCCTTCACCACCGCGTCTGGGTAACTGGTAGTGTTTGCCATCATACTGAACTCGCTCGCTGCTTAGTCCCAGCTTGATAATCTCAACACATTCACGGAGCCTGCCTAGAGGATGAGCAAAGGCAGCGCCATGTAACCCTTCGACAACCTGTGGTCCACTTACGCCGAGACCCAGAACAAATCGATTATTGGATACGGTGGCCATACTCTGGGTCGTCATGGCAATCATCGCAGGTACTCTGGAACTGATCTGGATAATACCTGTGCCGAGAGTGATGTTCTCTGTCTTTGCAGCCATATAGGCAAGTGGCACGATGGCATCCATACCCCAGGCTTCGGCGGACCAGATATGGTCAACCCCCATCTTGTCTGCCTGCACGGCATACTCGACCAACTGATCCCAGTCCTCGCCATTGTAATAGGCGCTACCGATTCCGATTGCTGTTTTCATGCGGTATTTCCTTTGGTTCATTTCCGATAGATTTTTTCAGGGCAGAGAATATCGCATATCAGTTTCTAGGTGGAGATTATTGGATTCATTCAAGTGCAGGACGCAGCCTGGATTATTCTGGACTTATGCTACGAACAAAACCCCCTGTGGTAACAGTATGATACGGCCTTGAAAATCATCGGTTGGGCGCTCATCATCGGGCTGCCCGAGATGACGCTGTTATATCCACCAGGCAGGTTGGGGGAAGTCATCCCGACGGTTATCCTCACTTGGGTCCGGCGCACTCAGATTCCCCGTACAACGCGCTGCACCTATACCTTTTCATGGTTGGTGTCATGTTTATTACCTGGGTCATACGACTGATTCGAGGAGCTAAAGGTTTGCTCAACGAGGCTGCTGGTGCAACGGTGGACTTCCGGTTGGCTGAGGATCAAGGTACACGTACAGGGGAACTCGGCCCAAACTCCACACAAGAGGAGTTGGCTGCACCGTTCACTTTATGTGATGTTGTCCGCAAATTCAGGGTTGGTGGAAAGAGTGCGCCAGTTGGAATCGGTAAAGTTTGATGTACATCGAGCTCAATCCTGTCAGGGTGGGTATGGTCAAAGAACCGGGAGTATATTACTGGCGACCATCCCTAAATTCACGCACCATCTCTGGCACATTATTCCGATTCGGTACACTGACCCCATTTCTTTCTAACGCCTCATCCATACAAAAATTCCACCAACAGCAATAAATAGCGGCATAAGGAAAAGGATGCTGGCAACCATGCGCCGTTGTTTACTGGTTAAATCTAATCGCTCAACGTTAATTTCTTTTTGATCAAGAAAAACGCTGTAATCCACCTCTGATAACCAATTGATAATGTTAAGCCCCATCTCGGCGTTACTGTACTGATTGATATACACGTTGGTTAGAAAGTCGGCATCGGTGAAGACAATAATACGTGTATCCGAATGGTCCCCTTCCTCCTTTTTCTCGAGAATAACAAATGAGATGGGAACAGGCCCAGGGATGTCTATTCCCTCATCAAACACTATGTCCAGCGTTCGATTGGTCTCGGCCCAACTACGCTCCTTTGTAGCGGTCAGCACAATGGGTACCAGTTTTATTGTTGAACGACGTCCCTCCAGAACAGAAAGTGAGCGAGGGCGAACATAAAATGTATAATCAAGGCCTGCAGTGATTGCTTTATGGCGCATATAATTTCGAGTTGCAGGACTGCCGACATCCTTCCCCACATGACTACTTAAATCAACAACAATGTCTGTCCCAACATTAATTCCCCACTGATTGAGAATGTCATTTAAAGAGGGGTTTCTCAGTATCTCTTCATCAGTTAAAGGCCTATCGGGGGTGGTAACAATAACATTCTCGATCAAAAATAACGCATCGCCACCTTTTCTTAAGTAGCCTTCTATCAAACCTTGTTCTTTTTCTGTCAATTCATTTCGCGGACCAGCAATAACAAGGACATCACAATCATCAGGGATGCTTTGTTCGATACCTAACATGAGATTTTTACTGGCCACATTATTAGCAGCCAGTAACTTTACAAAAAGGCTAAGCCCCTCATTCTCCTCGTTCGAAATAGAAAACTCTCCATGACCGGTGAGAAAGTAAACCTGCCGTTGCTCTCTTGTTACCCGAACAAGAGCATTGGTTATTTGTTCCTCGGTTAAAGCAGACCGGGAAAAGTCGACATCTTTGCGCTCTTCGCCCGAACTGACGATGACCTTTCTTTCTTTACTGTTAATCACATTGCCAAATTGGGCTGCATAACCAATGCGTTCTATTGGATCGATGATCTCAGTCTTAATTTTGCCATTAGAAACTCTCTCGTATTCTTTTAACAAATCTTCCAGGTATTTTGGGGGTAAACCAACATACAACGCAGTGAATTCAACAGGCTTATTTATCCCTTGAATAAGTTCCATCGTGCTTGCTGTTAACGTGTGCTGCTTTGCCTGTGTGACATCCCATCGATAGGAGAGTGAATATGCAAAATAGTTAGCTCCTGCATAAAACATACAAGACAAGGACACCACTATTATGACAATACCCCACTTTCTCCATTGAGGGCGGCGCTGTTTTGAAAAAGACTGCCCCGGAGAAGTTTGGTCCTTGTAGATAAAGCAAGTAACTAGTGAAATAAGGCCTATGAATAAAAGCGCAATAGATACACCATCGGCACGTTGTTCTACGTAACAAACAACACCGCCCGATGTGGCACAGGCCACGCCCAACAACAACAACAAAGACAGCTTTTGGCGGTATTTTAATCTCATATCAGGACAGGCGGTTTTCAATGCTTAAACGAGTTAGGACAACACACAATATTATGCCACTTAAATAGTACGTTATATCCCCGGCTGTAATAATTCCCGCGACTAGGTTTTCCAAATGACTCAGTGTACCCAGTTGATAAATAACGGTTTCCATTGAGCCGCTAAAATATTTTGCAAAGCTTGTGGCCAAAAACAATAGAAATAAAATGACGTAAGAGGTCATTGCCGCAACAATTTGATTGCTGGCCCAGGACGAGGACATCATGCCAATCGAAAGAAAAAAGGCCCCTTCGAGCCAAATACCAAAATAACCTGTAAGGACTGTTATCTGATCAGGGTTGCCAAAATATTCTATGATTGCGTAATAGATAAAGGTCAAACCGATCATAATGGAATAGAAAGACAGTATCCCTGCATATTTTCCCAAGACAATCGCAGTATTGCTAATTGGTGACGTCATCAGAAACTCCATTGTTCCCGCTGACTTTTCTTCGGAAAATATCCTCATGGTCATGAGCGGCAGTATAAAGATGAACATGAATTCCATCAGACGAAAAACATCCCTTAAAGATGCCTCCCGGTTCTCGTCAATAATCATGAAAAAAAAGATATTAAAAATTGAAATCGTCAGCACAAGTATAATGTAAGCAATTGGAGACTTAAATTGCGTGGCCAGTTCTTTTTTTGCGATGAAATAAATTTTATCCATAATGTTCTACAGGCTGACTATGGAGTTTTACAAAAATGTTTTCCAGCGTTAGGGGTATTGCCTGATCCAAATTATGGCTGGCCAACAGTACATCTAATGATTCATCAACAATAATTTCCCCTGCCTTGATAATCACTACACGCTGGGCAATTTGCTCAATTTCAGACAAGATATGTGTACTTAAAATTACCGTTCTTTGATCCTTTAGATTCTTGATTAAATTGCGTAACTGAAGGTTTTGAATCGGATCTAAACCGCTGGTAGGTTCATCTAGAATAAGAATTTTTGGCTCATGGATAATGGCCTGAGCAATGCCTGTTCGTTGCTTGTAACCTTTCGATAATGTGGCAATCGTTTTATGCCTAACATCCCCCAACTGGCACTCTTCTAATACCCGGTTTAACTGGCGTTGTCGCTGATTCGCGGGAACTCCTTTGATTTCAGCCGCGAACCATAAATAATCTCTGACGGTCATATTAAGATAGAGCGGCGGTGTTTCAGGCAAATAACCTATTTCTTGTCGGATGGCCAAGGAATGTGTCCTTACATCGTAACCATTAATCAAAACCGTACCCGAAGAAGCAGGAAGATAAGAGGTCAATATGCGCATTAAGGTGGTTTTACCCGCACCATTTTGGCCTAAAAACCCAACAATCTCTCCAGGGTGAATGACAAAGGACACGTCGTTTAGGACCTGAAAAGAACCAAAATATTTGAAGATGTTCTGAATTTCTATCATATCGTTTTAGCTTGCAGATGTCAGCAAACGGTTTAAATCGTAGAGAATAGGAATTATAAAGGGTATTTTTCCAAGATAGCAAAAGTATCCTATTCCAGCAGTTGGGGTCAGTGTAGAATTTAATTGTCAAGCACAATCTGAGGCCGTCCTCTAAGCTGCTAGTGACCTAATTAACTTGACCGCTACAAACGAACTGACTATCCGCACGAGCAGAATTGTGAGAGGGGAGTTTTCACACAACCTCGGCCGGAAGCAGCCGGAGTTCAGATAGCATGCAAAAACGCTGCTAACCTCAGCAAAGCGGAAGTCATCCCGCAAGGACAGGAAATTGCTCTAAGTGTCCGAAGCTGCCGTTACTCACATCAAGTTTCCGGCAGAATCCTGTCTACGTGGTCGCGAAATATATCTTCAAATTCGAGCTGATATTCCTTCCAGAACCAGCGCCCGCCTGGAGAAGTGACAACGGGTGTGAGCAATACCAATTGTGATTCCCACGTGCTGGCAGAAAGTTCCGCGAATCTAGTTTGGGAATATATGTTCGACACCGACAGGAAGATGTTATGCATGAGTAGTCGAAATCGAGTTCGGCTCTCTTCGTCAAGCTCCTCTGGATTTACTAGCCCCTTCACATAAATTCGGGAGACTTCAGCGTTCTCGTACATCGACGCAAAAAAAACCCTGCCGAAGCAGGGTTTCATTTGGAATATGGCCTGCAATTTTGGACAAGTCCTCCACTGCGTGGTCTTTCCTACCAAACCCGAAGGTTTAGTTGTTGAGCCTCAGACCAGAACCAGAGGTTCTGGCCTACGACTCGGTGCAATCTTGATCCCTGGTTTCTTTTTGCTCCTCCTTCAAATCTCGGTCCGAAAACCTCGTTTTGAGCTTGTTGCAACTTTCCGCCTGTTCTCTCCATTGCGGTGGTTGTTTCCATCATCCAAACGTCTCTGGCGACTTCTTCAACCGTGGCCTCTAAGCCGTTATTTAACGACGCCTTGCTACGTCTACCACCAATCGGGTCGATCGCCTCGATTCGTGTACCAGATATCCGGTCTTTGCAATTCCTCCGAAGATTCCTCACAATGTTTCCTAAGAAACACCCGGTAACCCTTAAGCCGCCTTTGCCTCAGCGACCCCGACCTGGCATAGGTCTCTCGGTTTAGACTCGGCTGTTGTTCCCCGTTTCCGGTTAACGTGCTTTGTCTATCCGTTGACTAGTAATCTACCACAGGGGTTTGATAAGGCTAATGAAACGTTTGCAATCTGCGGTGGATAAGTTGGGGATAACTTAGGGGTATCTGTTTATAAGTCTGGCGGCACTGTGGATAAACTCTAGCTGAGCCCAGAAAAATATCATAAGCTATTGATTTAAAAGCATATAAGTGACTATGAATAGCGTTCATACTGTAACAATCGCTGTTCAGATAGATACTTTTTCGCTCCTGGAACCAGGCCTATTCACATAACAGGTTGATAAATTGCAATTCAATACCTGACACTTACAATACGCAAAAATTTTTAGGGCTCGAACAATAAGGCTAGTCATCCTAAGTCTATCGGCACTTAGCGGATCTGTTAGTGCCGACATCATCCATTTGAAAAATGGCGATAAAATCACAGGTGAAGTAATGGCTGTCTGGGACGATGAGGTCCGGATTGAACCTGCTTATGCAGATGAATTCGGCATTGATATGAGTGAAGTTGCCTCAATTGAAACGGACAAGGAACTTGATGTTGAGCTTGAAGATGGCAGGGAAGGTAACTTTATCTTTGCGGGTACTAACGAGGAAGGTAATGCGATACTGAAATCTGAAGAATTACTCGTTTCTTACATGGAAATAAGAAAGGTCGCAGATTGAAGAATTCTTCGTCAGAATTTTTCCTCACCCTGCTGCCGAACGGGATCGGGGAAATCCCGATAAAGTGAAAACTTCACACTCATCACTTTCGAGTTCACCGCATGATGGAAACTTTCAACCGGGTTGGCTCGGCCAGCAACCTTTGTAAAAGCTTCATCCAGTTGTCCGAGCCCTTTAAATTCCAGCATCAGGTGAAATTCTCCCAGTTCTGGTGAACCCAGGCCTAGTTTTCGCCTGGTAATGCGAAAATTCTCCATTCGCCCATCATCAATGAGTGACTGTAGATAGGTGTCGGCATCACGACAGAATTCAAGATCGTTAACGCCTGGCTTTAAGTCACACCAGACATGGTAAATATCCATAAGTCCTTCCCGAGTTACTCCAGAGAATTCATCATAACCCCAATGATTGCAATGCCTGAATGGACAGGTGCATCATGGAGCCTGCATGCAGTTCAATGCAGACAATGGTTTTTGGTTCAAAAGAAGGTATCTTTTATGGAAGTAAGAATGGACGATCGGGTTGCGCTGATCACAGGTGGTAGCAAGGGTCTGGGGTATGCCATGGGCATGAAGTTTGCGGAATCCGGCGCTGAGGTCGCGCTTCTTGCGCGAAACAAGGATGAAGTGCAGGAGGCAGCATCCAGAATCGCCAAGTCAAGCTCAGCGCGATCGCTGGGTTATCAATGTGATGTCAGCAGAGCTGCTGATATCGAAAAGACATTCAGCCAGGTGGTTTCTGATTTTGGCAGGGTAGATGTACTTGTAAACAATGCAGGTTATGCCAAAGCAGGACCCCATTTGTCCATTACTGATGATGAATGGCAATATGATTTCGATCTGAAGTTGATGGCTGCCGTTCGGCTGTCTCGACTGGTCTTTCCTGGAATGATGGAACGAAAGTGGGGCCGAATTATCAACGTACTCAATACCCTGGCAAAAACGCCAGCTGCCAGATCGGCCCCCACATCAGTAACAAGGGCAGCTGGTATGGCCTTGACCAAAGTTCTGGCGGGTGAGGGTGCACCTCACAACATTCTGGTTAACGGGCTCAATATTGGCTTAATCAAATCCGACCAGATACAACGAGCGTTTGACAGATCTGAATCGGAAGGTGATTTTGATGAATTTGTCGCCAATGCCGGAAAAAATATTCCTCTGGGCCGTTACGGGGAAGCGGAGGAATTGGCCAGCCTTGCCTGCCTATTGTGTTCTGATGCCTGTGGTTATGTGACGGGCACATCCATCAATGTGGATGGAAATTTGTCACCCGCTTTGTAGGGCCCACATAATGAAAGCATTTGATGAGCTGATGGAGATTCGTGGCTTAGCGACCCCAACCGAATCTATTAATCGACAAGGGTCGGACCCGGTCCTGCCCACGCGGTTTTGTTTAGGAGAAACCACAGCAGATATTCTGCTATCAATAGGTGTTGCAGTAAATGATTTGTGGGAACTTCAAACCGCAAGACGGCAGGACTTAAGTATTCGAACTGAGCTAGCTGCGGCTGCCTTGAAAAGTTATATGTACATGTCCGTCACGGATACCGGTGTAAATTCTGATTTTGCCCTGCAACGCAGTCGGCAGGCGATTTCTTCACCGCATCCAACGAGAGACGGCAGGTATTTTCTGCCGCACATGGGCCTGCCTCATCTTGCTGCAAGAATATTGAAAATTCTGGATTGTGAATATGAGTTGAATTCTGTTGTTAAAGCCGTTGCCCATTGGGATGCACTTGAACTGGAGAATGCCATAGCAGAAGTTGGTGCCTGTGGTGCCATGGTTCGGTCGGAAGATGAATGGCTGGTTCATCCGCAGGGAATCGCCCTGGCTGCAAAGCCGGTCATAGAAATCATCAGGATTGGCGATGGCGACCCTGAACCCGTAGCGTCTGGTCAGCGGCCGTTGTCGTCAATGCGAGTGTTGGACTTAACCCGAATTCTTGCAGGTCCAACATGTGCCAGGACGCTCGCTGAACATGGGGCGGATGTTTTGATGGTGACTGCAGAGCAACTTCCGCAGACCCAGTACTTTGTTATGGATACAAGTCATGGAAAACGTACCACCTTTCTTGATCTGAATGTTGAATCAGATAGAGACAGCCTTGTAAAACTGATCAAAGATGCAGATGTATTTTCCCAGGGCTATCGTCCTGGGGTGATGGCTCGGCATGGCTTGTCTCCGGAGGAAGTTGCGACAATTCGACCAGGAATAATATACACATCCATGAATTGCTATGGGTTTGATGGTCCATTCGCGGAACGGGCAGGCTGGGAACAGCTGGCGCAAACAGTTACCGGAATAGCAGCGGAGCAGGGTTTAGACCAGCCAAGACTGTTACCTGCTGCCGCCTGCGATTACACGACGGGATATCTGGCGGCCTATGGTACCTTGTTAGCGATGGGGTTACGGGCAAGGCACGGTGGCTCATATCACGTCAAGGCTTCATTATGTCAGTCCGGTATGTTTATTCTGAGGCAGCATAGAGTCGAATACGAAAATGACGAAATAGAAATCGATTCGGTACTGACTGACCGTGCCTCGCTAACTACCAACACGCCCTATGGTGAAATGAAACATCTTGGCCCCATACTGAATATGTCAGAAACTCCTCCGCGATGGGATCTGCCATCTTCACCACTGGGAACACATCCAGCCGTGTGGTTGTAACAAATGTTGTAAGGAAAGGAGCAGGATATGCCGGATAACCTCCCAGAAAACCTAATCACGTCCAGGACGAATGCGGAAGCTTTTATCAAGAATATATTAACGCCGTTAGCTAAAGAACTGGATGCCCTGGATGCAGTACCCGGCGACAGTCAGGAGAGAGTTCGGGAGGCCTCGAAGCAGGCTGGTTTTTTCTATAAAACCCAACCTTCAGAATATGGTGGGGATCCTGCTGGTACGTTGGAGCTGACCATGCTTAGGGAAACATGGGCTGCCAGTAATTCAAGGCTCACGCCTTATATCTTTGGCCCCGGTCCAGGAATTCTGCATAATGCGACCGGAGAAATGAAAGAGAAGTATCTCGACCCGGTTATGCGTGGTGAAAAGCGTGGTGCATTTGGTTTCACTGAGCCGGATACTGCCAGGCGCCCGACATGGGGAAAACTAGAAGGCGATAATGTTGTCATCTCTGGTCAGAAGTCATATGTCACGGGTGGCGATACTGCAGACTTTGTCTCTGTGTTGGTCAATGTCGAGCGCGAAAATGGCGACAAAGCCGGGACCGCAATGATTGTTATTGATCGTGATGCAGATGGTGTCGTCATTGATCGACAATTTGCATCAATGGAGGGTGGTGGCCATGTCTCCATGGTATTCGATGACGTCAAGGTGCCAGTGACAAATATTATTGGCAAACTTGGAGAAGGAATGCCGCGAGCGTTAGGCAATATCGGAAATGTCAGGATGATGATTTCTGCACAGGCAACGGGGATGTGCATCTGGGCACTGGAATTTGCTGAGCAACACCTGCTGGCGCCACATCGCTCGGGTTCACCACTTGGAGAACGCGAAGGTGTGCGCTTGCGTTATGCGGATATGAGGATTGAAACCTATGTCGCTCGAAGCGCTCTCTACCGAACGGCGAGGCTAGCAGAGACAGGTGAAAATATTGTCAATGAAACCATTGCCACCAAAGTGTTTTGTACCGAGACTGCCGGTCGGGTTATCGATACGGCGGTGCAACTCATTGGAGGTCAGGCACTTGTTGTCGGTCATCCTCTTGAAAAACTATATCGGCAGGTACGGTCACTGCGTCTGGTTGAAGGCGCTAATGACCTGCTTCGCATCAATCTTGTAAAAGGTAAACTGGAACTTAAAAAAGGCAGGGTGTAGGCCTGACCCATTCAAGGTCTATAGCTAAATGCCACCGGCCCTGGTTTAAGTACCTTGTAGGCAAGGTTGACCCAGCGGCATAGATTAGGTCGAGTGTCCCTTGGGTCAATAATTTCTTCGATTTCAAAAAATTCAGCAGACCTGAAGGGCGACCTGACGCGGTTTAATCGGTCCTTGATTTCCTGAAGGTGGGCATCAAAATCATCAGCCTCTGCAAGTTCCGCCTTGTAGGCGACTTCTATACCTCCTTCGATGGGTAGTGAGCCCCAGTCTCCGGATGGCCAGGCAAATCTGAAGTGATGGCTGCCAGGCTTGGTATTGGCAGCACCTGCCACGCCGAATGCTTTACGAATGACCACGCTGCAAAATGGCACGGTTGCCTGTCCCAGAGCCGCGAGCGCAGAAGAGCCAAAGCGGATGGTCGCTTCCTCCTCGGATTGCTTTCCAATCAGGAATCCAGGGCAATCAACTAGGTGTACCAGCGGAAGGTGAAAGGTGGACGCCAGGTCCAGTAGTCGAATGAGCTTTCTCGATGCATCGGCAGTCCAGGCTCCACCATAAATCATCGGGTCCTCGGCGAACAGTGCGACGGCTACGCCGTCGAGCCTCGCAAGGCCTGTAATGATCGACTTACCCCATTTTTTACCTATTTCGAAGAAAGAATCCCGGTCAACAATTGCATTGATCACCGGGCGCATCTTGTAAACCTTCCTGGCATCACGGGGTACTACATCCAGCAATAGTTCTTCCCTGCGGTCTACAGGATCATCCGTGTCGGTTTTCAGGGGGAGTTCATCTACATTGGTCGGCAGGTACGACAAAAATTGTCGAGCCATCTGGAATGCCTGGTCTTCAGAGACTGCTTCGTCATCAATAGCTCCGTTCCTGGTATGAATCTTACTGGCACCAAGTTCCTCTTTACTGACATTCCCCAGGCTTGCCCAATTGACAAGTGCGGGTCCGGCAATCATCATCTGTGCGGTATCTTTAACAATGACGGAATAGTGGGAGGTCGTGACTCTCGCTGCCCCAATACCGGCAACAGAACCCAGTGCCAGTGACACGGAAGGCGCGATTCCCAGGTGATTTACGATGGTTTCCCAACCTGCGATTCTCGGGATATAGGTTCGACCGGCGGTCTCTATTGTCTTGACCGATCCACCGCCACCCATGCCGTCAACCAGTCTGATATGAGGCAAGCGAAGCTCATGGGCGAAGCCCTCTGCCTGCATTCTTTTACCGGCAATGGAGGCATCCGCTGAACCGCCACGAACTGTAAAATCATCTCCGGAAATAATAACGGGTCTGCCGTCGATCTCGGCGGTTCCAAATACGAAGTTAGAGGGTGTGAAGTTGAGTAGCTCACCTGCATCATCATATTCTGAAACACCAGCCAACTTGCCGATCTCATGGAAGCTGTGGTCATCGACTATTCTGTCAACCCGTTCGCGGATGGTCAGCTTGCCAAATTCATGTTGCCTGGCAACCTTCTCAGCTCCCCCCATTTCTTCGGCCAGGTTGCTGCGATGATTCAGTTCATCAATTTCTTTATCCCAACTCATCTACCGCCCCGTATTGGTCAATTTCTGATTTATGAATGGATGATACCAATTAACGCAGGTTCAGTTTGATAAGGTAAACTCAACCGGTCATGGCAAAGAACGGTTTTACAAGATAGTCGCGATCCACCCACAACCGATATGAAGAAGACAGGTCAGCATTCCCCGTTCCGTTTCGCATATTTTGCTGCAATCTCTCTGATAGTGGCTTGTAGTGGCGGAGGTGGTGGTGGATCTTCAGCACCAGTATCCACCGGCTTGCCAGATCCAGTGGCGGTTGGCCTTAGTTTTACTAGCGGCGTCTTTCAACCGTTTTCCGAATTCGAGGAGTTGTGCGAGTCCCCGCGCACTGGCGTAGATATTCAATCAGGACGGCAGTTTCCAGATGTGCAGGGGAGCACAATAGATGAGAATAACTGGATTCGATCGTGGAGCAATGAGCTATATCTTTGGTACAACGAGATCACTGATGTTGATCCTGCGTTTCATGAGACTGATCAGTACTTTGACCTGATGAAAACCTTTGAGAGAACACCATCTGGTTCCTTCAGGGATAAGTTTCATTTCACCATTCCGACTGATGATTATCAGGCGCTTGCGCAAAGCGGCATATCAGCAGGATACGGTATGACGCTTGCCATTATTGCCGGTTCACCACCACGCCAGATTGTAATTGCTTATACGGAGCCTGGTACTCCGGCAACAAGAGATCCGGCGAATCTGGTTCGTGGCGCAAGTATTCTTGAGGTGGATGGTGTGGATGTTGCCAACGGCAGCGAAGTTGATGTGCTTAATGCCGGGTTGTTTCCTTCTGGGGTAGGCGAACCTCACGAGTTTTCTGTATTGGATCCTGGCTCGAGTGAACCAAGGACGGTGCTGTTGCAATCTGAGTCTATTACTTCCATTCCTGTGCAAAACGTCGGAACGGTGACAACTGAATCGGGGGAAGTAGGTTACATACTCTTCAATGACCACATCGCCACTTCAGAATTAGGATTAATCGATGCGATAACGCAGCTGCAGGCTCAGGGCATCAGTGATCTCGTCCTGGATCTTCGTTACAACGGGGGTGGTTTTCTGGATATTGCCAATGAGCTGGCGTTTATGATTGCCGGTCCCCAGCTTGCGTCCGGGGCAATATTTGAAGAGTTGAAATTTAACGACAAACATCCGACTTTCAATCCTGTGACGGGTGGGCTGTTGAGCCCGATCCTCTTCCACACGACGTCAGTTGGCCTTTCAGTATCGGC
>SMVB01259578.1_pt1 | contig 22037 bp, 18 predicted proteins | sample 2456461 | NCBI WGS metagenome assembly SMVB01 (sample SAMN11095934, study PRJNA526329) | marine sediment metagenome | biome: Marine sediment; feature: Surficial sediment; material: Deep marine sediment; isolation source: Hadal surficial sediment | place: Pacific Ocean | collected 2014-05 | depth...
GAATACCACCTCCTGGGTGCCTTGGCTCCCCGCAGTCTCTATTGCCGCCTGCAGCATCGGGACCAACATGTCCAGTCCTTCGATGCCGAACCGCTTGTGCCCGAGATATGAGCGCTGCAGAAACGTCTCGAATCCCTCGACGCGGATGAGCATGCCCAGCAAATGGCGTTGTTCGTCTTGTGTAAGAGGCTTGCGGTGTTGCCCTGACTCGATGACGTGGCGCAGCCAAACCCGCTTATCGTGATTTGAGATGTGCTCGATCTCGTACGCGATGGAGCCGCAGTATGTCTTGCGGAGTTCTGGTAGTGCTTCCCACAAGCTGTCGCCCTCTACGTATACCCGGAGGACGGTCGTGGGAATGCTGCGCATGATCTCCGGCGTCAGGCCGAGAGGTTCGGGGTCGAGCGAGGGATCGCCCACGGGATCGCTACCGAGGGGATCGAGCCGGGCAGCGAGGTATCCGTGTGTCCGATGGGCTTTCACTAGCGACATCGCGGCGGCAACATGATAGAGCATCGCGTGTGATACCTCACCGGCCGTTGCGGTCGCCACGTCGGGCGGTTCCGGCGACACCGTCGGCATGACCACACCCAGGTTCGCCGCAATGCTCTCGAAGAAGCCCTCTCCGCCTTGTAGCAGCTCGTCGACATGCTGGAGGTACATGCCCGACTCGGCGCCTTGAATGATTCGGTGGTCGTATGTGCTCGATATCGTCATGATACGCACGCCGCGGTCGCCGTGAATCACGCCGGTGGCGATGATGGATCCCTGCCCTGCCATCAGCCTCGGAACCGAAGCCACGGTGCCTATCGTGCCCGGATTCGTGAGTGTGATCGAGGCGCCTTGGTAGGCATCGGGCAGCAACTTGTTGTTGCGGGCGCCTGCCACCACGCGTTCGTATTCTTCGTGGAAATCCCCAAAGGTCATCGAATCAGCGTTCTTGATGACGGGCACCATGAGCCTGCGCTGGCCGTCCCTCCGTTCCACGTCCACCGCGAGGCCGAGATTGACAGCTCCCGGATCGAATCGATGAGGCTCGCCGTTCTGGGTGACCACCGCGTGTACCATGGATGGGAATCTCTTGGCCGCGAGCACTATCGCCCATCCAATCAAATGCGTAAACGAAAGCTTCAGCTGACGCGTCTTGAGCTGCTCGTTGAAGGCCTTCCTCACATCCCATAGAAACGACACACGCACGTCGCGGAACGAGGTGGCCGTGGGGATCTCCAGGCTGGTCTCCATGTTGCGGAGGAGACGAAGCGCCGGGCCCTTGATGGGCTCGATGATACCGTGCGTTGCAGGAGGGGTGGGGGAGGCAGGGGAGGGGGTTTCCTCGCTCTTGCCGGAGGGTGTCGCGGATGCGGTGGCGGGGGTGGGGCCCACCACGGCTTCCTCGCCTCTCACACCGCTCTCGAATAACGCCCTCCATTCAGGAGCGACGGACGACGGATCGCGGAGAAAGTCTTCGTAGAGGGCCTGGGCGAACCCAGAATTGACTGTTTCGAAAATATTTTCGAACACGATGACCTGGCTGGCGTTTTTGATGCTGCAGATGGAAGATAGATGGGGTGGTATGGCAAGTCGAGCGGACGGCAGTGATTTTGACGTCACCCGGCATCTGACTCCTGACATTGGAAACGTGAATGTTTACATCTGTGGCCAATTTTCTCGAGGTCTGGCGGCGCGAGTCGGAGTGTACGGCCCGGGTCCTCGGTGCCCTTTCGGATGAGGCGCTGAGTTACCGCGCTCACGATCGCTCCCGATCCGCCGGAGAGCTGGCGTGGCACATAGTCACGGCCGTCCGTGAGATCGGCAAGCACACGGGTCTCGTGGTGAACGGTCCGGCGAATGATACGCCGATGCCGCCCACGGTACGGGAGATCTGCTCCGCGTACGAGAAGGCGGCGGCCTCCATGGCGGATGCCATCGAGGGTAGCTGGTTCGACGGTACTCTGTCGGTGGAGGACCAGGTATACGGCGAATCGTGGCCCAGGGGCAAGACTCTGTTCGTGCTCCTGTGCCACGAGATCCACCATCGGGGCCAACTCACGCTGTTGCTCCGGGAGGCCGGTCTAGCGGTGCCGGCGGTTTACGGGCCCTCGGGGGACTCCACGCAGCCCTAGCCCCGGCGGTACCACCCACTCGACTACCCTACCGCCCTTCATGTGTCTCTATTTTAGGTCAGCCATGACTCGTCTTGCCCAAGGCTGATGGTGCCTGTAGGCCCTGATCCCGCCTTTCCCCCATATGTGACGGAGTCCACAGCGCCGGTTGGCTCGGGCCTCTAGTTTCGAGCCTGCCGTAGTCGCACACGCGGCGGGTGGGGACCGGGAACAGTCCGCTCGATTCCCGTGGAGGTTGGGAATACACTCTGGACTCGGTGAAGAGGTCCGGTTCTTGCGCGGGCCTCCTAAGAGAGTGTTTAGGTTGCCATGTTCGGGGGTGGAATGGTTTGTGTGCGGGGGCCTTTCCGCCCGACGTTGTTCGCTAGTGTGGTATGATCTAGGAATTCTCATTCACGGAGTTGCGTTGCGATGTTTTCCCATCTTGAGATACGCTGCTCGTTGGCTGCGCTTGCCGTTGCCGTGTCGCTCGTTGGTTGCAGCAAGGGCACGCGGGTGACGCGCATCGAGCCGGAGACGGTGATCGACCTGTCCGGTTTCTGGAACGATACCGATTCCCGATTGGTTGCGGACGCACTTATTGATGACGCGGTGAACTTCCCCTGGGCGAGGCGGTTCATGCAGCAGAACAACGGTGAGTTGCCGGCTGTCATCTTTGGATCGGTACGCAACAGGACGACCGAGCACATCGCGGTGAATACCTTCCTTCGGGACATGGAAGCTGTTTTCTTGCGGTCCGGCCTTGCACGGGTGGTGGCAGACCGGGAACAGCGCGAACAAATCCGAGAGGAGCGGGAAGACCAGCAGGTGAATGCGTCAGCGGCCACGCGGGCGCGGCTGCGTAACGAGCTGGGTGCCGACTTCATTCTCATCGGGGAGATCACATCGATCGAAGACATTGAGGGCAACAAAGAGGTCATCTACTATCAGATAGACCTCAACCTCACCGATCTGGAATCCAGCGAACGGGTTTGGATCGGTCAACACCGCATCAAGAAGTTCGTCGAGCGCAGCCGGACTCGACGGTAGAGGGGCAGGACACCGCAGTGACCGGTATGGTTGTTGTGGGGCGGTGGCGGTTGCCGGTTCTCGTTGTGGGCCTGGTTCTGCAGGCGTGCGGGGCGAGTCGAGTGCCCCCCCCTCCCGTCCCGGCCGAGTCGCCGTTCCTCGGCGGTTCCCTTCCGTCGCACGATGCCGCGTTGCGGCATTACGTGGTGCTGCGCGATTCGAGCGCGCTCGGTCCGCTGTTGGAGAGCGGTCCGAAGGACGCGTTGATCCACCAGCTCAACGCGGGACTCTTTTTGCACCGGCTCGGTCGGTTCGCGGCAAGCAATGTCGCGTTGCAGGAGGCCGAACGATTGGCAGAAGAGCGCTACACCAAGAGCATCACGCAAAACATCGCAGCATTCATCGTGAGCGACAACGTGCTGGATTACTATCCGTCCGCTCTGGAGTGGTCGATGATCCACTATTACGGCATGATGAATTATTTGCGGCTCGGGAGCGTGGAGGAAGCGCTTGTGGAGGCTCGTAAGGCGAATGCCCTGCTTCGCCGGTACGCGAACGATAACCCAGGTAGAAGCTTCACCAACCCGGCGGCGGTGCAATACATCGCGGGGATGCTGCAGTGGGCGGCGGGCGAGGACAATGATGCGATGGTTTCGCTGCGCCAATCGCTTGGGGCCTACGAAGAGTACGAGCAGCGATTTGGTGTCGCGCCGCCGCAACCGGTGCTGGAGGACGTGATTCGTGTGGCTTCGGATCTCGGTTTTGAAGATGTAGCCGACCGAACACGGGCGGCCTACTTCGAGGGTGTGGAGTTCGAGGAGGAGTCTCGGGGCGACGGCGAGCTGCTCGTACTCATCGAGAACGGGTTCATCGCCCACCGTGCCGAAGAGAAGCTCTACATCCCGGTCCTGCAGGAAGAGAAAGACTCGGTGCTCCATGGCGATGCCGGATCGGCCGCGATTGCTGCGGCACGGGTGCTCGTACGAACCCTCGCGGTGATGAATGAGTTGTCCCGGAGAGGCGCTGATTACCCGCGCCATGAGGACGGTGTGATCATTGCTACGGCCGGCTCGGCGGTGGGGCTCGAATTGATTTCGCTTGCGTGGCCGTCGTACCAACTCGAGGCACGACGCGCCGCCGCCGTGCGGGTGTCGGTAGATGACGAACGATCGTTTACGCCCGCACTGCTGCTGGACCTTTCTGCAATCGCGGTGCGCGACTTCGAGGAAACCAAGCCGACGATCATGCTCCGAATGGTCATGCGGGGGTTGCTCAAGGAGGCGGCTGTGACAGCGGCCGAGGCTGCGGGAGAGGACGCCGCGGGCGAAGTTGGCGGATTCCTGGGTAGGGTTGCGTCTCGGGCTCTCGCCGTCGCCACAGAGCGAGCGGACACGCGAAATTGGTCCATCCTCCCCTGCGAACTGCTGTTGGCGCGTTTCCACTTGCCGCCGGGCCGGCATCGCTTGCGTATCAGCTTTGACGGTTTGAACGGCAGGCGCGATCTGCTGGAGTTCGATGTCGAGGTTAGAGCTAGTGAAGTCACGACGCACACGGTCGTGTTGTTCGGCGATGATCTGGGAGATCGCGACCGCTTCCGCGCGGCAAGAAAAGGAGTGCGTTACGTGGCTCCGGAGATTCCGGATATCGAGCGCCGGGAAAGATCCGGCTCCTCGGTCAGACCCTTTTAGTCTTCCGCCGCATGTAATCCATCAAGATGTACTGTCCCAAAGTCAGGGTGTTGGTGAAGTAAGCCTTGCCCCGGGAGATCTCGCACACTTTCTGGACGAATTGGACCAGCGAATGCTCACGAGCGAGCATGAAGGTGTTGATCATGATTCCCGATCGCCTACAGTTCGCGACCTCCGCAAAAGTCTCCTTCAGTATCCGCGGATCCAATCCCATCGAATTGATGTAGATGCGTCCGTCCGGCAACGTGAGTGCGGAAGGCTTGCCGTCTGTGATCATGATGATCTGGCGCATGTCCTTCTTCTGCGCCAGCAGCAGCCGGCGCGCCAGTTTGAGTCCCTCGGCCGTGTTGGTGTGAAACGGCCCTACCTGGGCGTGCGCGAGGCGCGACAGCGGAATCTCTTCGGCCGAATCGTGGAACAGAACGACTCGCAGCGAATCGCCGGGAAATTGCGTGCGAATGAGATGCGTGAGCGCCAGCGCGACGCGCTTGGCAGGTGTAAAGCGGTCCTCTCCATACAAGATCATTGAATGCGAGCAGTCGAGCATGAGCACTGTGGCGGCGCTGGAGCGGTACTCTGATTGGTGAACCATAAGATCTCGATAGTCGATATCGATCGGAAAGCCGAGGCCCGAGCGCTTTATCGCGTTGGAAAGCGTGGCGCTCACATCGATATTGAGTGTATCGCCAAACTCGTACGGCTTGGAAACCGCATCTGCCTCGATGCCGGTGGCTAGATATGGTGTGTCGTGGCTTCCGAAGCTGGACTTGCCGATGCTGCCGAGCAGTTGCTTGAGTGCGCGGTAGCCGAGGAAGTCGATTCCCTTGTCGGTCAAGTTGAAATTGACTTGTTGGGCGGCAGAGTGAGCTTGCCCTCCGGGCCCGAGAGCTTCTTGATAGCCTTCCGGGATCTCTGGAGGGCTTTCGACCGTCAAGTATCCTTCCTCCATTAGGCGCTGGATGATTTGATCGATGAGATCGGCCAGTTGCTGTTGGATCTGTTGATCCCGGTTCTCGTCACCCGTAGATTCGCCACGCATGAGCTGCAGCATCTCGGGGGTGAGCTTACCCGATTGTACGAGCGCTTCCATGATCGCCTTGCGTAGGGCGTCCATGGAACGATCTCCGTCCTCGTCGCCAAGCTCTCCCCAGTACGGATGTTGAAAGGGCCCTCCGGCGAACCCCGACTGAAGCAGAAAGTCACTTAGCTGGTCCATCAACTCTTGCAGATTGATGGCGTCGGCCAGTCCGGGTATGTATTTGGAGTACGTGATGTGGCGCATACCATTCAATCTAAGGAAGTTGGAGAGTTCCGCGACCCCGCAATCCAGATTCCCCCGAAGCCGGCGCGCCCTGGCCGGTGTGTCCCTATGCCTCACTTGTAGAAACGCCGGGTTCCGGTCATTCTTCCCGCAATGTCTGAGGAGAAACACAAGGAATCCAAATTATCGGATGCACCTCCAGAAACGCCGGCCGCTCACCATTTCGGAGCGTTCGGATACCGCAATTTTCGCCTCTATTTCGCGGGTCATCTCATATCGCTCGTGGGCTGGTCGATGCACTCGGTGGCACTGCCGTGGCTGGTGCTCGCTCTCACCGATTCGCCGTTTTATGTCGGGTTGGTCGCAATGTTGGGGACACTTCCAGTCACATTCTTCGCTCTTCTGGGTGGGGCGGTGGCGGATCGTTTTCCCAAGCGCCGCATCTTGATTGTTACGCAGAGCTCAGCGATGGTCATCGCGCTGGCGCTGGCGGCAGTTGCACTGGCGGGTGTCGTGTCGTTGACGCACGTGATGATTGCGGCCACGCTACTCGGGATGGCGGCGGCGTTCGACATACCGGGGCGGCAGGCGTTCATCGTGGACTTGGTGGGAAAGCGGGACCTGATGAGCGCTATAGCGTTGAACTCGGCATCGTTCAACAGCTCGCGCATAGTGGGGCCGGGGGTCGCGGGGCTGCTTATAAGCTTCCTAGGGGTGGGCTTCTGCTTTCTGTTGAACGGTATATCGTACTTGGCGTTCATCTCGGCTTTGGTTGCGATCCGCCTGGTCGCTGGCCCTGGTGCCGGCGTAAGGCCGCGCTCGCGCTCGACGGTTCGTGCGGGCCTGGCATATGTTGTACGCGACCAGCGCATGCGTACACTGCTTCTTATGATTGCGTCTGCCAGCGTCTTCGGATTCCCGTTCTACGTGTTGCTCCCGGTGGTGGCGAGAAATGTTTTGGGGTTGGGCTCGGCGGAGTTTGGCTGGATGGTATCGGCTGCTGCAGGGGGAGCTGTGGTGGGAGCCTTGGGGTTGGCAACGGTCGGTCGTCGGACTCCGAAGGGTCGCATGATTACCATCGCGGCTCCCGTATTTGGCGTGTTCGTGTCACTGTTGGGGTTTACGCGATCGTTTCCTTGGCTGCTAGTGGTCCTGGCGCTGACAGGGTTCTTTCAAGTGCTGCATACGGCCACGACTAATACGCTGCTGCAGTCCATAGTGCGAGACGAGTTCCGCGGTCGCGTGATGTCGGTGTACTCGCTGGCGTTCCTAGGACTGATGCCCATCGGATCGCTCTTGGCCGGTACAGTTGCCGCTAAGTGGGGGCCGGGGGCGTGGCTGTCGGTGGCGGGACTCATCTGTGCCGCGTTGATGTTGGTGGCCCTTCGATCATCGCCGGAACTTCGGGCAACCGAGTAGTCAGAGAAGCGGCTTAAAAATGCGTTTCGCTGCCCCGACGATCAGGTCTGCGGCGCCCTCATACGACATGAGGCCCGAGTTCACGACGAGATGGTAGTTGCATGAATCGTCCCAATCCCGCTGGTAATGAGTGCGCACGTAATCCTTGCGTTCGTTGTCTCTCCTGTCGACGGTTCGCTCCGCTTCCTTCTCCCCGACGCCGAGTCGCTGCGCCGCAGTGCGGATGCGCACTTCACGCGGTGCCACGATTCGAACGTGCAGCGTGTCGTCGCTACGGGCGAGATAAGCTTGGGCGCCGCGGCCGACGAGGACAACGTTGCCGAGTTCAGTAGCCTCCTGAATCACTGCTTCGGTCATACGAACAAGATCATCGAACGATCTCGTGGTTTCAGGGGTTAAGTCGCCTGCCGCGAAGAAGAGTTCTGGTGAGGATACGGCTAGTGTATTCGCCAGGCGCTCGATGAGGCTGGCGACGCGCTCCTCACGCTGCGCCACTTCATCGGGCGGCAGTCCGACACGCTCGGCGACGCGGTCGACGAACTCGTGGTCGACGATGGTCCACCCCAAGCGGTCCGCCAACTGCTTCGCTATTGCAGACCCGCCCGATGCATACTGTCGGGAGATGGTGATGATGCTCAAAGGCACTCTAGGGCGTGCTCTCAGGTAAACAAATTCGTTGTCCCACCACCCGGCCCGAACGACGGGGGTCTGTCAGAGATGGCGCGAGCGTACCCGATTTCTTCGACGCTCGAGATCTGCTTCTTCGCTACGAGGCCTTCCAAAACGAGTTCGCTGGCGGCCACCATAGCGGAGGGGTCCTTCTTGGGGGCTAGGCCGGCCTCTTCTACGACGGTGAAGAGTCCGGGAACAACGCTGAGCCCCTTGAGGCATACGTCCGATCGTTCGCCACGCGAGATTTTCAGGGCGCCCCCTTCGTCAAACCATGTTACAATTTCGGTACAATCGATGGAACCGACATGGTTGTCGAATGTGGCACCGGTAGCTCGCTTGACGATGTCCATGGAGATCCTTTCGGCGCCCTGGAGTTCTCCCTCGTATTCCAATTCGAGCTTTCCCGTGATCGCGGGCAATGATGCGTGTACGTCGGTCACTCGCGGAACGACACGTTTCTCCTTGTTGACGATGCAACGCCGCTCCGCGTTGGAAACGACGGCTTCCACTAGGCTAATGGGGAGTCGCTGGCTGACGCCGGAGCGCCGGTCGACGCGCTTGTCGGTGCGAGCCTCAAATGCAACCCGCTCGATCAACTCCAGGATGAATTGGGGAATTTCGATCTGCCGTCCGTCACGGTCGGTCCACGCTTCCTGCCGAGTAATCTTCATGCCCAGCTCGAGCGTAGTCGGGTAGTGCGTCATGATCTCGCTTCCAAGCCGGTCCTTTAGCGGCGTGATGATCTTGCCGCGCGCGGTGTAGTCTTCGGGGTTGGCAGTGAAGACCATGACAACGTCGAGGGGAAGGCGAATCGGATAACCCTTGATCTGAATGTCGCCCTCTTGGAGAATATTGAGGAGACCAACCTGAATCTTTCCGGCAAGATCGGGCAATTCATTGATCGCAAAGATACCGCGGTTTCCCCGTGGCAAGAGGCCGTAATGAATGGTCAATTCATCCGAAAGTAGATGTCCACCACGGGCGGCCTTGATGGGGTCTACATCGCCAATAATGTCTGCGATAGTCACATCCGGAGTGGCTAGCTTTTCGACATAGCGCTGTTCCCGCAGTACCCAATCGATCGGCGTGTCGTCGCCCTGCGCCTCAACAAGTTGACGTCCATACTTGGAGATCGGGTGGAACGGATTGTCGTTGATTTCACTGCCGGTAAGAATCGGCATCTCCTCGTCGAGCAACCCGACCAGCGCACGGAGAATTCGGCTCTTTGCCTGTCCCCGCAGTCCCAACAACACGAAATTGTGCTGTGAGAGAACTGCGTTGATAAGGCTTGGCAGGACGGTATCCTCGAATCCCACGATGCCGGCAAAGGGTTCGTGCCCCTCCTCCAGCATGCAGATGAGGTTGTGACGCATCTCTTGTTTGACCGTGCGGCGGTGCCGGGCTGGATTGCCCCACTCAGTCTGCTTCAATTCGCCGAGCGTTCTTGCGCGATGATCCATATAGGAAAGATATACCTCAGGTCCCGTTGGTGTTTCAAGCCCCCCTTACGAAGAGGTCGAGGAGCCGCACGACCACGACGCCGTGAGCCGGTAGCGGGACGGTAACCGCCGGCCGGGGCGATACGGGCAATTCTCCCAGGTGACGTTCCAGGGCGTCCACATGCCGTGCACCACGAAATCCAAGGATGCCGGCGGTGAGCTTCGCGTGGCGTGTCGCACCGAGAAGCTCCTGTAGGTAGACTATGGCTCCGTCGCCATTGTCCGCCTGCTTGATTCCGAGCACGGCGATTCCCGGCTCGTCCAAGGCGAGTAGGCGGCCGAAACGGGGGAGTGTGCCGCGTCGAGTGGAGTTTGCGGCCACTGGAACGACGACGAAGGGCTCGGTACTCCAGCCAAAGTGCCACGGTTCGTCGGGTGGTGCATACGGAGACGCCAGTTGAAGGCGGTATCGGGAACGGCCCGTTGGCGCCAGGCTGACAATGCGTCCGCTAGCGTCGCACGCCGCATAGGGAGCGTCGAGGCCCCGGAACAGCACCTGCCAACCATCGCCGGACCGGAGCCGGAGCCAGTGGAAGTGTGCGACGGGACCCACCGGTGGTACCGCCTCTTCAAAGCCAACCGGTGTTTCCCACGACACGTGCGGCCGGTCGACATTAAAATGATAATCGTACTGTGCGGCGTTTCCGCGCTCGGCGTGGAATTCGTTGGTTACGTCGATCCACGGCAGGGCCTCGTAGCCGGTGACCGTAGTTGTCAGCCGGCCGCGATCGGTCCGGCGCTCCGCGATTAGCCGCATGCCGATTTCCGGAAGGCGCAGTCTTGTGACATGTTCGAGTACCGCGCCGGGGACGGCGTTGAGTCCGGGACTGCCAGGGCGCACCCACTCCCTGCCATCGGACCTGTGGTAGAGAGACGAGATTGCACCGGTCTGCGGGTCTAGCCGCACGGTGAGGAATTGGCCGAAGACGCTGTGCGTGCCGAGCTGTACGAAGGGCTGGGGCGCCGAGGATGAGCGTCCGAGCAGGTACGCATATCCCATGCCTGGGATGTCCGTGGCCATTTGCTCTGAGCCGCCGGGCATGCTGATGATATCCGTCCGCGGGATGGGAGATGGGTTGAGCACCAATGTCCCATCGAGTGGGATGTCTAGGTGTTCGGCGATGCCCCGAATCCCTGGCGCGCGCGAGCGCAACAGGGCGTTGAGTGGTGCGAGTAATTGCTCTACAGAGGAGATGCGCTGTGCCTTCCGGTTGTCTCGAGTCTGCTCTAACTCGTCGACGGATGGCATCGGCCGGCTGCGCTCCGATGATGGCGCCGGCGTTGGAGCGATGCCGGATCCTAACAATCGTCCCGCTTCTCGAAAGAAATCGTCGGGCGTGCCGACCGTGATGTGTGGAAACGCGTATCGGGAATTCCAGTCTGCGACCGCTTGCGCCATTTGTGCCAGTTGATCGTCGAGGTTGGTTTGCAGAATCAACGCGACGGTAGTGCCATAGGAAGGGGCGATGAACGCGGGTGTCTCGGTGAGCCATCGCTCGATTTCGCGTGCCATCTGGTCACCGCCTTCAGTGAACAACAGATCGCGGACCGTGCTTCGAGGCGGCAACGACGCGGCGGTGACTACAGAGCCATCGCGGCCATCCAACGTGTGAAACACCGAGCCGGTACCTTGGTTCAGTGAAACGGCATACGGTACGCTAATGTTTTGAAGGGTGAGCGCACTCGCCCGCATCCCCAAGTCTCGGGCGCTCCCGACCGCCACCGACCCCATTGGAATGCCAAAGTCACGTTGTAATCGGTGTGCTGGATGCGCCGCTCTCAAGAACGCAACGTGATCCAGCGTTTGGAGCGATTGATCGGCGGTGGGAAAAGGGTTCCCGTACACTTTCAGCGTCTGGAGGATTGCCAAGGCAGCGTAGCGACGCCACAGCGGAAGTTGTTCGAGCGAGTCGATGAGTCGGTGCGGATCGATGATCGTGACCCAGTGCAGCGTCCACTGCGGTCGGCGTGTGAGGTTATGAGCTGTGCGGATGGGTCGCGATAGCCCCGGCATCTCCAATTGGCTGATGATCCGGCTCGTGTTTCGCAGCGGCAACCACAACTCGCCAAACAAACTCCCACCCGCCCCCAACACGCCGGCTGTTCCAAGCAAGCGCCGTCCGCCCTGATCGAATACCCGGAGACGGCCGGCGGGAGCGTCGGTATCGCGAACGATAAAGCGGACCAGCGTGGTCTCTCCGGCAGGATGCGCGTAGAAAATCGTTGCGGTGGTCTCCACGCGGGGTGTGGACCGTCGTGGGCGGAGCAGTGGAGTCGAACCGCTTGCTAGGGCAAGCGATGCGAGGAACTGTCTGCGGTTGGTCACGGGGGGCTATGTCGTGGCCGCGTCACGGCTCCAGCTCGAAGGGCAACTGAACGATCAAGGCCGGCGCGCCGGCGGCGGTGATCGTTCTGTCAGTGTCAGCCTGCCGCCGCACGATGCCGAGGCCGAAATACTGCTCGAACGGTGGGAGCCATGCAACGCTCGTCACGCGCCCAACGACTTTCTCATCTTGAAGGATCGAGGAGCTTGCCGGGTCGGGCGTCCCGTCCCACATCAATCCCGTCAATCGTTTGGTGACCTGGCCGCGGAAATGCACGCGGGCGACTGTTTCTTGTCCTGTATAACAGCCCTTGGTGTAGGAGACGCCGTTGTTCTCATCGAAGCGCACCTCTTGGGGAAGGGTCTTTTCGTCTATTTCGGCGCCAAGACGAGGCCAGCCCGCAAGAATTCGCGCCAGTTCCAGAGCAGCCGTTTGGGACCGGACGGCTCCTGCTTCGAGCAGCGCGTCGTGCACCTGGGACACGCATCCGCGATCGAGCTGGATCTGCAGTGCGAAATAGGCGGGTTCAAGTGGTCGCGAGACGATGCAAGCGACACCGCCGGCGACGGCGCTGGCACTAACTCCCGGTTCCGGCACCCCGACGCCGGCCCGAGCCGCAACGTTGAGGGCCTCGGGACCCGCAACTCTGAGAACGGCCAGCTCGTCTGAATGGTCCGTAGCTCGCGCCAGGCGGGGCGGCAGGTAGCGGCCGAACGCGTCAAATAGGGCATCGCGCCCATGGGCGGCGAGCGTGAGCCAGGCGTGGCTGCCGTGGCGGGCGGTCCACATGTCGCAGATGATCATGCCCTTGTTGCTCAGCAGCGCTCCATAGAGGAACCCCCCGTCGCCTGCGCCTTCAATGTCGCTGGTCAGGAGGCCCTGGAGGCATGTCATGACACCGCTTCCCGTGACGTCGACGACGGCCACATCATCTTCGGCCACGATCGCTCCAGCCATTGCCGCGCTTGCCTCTTGGCGGGTTACAGCGTCTGTTGAGAGGACAAACGGCGCCGATATAGATTTAGTGCTTTCCATGGAGACTCACTAATTTACCACCATGTCTGGCGTACCGCTGCGGCCATGGTAATAACCGGCTCTTCGATACGATAGATCCAGCAACTCGATGGGGTGGACGACCGGGCGAACTCGGCGGGACGCGAACTGGCCGGCACCGATTTGCATGATGCAACCCGGATTGGCGGTGGCGATCACGTCGGCGGCAACGGCTTCCAGCGACTCTAGCTTGCGTGCTAGTATCTGCCGTGACAGTTCCGGTTCGAGGATCGAGTACACACCGGCGCTGCCACAGCAATGCTCGGCATCGACCGGAGATCGACACTGCAATCCCGGGATGGCCTCCAGGACTGCCAAGGGCTGGTCGACGACTCGCTGTGCGTGTTGCAGATGACACGCCGGATCCACGGCGACCGTGAGCTCGAGCGACGCTCCGGCACGTGGGCCGCAAGCCGCCAACACCTCGCTTACGTCTTTCACACGGCCGGCGAACTCCCTTGCTTCGGATTCGAGGGGATCGCCTCGCAGCAGATCTCCGTAGTCCTTCAGCGCCGCGCCGCACCCGGCGGCATTAACAACGATAGTTGCTTTTGCCTGATCCCGAAACGCGTGGATGTTGTGCCGCGCCAGAGCTTTCGCGCGGTCGCGTAGACCAGCATGTGTGTGCAACGCCCCGCAGCATTCCTGCTGCGGGGCAGTAGCCAAGGTGAAACCGTTGGCTTGGAGCGTACGGGCCGTTGCGCTATGCACATGGGAGAACAAGTCGTCCATGATGCAGCCGCGAAAGATCACTGTCTGTTCACCCCCCTGCGGCACTGGGGCGCTATGGTGGTAAGGCAGCGATTCACCGTCTGCCGAACGATCACGTTCCGTCCTTGCACCTTTCCGTCCTTCCGCTCCGTTCTGTCCCATCCTCATCCTGGTTGCGGCGAGCATTCCCAATTGAAATCCGATCCGTGACTTGCCCGCCAGCAACCTTGCGAGGGGACGAGCGAGGCGGCTGGCAGCGAGGAGTGGCCGGCGGATGCGCCGCTCCGCCATTACGGCTAGGACCATACGGGCGAGCAATGGGACAGAGTTTGTAACGGCCAAAGCGCTCCGCGTTGCCTCTAGCGCCGCTCCGTATTCAACACCGGACGGACATGCAGATTCACAAGCGCGGCAGCCGAGGCATCGATTCAAGTGAAGAGTCAGTGCTTCGTCGGAGATGGGAAGCTCGCCGCGGGAGAGGGCTTGCATCAGCACGATGCGGCCACGGGGACTGTCAGCTTCATCACCGGTCACCACGTATGTCGGGCAGCTCTGCAGACAAAACCCACAGTGCACACACGGATCGAGTCCACTCGTGCCGTCGATCACGTTTCGGCCCCGAGGGCAGCTACGAGTGTCCGATTTGGGTCGAATGTGTCACGAAGAGATCCCATGAGGCGGCTAACCCCTTCGCGATATGCGCCGAAGTGACCCAGCTCGGACTGGAGATTCCACGGTGCGCGCTCGATAGTTATCGGCATTTCGACTTGCGCTGCCATGTGTCTCAGGAGTTGAATGCGGTCTACTTCCGCCGACCCGCTCCATCGCACGGTCCCGGCTGCAACGCTCGCTGTGACAGAAGTGTCGTCCAGGTGGTGAGTCAAGAGATCGATTGCTTGATCGAGCCCGGCAATGACGGTTCCCATGCGGATCGTAATGGGGTGTTGCAGGGGGTGCCGGAGCGCGGATTGCCAGAAGTCGGCCGCCTCTTTCGGCGGTTGCTCGGTCCAAGCCAGGGAACATGTTCCCTTGAGGGAGACGCGTTCTGCTGTGACCGATGGATCGGACCCGATGAGCCGCACGGCGAGGGTCCAGTGGTCGCCGCCCCCGACGGCCGGTGACAGGAGTTCGATCGCCGATGGTGTGAGTCCGGCCGCGAGAATCGCCTGGGCCTCTTGGATCAGGGTGGCGCGCTTCCCGTGAGCGAGAAGTGTAACATCCGCGCGTGGAATGGCTCGTAGCCGCAGGTGTACCCGGGTGATGAATCCAAAAGCGCCGAAACTTCCCGTTGCGAGCTTCGTCAGGTCGAACCCGGCCACGTTCTTCGCGACCCGGCCGCCGCTGTTCACGATGCGTCCCTCGGCTGTTACCACTGTTAGTCCCAGCACGTGATCACGAATGCCGCCGAGTCCCGACCGTAGCGGTCCCGCGGTGGCGGTGGCCACCACAGAGCCAACAGTCCTACGAATTCCCGGAGGATCCACGGGCCACCAGGCACCCTGATCGGCAAGAGCCAGGCGGAGCGTCTCGCGAACCACGCCCGCCTGCACCGTTGCCACGAGGTCGGCCGCTCGTACCTCTTCGATCTCCGAGAGTCCGCTCGAGGACAAAGCGAGGTCGGCGTGTCCCTCCACCCGGTTCCAGCTGCCGCCGCCGGTAATTCGCACGCGCCACCCCTCCGAGTTCGCGGTCGCCAGCACCAGCGCGCAAGCCTCTGTCGTGCGCGGCGCGACGGTAGGCATTCCGCCGCCGTCGCGTTCGATAATGGCGTCGGGGCCCATCAGCGCCCGTAAGCGGCGCTCAGTGCTCGAATCAGTTCGGGACATGATGCCCTCGTTTGACCGTGCTGCCCCCCCTGCCCCCCCTGCCTCCGCTGCCCCTTCTGGCTCGCCTCATGCTACGACCTCCGCACGACGGGTTGATGAAGCTGCCCACCACTCACGGCAGGCATGCGTCGGCACGACCTTGCCGGGATTCGCGAGCTCCAGAGGATCAAACACTCGTCGCGTGGCTCGCATGGCTGCCAGTGTGTCGCTGTCGAACATCAAGGTCATGTACCGGACCTTGTCGCTGCCCACGCCGTGCTCGCCGGTTATCGATCCGCCGACATCGATGCACGCCTTCATAATAGCGGCCGACGCGGCCTCGACGCGCTCGACCTGCTCAGGGTCACTGGCGTCGAAGTTGATATTGGGGTGCAGGTTCCCATCGCCGGCATGAAATACGTTGGTGACCGTGACTCCGCATTCGTCGGCAATGATGGCAATCTTTTCCAACACATCGGGAAGGGTTGACCGGGGAACGACCGCGTCTTGCACCACCAGGTCGGGGCTGACGCGCCCGAGAGCCCCGAACGCTTTCTTGCGCCCCTGCCAAAGGCGGGCGCGCTCGTCTGCTTTGGTCGCCACACGGATGGAGCGTGCGCCGTGATCTCGCAGGATTTGCTCGAGTTCACGAGCTTCTGCAGAAACTGATTCTTGATCCCTTCCGTCGACTTCAGCCAACAGCACTGCCGCCGCATCGGTGGGATATCCGGCGGCGTAAATCGATGCTTCCACCGCAGCGACGCACCCTTGATCCATCATCTCGAGGGCGGCCGGTACGATGCCGGAAGCGATGATCGCCGAGACGGCCTCACTGGCCGAGCGTACAGTGCCGAAGCCGGCAAGCAGTGTTTCCACCGCTTGTGGAATGGGCGTCAGACGCACGGTGATGCGAGTGGTGATACCGAACATCCCCTCGCTGCCGACAAAGACTCCTACGAGATCATATCCCCAAGCTTCGCCGCCACGCGATCCCAACGTCACGACCTCGCCGTTCGATAGCACCACCTCCAACTCCAGGACGTGGTTGGAGGTCACGCCGTACTTGAGGCAATGGGGACCGCCGGCGTTTTCCGCGACGTTGCCTCCGAGTGTACACGCCGTCTGGCTCGAGGGATCGGGCGCGTAGTGCAGACCGTAGGGCGCCGCCGCTTCTGAGAGCCGGACGTTCACTACCCCGGGCTCGACTACGGCGAGACGGCTGGCAGGATCAATTTCCAAGATGCGGTTTAGGCGGGTTAGGACGATGCTCACCGCATCTCGATTCGCCAGGGCGCCGCCGGAGAGGCCGGTACCGGCGCCGCGTGCCACGAATGGTATTCTGTGACGCGAAAGGACCTGAACCACCTTCACCACTTCCTCACGACTCCCCGGGAGCACCACCGCCCCGGGCCGGGAGCGGTGTGTGGGAAGGCCATCACTGGCATACGTGTCGAGTTCCGACGCTGCCAGGCGTACCCTGCTACGGCCCACGATCGCCGTGATGGCCTTCATGACCTGTGGTGAAAAGCTCATTCGAGGGACAAAGTCCGCGGGTGGTTTCGCTTTTCCAAGAGGTGCCGATTCCTGGGCTTGCGGGCGTACAACGGCTGCGGTGCCTCCGGAAACAGGGTGATGGGAGAAGGAAACAGTAACAAGCTGATCTCTGACGTATTCAGGGTTGTAGTTAAAGATAGTGCTAGGCAGTGGGCGGTGGGCTGGCGAACGGGGGGGAAAGGAAAAAGGTCCATCCAGCGTTTCCGGGGAAGGACGTTCCCGTCACAAAGAAGGCCCGGCCATCGCGGTGTCCGGAGTGAATGGCCACGGAAGCCACGGAACGCACGGAACCCACCGCTGTCCCCTATTCCTCTTTTCCATCTGACCTGTTTCACCTGTGCACTGCGCAACGCAGGGCAACCCCTCCAGGTGTGGAGGGGGCAAGACTGCACTTGCCCCGAATTTCCCGGAAGAACCAGAAAAAAGGCCCGGGCATTGCCCGGGCCGGAAAAACGGGGGTGGGTCTGTGGGTTATGCGGCGTTCCAGAATCCCATCAGCGTCTTGCCCTGAGGGCATTCACGCAGCTTTTCAAACGCCCGCTCGCGAATCTGGCGGATACGTTCGCGCGTCACGCCCATTAGGACACCGATTTTCTCGAGCGTCAGTCCCTCAGAACCCTCCTCGAGGCCATAGTACAAATAGAGGATCCTACGCTCTCTGGGCGTGAGGTACCTCTCGAAAATGCGGTCGATGAAATCACGCATGAGGTGCCCGTCGGTTCCTTCTTCGATCTCGTAGCCATCGTGGCCTGCGAAGCGTTCGCCAAACGTTGCGGCATCCTTGTCGGATCGGTCGATCGGCGCGTCGAGTGACAATTCCGCCGCCGTCATTCTCCGAGCGTTACGAACGTTACCCACCGAATCGTCGAGTGCCTTGGCGACTTCGTTGTCGGTGGGCTCACGGCCGAGTTCTTGCGCCAAGTACGTTTGTGCACGCACCATGCGAATCAACTGGCTGTTTTGATTCAACGGAATTCGCACGCTCCGGGTCTGTTCGGCAAGCGCCTTCAACACCGCTTGCCGTACCCACCACACGGCGTAAGAGATGAATTTCACTCCGTGCTCCGGATCAAACTTCTTCACTGCGCGGAGCAAACCCTCGTTGCCAATCGCGACCAGCTCGGAAAGATCCAGTCCGTGCCCTTGGTATTTCTTCACATACGAGATCACGAAGCGAAGATTCGCCGTCACGAGACGCTCGGCGGCCGCCCGGTCGCCCTTCTGGGCGAGCCGCGCCACTCGTTGTTCTTCTGCTCGGTCTTTGATGAGGGGAAGTTTCTGGATATCCTGAAGGTACTGATCAAAGGCGCCCGATACGCCGGCTCGGAAAAACGCTCTTGATTTGCTCGATTTGAGCTGGGCCATATCTGCTCCCGTTGAAGGCTCCGCTTTTTATTTGGGAAGGGATGCATGATCCCCGACTGTGACCTACAGTTGAGCGGCGCGAAATATAGAAAGTGCTCTCATGAGCGTCAAGAAAATTTGACTTTTCCACACCACAACCCATTGGGTGGAAAGGAGTTGTGGATTTTATCCACCTCCCAGCGCCCGCAAGAGGGCAATTCTGCGGTAGAATGCGTCATAAGTGGTTGTAATAGCAGGGGTTGCTTGTATGTGGATATTCTAAGAGCACCCAAAGCTGGTACATATCGTTCCAACTAGAGACTCCGCTCCAGCGAGGCGCCGATGTCGATTTCGTCAATCTGGTGGGTCCAGCTCCCGTCGCTGGGCCGAGCGATTTCGCCCGGTCGCCTGAGCAGCGCAAATCGAATCGCGCCATCCCGGGTCTTCTTGTCGTAACGCATCGCGGCGAGGATGGCTGCCACCTTGGCATCGCTGGGAACGGAGACTGGTAGGCCAAACAGCTCCAGCGCTGATCTGAGAACATCGACCGTGTCGGCATCAGTCACTCCGAGCCTCGTGCCGAGATCGGCTTCTACGGCCATTCCGATAGCTACTGCTTCGCCGTGCAGCAGGGAGTAACCACTGGCTGCTTCCACTGCGTGTCCCACAGTGTGACCGAAATTCAAGACAGCGCGCCGGCCAGTTTCCCGTTCGTCTTCCGTCACGACGGCTACTTTGATTTCGATACTGCGTGCTACCAACGAGATGACCGCATCGGGATCGCGCGCGACGATTTGCGAATGCTGTTCCACGACCCGCGTCAAATACGCCGAGTCGGCGATGGCTCCGTGCTTGATTCCCTCTGCTATGCCCGCCGCGAATTGGTTGGATGGGAGCGTCTCGAGTGAGGCCACATCGGCGGCGACGAACTTCGGTTGGTGGAACGCTCCGATGAGATTCTTGCCGGCTCGAGTGTCCACGCCCGTTTTTCCGCCGATCGAACTGTCGATCATTGCGAGCAGCGTGGTGGGAACTTGCACGTAGGGGATGCCGCGTAGGTATGTAGCTGCTACGAACCCTGCCATGTCGCCGACGACGCCCCCGCCTACCGCAATGACAGCGCCATCCCGCCCGACGCCTGCGGCCAACATCTGATCGGTGAGCGTGCTCCATGTCTTGCGTGTCTTGTGCCGTTCGCCCGCCGGGAATGTGATGAGATGAGTTGGTGCCGTTTCGGCGATGCGTTTGGCGAGCTGTTCCGCGTAGAGCGGAGCGACGACCGAATCGCTGATCACGACATATGACGACGCGGGGCAGGTATCCGGTAGGATGTCGGGAAGTTTGCTCAACAAACCATTGTCGAGCATGATGTCGTACGTCGCGTTCCCGACTGAGACGGGAATGGTCGTGGCCGCTATAAGGTTACCTCACCCGTGATGATGGTTACGGCCTGCCCACCAACCAACACCTCTGTGATCTCCCCTCCGTTGCCAACCGAGATTTCGGCGTGGATGCGGCTGGGGCGTCTGATTTCGAGACCCTGTTCCACCAAGATCCTCCCGACGCCGTCGTGCGGTGGCACGATTCCGTGCCAAACGAGATACGAAGCCAACGCACCTGCAGCACTTCCTGTAGCGGGGTCTTCAGGCACGCCCAGGCCGGGCGCAAACATCCGACAGTGCGCAGTCGCGTTGGGATCGACCGTTTCCATAGTGTAGCACATTGCGCAGTCTGTACCGAATTCACGTAGGAATGCGGCCAGGCCGGCTCCCGCTCCCCCGGACGGGAGGCTCTGCAAGATTTCGAGCGAGGCAACAGGCACCATGAGCTGCGGGAGTGCCGTGGTGACCACCTGGGCAGTCGGCTCTTTTCCTACCGTGTTCCCGTTACCGCCGAGGGCGGTCCCCAGTCGTTCACGGTCGGCTACGGGGGGACCGAAATCCGGCAGCGGTTGCGTCATGGCCACCTCGGTCGGTGCGCCGTCCGTGAGGCGAATGTCCACGGCAAGGACTCCCGCGCCGGTTTCCTGAGTGACCCGCACCGTACCGTCGCGGGGGAGATCCAGCGCTCCCAATTCTGCGAGCAGCCACCACGTTCCAATCGTTGGATGGCCGGCCAGGGGAAGCTCGACCGCGGGGGTGAAAAACCGCACCCGCCGAGTCGCGTTGTCCGATTCCATGACGAACGCGGTCTCCGACAGATTCATTTCCCGTGCGATGGCTTGCATGGTGGCTTCGGAGAATCCCCCGGCAAAGGGAAATACCGCGAGAGGGTTGCCGGCGAGAGGCGTGTCTGTAAACACGTCTAGTTGGTAGAACTGGTGTGTGGACACTACCAGATCCTGTCGCCGACGCCAGCCCGGTGATTGGCGAGTCGTGCCAGGGTGAACAAGACGTCAGAAAGACGATTCAAATAAACGATAACTACGGACGGCACCTCGTGTCCGCGCGCCAGCGCGACCACGCGCCTCTCCGCACGGCGGCATACCGTTCGCGCCTGATGCAGCATGGCGGCTTTGGGGGTGCCTCCCGGCAGAACAAAGGCCTTCAGGGGCTCGAGTTCTGCGTCGGCTGCGTCGATTGCGGCCTCTAGTTCCCTCACACGGCCTTCGGGCAAATCGGCTTTTTGAATGGCCCGGGCAACCTTACCTGGATCGGGAGTCGCAAGTTGGCCGCCGATCGAAAACAAGTCGCGCTGAATGGACTCCAGCAGCGAGGCCTCGAAGTCTCTTGGCTCGCAAGCCATTGCGCCCCCGATTACTGCGTTGAGTTCGTCGATCTCGCCATAGGCAGTAACCCGAATGTCGTCCTTTCCTACGCGGCCTCCGCCAAAGAAACCCGTGTCCCCCTTGTCGCCGGTCTTGGTATAGATGGGCATGCGGAGAAGGTAGCGTTGCCCACCGGTCCCCGCACGGCCTTGGGCAGTGGGTTGTCGGAGTGGGCAGTAGACGCCCCGGGGACGTCGTAGCAGGTTCCCGCCACTCGGTTTCCACATCCACTTGCCCGCTGCCTGTCGGTGTGTGTGATGAGGCCCGGGCGGCCATTGACATAATCTGCGAAGTTGTTAGGAATGAATAGGTTAGCAGACTCGCGCGTCCCCGTTATCGCGTTGAGTGCCCGCCCCCTCAAGGCCGTTTCACGGGGGCTTTTTCGTCAGCCGATTTTTGTTCCGGGGGTAGCATCAAGCGTCTTTGGATTGTCACCGCTCTCATCGTAGCGGCGTCGGCTTCTCTCCATGCGCAAAGCGGCTCTCGGCGGCTCGCGGTCCGCGACTTGGACATCGAGGGCAACCGTGCCATTGATGATTTCACGCTTCGCGCCTCGATCGCGACGACGGAGTCGGCGTGGTTGGCGAGGCAGTGGTGGACCCGCTGGGTCGGATGGGGCCGACGTCCCTTCTTCGACGAGACCGAATTCCGGCGCGACGTGCTGCGATTGTTGGTGCTGTATCGGCAGACGGGTTATGTAGATGCCCGGGTCGATACCGTCGTTACCCGCCGGCAGGACCACGTCAACGTTCGGTTCATCATCACCGAAGGTGAGCCGGTGCGCGTCACTTCGCTTGTCGTGAGCGGGA
>SMVB01091536.1_pt1 | contig 22035 bp, 17 predicted proteins | sample 2456461 | NCBI WGS metagenome assembly SMVB01 (sample SAMN11095934, study PRJNA526329) | marine sediment metagenome | biome: Marine sediment; feature: Surficial sediment; material: Deep marine sediment; isolation source: Hadal surficial sediment | place: Pacific Ocean | collected 2014-05 | depth...
CGTACAGATCCCTTGAGTGGAAGACGACCGGTGACTTTGGCTGACCACTCGACCCACCTGGGTCACGCAGCGGCGACCCCTCCTAGCCCCGGAGCGCAACGCGCCGCCGACGGAGGATCACCAATGGCGAGGAAAACCGAATCCCGTACAGGCAGTGTATTCCGTGACAAGAAGAGCGGGCGCTGGCACGCGCAGTGGCGGGAGGCTGACTACACGGGAAAGGTTCGTACCTACCGCTCGACGACGAATACGAGCCGCGCAAAGGCAACCGAGGCGCTAGGCGAACTCAAAGAGCGGGCCAAGCTCAACTCCCAGCCGCCTCGCCGCAGCATCGAATCCAAGACTGTCGGCGAATGGCTCGACAAGTGGCACGAAGCGCGGCTTCAGGGCGCGTATACGCGCAACTCGGAGCCTCTGCGGGTCAGCAGCGCCCAAGTCGAGAAACGCCATACCGATACGCTCAAGGCCCTCATCGGCGACCGCGAACTCCGCTCGCTTACGTCGCACGATGTCACCGAGCTTTTCGAGAGAATCCGCGCCGACAAGGCCGGGAAGAACCGAACCATTCGCATCCTCTTCCTGACGCTCCGAAAGTCGCTGGGCGATGTACGGCCCAGGCTTCCGGCGGATCTATTCAGCGACGTAGATACGCCGAAGGTCGCGAGCAAGGAAGTCGAGATTTTCGATATCCGGGATCTTCGACGTGTCCTCGCGGCGGTCGATCGGCCTCGCCCCGGAGACACACTCCACGATGAAGTCTTCGCGGCGATCGTTCACGTCCTGGCAAATACAGGGATGCGAATCGGCGAGTGTCTGGCACTCCACTGGTCCGATATTGGGCTCGACTCGAGCGAGATTCATGTGCGCGCCTCCGTCGCGGAACTCACAGGGCTCGGCGTCTCTCGTGGTAAAACGAAGACGGGCAAGAGCCGACGGGTTCCGATTCCGTCAGATCTAGTCGGGCGGCTCCGTGCGCTCCGGGCCTACGCGCAGTTGCCGTGGGTGTTCTCGAACGATCGCGGCGAGCCGTTGCGGGCCTCCAAGGTGCTCTCGCGGCGTCTCCACCCTGTCCTCGACGAACTTGGGCTTGATCGGTGCGGATTCCATCGATTCCGCCACACCTACGCATCGATTCAAGTCAACGCTGGGCTGGACATCATCACACTGTCCAAGTTGGTGGGGCACGCCAAGCCGTCGATTACCCTGGATGTCTACGGGCACCTTATCCCCGGCCGCGAAAAGGAATCCGTCGGAGCCCTCGAGAGCGTCCTTTCTGGCCTGAGCGGCTAGTGGCTGGCTAGTGGCGCGTTAGTGGCGCACTGTGAAAATCTCACCCCGACGGACCCACACGGCACCTACCCCTCCTAGCTCCTACCGCAACCCCACGGCTGAGGTCTGAACCCGACGAGCCCACTCCGAAATTGGCGGATTTCAGCCATCCTGCACGTGCCTCGCGACTCATCCGGAGCAGATCGAATAAGGTATCGTGCGCCGGGGATGGACTGGCAGATTCTCTTCACACTCGGACTCGTTGCGGTCGCGCTCGCCGCGATGGTTCGTGAACTCGCCCCTCCGGATCTCGTCCTGATGGCGACCCTCATCTGTTTCGGCGCCACGGGCATCCTCAGTCCGGCCGAGACCTTCTCGGGCTTCGCCAATCCCGTCGTCGCAGCCATCGGGGCGCTCTTCATCGTTTCGGCCGCGCTGCGCGAAACCGGCGCGCTCGAGATGACCCTCGGGCGCGTGCTCGGACGCTATCTCGGGATTCGCCGCTCCATGCTTCGCATCACGGTCCCGGTGGCAGCCCTCTCGGCCTTTCTCAACAACGCGCCGATCGTCGCGATGATGACACCCACGCTGATCGACTGGAGCCGGCGACAGCGGGTCTCGGCCTCGAAATTCCTGATCCCCCTCTCGTATGCGTCGATTCTTGGCAGCCTGACCACCGTCATCGGAACGAGTACGATCCTCACGATCGTCGGCCTCGTCGATCAAGCGGGACTCGAGCCGTGGGGATTCTTCGAACCGGCCCCGGTCGGTCTGCTGATCGCGGGCGCCGGCCTCCTCTACCTATTCTTCGTCGCGCCCGGCCGGTTGCCCGACGAAATCGAAGCCGTGGAAGAGCTCGACGACCGCAGTCGCGAATATACCGCCGCGATGCGCGTGACCGAAGGCAGCGCCTTGAGCGGCCAGACCGTCGAGGAAGCCGCGCTGCGAAACCTCCCGGGGCTCTTTCTCGTCGAAATCGATCGCGGGGCCCACCTGATCACCCCCGTCGGTCCGGATCAGATCCTCCAGAGCGGCGATATCCTCGTCTTCGCCGGCGTCGTCTCGACGATCATCGATCTGCAACGCACGCGTGGCCTCGAACCCGCCGCGCCGGAGGACCTGCTCCAGAGCCTGCCGGGCGGTCGGAACCGACCGATGGTCGAGGCCGTCGTCTCGGCCTCGTCGCCGCTGATCGGGCAGTCGGTGAAGCAGTCCAATTTCCGATCGGTCTACGACGCGGTCGTGATCGCCGTACACCGCAATGCGGAGCGATTGCAGGGCAAGATCGGCGACATCGTCCTCCGCCCGGGCGACACGCTGCTCATGCAATGCGCTCCCGAATTCATGCGCCTGCATCGCAACAGTCGCGACTTCTATCTGGCCAGCGAACTCCCGGGCGCCGCGCGCCCCGCCTTCGAACACGCGCGCACCGCGCTCGGCATTCTGGCGGTGATGGTGCTGGCGGTGAGCCTCGGTGGCATCCACATCTCGATCGCCGCTTTCGTCGCGGTCGCAGCCCTGCTCGGCACGCGTTGCATCAGCGCGAGCCAGGCTCGCGAGGCCGTCGATTGGTCCGTACTGATCACGATCGGCTGCGGACTCGGGATCGCCAACGCGATGACCCAATCGGGGGCGGCACAGTTCGTGGCCCAGGGCCTGGTGGTGAGCGTCGGGAATCTCGGGCCGATCGCGACGTTGATCGTGATCTATCTACTCTGCCTGCTGATGGCCGAAACGCTCCACCACAACGCGGCGGTCGCGATCATGTTCCCGATCGCGCTGGCGGCCTCAGCGCAACTCGGGGTCGACTCGCGCCCCTTCGTGATGACGGTCGCCATCGCCTCGGCCTGCGCTTTCGCCTTCCCGGTCAGCTACCAGACCCATCTGATCGTCTACGGTGCCGGCGGCTACCGCTTCGCCGACTTCATTCGGGTCGGCATCCCGCTCGATCTGATCTGCGCGGCCGTCGCACTGACCGCGATCCCGCGAATCTGGCCGCTCTAGCTACTCGCGCAGCAGAATCAGTCCGCGCTCGGGGCATTGGGAACTTTTTCGCCTCCAGTTACGTCATAGGCAACAAAAATGTCGTGGCGAGGCAACGAAATGACCGAATGAGCCCCCTCGGACTGATATCACGCGCAGAATGCGCCACATCTCCGATGAGGAGGCCACAATATCTATGAAGGGATGGGGCCGGTCAAAGGGCGAGTTCTGAGATTCTGAACATTCTCACATCACCTCTCGCCGCCCTGAGGGCACTTTCAGGCGGAATAAAAACCACACGGGGGGACGTTCCCTCGACCGAGGCAGTCAATTCGGAGGTCCAAACAAGACGAAATTCTCTGGAAAAATAGGTGAAATTCAATCAATATCGGGCTAAATCAACATCCTTCTGCGAGCCCGCCGGCCGGATGGTCGGTGGATCGTGGGCGAGTCTCGACCGACTCGAGCTCGACTCCTGGACACGCCCCCCTCTCCGGCGCGAAATATTCCACTGCGCGGATGATGGAGCGAAGGCGTTCTGAGATCGCTGAATTGTGTCGAGCAGAGGCATGCAAGATTGGGCTCGCGAAAGCAGGCCAAGCGCAACCGAATTGGGAGTCGGGCACATTCCCACTGAAAGAATCGACCAGAGATCGGCAAAAACGACCCAAAAGAGACACTTTCCTCGCAGGGATGACAGAATCTGTCGAGCCGGTCACGGCAAAGAGAAAAAAATGACAGATCGGATCGGGCGGACGACGACTCAGCGCGGCAACGCGCCCGACACCCATCGACGAGGCATCGAATCAAACCGACCCCCCGGGCGGTATCTCAAGACGAACTGCACCGGGGAGCAAGAGGAACCGAGTTGAGCACTCAAAAGAAAAAGCAGTCCGAAGAGGCACCCGCAGCCAAGCAGCCTACGGCGAAGAAGAAGAAAGCCGTCGCCGCGAAGACGGTCGAGGCGCCGGTCGCGACCGCGACGGCCGCCAAAGCTGGGAGTTCTGCCTCTGCCAAGGGCGCGGCCAAGGGCGCAACCCAGGGCGCAAACAAGGACACGGAAGCGAAACCGACCATGGGTGCGACTGCGGTCGTTTCTGCGGAAGAACTCGACCCCGGTCGCGAACGACGCCCGCTCGAGTCGTACTTCCAGGAGATCGGTGGCACCCGAACCCTGAAGCGCGAAGAAGAGGTCGTCCTCGCCAAGGACCTCGAGGCCGCGACGGCTGCGCTGCGCGATGCCCTGTATGCAATCCCGATTTCTGCGAAGCATGTCGTGGCTCGGTGGGACGCGCTGCGCGCACTCTCCCACACGGGTGCAAAGCTGTCCGAATCCGTTGGCGACGAAGAGACGGGGGAGATCGCCGCGCGCGTGGAGCGCGCCGTCAAGAAGTTGCGCGCACAGCTGACCGACCGGGAAAAGAAGATCGACAAATCCGGTCTCACGTACACGGTCATTCTCGAAAAGGTCGACATCAAGGTGACCAAGGAGATGCACTGCGCACAGCTCTCCCTCGCCCTGCTCCACGAGCTTCGCGAAAAGAGCATCGGACTGTGTGCCGAGATGCGACGTGCGCGCAAACGGACGAAGAAGCTGGCGGAACTCGAATTCGAAGCGGGCGTCGAAAAGAAGCGGATGATCGAATTGACGAATGCGGTCGAAGACGCCCATGAATCGATGTCGACCGTCAAGAATCGCTTCATCGAGCACAACCTCAAGCTCGTGGTCGCGATCGCCAAGGACTATCGAAACCTCGGCCTGTCCTTCCCGGACCTCATCCAGGAAGGCAACCTGGGCCTGATCCGCGCGGTCGAAAAGTTCGACCATCGCCGCGGCTTCAAGTTCTCGACCTACGCCGTCTGGTGGATCCGACAGGCGCTCGTGCGCGCGATCCAGAACCACTCGCGAACGATTCGCCTGCCCTCCCACGTGCACGACCGGCTTCAGCGCAGCCAGCGTGTGCGTGCGGAGCTGACCGGCAAGCTCGGTCGCGAACCGACCCCGGCGGAGCTGGCTCCCGCGCTGGGCACGGACACGGATTCGCTCGAAGCGCTCGACCGGCTCTCCAGAGAGGCGATCTCGCTCGAGTCGAACGTCGCGGGTACAGAGAAGCGCCTCGAAGACTTCGTTCCCGATGCCATGGCCGATCGGCCGGACGGTGGGATCGACGACGACCGCATGCGCATGGGCGTGGGCTCGCTGATCGGCAGCCTCACTCCGCGCGAGCAGTTGATCCTTCGGCTGCGCTACGGCCTGGGCGGTGAGGAAGAACACACCCTCGAGCAGATCGGTCAGTCCCTCGGGCTGTCGCGAGAGCGCGTCCGACAGCTCGAAGCCCGGGCGCTCAAGAAGCTGCGCGAGACGCAGCCAGCCCAGCGACTGCATCCGATCCTCGAGCCCTGACCGGGCGGTTCCAGGGCGGCCTCCGGCCGCGCGGGCGAGGAGCCTGCGCGGCTAGCCGAGGCTCCAGAGCAGAAATCCGCCGCCGGCCAACCAGCAATACCAGGCCCAGTGGTGAAACAGGCTCCGGTCGAGCATTCGGACGAAGAGCTGGATCGCGATCAGCCCTGAAACGAGTGCCGCGACGCCCCCGATGCCCAGCGTGATCAACTCTCCCGGGTCGACGTGCTGGAGATCGGGGATCAAGAGGATGGCCGCCCCGGTGATCGCGAGGATTCCCATCAGGAAGGAAAACTCGGCGGCCGCGAGGGGCGCGACACCGAGCGCGAGCGCGAGCGCCACGGTCGAACCACTGCGAGAGATGCCGGGCAGGATCGCCAGGGCTTGAGCGCAGCCGATCGCCAGTGCGACCCCCCAGCCTGGCACGGCAGCCACAGCGCGTTTGGCGGTCCACCGCGTGCTGAACACGATGAAACCGGTCACGAGTAGTGCACCGCCGACCCCGACCGGATTCGAGAACTGCGCCTCGACCCAATCCCTCGCGACCAGGCCGACGACGACCGCCGGAAGCGTCGCGACGGCGAGCTTGCCGACGTATTCGAGCGTCTCCCGATCCCGCTCGAAGAAGCCGACGATGAGTGTCAGGATCCGTTTGCGATAGAAAAACACGATCGCGCCCAGCGTCGCGACATGGACGGCGACCTCGAACAGCAGTCCGTCTGCCTCACGCCCCCCGAAAAGCGCCTGAAACATCGCCAGGTGGCCCGAGCTCGAGACGGGAAAGAATTCGGTCAGCCCCTGCACCACGCCGAGGATCAGCGCTTCCATCACGTCCAAATCGGATTCCTCGTCGTCGCGCCCGGGCGCGATCTTCGTCGGGGGGCCAGCGGCCGCAAGCCTACCGAATCGACCGCGCAGCGGGCTGGCGGGAGCACATTTCGCGGCAGATTGCTAAACCCCGGTCATGGAAATCGCATGTCTCGACCTGGAAGGCGTCCTCATCCCAGAGGTCTGGATCAACTTTGCCGAGCGGACGGGAATCGAAGCGCTGCGCGTAACGACCCGGGACATCCCGGACTACGATCAGCTGATGACGCAGCGCCTCGCGATCCTTCGCGAGCACAGGCTTGGCATCAAGGACATCCAGGAAGTGATCGACGGGATGGACCCGCTTCCGGGCGCTTCGGAAGCCCTCGACTGGCTGCGCGAGCGCTTCCAGGTCGTGATCCTGTCGGACACGTTCTACGAATTCGCCGAGCCCTTCATGCGCAAGCTCGGATGGCCGACGATTCTCTGCCACCGGCTCGAGATCGACGAAGTCGGCATGATCACCGACTACAAGATCCGCCAGCCCGACCCGAAGCGCGCCTCGATCAAGGCGTTTCACTCGCTCAAGTTCCGCACGATCGCGACGGGCGACTCGTACAACGATACGTCGATGCTCGCAGAGGCCGACGCGGGGATCCTCTTCTGCCCGCCGCAGAACGTGATCGACGAGTTCCCACAATTTCCGGTCGCGACCAGCTACGCCGCACTGCAAGCGGAGTTCGCGAAGGCATCGCTCCGGGATGTCTAGCGCCGATCAAAGCGCTTCTCGCAGCCTCTCGACCGCGTGACCTCTCGGGCTAGCGCGCGTCGAGCTGGAGATTCCGCGTCTCATCCAGCTTGAACATGGGATTGTCTGCGGGCTGATAGGTGAGGATGATCGCCCGGCGTGAGCGGTCCGAGTCGTTCGGTTGACTGCCGTGAACGGTGTGCGCGTCGAACACCACCAGGCTACCTGCCGGAACAACTGCTAGCCATTGGGTGGTCTCGTCGAAATGATTCGGATGGGTAAAGAGCGGTCCGAGTGCGGTTCCGTCGTCGAGCCCCGGTAGAAAGCCCTTTTTGTGACTGCCCGGTACCAACCGGAAACAACCGTTGTCCCGATCGGCATCGTCGAGCGTGATCATGACGTTCGGGAGCTGATCGCAGTGACTGCAGACGTGACTCCAATACGGTGAGTCCTGATGCCAGCGAAAGCCGGAGCCCTCGCGGGGGCGCTTCAGATTGATCTTGTCGGTCCAGAGCGCGATCCGGTCGGCTTCGAGTACACCACAAAGCGGAACGACCAGGCGTGGATCCTCGATCAGATCGTCGAAGACGGGATCGAGATGGTGGAAGGGCTCGATCACGCGAATCGTCTGCGATCCCTCCGTGTGTTCGAACTGGACCGTCGCCTCGGCGGCCTCGACATAACGATTGCCGTCGATTCGGTAGTCATCGGATTGCGGTGCGAAGGAACGGGTGACCTGTTCGGCCTTGACGTCCGAGGCCTTCGCAGCCTGGACGACGACCCGCTCCGCGGCGGTTCGGAAGCGCGCGAGATCCGCTGGGCCGAACACCGATTCTCGAACGAAGAAGCCCTCGCCCCGATACCGCGCCCGCTCGACATCGGTCAACTCGAGTGACACGTCGACCCCTTCGCCTCTCACCGAAAATCGCTGCTTGTTACCGCTTCCGGAACGAACGCGATAATACCCGTTTGCGCAACCGCAGTTCCACCGGCGTCACCTCGAGCAGCTCGTCGTCCTCGATCCAACCGAGTGCTTCCTCGATCGTGAGCTTCTTGTAGGGCGTGATGATCACGTTCTCGTCGCGACCCGAGGCGCGCATATTATCGAGCTTCTTGGCACGCGTGAGGTTCACGTTGAGGTCGCCCGGACGCCGACTCTCGCCCACGATCTGCCCCTCGTAGACGTCCACCCCGGGCGGCACGAAGAGCATCGCGCGTTCCTGGATCTTGAAGATCGAGTGGGGGGTCGTGCGCCCCTGCTCCGTACAGACGAGGGGGCCGACCCCGCGCCCGGGAAGATTCCCGGCGATGGGCTCGAAGCCCTCGACGCTGCGGTAGAGGATGCCCTCCCCTCGCGTGTCGGTCATGAACTCGCCGCGATAGCCGAAGAGTCCGCGACTCGGGACGATGAAGCGCATCTGCACGCGGTCTCCGTGGTGCTCCATGTGCTCCATGCGGCCCTTGCGCTGGGCGAGCTTTTCCATGACCGAGCCCGCGGCGGTCTCGGGTACGTCGACGACGACTTCTTCGACGGGCTCACACCGCACGCCGTCGATCTCCTTGATGATGATCTCCGGACGGGACACGGCGAACTCATACCCTTCACGCCGCAGGGTCTCGATCAGAACGGCGAGCTGGAGCTCTCCGCGACCGGAGACCGCGAACGTATCGAGCTTGTCGGTTCGCTCGATCACGATCGAGATATTGGACATCCCCTCGCGTTCGAGACGCTCGCCGATCTGCCGACTCGTCACGTATTTGCCGTCACGCCCTGCAAAAGGCGAGGTGTTCACCGTGAGATGGATCCGGATCGTCGGCGGATCGATCGCGATCCGCGGCAGCGGCTCGGGATGACCGGGATCGCAGACGGTATCGCCGACGTCGATCGAATCGACGCCGGCCACGATCACGATGTCGCCCGCCCGGGCTTCTTCGACGTCCACGCGATCCGTGCCGAGCGTCCCGAAGAGCTTCGTAATCCGGAAGCTGTCGGGCGAGCCCTCCTCGGGGATCCGGATCACCGACGACCCACGCTTCATCTTCCCGCGCATGACCCGCCCGATCACGAGACGCCCCACGAAGGTGTCGTAGCCGAGCGTCACGGCCTGGAACTGCAGCGGCGCGTCCTCATCGACCATCGGCGGCGGCGCATGACGCAAGATCGTGTCGAGGACCGGAATCAGATCCTTCATCTCTCCGCCGTATTCGGTCGATGAGACGCCCTGCTTGGCAGACGCATACACGACGGGAAAGTCGAGCTGAAAATCCTCGGCACCGAGTTCGACGAGCAGATCGAAGACCTCGTTCACGACCTCCTCGGCTCGTTCCTCCGGTCGATCGATCTTGTTGACGACCAGGATCGGCTTCAATCCGTGCGCGAGCGCCTTGCGGAGGACGAAGCGCGTCTGGGGCATGACGCCTTCGTACGCGTCGCACAAGAGCAACGCCGCATCCGCCATTCCGAGCACGCGCTCGACCTCGCCCCCGAAATCGGCATGGCCGGGGGTGTCGATGATCTGGATGCGCACGCCCTCATAGTCGACGGCGGTGGTCTTCGACTGAATCGTGATCCCGCGTTCCTTCTCGAGATCGCCCGAGTCCATCACGCGGTCTTCGATCGCTGCATGCTCCTTGAAGGCACCGCAGGCTCGTAGCAGGCCGTTGACGAGCGTCGTCTTGCCGTGGTCGACGTGGGCGATGATCGCAACGTTGCGAAGGTCCTCACGGACCTTTGTCTCGGACATTCGTGGCTCTCGTTCGTTGTTGAGGAGCGGAGCTCCGGGGGTGAGGAGCGGCGCGCGGCGCGCCTTCCGGCAGCTTCAGGTGATGTCCCCGCGCGCGTCGCATCCGTCGACGAGGGCAGGGACTCAGGACGCCGCCCGATCAAGCGCGGGGAGGGGCGACCGAAGCCTCGGCCTCCATCCGGCTTATCTGGCTCAGGGCCGCGCGCAACTTAGCGCAAACACAGCGGAAAGCCCGCTTCGGCGGAACTTTCACAGGTCCTGCCGCAGGGCCGGGCCGGAGGGCATCCCGAACTCCCATCGTCGAGGATGCGGGCGGGCGGATCGATCCTGAATCCTCTCCGGACGACGCGAAAAAAGGCTCGACCCCTAACGGGCACCCCCGAAGATCAACTCGATCCGCGTCCTCTTCGATGCCCCATCGGACGTCCTCTGGACATTCACTTGCCCGCCCGTTCGGCCAATCAACTCTCTTGCGATGGCCACGGCGAGCGGCCGCCCGCGATGCGCAGCGTCGGGCGAGAGGTCCTCCTCTTCGCCATCGTCCTCGACGACGAGCGCCCGCTGATTCCCTCTCGTCTCCAATGCCAGGTGGACGGTCCCACGAGCGCCAACGTTTGTCATCGTCACCCCGACCAACGCGACCAGGAGCGAATGGAGCCACTCCAGATCCGGTGCTTCGAGCCCGTCATCGGCGACGGGTCCGAACTCGAGCCGAACGCCCCGGGTCCCCTCGTCTTCGAGGTGCCGCTGGACACGACCGAGCAGGCTCGCCCAGGTCTCGCCTCCCGAAGCACGCCAATCGTCGGAGAGAAGCGGCCGGAGCAACGTCAGCAAGAGGCCGGAGCGACTCGCCATCTCGTCGATGACGATCGAGGCCTCCGCCAACGATCGCGCATCGAGTTCCTCGTCGATCAGATGCGCCTGAAGACGAATTCCACCGAGGTGATTGCCGATCTCATGTGCGATCGCGAAGACGAGTTCGACCGCGATCTGCTTCGACTCCTCCATCGTCGCCCCCTGCGAGCCCGAATCGAATCGGGTCCGTACCAAGAACATAGAGTTCCGCACCGTCCGCGCGAGTCCAAGGCCAGAACGAAAGATGTACCCTGAGTCCTATGCGCAGTCGCACCCCGATCCGTTCACGCCTCGAACGGAGGATCCAGCGGTCTCGGACCCCCCTTCCGCCGACCGCAGAAATGCCGATCACGGATCTCGAGGTCCGCGGTACCGGACACGTCTCCGTCGGACCGGCAGAGGGCTAGCCGTCGATGCAGACCGCTTTTCTCCGTGGCCGCGACCACCACCAGGTCGGACGCCTCGAACTCGAAGGCCTGGGCGCCGCCGCCGTCGCGCTGTCGCGGGGCGGAGCGCGAAAGACCTATTCGCATACGGATCCCAATGAGGACTGCGTCGCCTTTGCCCTCGGCGACGGCGGACAGCTCATCATCGCGGCCGACGGCCACCATGGCGAACTCGGCTCGGAGGCGGCGGTCGAGGTCATCCTCGATCAATTCGCCAGCACGTGGACGGCAGGGGATTCGCCCGTCGAGGGCGAAGCCGCCTGGCGCCAGCAGGGAATCGATGCTCTGCTCGCAAGCAATCGCGCCATTCTCGAGGTCGCCGGAAGAAACCAGCTGCCCCCCGCCCCCACGACCTTCGCCCTTGCGCTCCTGCGACCGGCCGACGATCTACTGCTCCACCTCTCGGTCGGCGACAGTCATGTCTTCGCGGTCGACCGCGGCGCGGCCATCGAGCTGGGGGGACGCGATCCGGATTGGAAGTTCACCCCCTTCCTGGGATACGAGGAAGCCCGTGCCGACACGATCGAGCAATACTCGATGATCGGAGCGCGCAGCCTTTGCGAGATCCGTGCGATCGTGCTGGCAACCGACGGCCTCTCGGAACCGGGGATCGGCCTCGAGGACCCCGGGCGCGCGGTCTTCAACGCCGTCTCACGCGCCGAACTGGATTCGCCGCTGGACCGTCGGGCGGTCGACACCTGTCGCGAAGTGGTCGAAGTCGCGATGCGCGCACATCGCAGCCAGAAGGCCGGGGACAACATGGGCTGTTCGGTCGTCTGGCTAGGAGCCTGACCCAAGACTCGTCGCGACGCCCGCCCGCCGATGCATCCCCGCGCTCTGCGTTGCGAAGCCTTGCTGTAGCCAGCTGATTGAGGCAGCGCTCAGACCGCTCCCCAAGATGCGACGCGCTCCGCGAGCGCGAGCGCTGCAGTCAGTCCCGGCGATTCGATCCCGATGCAGGCGACGAAGCCCGGCACCGCATGGTCCGAAGTCTCCTCGACCACGAAATCCCGAAAGCTTTCGCCGGGTCCAGCAAGCTTCGGCCGGATCCCCGCATAATCCGGAACGAGTTCGGCCTCTCCAATCGCCGGCCAATAGCGCGCCACCGCCTCGCGAAAGAGCATGGCTTTCGCGGGGTCGACGTCGTAGGCGAACCCCGCAGCGGCCGCGAGGTCGGGATCTGAGCCCGAGCCGGGCGCCGAGACGTATTCCGCGTCGGGTCCGAATCGGACTCGGCCCGCCAGGTCGAACGTCGCGTGGATCCCGAGGCCCGCCTGTCCGGGCACGGGGTAGATCAACCGCTTCGGCACGTTCGACGTTCCGGGCGCGAGTGCGAAATAATCTCCCTTGCAGGGCTGCTGACGCCAACCGAGGCGATCGATCGGCAGGCCCGCCATCTCCGCAACGCGATCCGCATCCAGGCCTGCCGCATCGACGACCCATCCCGTATCGATCTGCTCCGCCTCGCCCCCCTCTGCGCGCACTTCGACCCGCCAGCCGAAGGACCGCGGCTCGAGCCCCTCGACCCTTCGTGCCAGGGCCAGGACCGCACCGGCGGATTCGGCTTCGGCGAGCAGGGACAAACAGAGTCCGTGCCCATCGACGATTCCCGTATCCGGCGAGTGCAGCGCGGCCCGCGCCGCGATTTCGGGCTCGAGGGCAAGGCTCGCTGCAGCATCGATCAGCTCCAGATGCTCGACCCCGTTCGCTCGGCCCCGCGCCAGCAGAACCTCGAGGGTTGACTCCTCGGCGACGGATGTGGCGACGATCAACTTGCCGAGCCGGCGATGGTCGACGCGCTTTTCTTCACACCAGGTGTAGAGACGCCGCCGGCCCTCGACACACATTTGCGCCTTCAGACTCTCCGCGGGGTAGTAGATTCCGGCGTGGATGATTTCGCTGTTTCGGCTGGTGATGCCCCGGGCGATTCCCGTCTCGCGTTCGAGGATCAGCACCGAGCGACCCTGCCGAGCGAGCCGCGCCGCAATCGCGAGACCGACGACGCCGGCGCCGATCACGACGATCTCGAAGCCCGGATCGGGCCGTTGCGAATCCGACTGCATGCCCACTAAGCACCCCAGACGCCACCCCAGACCAAAGCACGCCGCCACCCGGTCCGGCAAAGAGACGAGCCCCTAAAAGGTCTCGTCGAATTCCTTCTGGTAGCGATCGCGAATCGCGGCCAGGTCGAACTCGATTCCCTGCGGTCCGCTGCGCGCGACCTTGATCGAACCCATCAGGCTTCCCAGCCGGGTCCCGACCTCGAGCGAGAGTCCATTCGCGAGTGCGTAGAGCAGGCCGGCCCGATAGGCGTCGCCACAGCCCGTCGGATCGACGACCTCTTCTGCCACGACTGCAGCAATCTCGATCCGATCGGTCTCCATCGTGATTCCCGTCGACAGGCCTCCGCGGCGCACGAGCGACCCCTCCTCGCCTTTGGTCACGATCAGGGCGCCGACCCGTTCGGCGATCTCGTCCTCGCCGAGGCCGGTCTTCTCGCGGGTCAGCTCCCACTCGTATTCGTTGACGATATAGACCGCCGCGCCCGTCATCGCCGTCAGCAGATCCTGTTTATCGAGGATCGGAAGGCCCTGCCCGGGGTCCATCACCATCTGCACACCGCGCGCCTTCAAGTCCCGCGCGTATTCGATCATCGCCTGACGACCGTTGGGGGAGACGATCCCGACCACAAAGTCTTCGGTCACATCGGCGATGTGCGCTTCGTGAGCACGGTCCATCGCCCCGGGATGGAACGAGATGATCTGGTTGTTTCCGGCATCCGTCGTGATGAAACACGCGGCGGTGTATTCGTCGTCGATCACGCGCAGGTAATCCCGACGAATCCCGCTCTCATCCATCCAATCCGCATAGGCCCCGAGATCGGAGCCAACGGTCGCGAGCAGGATCGGATCGACACCGAGGCGACAGAGGTTGTACGCGATATTCGCTCCGGTGCCCCCGTATTTCTTCGTCATCGAGGGAACGTGGAAGGCCACGTTCAGCTTCTCGAGCTTGTCGGCGACAAAATGATTCTTGAAATGGTCTTCGAAGACCATGATGTGATCGACTGCAACCGACCCGGTCACGAGCACGCTCATCTTCGCTACTCCCGCTCTGTTCACGTTACGCGCAGGCCACCCGGGGAGGCCGCGGCGAGTCACCGAAATCGGCGGCCGCAGTCTCGCCGGTAGTTTCCCACCCGTCAACGGTCCCCTCCGGATTCGCCACACGGAGCGGAACCCCGTCGAGAGGTGCTTCGATGCTACGCTGACGCCATGTCGATCGCCGAAATCTACCAGGGCGCAAGCAAGCCGATCATCTCGTTCGAATTCTTCCCGCCCAAGACCGATGCGGGTTACCGGACGCTCTTCCGAACGATCGGGGAACTGAAGCAGCTCGCTCCGGGCTTCGTCTCCGTCACGATGGGTGCCGGCGGCAGCACCCGGTCCAAGACGGTCGATCTGACCCTCGAGATCACTCGGGAAATCGGGCTCGTCACGATGTGCCATCTCCCGTGCACGGGCTTTCACCCCGAAGAGGTGGGCAGCATCCTCGACCAGCTGAGCGCGGGAGGCGTCCACAACATTCTGGCCCTGCGCGGCGATCCGCCCCAGGACGATCCCGATTTCGAGGAGCCCGCGGACGGCTTCCGGTACGCGAACGAACTCGTCGCCTATATCGCCCGGCGCGAGGACCGCGACTACTTCTCGATCGGCGCCGCCTGTGCCCCCGAAACCCATCCCGAGGCGCCGGACCCCGCCACCGACATCGCGAATATCAAGCGCAAGGTCGAGGCGGGCGCGGATTTCCTGATCAGCAATTTCTTCTTCGACAATGCGCTTTTCTTCGATTTCGTCGATCGCGCCCGCGCTGCGGGGATCGAGGTTCCAATCGTTCCGGGCATCATGCCGATCGCAACGGTCGCGGGCATCCGCCGCATGGCGGGCATGAACGGAACAGCGTTCCCCGCGGAACTCGAAGCCGAACTCCAGCGTGTCGACGGCGACGACAAAGCCACCTACGCGCTCGGCGTACGTTGGGCCACGATGCAATGTGAGGAGCTGCTGGCACGCGGGGTCGATGGGATCCAGTTCTATACGCTCAATCGCTCGCCGGCTGCGCGCGAGATCTACCGGAATCTCTTCGGGAGCTAGTCCCGCTGGCGTCGAGGATCGACGATTCATTCGCGCTAGGACGGCGGGGCGGGGCGGGGACGAGAACATGGTCGAACAAAGGGTCACCGGGGGAAAGCTCCGAATCGCCGTGCTCCTGTCCGGGAGCGGGACGAGTCTCGAGAACCTCTTCGAACACATCGACGCGGACCTGCCGGCCGAAATCGTGTGTGTCGTGTCGTCGAAGAAGAGCGCTTTCGGGCTGCAACGCGCGGAGCAGCGTGGGATTCCCGCGGTCGCCGTAGCACGCCGCGAACACCCGGACGTCCGCTCCTTCAACGATGCGCTGCACGAGGTGCTCGCACGCTTCGAACCAGACCTCGTCTGCCTGCTCGGCTTTCTCTCGCCCTTCGAGCTACGCGACCGTTACGAAGGACGTGCCTTGAACGTCCATCCGGCGCTGATCCCGGCTTTCTCGGGCCGGGGCTTCTACGGGCACCACGTCCACGAAGCTGTACTCGAAAAGGGCGTCAAGCTGACGGGTGCCACGGTCCATTTCGCAAGCGAGGGCTACGACGAAGGCCCGATTCTGCTGCAGGGCACCGTGGCCGTCCTCGACGACGACAGCCCGAAAAGCCTCGCAGCCCGGGTCCAGGCGCTCGAGCGCGAACTCCTCCCCAAAGCGATCCGATTGATCGCGGCCGGGCGCGTCCGGATCGAGAACGGACGGACCTGGATCGCACCCGAAGAGCGCTCGCCGTGTTGATTCAAGCCTTGACAGGAGCGAATAAAAAGCGAAAGTAGAGCGATGCCCCCCGCGTCCCCCGACTCCCCGGTCGGACGGGCAAGCGGTCCCGTGGGCGGTGCTCGTCGGATTCGAACGCCCCGCGCGTCCAAGATCGAGAGCGGTCTGCCTCTTCATCGTGGCCCCCGACCTCTTCTTCAAGGCTCGACCGGAACGTCTCGCCCCCCTCGCAGTAGCGCACTCGAGGCCCTGCTCGTCGATCTCGGTTCCCAGATCCAGCCCGGCTCCTACTATTTGCCACAGGCCGCAGGCGCTTTGCCACAGGCCGCAGGCGCTTTGCCACAGGCCGCAGGCGCTTCGCAGGCCGCAGGCGCTCGGGATGCCTCGGGCCCCCTTCGCTTTCATGCGACGGGGCTCCCGGAGCTCGACATGCAGCTCGGCGGTGGGTTTCCCGCTGGCCGCCTGAGCGAAATCTGCGGGGCCTCCCCTTCACATCAGGAAGCACATCAGGAAGCACATCAGGACGCGCATCGGAATGCCGGCCAGAGTTCGGGCCGGACCTCCCTCGCGCTGGGCCTGCTCGCCGAAACCCTCGCGCAGGGTGTGCTCGCCGCCTGGGTCGACCTCGCGGATGCCTTCGATCCGCACTCCGCTCTCGCAGCGATCCTCGACCGCGGGGGCGAAGAAGCGGACCTCGATCGCCTGCTCTGGGTCCGCGCCCGCTGCGAGGACGAGGCCCTTCGCAGCTGTGATCGCCTGCTTCAGACAGAGGGGTTCGAGCTGATCATCTTCGACCTCTTCCTGCCGGAAAACCCACAGAAGACCGGGATCAAGGATGTGACCTGGCTACGGCTGGCCCGGTTGGCCGCGGGGACCCGTACCGCGCTGGTGGTCTTGTCGGGCGAGCCCGTGACGGGTTCTCGTGCCGAGCTGATCCTCGAGATGCAGGCACGAAGCACGCACTTCGTGGGGCCTCCCAGCCTGCTCGAGGCGATCGAAACCCACGCCATCCTGCGCCGTCATCGCCGCCGGCCGACCGGCGGAAAAGTGGCGCTCTCGATTCGCGCGGAGACGATCCATGCGGAGCCCGGGCCCGCTGTTTCGCCCCCACCTTCGCCGCCTTCCCCGCGCTCGCCGCTTTCCCCACACACGGCGTCCCACAAAGCCCGGCGGAGCTAGGCGATGCGGATCGCGTGCCTGCTCGTCCCGGACCTACCGCTGCATGCGGAGCTTCGAGCGAGCCCCGATCTGCACGGCCGAGCACTTGCAATCACGAGCGGCCCGGGCGCACGCGCCGAGATCCTCGCCGTCTCCCGAGAGGCCGCGCGCTACAGCGTGCGCACGGGGCAGACACTACCCCAGGCACGTGCGGTCTGTCCCGAAATCGAGGTCCGCATCGCCTCGCCCATCCTCGAACGAACCGCCCGTGAGGCACTCCTCGACATCGCGCTCTCCCTGGCACCCCGAGCCGAACTCGCAGATCGCAGCTCGGGGATCTTTGCCTCGGAAGCAGCCGTCTACGTCGATGCCACGGGAATCGAGGCGCTCCACGGCAGCGCCCGTCAGGAGAGTGAGCGCAGCTTCGCCTCCATGCTCCACGCCCGCGCTGAACGGGCGGGGATCTCTGGCCTCGTCGCCCTCGCCTCTTCACGCGGAGTCGCGCGACTGGCGGCTCGCCAGCTCTCCCATTCTCTCCGCCATTCTCCCACCCATTCGAGTGGCCTCGGCAGTGGAGCCTCGAGCGATGAACCCGAAACAACACTCATCCTCCCTCCAGACCGCGAGATCGAGTTCCTCTCTCCCCTTCCCATCGACCTGCTCGACCCCGACGACCGCACGGCCGAGGCACTCACCCGCTTCGGCATCCATCGCATTCACGACCTGTTACGGATCCCCCGCCGCGACCTCGCCGCACGCCTCGGCCCAGGCCTGCTCGAACTCGTCGCTCGGGCACGCGGGGAAGAAGCGGAGCCTCCGCTGGCCGAACCCCGCACGACGACGATCGAAGAGGGCGAGGATCTCGAGGTCCCGATCTCAAATCTCGAACCCCTCGCCTTCGTTCTGCGCGGACTCATCGCACGTCTGGTCGAACGGTTGAGGCTCCGCGCGCTCGGCTGTACGCGGCTCCGGCTGGCGATGCAGCTCGAAGGCGGCGCAAAACGGAGTCTGCGGGTCGGCCTGAACTCGCCTTGCCAGGACGAGCGGGTGCTTCTGCGGCTGGTGCGCCTGGCGATCGAAGGCGATCCGCCTCCAGCCCCGATCGAGGGCATCGCGCTTCTCTGTGAGGGCGTGCCCCTGCGTCGCGAACAACTCGACCTCTTTCTGCCCCAGGGTCCGAGCCCGAGCGAACTCGACCAGACACTGGCCGAGCTCCAATCGATCTGCGGGAGTGATCGGATCGGATCCCCCGAGATCGCAGACGATCACCGACTCGACGCCTTCGCCCTGAAGCCCTTCCGAAAACAGAAATCTCGACCCCGAGACGGCTCCTCTTCATCCTGCCAGATACCCTCTCGGACAACCTCCCCGGCGACCTCCCCGATCCCCTCGCGGACGACCTCCCGAACGATCCGGACACCCCCGAGCGGCCCCCGACTAACAATGCGGGCCATTCGCCCCCCACTTCACGCAGAGGTTCGCCTCGAAGGGGGGCGCCCCGCCCATCTGCGCAGCGCAATCAGTCGGGGAGAAGTGGTCAACGCAGCGGGCCCCTGGCGAACGACCGGGCATTGGTGGTCAAAATCCGCACACTTTGCCGTCGACCATTATGATATTCAGATGAGCGACGGCAGCGTTCTTCGCCTCTGTTTCGATTGGAAGACGAAACGCTGGCAAATCGACGGCCTCTACGACTAGAATCGATCCCTTGTTCGAGGAGATTCTGTTGCCCGAGATCAGCCAGGCCGCCCAGTCCAATCCGCCCCACCCGCTCATTCCCCAACCCGCCCATCCGATCGCCTTCCTGCGCGGTTTTCTCGAGCGACCCAAAGAGGTCGGTTCGATCATCCCCAGTTCCCGCTGGATGGAGCGACGGATCACGCGCACCGCAGAAATTGCGAAAGCGAACCTGATCATCGAACTCGGCCCCGGAACCGGCGGCACGACCAAGGCGCTGCTTCAAGCCATGGGTCCCGACGCCACTCTCCTGGCAATCGAGATCAACCCCGGTTTCTGCGAACTTCTCACACAGACGATCCGCGACCCGCGATTGATCGTGCACGAAGGCAGCGCCACCGACATTTCGGAGGCGCTCGCTAAACACGACCTGCTCTACTCACACGGCGCACCCGACGTCGTACTCTCGGGGATCCCCTTCTCGACGATGCCCAAGGAGCTGGGGCTCTCAATCCTGCAGTCGGTGAAGGACAGCCTCGCCCCGGGCGGACGCTTCGTCGCCTATCAGTTCCGAGACGTGGTCCATACCCTCGGAAAGCAGGTCTTCGGCCCGGCCACCATTCAACTCGAGCTGCTTAACATGCCGCCGATGCGGGTCTACCGCTGGGACATGGCCTAGAACACCCTGCTGCGAACGCCAAGAGCACCGAATCTCCACGACACCCCCCTGCGGCCTGTAAGATGGGAGCGCGCGCGATCAGCGAGCGCGAGTGAAAGTACGTCTGCGCGGGCCTTCGGTCCGAGGGCCGCGGATCTTCAGCACTCTTGACGTTCTCGCGACGGGGTTCATGAATCGAGCGGACTCGCCTCGATCTGGATCTCGACCCGCGTCTCAGTCCGAATCTGCTTCCGGGCCGTGGGTGTCCCGACTGCCTCGTTTCCACTGCCCCGAGAGCGTCGCATGTCGGGCCTCGCCCTGGCTGGCGCGTCGAACGACGTCGTCGCCAAAGCGATCCGCGAGCTGATCGAGCGCCCGGTTGAGCTTTCGCTTGCGAAGCGGTGCCTGAATCGACTTTGCGTCCTCCGCGACCTCGAAGAGCGAAAGCTGGCTGGCGCGTCCATCGCCCTCGACGAGTCCGCTGACACCCACGCCGAGCAATCGCACCGGCTCGGCGAGTGCATCCGCGAGCAGCGATCGTGCGACCTGAGACACGACCTCGCCATCGTCGGTCGGCTCGGCGAGAGTCAGCTGTCGGGTGCGGACCGGATAGCCCCGCGGCCCCTCCTTCGCCCTTCGACCGAGTCGCCACTTGAGCACGACCGTCTGCGCCAACAAGCCCTGTCGTCGCAAGCGGCGCGCAACGGCCTCGGCATGGGTCATGATCGTCGCCTCGAGAATCGACCGATCAGCCACGTCTCGCTCGAAGGTATTCTCCTCGGACAGCGAAACCGCTTCGCGATGGGGCTCGACTTCGCGCAGGTCCTCGCCTCGCGCGAGCCGTCCGATCGAGCGCCCCCAATCGCCGAGGTGGCTGTACAGCGTGTCGGGATTGGCGCGGGCCAGGTCTCCGATCGTCCGGTAGCCCAGGCGATCGAGCCGCTCACCCGCGACCGGGCCGACGCCCCAGATCTTTCTTGCCGAAAGCGGGTCGAGGAAGGATCGGACCTCCTCGGGCCTGACTTCGACCAGTCCATCGGGCTTCGCCGCCCCGCTCGCAATCTTCGCGACCATCTTGATCGGGCCGATTCCGACCGAGATGGGCAACTCCGTCGCCTCCCGGACTTCCCGACGGAGGCGCTCACCCACCTCACGCGCCGGACCGAGCAAACGCTCGCTGCCGGTCATGTCGAGAAAAGCCTCGTCGAGGGACAGGCCTTCGACGAGCGGAGAGAAGGTCCGAAAGATCTCGAAGATCCGCCGCGACTCGGTCGCATAACGTTTCATGTCACCGGATACGAAGACGAGGTCGGGACAGAGTCGCTTCGCTTCGCCACTCGGCATCGCGGAGTGGATGCCGTACTCCCGCGCCTCGTAGCTCGCTGCGGCGACGACACCTCGCGGCCCCGCCCCGCCCACAACGACTGGCCGACCGCGCAATTCCGGACGATCGCGCTGCTCGACCGACGCATAGAATGCATCCATGTCGGCGTGCAGAACACATCGAGGGCGATCGGTCGCACGCGGATACGCCGAAGAAGAGTTCATACCGACTCAGCCCGCAACATCGTCACGACTCGAAGCAATCGAGTTCACGCGTGGCTTCCGCGGCGGCGCGCATCCCCGCGGTGACCCGCCCTTCGAGGTCGGGGGTCGTGAGTGCTGCAGAGGCGAAGGCGAGACGAGGCGAACGCTCGGCGCGCCTTTGGAATCGCTCGCGTCGGGCCAACGCGCCGCGCCCCTGAATCGAGATGATCTCGTCGAGGCGTTCGACGCGCGACGGCCCCGGTGGCAAGGCTCCAAGCGGCGAGCCGCGAAAGGTCGAATCGAGCTTGTGGATCAACGCCTGATCGGAGTCATTCCAGTGGGCCTCGACGGACTCGTGTTCGAGCGAGATCCGAACCCAGAAGGGATTCGACGAATAGGGCTCGGGGGCCGGGCCCAGAATCCGCAGGTCGCGCAGTTCCGGCAGCTCGCCGGGTACGAAAGTCACCCCGGCCAACCCACGCAGCAGCCAGGCGTCTTGCGAGACGCGCCGGTGGATCACAATCGAGCGACGGGGTTCGATCGACTCGAAATGGCCGCGCTCGGCCGGGCTGAGTTTCGGGCAGATTTTCAAGATCTGGCTCGGGGGCAGCGCAATCACCGCGGCGTCTGCCAGCGCACCCCCGGACCGCCCACCCGCGCGGTACCGAACGCGGACCCCGTCCGTCGTGGTCTCCAACCTCTCGACGCGACAGCCCAACCGGATACGAAGCGGCTCGGCCAACGCGTCGACGAGACTCGCGAGCCCCCCCACCAGCGGGACCGAACGCCCGGCACCCGCCAACAGCCGACCCAACATCGGCATCACGATCGCCGCCGACTCGGCGGAGAGATCGACGCCCGTCCGTGCGAGGAGCGCCGGCGACAGACGCGTCGTGCACCAGCGC
>SMVB01019200.1_pt1 | contig 22032 bp, 26 predicted proteins | sample 2456461 | NCBI WGS metagenome assembly SMVB01 (sample SAMN11095934, study PRJNA526329) | marine sediment metagenome | biome: Marine sediment; feature: Surficial sediment; material: Deep marine sediment; isolation source: Hadal surficial sediment | place: Pacific Ocean | collected 2014-05 | depth...
GACAAAATTTCCTGTAAATTCTGCTTAAAGAAAACAAACTTTTAGATCTAATATCACTCACTCTCTTAAAAAAATGCACATTTAGACATAAAGGATATGCAACCACAGCACAAGAAAAATAATGAATTTTATGAAAATTGTACTGTATATTTTGAATTCTTGCGTAAAAAAGACACAATGGACTATGATTTTGAGGATGAGTATTTTTTCACCATGCCTGCAATTTCAAATAATTAGATATACTGAAGACATTAGAGTACCACTAAATTGGATAAATCATGGATTCAGCACTACAAGATCTATCTGACAAAGCAATTAGATATGCAACAGATTCAGGTGCCCAATATTGTGATGCCAGAGCTGAACAACAAGAAATAAAATCAATACTCATTGAAGATGGTGAAGTCGAACATGTTAGAAGTAATAATAATGTTGGAGTAGGTATTCGATTAATAAAGGAAGGAGTATGGAGTTTTTGTTCAATCACAAACCCAAAGTCTTTTGAACAAATCAAAGATGTTGTAAATGAAGCTTTAAGAAATTCGTCACACTATGCTAAAAATAAAAAAAATGAAATCAGTTTATACCCAAATTCTACTAATAAAGCCAAGATAGATTTTCCAGTTTTAAAAAAACCAGAATTAGAAGAATTAATGAAGATAGGATTTGAATGTAACAAAATTATTTCAGATACAACAAGAATCATTAAATCAATTACAAGTCTAGGATATGCGATTAACTCAAAATATTTTGTAAACAGCGAAGGTTCAGAAATTATACAAAATTATACAGATGTTGTAGTAGACATGATAGCTACAGCTCATGAATCAGGACTCACACAATCAGTAAACATTACAGAAGGTGGTAGAGGAGGAATGGAGCAAATCATCAATAAAAACAAGATTCAACAAAGTGCAAAAGAAATTGCTTTAAAAGCATCACAACTAATTGATGCAAAACCTGTAAAAGAAGAAAAGGCAACTCTAGTAATGAATCCAGATTTTGTGTCACTACTTACACATGAGATATTAGGTCATCCATCTGAGGCAGACAGAGTTTTAGGAAAAGAGATGGCATGGGCTGGAGGTGCATGGTGGAAAGGAAAGATTGGAGAAAAAATTGGATCAGAAAAACTAAATGTATTTGATGATCCAACCATCAAAGAAAGTTTAGGGTGGTATTATTTTGATGATGAAGGAGTTGAAACAAAAAAAACAACTCTTGTTGAAAACGGAATTTTAAAAAATCATATGCAAAATAGGGAAACGGCAAAAATTTTCAATACACCACCCACTGGAAATATGAGAGCAACAAACTACAGATACATGCCTTTGATTCGTATGGCATGTACCTGTATTGGGAATGGGGATTGGGATGTAAATGAGATGATAAAAGAAGTCAAAAATGGTTATTTAATATCAAACATGAAGATTCCATCAATTGACATGAAACGGTATAATTGGAGTATTTCATGTCAATATGCACAAAGAATTCAGAATGGTGAAATTACGGACTTGTTAAGAGATGTAATTGTGATGGGTGTTGCCCCTGAATTTTTTGAATCAATTGATGCTTGTGGTAATGATTTCACAATAAGACCAATAACTAATTGTGGAAAAGGAGATCCCATGCAAACTATGATTATGGGTAATGGGGGACCAACAATACGAGGAGTGGCAACAGTAAAGAGTGTAAACTAGAAAATGAATCAAGAATTAGAAAAAATTAAACAAAATGTCATAAAATGTACAAAGTGTGATCTTTGTAAAACAAGAACCAATGCAGTACCAGGTAAAGGAAATTTTCAATCTGACGTAATTTTTGTCGGTGAAGCACCAGGAAAAAATGAGGATGAACATGGAGAGCCATTCATTGGTGTGGCAGGAAAAAAACTTTCAATTGCACTGGATGCAGCAGGAATAACAAGAGATCAAGTGTACATTACAAATATTGTAAAGTGTAGGCCACCAAACAATAGAGTTCCAAAAATAAGTGAGAAAGACACGTGTCAAGAATATCTTGAACAAGAAATTTCAATAATTAAACCAAAAATAATCTGTATTTTAGGAAATACAGTATTTAATTCAATTTTAGGTGGCTCAGAGATTATAAAATTTAGAGGTAAAGTAGCACGAAAAGATAGTCAATTGTATTTTCTTACAATTCATCCAGCTGCTACAATATACAATCAAAAATTAATTGATGTATTAAAAAGTGACATTGTAAAACTGTTTAAATTAATCACAGAATTAAAAAATAAAAAAGAGGTTATGGTAGATATTGAATATACTTCCTAAAGAATTTTATTTAAAAAATACAGTTACAGTTGCAAAAAATCTTCTAGGAAAAAGAATTGTCAGAAAAACAGAGAAATGTGAAATATCAGGAATAATTATAGAGACTGAAGCATATAGACACAAAGATGATCCTGCAAGTCATGCATTTAGAAAAATTACTGAAAGAAACAAAGTAATGTTTGGAGATGTTGGAATAGCATATGTCTATTTTACCTATGGAATGCATTATTGTTTTAATGTAATAGCAAAAAACTCAAAATACAAAGCAGGAGCAGTTCTTATTCGTGCAATTGAACCTGAAAAAGGAATCAAAATGATGCAAAAAAATAGAAAAATCACAAATATGAAAAGTCTCACAAACGGACCTGCAAAATTAACTCAAGCATTAGAAATAACAAAAGGAGATTATGGTATAGATTTAACAAAACATTCAAAGTTATTCATTACAGAGGGAATAAAAAAACCAATGAAAATTTCAGCATCACCAAGAATAGGAATTAAAGTTGCAACGGATAAATTATGGAATTTTAAAATAAAAATTTAATTTTCATCTTCGTTATTTTCATCCAAAGTCCAAGGAGCAAATTTTGCCATTATTCTTTGCCAATCCAATTTCAAAAGTAAAATTATAATTGCAGTCATTATTACTCCAAAAACAATTACTCCAATGTAAACGGGAGTGGGATCATCAATATTTTCCAAAAATGGTTCTATGAAAGACAACCCAACATAATGGGAAATAAGAACAATGATGTAACTAAGAACAATTTTGCCAGTAAGTGTTGCAATAAAAAATCTTTTTGGATTATACTTTGCCAATCCTAATGGAATAAATATTATATCATCAGGCATTGGAGTTGCTGCAGCAACAAATGCTGCAGCTGCACCATATCTTTTCACTAATCTCTCAAATGGGCGCATTCTTTTTCGAGTTTTTTCACCCATAATTCTTCGCCCGCTAAAGCTAACAAAAAATATCATTTGTTTTGCAACAGTCGCAGTGATCGCAGACAACAACGCTAAAACATGTAGATTATATTCATCACCAACAGACATGGTAGCAAGCAACAAAAATCCTGGCAATGGAACAAATGGAATGAGAGAACCGAAGAAATTGACTAAAGCCAAAATTAGATAACCATCATCAGAAGCAAATGGGAATATGTCAGCAAAATTCATAATTCAAACTATTTTCAAGCATTATTTATTGAAAACGAATATTTCCCGATACTTTAAACAAATGAAAATGGGTAGTGTTAGAGACGGTTATATTTTGATTCATACAAAACGAGGTAGTATTAGTCATGAGTGTTGAATTAATTATGGAATATTACCAACTGGCGCAGGATATTCTAGCCAATAATGTATTTCAAGATTATGGAATAATTGGATTATTTCTTAATTCATTATTGTCAGCTACAGCAATACCATTACCCACTGAAATTTTGACATCTGCTTTATTGATAGGTGGAGAAAACGCTTTTCTTGTGGGTTTAGTGTTAATTGTAGGATCTACGATCGGGGGTTTGTTGAATTATTTTATTGGATTCGGCGGAAATAAACTAGTTAGTAAATTCAGAAAAAAGAAAAATGGAGATGATGTTGTACATGAAAAAAAAGGTAATAAATTACTTAATAAATTTGGTTGGGGCGCAATATTTTTTGCATCATGGATTCCAGTAATTGGAGATTTTATTTTAATTTCTGCTGGTGCAAAGAAAATGAAATTTACAAAGTTCATTACATTTATGATCACGGGTAAAGTTGTTAAGACAATTGCAGTGGTATCAGGATTTGCGTTAGTATTTTAGGCATAATTAAAAAAGAAAGTATGTGAAAATTCAATGTAAAACAATATTTAAAAAAAGAAACAATAGTTCAAGCAAATATTGAAACAATCATTAAAATATCATATTTTTACAACTAAATCAAATGTCGAAGGCAGATTTTAAAAAAATATGTGACAATATATCCACTATTAGTCCATTTGTTCGGTTTGTAGGTGTGATTGGAGAACGTGGAGAATTACTTGCTTATAAAAGAAGACCAGAATTAGCACCTCTTTTGAATGTTAAAGACACACAATATCAATTTTCACACATTGCCATAAAGACAGATCTAGAGAGCTTTTTTGATAAGAATCTAGGAGAGATTCAATTTGTTTGGGAAGAAAGAAAAAAAGTTCAGACAATTTCTTTTGCAATCAAAAAATTAAGAGTGTGGATATCAATTGATAAGAAAGTTTTAAGAACTGAAATGTTGAGAATCATAGATTCATGTCTACCAATTGTAAAAAAATACTCTTAAACATTTAACAATTTGTTGTGACATAATAATTAATTTAGAATCATTGTTCTTCTTCGTAAAGCCAACATCTTACATAGCCAGTTTTGGTTTTAAATTTTGGAGGAACTTGTTTGCATTTTTCAATTACTGAAGGACATCTATCTATAAATCTACATTCTGTGGGAGCATCAAGTAAGCTTGGAGGAATTCCTTTAATGTATTTTGGAATATTTCCTTTTAATGTTGGAATTGATTCTAAAAGTCCTTGAGTGTAAGGATGTTTTGGATTTTTAAAAATTTCTTCAGAAGAACCAAATTCCACCATATGCCCACCATACATTATACCAATCTTGTCTGCAATTTCAGACAATACTGCCAAATCATGAGTGATTAACATAAAAGACATTCCACATTTTTTGAGGTCTTTGAATAAATTTACAATTCCCGCCTGAATTAACACATCAAGTGCAGTAGTTGGTTCATCAGCAATCACAAATTTTGGCTTGAGAAGCAACGCCATGGCAATAGTTACTCTCTGTTTCATTCCACCACTTAACTCATGAGGGTATTTTTTTAGAATAGATTCATCTAGAGTAACGGAATGAATAGCATCTAAAATTACCTGATTAAAATCATCATCAAAGTTATGTTGCTTTAGAATTTCAATGAATTGTTCTTTTATGGTAAAAACAGGATCAAGTGAATTCATTGCACCTTGAAAAACCATAGAGATTATTTTCCATCGAAATTTTTCATCAAAATCAGATTCTTTCATTTCTAAAATTGAATTTCCTTCAAATAGAATTTCACCTTCAATCTTGCCACCAGAAAGCATTCGAATAAGTGACAATCCCAATGTACTTTTCCCACATGCACTTTCACCAGCTATGCCTATTGATTCTCCATCTTCTAATTCAAAATCCACATCATCCACTGCGTAAACTGGACCTTTTGATGAAGTGTATCTCGCAGTTAGTCCTTTAACAACTAGAAAGGTCATGTTATCATTAGATCTTAACTAGAATTTTTGTTTTGCACTAAGGGATATAAACAACTTTATCAGAATGATAAAAGTCGATTCAAATGAAACTTGTACAAATTGCAAAAAATATCCGAAACCTTGACATTAAGATAGAATTTGAGGGCAAAAGAAGGGAAAGAATATGATTTTTGTTAAATCTCATGACATTGCGGAACTAACTGCAGAATTAATTGGAAAACAAGTTGTTTTAGGAGGATGGATTGAAGACCTTAGAAAATTAGGAAAGATGACATTTATCACGTTACGTGATGTATCTGGAATTGCTCAAATAATTGTCAAGGGGGAATTAAACGAGAACCTAGGTGAAATTAACCGTCAAAGTGTTGTAAGTGTTAAGGGAGTCGTTCAGGAAACAAAAGCTCGAGATTTTGCTTTTGAGATAAAAGCTGAAGAGATAGAAGTGTTAGGAAAAGCAATTCATCCATTACCAATTGATCCAATTGGAAGATTAGAGAGTAATATTGACACACGGTTAAACCATCGTGCATTAGATATGAGAAACCAAAGAACAGCCTCAATTTTCAAACTAAGACACCATGTATTACAATCATTACGTAAAACATTAACAGAAAAAAAATTCTTAGAAATCACTACACCGAAAATTATCGGTAGTGCAAGTGAGGGGGGAGCAAATCTATTTTCATTAGACTATTTTGGAAAAACAGCATATCTGGCCCAAAGCCCACAATTGTACAAAGAACAGATGACAATTGGATTAGAACGAGTTTTTGAAATTTCAAATTTTTACAGAGCAGAAAAATCCCACACAGGAAGACACTTGACTGAATTTACTAGTATTGACATAGAAGCAGCATTTATGGACTACAATGACGTCATGGATATTTTAGAATCTCTAGTGATCGAGGTTTACAAATTTACATCTGAGAATTGTAAGAAAGAACAAGAAGAAATTGGCCACACCATAGAAGTTCCATCTTCACCATTTGAAAAAATTACATACAATCAGTGTATAGAGGAATTAAAGAAGGAAGGTGAAAAAATAGAATTTGGAGACGACTTACTTGATTCACACTTAAGAATAATTGGAAAGAATCATCCAGGATTTTATTTTTTGATGGACTGGCCAATGAAACTAAAACCATTTTACATTAGAGAAAAAGATGAAGACCCAACATTATCAAGATCATTTGATTTGCAATATGGATTTCTTGAATTATCCTCTGGTGGAACTAGACTTCACGATGGAGAGATATTAAAGACTAGATTGAAAGAGCAAGATTTGGATCCTGCACAATTTGTAGACCATCTTAAAACATTTGAGTGGGGAATGCCGCCTCATTCAGGATGGGGAATGGGATTAGATAGATTGATGACCACGCTCATTGGAGTAGATAATGTCCGTGAGGTAGTTTTGTATCCAAGAGATCCGGACAGACTCAGCCCATAGTAATTCAGTTTTTATTGTTATGGAGGATAGATTATTTCATGATTGAAGCAAATGATGCAAAAAAAGTTTTAGAAGTAATTGGAAATAATTTGATAGGCGTGTCACATGATTCAAACAATTTTCAAAAACTGCCAGATTCTTTTTGGGGATATTTTGCAAGGGGGCATGACACAAAAGGAACATTCGGAGTAATTGTAACTTATTCTGAGGAAGGAAAAGATGTGGATGAGCTAATCAAGATGTATGAAAAATGGGTAGAAAAGAACAAACCTAAAGAAGTAGATTAAGTTATTTTGTGTCTGTTAAAAGTTTGCGATGACCTTGACATTCTTTACAAATTGGCTTTCCTTTGTATTTTGGATTACCATCAGTGATTTTTAGTGTGCCTGCATTAATCTTACAAATACAACAAACTACCATAATTTAAGATAGAATATACGATTAATAAAAATTAATGATTTTTTAAAAAAAGGTAAATTCAAAGAAATCTACATGTGTTCAGATGTCAAAAAAAGAAAAGACTAGATCAAATTTATCACTTTTAAAAAATCAAGAGGAAAAATCCAACCATACAGATGTAAATCATGAAATTTTTTGCACATAATTTGCCAGATATTCAACACAGAATAGTCAGATTTGTTATTCTAATTTCTTTTCTAAAATTGCAGAAGGTTTGATTTTGTTTTTCATATAAGGAATTAATTTACCCAAATCTTCAATGGCCTCATTAATTTTATTTTTTTGATAAATACCAAGATTAGATCCCATTCTTTGCTCATATTCAGAAATTTCTACAAAAAGTTTTTGCCCCTCATTCATTAATTCATGTGCTTGTGTAATAGAATCTGAATAATTATTCCAATTCCAAGTGAGTTTTGCAATTTTTTCAGATAACTCAAAAGCGTGTATAACTTTCAGAAGACATTCCTCATCAAAATTTTCTGAACTCATGATTCTGCAATAGTAATTATCTCAATAATAAAGGATTAGAAAAAATTACGCACAACGAAAATTAATGCTATTGTTAGAAATTATCAAGGCCTATTCACTATTTTTAAACCTCTTTTCTAAAATTGCAGAAGGTTTGATTTTGTTTTCCATATAAGGAATTACTTTTGCTAAATCTTCCATTGAAATATCAAGTTTGTTTCTCTGATACTTACCAAGTTTAGATCCCATTCTTTGTTCATATTCTAAAATTTCTAGAGAAAGTTTTCTATATCTATTCATAAGTTTGTGAGCTTCTTCACCAGGGTTTGAATAATTATCCCAACTAAAAGTAAGTTTTGTAATTGCTGCAGATAATTTAGAGCAGTTTATATCTTTCAGTAGACACTCTTCATCGAAATTTTCCAAATCCATTAAACTAGCAAAAAGTTTCTTAATAATAAAGGATTAGAAAAAATTACGCACAACGAAGAAAATACTATTTTTTGAGAATTATCTATAAAAATTGTATTCATCAGATTCATCCAAGAAAACATATTTGTTGTTGTAATTCTTGAATGTAAACACTAGACAAGCAATTCATTGAAGATGTTAGTTAATGAAATGTATTATGAGTTGGATAAAAAATTAATTGATTCTGGATAGTCTAAATTTGAAAGTATAAAGAAATTAATTATAAAGGTAAATAAATCCAAAGTGAAGTATCGTGAAGATTAGCCAGATATTAAAGGAAACGACCACCCCACAAGTAACTAATCATTTAATTAAATTTCGAGAGGATGCAAAAGAAGTAATTGGAAAGTCTGCTCTGGGGGTATTAGCATGTGAAAGTGATGATCCATTGCTTCATCTAAGTAAAGAAAGATTGTTTGTTAGTCATTTTCAAATATTAGAATCATATGGAATAAAGGACGAAAAAGTATACCCATATCTTACGGGAAATGATTTTTTATGGGGTTATAATTCCGAGTTATCACTCATCATCAAAAGACTCAATGATTCATACAATTTTACATTCAAGGAAATCGGAGAATTCTTGGAGGTTACGTTCGATTTATGAAAACAAGAACGCGGAATGGATGAATCACAAGATTCCATTTTTAGAGATTATCTGTAATTTGTTTGGTGAATTCCGAAGTAGACATATCTCCTCCAATATCCTTGGTTTTAATTCCGGTTTTTATCAAATCAAAGATTGTAGACTCCAACTTTTCTCCCACTTCAATACATTTTGAATCATTATTTTTCACTCCAAGCCAATCACACATCATCTTAATTGATAACAAAAATGATGAAGGATTTGCAATGTTTTGTCCTGCAATATCAAATGCAGCTCCATGAACTGGTTCAAACAATGCAAAATTATCTCCAATATTAGCAGCTGGTGCCATTCCTAACCCACCTACAACCTGAGATGATTCATCAGATAAAATATCACCAAATAAATTCGTAGTAACTACAACATCAAATTCTTGTGGTTGACGGATTAAATTCATCGCACAAGCATCCACATACATTTCTTCAAATACAATTTCAGGATAATCTTTTGAAACATCAGTACAAGCTTTTGCAAATAAGCCATCCGTTATTCGCATAACATTTGATTTGTGAACACAGGTAACTTTTTTCTTTAAATTTCTCTGCTTTGCAGTTTCAAATGCATACTTGGCAATTCTTTTTGATGCAGACACTGAAATTATCCTTAGTGCTACTGCAGAATCCCCCACTCGGAACTCTTTGCCTGTGTAAAGATCCTCAGTATTTTCTCGAACTATCACCATATCAATATCATCACGTAATGCTGGCATATGTGGATATGATTTTGCAGGTCTGATATTGGCATAAAGATCAAGCATTCTCCTCAATACAACAATAACATCAACTGCACTTTCACCAACAGGAGCTTTCAAACATGCATCAGACTGCTTTATTGCATCAATAGTCTCATCAGGAAGTGCCTTCCCGGTCTGCTCAAGTGCATTATCACCAGCGAGTAATTTAGTAATATCAAATTTCAAATCAAGTTTGTCATGAATGGTATTAAGCACAGAAATTGCAGATTCTGAAATTTCAGGACCAATTCCATCACCAGTAATTAATGATATTTTGTACATAATGCTTCATCACAATAAGGGAATTTTAGGATTTAGCTTACCTGTTTTTCTTTTAGCATCTTTTTGAGCATGATTCTATTAATGCCATCAATCACAGCTTGAACACTTGTAGTTACAATATCCTCTCCAACTGATTTTGCTGAAACTTTATTTCCTTGTGCATCTTCTACACTAATTGTTACCTCACACAATGCAGATGAACCACCAGAGATAGATGCTAAAGCATAATCTTTAATTCGTATTTCTGAAATTTTACCAGTTATCTTTTGAATTGCATTTAATGCTGCATCAACAGGACCTACGCCATGATCAGTTCCAGTAAACTCTTTTCCATCAATGTTTAATTTTACAAAGGCATAAGGCATTGTTCCAATTCCAGTGGAGACAGAAAATCCAGTTAATTGAACAATTCTTCGGATTCCTTTTTCACCCAAGACATCACTTGCAATAGAAAGTAATTCAACGTCAGTGATTTGTTTTCCTTGATCACCTAACACTTTGATTTTATCAAGAATTTGTTTTGATTGTTCTTCTGTTGGTTTGACCCCATATTCTGCAAGCATTGCATTCATTCCATGAATTCCTGCATGTTTTCCAACACTAAGTCGTCTTTTTCTTCCAACTAATTCAGGACTGATTGGTTCGTATGTAAGAGGATTATTCAACACACCATGAGTATGAATTCCAGACTCGTGACCGAATGCATTATCTCCAACAATAGCCTTGTTTGGCTGAACTTTGATGCCCATAATTTTTGAAACATAGCGAGATGTATCATAGATTAATTCAGATTTGATGTTAGTTTCATATTTTTGTTCATAAGGCAAGCATTGCAATGCCATTGAAAGTTCTTCTAATGATGCATTTCCTGCACGCTCACCAATTCCATTAATTGTAACATGTGCACAAGATGCTCCTGCATGAATTCCAGATAACGCATTAGCTACTGCCAATCCAAAGTCATTATGACAATGAACACTGATTGGGAGATTTGTTGCATCAATTGCATCACGAGTTATTTCTGCCATATACTCAGGAGTAGAGTAACCCACAGTATCTGGAATATCAATTCTATCAGCTCCTGCTTTTGCAACTTCACCAAACACCTTTTTCAAGAATTCCCTATCAGTTCTTGTTGCATCCTCAGCTGAGAATTCAACTTGAATGCCTCTTGATTTTCCATATTCTACTGCTTCAATTGCTTTTTCAAGTACTTGTTCTCTTGTCATTTTGAGTTTATACTCCAAGTGAATATCAGATGTTGCAATGAATGTGTGAATGGAATTTAATCCAGCATCAATTGCAGCATCAATGTCTCTTTTGTTAGTTCTTGCTAATCCAACAATCTCACAAGATAATCCTTCACTAGTAATCATCTTTATTCCTTTTAATTCACCATCAGAAACTATTGGAAAGCCTGCTTCAATTACGTCAACGCCAAGTGTATCAAGTTTTTTGGCAATAGAGAGTTTTTGATCTGGGGATAAGGATACTCCAATAGTTTGTTCTCCATCTCTCAATGTTGTATCAAATATTCTAATTTTCATGATCCACTCCTTTGCAATGCAGCAACACCAGTCCGTGCCACATCAAGAATGCCAAATGGCTTTATCAATTCCTCAAATGCCTGGATTTGATGAGGAGTTGCAGTTAATTCTATCATAAGTGATTTCTTTTGCACATCATGCACTTTTCCCCCATATGCATTGGCGATCTTGTTAAGTTCCATACTATCATTAGCGTTACTGAGTTTTATCATAAAAAGACAGAGTTCTCTATACACTGTCTTGTGCTCGTCTAATTGCTTGACATCTACTGTATCAATCATTTTATCAAGTTGTTTTACAATCTGTTCAATCTGCTTTTCATCAGTATTGGTAGTAATAGTCATTCTAGAATAATCAGGATTCTCAGTTACCCCTACTGAGATGCTATCAATATTGAAATTTCTAGCTCTAAAAAGATTAGTTATCTTAAACAAGACACCTGTTTTGTTTTCAACTAAAATAGAAATAATTGCCCACATGACTAATCACTATGATGGTAATACCATATCTGCAAGCGAAGTTCCAGGAGCTACAAATGGCAATACATCTTCTAAAGGATCAATTGGAATATCGATTACAGTAGCAACATCACTGCTTAATGCAGTTTTAATTGCTTTATCAAGCTCATCCATTGATTGTGCCCTAATTCCTTGTGCCCCATATGATTCTGCTAATTTTACATAATCAGGACAATGTTGTTGATCTACACCAATCATTCTTTTGTCATAGAAAGTTCTTTGCCATTGTGCAACCATTCCTAATGAAAAGTTGTTTAAGATAAACACGATTACTGGAATATCTTCCAATACTGCAGTTGCGAGTGAGTTTTCAGTCATACTGAAACTGCCATCTCCTGCGATATCCACTACTGGAACATCAGGTCTTGCAACTTTGGCACCAATTGATGCTGGAAATCCCCAACCCATAGTACCAAGTCCAGTAGAACTAAAGAAAGTACCAGGTTGAATTACATCATAGAACAATGATGCCCACATTTGGTGTTGTCCTACTTCAGTAGTGATGATTGATTCAATTGGTAATAGTTCTCTGAGTTTACGTAAAATTTTTGCAGCCCCCATTTCACCTGAATGAATTTTTAAATTCTCTTTCCAATAAGCTTTAGTTTCTTTAACATGTTTTATCCATGTAGATTCTTCAGTTTTTTTGATTGAACGTTGCAAAAGTAATTTTATCATTATTCGAAGTGACGCTTTAACATCTCCAATAACTGCAATCTGTGCTGTTTGGTTTTTACCAATTTCTGCAGGATCTATATCCATGTGAATAATTTTGAGCCGCTTTTCAAAGGCTTCAAAGGTTCCAATTGATCTATCAGAGAATCTAGTGCCTATTGCTAATACACAATCAGCTTCTGTCATCATTTTGTTTGCCTCTGCATGACCATGCATTCCAATTGGACCTAATGACAAAGGATGATTTTCAGGAAATGCCCCCTTCCCTTTGAAAGTTGTAACTACTGGAAGCATGAGAGTTTCAGCAATAGATTGTAATTCAGCAAAAGCTGATGAGATAATAGTTCCGCCACCAGCTAAGATGATTGGTCTTTCTGAATTAAGTAACATATCAACTGCTCTTTCACATGCAACAATATCAGGATCAGTCCAAGGATGATAACCTTGGATTTTAAATTCATCAGGAAATTCCATCTCTGCTTCATTTTGTTGAACATCTTTTGGAATGTCAATAAGTACAGGTCCAGGTCGTCCAGTGCGTGCAATGTAAAATCCTTTTCTTACAGCTTCTGGAACTTCATTAGCTTTTCTTGGTTGAAATGCATATTTTACAACAGGGTTTGACATTCCAATAATATCACTTTCTTGGAATGCATCTTTTCCAATCATTGCAACAGGTACTTGACCAGTTACAGCAACCATTGGTGAGGAATCAGCTTGTGCTGTTGCAAGTCCAGTCAATATGTTAGTGGCACCTGGTCCTGATGTTGCAAAACAAACACCAGGTTTTCTGCTTACTCTACCAAAACCATCAGCCATATGAGCTGCTGATTGTTCATGTCTTGCCAAGATATGTCTAATATCACATCTAGCAAATTCGTCATACATTGGAAGGTTTGCACCTCCGGGTATACCAAATACTTGCTTGACGCCTTCTTTTTCCATAGCCGTCATCAAGGCCTTTGCACCTGTCATAGTTTCCATTTTATCTATCAAATCAATCGCCATAATTTTAATTAAGTTAAAAATTTGAGCACACTTTACAGTAGAACAACAACTTGCAAATTCTTGCTAATTGGTCCAGTTACTTTTATGCTCATTGAAATCAAAAATAAAACCAATCAATAATTAATAAAGATTACCAGAAAAATAATCTGGATTTAATCATTTTCGAGTCAGAAGACTTAAACTGATAATTTACATATTTGAAATGACTATATTGTTAGATCGTGAAGAAATCATCAAAATTATTGAAACACTATTTGAAGCAGGAGTAACAAAAGATCTAACACAACTAAAAGACATACATCTTGATGATCATAGATTTTCTAGCTTTAGTGATTTGCCACCATATGATCTTAAGGATTATAAAACAACAATAGAATTAGAAGAATTAAAATTTATTAGTATTTCAGACTATAGTTATGAAATTAAAAATCTAAAAATTAGTATTTTTGGAGATGCTGCAATTGTAGCAATGGAGTTAATTCAACAAGGAATGCTAATAGATAATAAAGCATTCACTGGAGAACACATGAAAATCAAAGGAAGGGCAACATTTGTTTTGATAAAACAACCAACATGGAAAATTGCACACATTCATCTCTCAAAGATAGAGGGATAGATTATTTCTTAGTTGTATTAGGTTTGTTTTGATTAGGTTTGTTTTGATTAGGTTTGTTTTGATTAGGTTTGTTTTGATTAGGTTTGTTTTTTGGACCTTCACTAACTAGTTTTTTGTAATAGGCATATGCTTGATCAACAGTAGAATTTCCATGAACTATGGTTCTAACTGCTTTAATCATTTCAACAGGATGTTCTGATTGCCAGATATTTCTCCCCATGTCAACTCCAACGGCACCACCTTTGATTGAGTTGTATGTTAATTGTAATGCATCACGTTCTGGGATTTTTTTTCCTCCTGCAACAATAATTGGAACAGGACATGATTGAACAACTTTTTCAAAATTTTCACAATAATATGTTTTAACAATATGTGCCCCTTGCTCAGCTGCAATTCTGCATGCCAAGGAAAGATATCTTGCATCTTTACCCAATTCTTTTCCAACTGCAGTTACAGCCAATACAGGAATTCCATATTTTTCGGCTTTACTTACTAATTTTCCAAGATTCACAATAGTTTGATGTTCATATTTTGAGCCAACAAAAATAGACATTGCAAGTGCACTTGCATTGAGTCTAATTGCATCTTGAATTGAAACAGTTATTTCTTCTTGAGACAAATCCTCACCAATAATACTTGAACCGCCAGAGACTCTCAACACCATTGGGGTGTTAGTAGTTGCAGGAACACATGTTCTCTGAATGCCTCTTGTAACCATCAAAGAGTCACAATATTTCAAAAGAGGTGCAATTACTTTTTTTGGATTCTCTAATTTTTCAGTCGGGCCAAGGAAATATCCATGATCAACTGCTAACATTAATGCACGATTATCTTGTGGTTTAATGATTTGTGAGAGTCTATTTTTTAATCCCCAATCCAATTCTCTTCGATTTTGAAAGAATCGAAATACCTTTCTTAAGCCTTTCTTATTTTGTAATGATTATTTTCATTGCATTATCACCACTACGTGCATGATCAAATGCTTTTTGGGAATCAACAATTGGGTAGGTATGTGTGATTAGTTGTTTTACATCTATTTGAGAAGATTCAATTAGATTAAGAGCTTCTTTAGTATCTTTATCAGATGCAGCATAACTAGTAACAAGAGTAATCTCTTTCGAATAGATTATACTCATATCAAAATTTAATTTTGCTCCTTTTGAAGGAACACCAAACATCATAACAGTGCCACCTTTTCTTACCATATCAATAGCATCCTCAAGGGCATTCATACTACTAGTTGCAACAATTGCAACATCTACTCCTCGCCCATCAGTATGTTTCAAAATCTTTTGTTTTCTATCTTCATCCATTGAATTTATTGATTCAGTAATATTGAATTTTTTTACAAAACTTAATCTAAAGTCATTAATATCAAAACAGAAAATTTTTGAGAATTTCTTTATCAAAGATAACATTACATGTAACATTCCTGTCGGACCAACACCAAAAATTGCAGCAGAATCACTTTCATTATAACAAAATTTGGTCCAAGCCCTCACACAACATGCTAGAGGTTCAATCATTGCAGCTTCTTCAAAGCTTAGAGAATCAGAAATTTTCAGAATGCCACCATGTGAAACATTCCATGCAGGTACAACATATTCTTCAGATAACCCACAAGGAGAGAGATTTGTTTCATAGTATTTTTTACACATAGTTTCATTACCATGATTACATAAATGACAATCATAACAAGGAACATGATGATGTGTAAATACTCTATCACCTTTTTTAAATTCTGCAACATTAGAACCAACATCTAAAATTACACCTGCAGGTTCATGTCCTAAACGCATAGATGGTTGTCCATATTGACCAAAAACTTTTTCCAAATCAGAGCCACAAATTCCACAAGCATGCATCTGTACTAAAACATCACCAAGCCCCAATGTTGGCTTTTCTGTTTCATCAACAGAGATTACTGATGGTTCTTTAACAAATGCTGTTTTCATTATAAAACATTGTAATATTGATTATAAGTAGATTAAAAGAATCATACACCAAGAATCTTTTTTAGCATCGCTCTGTAATCAACTTCAGTTTTTTCACTTCCTATTGAAGGTAATGAAAAAACAAGAGTATCTTTTTCAGCTCGAAGTGCTGTTAATTCATCATCAATGGATTTTGTGATATCATCACTGACAAGAATCAATCCAACATCAGAATCATCCGTCAATCTCTTAATTTCATCCAAAGCTTTTTGTGGTGTTTCAGAAATAATTCCTGGAACTCCAGCTAATTGAAAACTAGTTACAAATGATTTACTCCCAACAGTGAAGATTTCCATAGTTAAAATTTTGTCTATTCTAATTTAACCCTTTTTGGTAGGTAATAGATCAGGAAAGATTGATTTAGTTTGAAAAATTAGGGAATTCATGACAGAAATCGATACTCAAAAAAACATCTATCTGTTCCTTCATGGAAGAATGGATCTGAAAGAAAAAGCAATGAATGGGCTTACAACAAAGGGATTTGCAAATGATAAAGTCATCATGGCTTTACCAAATGAAGTTGGAAATGTAGGGGATTACATGGCAATGTTATGGATGCCACCAAACCCAGACCACATTAAGATTCAACAAATTACAAAAATTGAAAAAGTGGAACCAGATGATGTAACTGGCCTTTGGAAAGGAGTCTCAAAAGATGATATAGATACTATTCCATTAGAGTAAGTTATCAGAAACAACCAACTAAAGTCAGTGCCTTTTTTTTAATATATTTCTAGAATCAGAATTTTTTAATTTTCTAGAACAAAATATTCCAAAAATTAGTACATTGAATTGTTACTAACCGAAATTGTCTATAAAATTTTTACTTAGTAACACATTCAAATAATAAATAATTACAAATCAGAAAGTAATCCGGAAAGAAAATCAGAAAATTCTTCATCAGAGAAAACAATTTTCTCAATTTTATTTTCTCTTTGAGCAATCTCAGCAGATTCCAAATGATAGCAAGTGGTTTTTCCATTTAGTTGTCCAAAGTAAAATCCAGGACAAGAACAATAACCACCTTCAGGATCAAACCAGTATTCTTTTTCTTTCCCTACAACTGTCCAAATTTTTCGTTGACTGGGCTCAAAAATGTGTAGTTTTATACGCTTTTCAGAAACTATTGTCTCAACTCTATCCGAGTCTTTATTCACAAGGATTTAATCAGATATCTGTAGTATAACTTTGATGTTACGAACTAGAATCATCCCATTGAAACCGGCATTGATTCTAGAAGGTAAAAAAAAGTATCTCATAGTTACCGACATTCACATAGGATTTGAAGATAGATTGACATCAAATGAAATTTTCATTGGTAAAAATTCCACCATAAATGAAACGATTCAAGATATTTTAGAAATCATTGATACAGAAAAACCAGATTCATTGATTTTACTAGGAGATATCAAATCAAGCATTAAAAATATTTCAAAAAGTGAGTGGAATGAAATTCCAATGTTTTTTGAAAAAATTAGAGAAAAATGCGAGATAACTTTGATTCCTGGAAATCATGATGCAAATATTCAGAGGTTAATTCCAGATAATATTTCCATGATTAGCTCAACAGGCATGGTTGAAGAAAATGTTTTGTTGACACATGGACATACAATGCCTTCAGAAAATTTTTCTCATGTTGATAAAATTATTATGGGTCACGTACATCCGGTATTTTTTCAAGAAGATTCGGTGATAAATGGGCAAAGGGTTTGGGTATCAATTAAGACAGAAAAGGAAAAAATTTTTCCAAACAAATCAGGTGAATTAGAAATAATCATAATCCCCTCATTTAACAAATATTTTTATGCAACACATAGAAAAAAATACAAAAAATCAATTTCGCCAATTATTGATAAAATCAAAGATATATCTACTGCAAAAATAGTCACACTTGACGGAGCGATTATAGGAAATGAATCAATTATCAAACAGGTAATTTAATTAATCAAATTCATCATAAGGCTCAATTGGTTCTTTAGTGGTTTCATTATGTTCAAGCCATTCCAAAGTCTTCACAAAAGAATCTGCTAATTCAATAGTTGTTAAAACAGGAACCCCCAATTCCAAAGATTTTCTTCTAATTTGATATTCATCATCCAACATTCCAACATATTTTTCCAATGTAGAAGTACTTGGAATGTTTATGATAAAATCAATTTTTTGTTCATATAGAAGATCTGATATGTTTGGTTTTCTTTCTGGTTCTGAAATTTTGTAAACTATTTCCACTTGGCCAATTTTTTCTTCAAAGAACTCTGCTGTATGTTCAGTTGCCAAAATTTTGAATCCAAGGTGTTTAAGTTTTGCAATAGTTGCAACTAGTTTTTGTTTATTTTTATCACCGCCAACAGTTACAAGTGCAGTTCCTTTAACAGGTAAATTGTAACCAACAGATATCAAACCTTTTGCTAATGCATCATAGAAACTATTTCCAAAACAAGCAGCCTCACCAGTGGATTGCATCTCAACTCCCAATGTAATATCTGCACCTTGTAGTTGCATAAAGGAGAACTGTGGAACTTTGATTCCATAGTTGTGAATCTTTTGCCATTTGTTTTCAGGTATTTTAGGCAAGGGTTTATCCAAAATAGCCTTAGATGCAAGAGAGATCAGATTCATTTTAACAAGTTTTGAGACAAATGGCATAGTACGTGATGCTCTAATATTTAGCTCAATCACATATACATGCTCATCATGAACTAAATATTGAAGATTGAATGGACCTTTAACATTAAAGGTCAATGCAATTTTTTTTGTATATTCATTGATGGTCTCAATTATTTTGTTACTTAAACGCCATGGTGGAATACACATCATAGCATCTCCAGAGTGAACACCAGCACTATCAATATGTTCAACGATAGCACCAATGATTACTTGTTTCCCATTACAGATTCCATCCACATCTACCTCTAGTGAGTTTAACATGAATTTTGAAATTACAACAGGATGATCAGGAGAAACATCAAATGCAGCCTTGACATATGTTTTTAGTTCTGTTTGAGACCAAACAACTTTCATGGCAGCACCAGAAAGAACGTAAGAGGGCCTTACAATTACTGGAAACTCAACTTCTTGTGCAAAGTTTTTGGCTTCAGTGAGATTTGAGAATTTTTGCCAACGTGGTTGTTGAATATGAAGTTTATCAAGTTCAGCACTAAATTTCGAACGGTTTTCTGCCCTATCAACATCAATTGCACTAGTTCCCAAAATGTTAACACCATGTTTAGCGAGACCAAGAGTTAGATTATTTGCAGTCTGTCCTCCAACACAAGTAATGATTCCTTTAGGATTTTCAAATTCAGTAATATCTAAAATTCTTTCTTCAGTTAATTCTTCAAAATATAATCTAGTACAAATATCATAATCAGTAGATACTGTTTCAGGATTACAGTTTACTACAGAGATATTTTTTTCACCATTTTCCTGTAAGCCCCAAACCATGTTGACTGTACCCCAATCAAATTCTACACTACTACCAATTCTATAGGGTCCAGCACCGAGTACAACAATCGCTTTTTCATCAGATGGAATCTCAATATCATGAGAATGACCACCATATGTTAGATAAAGATAATTTGTAACTGCAGGGCATTCTGCTGAAAGCGTGTCAATTTGCTTAACAGAGGGCAAAACACCTAATTTTTTCCTTAAATTACGCACATAATCAGGGGTTTTGTCCTTTGCACGAGCAATCTGCTTATCAGAAAAGCCCATTTTTTTTGCTTCCCAAAGAAGAGATTCTCCCAGTTCAGAATTTTTTAATTTTGATTCAATATTTACAATATTTTTTATTTTTTCAATAAACCAAGGATCAATTGTAGAGAGTTTGTAAATTTGTTCAACTGAAATTCCCATTTTCAATGCAATTGCAACATGATACAAAATGTGATCATCATGATAGGTAAGTTTGTTTTCAATTTCTTCTTCATTGTAAGTTTTTCCATTTACACGATTAAGAACTAATCCATCATTTCCAATATCTAACATTCGAATTGATTTTTGAAGTGATTCCTCAAAGGTTCTGCCTATTGCCATTACTTCTCCAACTGATTTCATTGCAGGTCCAAGTTTTCGATTCACAAGTTCAAACTTTTCAAAGTCCCATCGAGGATGTTTACATACAATATAATCAAGTGATGGTTCAAAACATGCAGTAGTACTTTGTGTAATTCTATTAACTAGTTCTGATAAATTATATCCCAATCCAATTTTTGCAGACATGTATGCCAGCGGATAACCTGTTGCTTTACTTGCAAGAGCAGAAGAACGTGAAAGTCTTGGATTTATTTCAATTGCAACATACTCATCAGAGTTTGGTTCAAGTGCGTATTGGATATTGCATTCACCCACAATTCCAATATTTTTAGTTGCACGCAATGCAGCAGAACGTAGCATATGATATTCATGATTATCAAGGGTTTGTGATGGAGCAACTACAATATTATCACCAGTGTGAGCTTTCATAGAAAGAATATTTTCCATGTTACAAACAATTATGTTGTTTCCATCATAATCCCGCATTACTTCATACTCTATTTGTTTCCAGTGTCCAATGTATTCTTCAATTAGAACTTGACCAACAATACTTGCTTTAATGCCACGCTCTACAATCTCATGAAGTTCAATTTCATTATGGGCAACTCCTCCACCTCGTCCACCCAGAGTATATGCAACTCGAATTATTACAGGATATGATAATTCTTCAGCTGCCTTTTTAGCATCCTCAAAATTAGTCACAGTTTTGCTGTTCAAAACAGGAACTTGAGATTTTTTCATAGAATCCTTAAAGAGTTGCCTATCCTCAGCTTTCTGGATTCCTTGAATTGATGTTCCAAGAACACGTACACCATATTTATGAAGAATGCCAGATTCCCCTAGATTAACACCACAATTAAGAGCAGTTTGCCCACCATATGCTAGCATAATTCCATCTGGTCTTTCTTTTTCGATTATTGATTCTACATACTCTGGGTTTACTGGAAGTAGATACACTTTATCCGCAAATCTAGTATCTGTTTGGATTGTTGCAATATTTGGATTGATTAATACACTTTTCAATCCATCTTCATGTATTGCTTTTAGACATTGACTTCCTGAGTAATCAAATTCACCAGCTTCTCCGATTTTAATAGCTCCACTTCCCAGTACAAGAATTTTCTTTAACGACTCATTCTTTGGCAATTGTTCATTCCTCCATAAGGCGTTTTAGCTCTTCAAAGATAAACTTACAATCATAAGGACCAGGTGAAGATTCGGGATGAAATTGTACTGCAATACAATTTTGTTTTTTGTGTTTTATTCCTTCAATTGTTTTGTCGTCTACATTTGTAAACCATAATTTAAATTCAGATTTCTCAAGTGATTCAGGAGTAATTCCATAACCATGATTCTGACTAGTAACATAAATTTGATTGTTTTCTACATTCACACAAGGTTTGTTTTGTCCTCGATGTCCATATTTTAGTTTGTATGTTTCAGTATTTCCTGCAATACCAATAATTTGTGCCCCTAAACAAATTCCTAATGTAGGAATATTATTTTCAATTAATTTTTTTGCTGTATCTATTGTATCTGAA
>SMVB01214003.1_pt1 | contig 22031 bp, 41 predicted proteins | sample 2456461 | NCBI WGS metagenome assembly SMVB01 (sample SAMN11095934, study PRJNA526329) | marine sediment metagenome | biome: Marine sediment; feature: Surficial sediment; material: Deep marine sediment; isolation source: Hadal surficial sediment | place: Pacific Ocean | collected 2014-05 | depth...
ACCACGAGCTAATGCATCATAGCCATCTACGCCAGATGTATCAGCCTGAACTATGATCCGTAATGTCTCGTCACTCCCCGCCTTAAGCCTGATTCCCCACGGCAACCCAAAGATGAGTTGGAAGTCTACCATCGGTATGTATGCCTCAGACGTGCCGAGGACGTTGCTGGCCCGGAACGAAGCTGTACCATCACCGAACGCCGGCTGTCCTCCCGCCAGACGTACATGATCATAGTTCGAGATCATACTGGCGAGCAACACAGTCTCTCCCTCTCGATCCCACTCGAATAGAACAGGATCGTCCAGGGCTCCAATGTTACCGAACTGGGTTAGAGTAGCGTTCTGATCCACGATAGTGAACTGCACTGTCTTGATGTAACGGTCCCGATTCGAGTCAGCTACGATGTCAAATTCGAGCGGAGCAGCCGGAGTTGCCACCACAGCCATATTACTTGAGCCAGCCTCGTCCTGAAAGAACATACTGAATGGGATAGCCGTTACCGTATTCCCGAACGGAGGCAAGCCGGTGTCTCTCGTCCTGAGAGCACCGAAGATGTCTACATTAGCTCCCCTCTTACTTAGGGGATCGCGGATTATGAGATCAACTCCCATTAGAAGACCTCAAGCGCCTCCATGTGGAACCGTAGGGCCACCGACGCTAAGATGGATCCTCCCGTCGGGTTCTGGTATGCGAAGTAGGCACTGTCCAGCCTTCCCAATCGAACGGCGTTCTTCAGATCCAACGTACCTGCTGGCACCGCACGGAGGAACGAAGCGACCTCCACGCCTCCCGTCAGGCCAGTGATTCCAAGAGAACCTGTATCATCCCAGACTTCGGCCTCTACTTCCGCCTCGTTGGTTGAGGAGAAGTTCCGATTCTCTGGCTCGATAGGAGTGTTAGCTCCGAGAGACCCAAGGATCGGATTCTTCACCAGATACAGGATCAAGCCTGGTCCCAACTCCGTAGCAGTAAAGCCATCCAAGACCAGCGTCTTTGTCGCAGATATGTTCCTAACGTATAGGATAGGGCCATCATCTGCCGCTGCATAGGTAAGAGCACGTATACTCTGAGACGAGCCAAGTGTAAATGCCTCACCTTCCCGAGACGCTGCCGCTTCGCCTGACTCTTGAACCGACTGAGTCAGCAGCCGCCCATCATTGTTTACACGTGCCCCCCGCTGAGTGAGCGGATCTCTAATCAACGTCATCGTCTGTGAACTCCTCTTCGGTGATAGATTTTACGTGCAACTCCAACCTCAAGAGAACCTTGAGTATCTTCTGCGCTACATCCAGCAGTTGATTCGCTTCCTCAGTCTCCGTCGATGCTCGTGCCCCGGCATCGCTATCAGGATCAAAGCTCACTGGATCCACCAGTTCGCAGCATCGCTCACTAAGGTGAACGAACGGTTGCGAGATCGAATGATAGCGGATGTTGCATCGTCGATAAACTCACCTGTAGCAGGAAGGAGTGTCACGATCCCGTCTCCCTCCCCAATCTTCTTGATATGAAGCTGATCAGTGAAGCCTGGGATTCCACGAGTTATCGCCGAAGGAAGTTGAATATCTACAGACCCCAACGAGATATCTACGTTTATGTGCCAGTCTCCATTGACTACTGTGTACGTTGTATCTGCTGCCGTGATAGTCCTTAACGCCCTCCGCATTAGATTCGGGAAGGTATAAGTCAGGTCAGGGAAGGGAGTACCAGATCCAAAGATCCCTCCGAATACCTGAAGCGCCCCGATGTCCAGCGCACCTTCATGCTGCTTCACCGCAGACTCAGTAATCTGACGGTTGAAGGCAACACCTGCTATATCGGAAAAAGTGACCGCTCCTCCTCCTCCACCGCCGCCACCGTCTCCAGGTTCCTCAGGAGATGAGGGAGCTCCTACCCGTCCAAAGAACCATCCATCAGGTCCACGGACTAGAAGGTCCCCATCACTAGGGATCTGTCCTGATGCAGCAGCGCGGAGAATCGCCTCAGCATCAAAGCGCTCACTCACAGGAGGATTCTCCCTTGGAAGGTCTCATCCGCACCCAGCCTTGGATCCTGTTGTAGGTCCCTAAATGACCGAGCGATCTGGATACCTTCTTGAGGATTCTGGCTTTCCAACCACGCCTCAGTAGGCAGCTTTCTCAACTTGTTCTCGGCAGCCTGGAAGATGAAGGTAGCTCTCTCATTCTCCTCCAGGTCTATCAACGCGTTCCTCAGCCCGATCATATGGATCACCCTATCATACATCGAAGGTAATCCAGATGTGTCTGCCGGTAAAGCCAGTGTAGCAGGCTCTTTGATGAAGAACAACTTCAACTCCTTCACAGCATCAGGTAGAGGAAAGACGCTGATGAAGGGACCTACACGCATATAGTGAGTTGGAGACCCTGTCGTTGTTTCATCGAACAACTCGAAGTTCTCAACCGAAGTCTTAATCAGTCTCCTGTTGATATCGGTGATTCGCAGAACTAGCATTGCAAGGAGATCTGTCGGAACGTCGTACTCTCTCTGACCGATCACGAGATCCGCAGTAGCGCCCTGTCTCCGTCCTGCAATATCCAGCTCGCCAAACAGTTCGACGATAGCGTCATTGATCCACTGATCAAGTCGTTCGTTACTTTGACGCTTCTCACCTAGAGCGAGATTGATCCCATCTCTGAATTCCGTCAGTGTCTCAAGTCCCACTTGCTGAACCCTCCACCGGATCGGCTGCTGTAGGCTGAGTCTGTGTCAACCCGCCAAGAAGGAATGAGAAGTCCTGCCCAGTCAATCGACTCCCTAAGTAGGCTATCGCTCGATTGGTCCAGGTGACTGCTCTTGCATCCTCACCTACTGCCAACAGGCCATAGGCTATGCCTAGAAGCAGCACACCATTATCTACGTATGGAGGCAGAATGGTCACGTCTCCATCCCCTACCAGTGGAGGCGGCGTCTGTTTGAAGAACGCCAGAAGCTGGATAACTCCGTTAGGGTTAGGGAAGACCAACAGTTCGTCGCCTCTCCTAGTCCACCGTTTCGGTACAGCCTCTGCTACACTTCGATCCAACCTGAAATACTCACTGTTTGGTATCCAGGTCAGAAGATTGTCGTTGTCCTCATCACGCAACAGCTGGACGATCAGGGGATTTGCTGGCCCTGCATAGTTGTTCTGTCCCTGTACCGTCGGTATGGCTAGATCATCGTCTAGCTCAGTGAAGTCAATTCCACTCGCAATGTCAGTATATGCCAGGTTGATCCAAACATCTCGACGGGCATCGTCAACGTTCGACCTGGAACCCATAGCAGAGTCCAGCTCGGTACGGATCTGTAACAGTGTAAGAACTCCCATTAGACTTTCACCTGTACGAGGTCCACGTTGACTCCACCACCATTCTCTCTACTGGCTAACTCCTGATGCTCAAGCTGAACATGTTCCGCCTCAGCCGGGAAAGAGAAACAACCGTCCTCAACGATGGACAGCTCTTCTCCTGGAGGTATGAAAGACGCTGTCAAACGATCTCCCTCCTCCATCCCAGAGACCTGCAGACGGTTGCCTCTCCTCAGACATATCCAGCCTGTCGATCCCTTCTTGACGCTTTGAAGCAAAACGGCAGTCATCGGTCCACCTTGTTCATGCGTTGAACAACTGGTTAGATCCCAGTCGATCCGTCGATACCACGCCAGTTCGTCGAACCCGCGCTGTTCCTCGCAAGGATCCCGAACCAGCTGATCTGCTCCCGACCTTCGAAACCACTCACATCCTGCGGAGTCGAACGCCAGAAGTACTGCAACGGATACGAACGGCTCGACTTCGGAACCAAAGTGAACCACGCATCTGCATCCGTGAGGTACTGAGACTTCATCGGCATCAAGCCCTGACGACTGACGACGTTCGAGGCCTCGAGAGACTCGATACCGTCCGCCGCAAACGTAGTCGTGACGACCTGCGTCTGCAAGATTTCCAGCGCCTGGAACCACCCAAAGATCGACACGAGCACAGACGACGGCATCATGTTGATCTTCAAGTCTCGGTCGGTCCGGAGATCCATGAACCTCTCCAACGACCCCTTGAGGGCAGTCGTCGACAGGTCCACTTCCGGGTTCGGCCGGTTGGAGAAGGTAAGCGAACCAACTCCCAGGTGAGCCGTGTTGATCAAGCTCACTCCGTCATACGTCAAGATGGTCGAGAAAGCACCATTCAAGACAGCATGAGCGGTTACCTCTTCCGACTCTCTCATCGAGCGAGCCAGGTTCGCGGCGCCTTGACTGTTCAGCGCACCGTAAACGTCATCCTCAACAGCCTCGCGGGTGATCTCATACCCAAGACCAAACCCCGTGTGGATGTAGCGGACCTTCCCTCTGAACCTCGGCCGATCCATTGCAATCGGCGTTCCCTCGGGCCTCTTGACGGCGATTGGCATACCAGTCACTACCAAGTCATCTTCGTACGCCTTACCAGACGTGTCCACATTGAAGATGCCAGGATAGATCGCAGGAAGCTCGTTGTAGTCGTCGATAAAGACCTTACGAGCACCAGGCCGCAAGAGGTCGTCAAATTGCCCTCTCACAACAGTCATGATCTCTCCTAGATCTGGAACTGACGGTTCGCCGCCAAGACACTGACCTCAAAGAATCCCTCGGGGCCTTCGCCTTTCAGGTAGAAGTCTTCGATAAGCAGACGTGCCGCACCACTCGCGGTGTCTAGCAAAGCGACTCCATTCCCGTCGACGCCGACATCTCGGGATTCCCCAACGTCTCCAGCAATCGGATCTGCAAGTCCCTCAAGGAAGAACGTGCTGTCGGGGTAAGCAACGAATACGAGAGCGAACCCAGGATCTGGATTCAACTCAAGCAACACTGCATCATGAGCCGCAAAGCCCAAGATTACCGCCGGATCAGCGCCAGCTTCGACGAGTTCGCCGTTTGCATCCAACAGAACAACAGCGCCCTCAACATACGAAGCCGAGCTCTCCAAGGGGAACCTACGAATCCGCCTTCCCGTATTCGGGATTGCAGGCAGAGCCATTGGTGTCTCCTAGCGAAAAAGTATCCTAAGGCTCACGATGAGACTCAGGTCCTTCAACCTCCGATTCTATGAACTCCGTGACACTCTCTCCCATGGGACGAGGCTTGTACGAGGCCTTCATCCCCTTGTCAAGAGTAACTTCTTCAATGGAGTGATAGAACTCCTCCTGAACTCGATCTCTTTCCTCAGCGGCGGCGTAGTCGAGTTCCTCAGCCATCTCCTGTTGAATCTTCTTGGCAATAGACATCATCACCGTATCTCCGACTCTGACAGGATCCTCCGGTTTCATCCCTGGTAGAATTTCAGCGAGGTTCGTACCAAGGTCCTTCACGTACACTAACCGATACCCGTCGATATGTCGGCTAGTTACGTTCGATAGATCCGGCTTGTTCTCCGGATGGAAGACGAAGCGTACACCCTTCTCGGGATTGAGTGCGATGTACATATCTGCAAGCAGCCTCAGCCGCTTTTGAACTCTGCCCCCACTCTTGACTCGGGTATGGGGAGCCCGCGCTTTCTCCTCTTTCGGAGGAGTTGCCCTCTCGGGCGTCGGTGCATCTGGTGTCATCTTCGGCATTTCTTCGTCCTCAGGTTGGGAGCTTCAGCTCGTCAAGGCCAACACCGTCACGATACTTCATCCACTCCTTCGGATCAGTGATACCGTGAGCGCGAGCAACCTCAACCTCCAGCTCGCTCATCGTAGGCTCGTCACCAGTTGGCGGTGGGGGATCTGTCTTGCTGGGCGGAATACCTCCCACATCAGCTCTTGCATCCCTCGCTCGTTGATCGAGCACCGCGTTCCCGACTGCCATGGTGTAAGCTCCCATGATGTTCTGCCGATTGGCAGGCAGGTTACCCTCTTTGAGCAACTTACGAATGGCAGGCTCATGTTCCGCGAAGTCAGCAATCCCCGCTGACACCATCGAGAACTCAGCCTCTCCAACTCGCTCAGAGAGTTCACCCATCCCCTTGACGTATCCCCGCTTCGCAGCCCAGCGATCCAGAGCAGCATCAACGTCTTCAAGGATCAACTCCTCCATCGGCTTTGCGTCGTTAGGATCTGGATCAGCCGGAGGGAGCGTACTTACCGCACCCCGCAGCTCCGCGATCTGATCCTTCAACTCATCTACCTGATTGTTCCTGTTTCCCAACGTGTTGACCATGTGCTCCAAGAGAAACTTAATCTCGGCCTCTGGTCTGTTCCTCAGATCCTCCGGTAACGCATCCAACGAGATCGTTGTCGGTGGTGCAGGCGGATCTCCTTCCTTCGGAGGATCAGCCGGCGGATCTGCCGGTGGATCTCCCGCAGGTGGATCTTTTACAACTGATTCCTCGGCCATCATTCACCTCTCATCGACGAGGGTAGTGGGTTACATCTCCTTCGCGAGCATAGCAGCCAATTCAGGCTGTTCCTTCTCCATCATTTCCATCCCTTCCTTCATCATCTTCGCTACGTACTCTTCGAACGTAGTCTCGTTAACCTCCGACAGGCTCTCCACCAAGGAGAATACTCTGGTCCAGTTCTCCAACGCTCCTTGTCGGCGGAGGAAGTCTTGGTGGCTCTCCGCTAGACTCAGGTACTCCAGTGTCTCGAGACCTAAGTCTTTCAGCCTCGCGGTATAGATCTTCCAGCCCTGAGAGCTTTTCAAGGACCTCAGCTGACTCAACTCCGCGGGAGAAAGCTTCCAATCCCCCCAAGTCTTCGGGCCGAGGAAGGAGGCGTTCAAGGACCGTAAGACCTGCAAGCGCCTCTTCCGGGTCTGAGATGTCAAACGTCTCCAGGACGTCGCCCATAAACTTCTGAGCCCCGCCCACCATCGCCGATACCACCGCTGGGAGCGCATCAGGTGCCAATCCTTGTGCTAGAGGAATCATCTCTTTATAGAGAGAGTTCAGCAGGTTGAACATCGCAATAGAGTTCTCCCGCTTGACCTGTCGATTCTGCAGGGAGGTGGGAACCTGTATCCTCAGAGCCAGACCCAACTCCACAACTCTCTTAGGGAGCCTAAAGACAGCCTCGACAGTCCTTCCCTTCTCTCCCATCCAAGCCAGACCCTTTCCATTCGTTCCGTACTGGAAGTAGAGATCCATGGCTTGAGCCCCAATCTCGTTCATCCCGTTCCGAATCGAGCGAACCGTCAAGTCGATCCGCTTTGCTTGCTCCTGGAGAAGGGCTAGCTGGGCCGATGCGGTAGTCCGAGTCACTGGTTGAGCGGCTCCGGATATCGCCTCGTTAGTCCCAGCTAGCCTATCTCCATAGTCCCTGAGCATCAGCTCTTCGTTCACAGTCGAGGGATAGATCTCAGAGATCTTCATCTCTCGAATGTCGTTATGAACGTCCATCACTTCCAGGATCTTACCTGAGTACAGTGGATCACCAGGCTGTAGAGCCCTGACTCCTTTCCGCTTCAGGAAGATCTTCAAGCTGGCCAGAGTGATGTTATCTGATCGCTGATTGAAGCGAGCGCTGATCGCCTCCTGGATCTGCTCCAGCATCTCACACAGGCCTTGACCGTAGAACCGATTCTCGACTGGGAAGTACACCAGCTTGATGAAAGGGCGCTTCCCATGCCAGAAGGGATGAAACTTACGTCCTACGATCTTGTTCAACTCTTGGTTGTAATAGACGACGATCTCAGTCATCTTCGGCTTGCCAGCCGCCTTCGGCTTCAAGTTGTGCGACAACCAGATCTCGTAGAACACGTACTCCAATCTCTCGGTCGGCTCAGTCTTCTCGATGTCCTCTGACAGACGCTTCCCTACTGGGTCTCGACTACCGTCAGGCTGCTTGGGCTTGAGAGACTCCCAGGTACCTTTCTCGAAGCGTCCATTCCGTTCCTGATCCTGGATCTCTATCTCGTTGAGTCGAATCCGCTTGCCACACCATCGAGCCGTCTGGATATCTGACTCACCGAAGCGAATGAAGAAGTCCTCCAACGCCATGTTGTAGGTGAGAGGACCATCTCGAGTTACCATGAGATGAGGATACACTCCCGTCCCATCAGCGGTAATCCGAAACATCTCCTTCTCACACACGTCGTATCCGATCTCCATGATCGAAGTCCCCATCTTACCAGCTTCGATAATCCAGGGTACGGCGTTGGTACCGAGCTTCATGTCCCTCTCAGACGCTATGTCCATGAAGGTCTCGATCTCGTCGATGAAGGGCTCCCACTCCTCAGCTAGATCCTGCAGCACCCACCTGGGACGAGCAGTTAGGGTCGCCTGAACTAGCTGAGCAGTGAGAGTGTTAACTGCTTCCTTCACGACGGGTAGAGTCAAGTTCGACGCACCGAAGAAGGGGAACGTCTTGGGTCCCTCAGGCATCGGTACATCGTAGACCAGCTTCCACCGAGCCAACTTCCGCTCAAAGTCAGCTCTTTCACTCTGGGCTCGATAGATCTCGTCCCGAACGAAAGCAGTGACCTCATCGCAGATAGGATCCCACATGACACTTGGGATCATAGCCGAGATAGGCGTCTGCTGTATCGGAGCCTCAGCTTCCTCTTTGGGTTCTTCCTTGAGGACCTTCAGCTCCGCAACAGGCTGCGGGATGATAGTTTTAGGCATTACTTACCTTTACCCCCTGCTCGTGCCCCGAAGAATCTACGTTGCTTGGCGGTCAAAGTCCTTCCGTTCACCTTACCGTCCTTGAGGATCTTTTTGGCCTTAGCCACCGAGACTGTGGACTTCTTTGCCATTACTCGGTCTCCGACTCCCCACCCCAGTTCTTCACATCGGTTACGGTGATGAGTCCATCTTTCCCCGATCCTACCAGGTCCTTCAGATCCGCAGGGTCAATACCCAAAGCCGCAGCAGTGTTCTCAGCAGCCGCCGACCAGTTGAGTTCAACAACCGTGGTGGCCTCATCGGTGGCCGGGCGAGCTGCTACACCCTTCAGATGTTTCGGAAACGATTGCGTCGGCATGGTAGCTCCTTACTTAAGGTAGGTTAGCCCACACGGTACCAGGTGAAACGGCGGGCTGGTCCGTCCACTGTGTACGTCCGTCAATTCCAAAGATCCCCGCTAGATGAGCTTCCATCTGCTCTATTTGCTCATCCGAAGCCGCGACCGAATATCCACTGATCCAAGCAAAGAGCTTGTCGTCCCCGAAGATCAAACCAAACCCTCCAGTGATCTGATCGGACACAACAGCCATGCCCTCAGTGGCAGCCCAGTCTACGTTAAGCCCGAGTGTACTCCCCGATGCCGGGCCAGCTACCAATTCTCCATTCACCCGCATATCCATAACGCCTGAGGCGTCCATCCTGAGTACGATGATGTACCTACCGCCCTCTACAATCGTACCGGGTGGAGAGACGAGATCGTAGGTATTGAGCGAGCGGTTCCAGATCAACGCACCGTCAGAACCTCGGACGAACAGATTAAAGTTCCGATTGCCTGGCGAACCGGACCCATTCGCTCCTATGATAGCCATGTTGCGTGTGAGATCCGTTGCCTCAACTACGCAGAACCAGGTAAGCGCAGTACCGATAATCCACGAGCCATCGAAAGAGAAGTGCTCGTTATCGCTCGATGCATCATCGTCTTCGATCCGGACAGCAGGTGTATCTATATCCCAACCAGCCGAAAGATAGGTCGGATCAATAGCTACACTCGTAGCGTCTCTCGCATTACCTGACGAATCAGGCCAAGTCGAAACTGGGTCAAGATCGTTAAGGACTAACTGCCTCACATCATACTCAGCTTCAATGTCAGAAATGACAGGCTTCGGAGATAGTGGGCCCAACCTTGCAGCAGGGAACGGTGTCCAGATAGTAGCTGCACCTAAAGGCGGAACAGGCGGTGGCTCAACTGCTGGGTTCTCTGAGTACGATAGAAATGCGATCCTCTGAGGAACGATAGCTCCAAACGCTGCTTGCGCCCATCCCAGAGCAAACAATCCACGAGGAGCCGTGTTAGATTGAGGAGCAGGGTCAATCCCATCTGGACTAGAGGGTTCATCTGATAGATCACCATACCAAGCTGTGACTTGCCAGTCATCCTCTGAAGGGCTACCAGGGTTGTTAGTCTTTCTAGCCCTAAACCACATCCACTCAGGATCTTGGATAGGCTCTTGAATATCAAAGAAACCAACATGAGCATCCCCACCGCCTATGAACACTCCACCCGCAACCTCTGGAGGACTAACAGCTGGATCAAGGACACAAGCCTGCGCTCCGCTAATGCCTGACGAATCCTCTATACTCATGCAGGGCCCAAGAGTGGCACGGTTCTTGACTCCGTTGATGTTGAAGTAGAGCCTAATCAGTATCTCACCCTGCTCCATAATCCCGAAGAAAGCATCTAGCCCAAAAGCCCAGTTTGTATTACCGGGCTGGCCGGTCATCTCGAAGTACTTGCCCTCATCACCGAAGGTAGGAGTCAGAGGAGTATCTTCTATACTCACACCAGTAGGGCCGCTACCAAACGCGGTGATACCAGCTGGCAGACCAGGGGCTACCGCAAACTCACTGAAGTCCGTAGCTCCTACTTGGACTCCATTCACGGTAGTTGGTACTCCACTCTTAACTCCCATAGTTGTTCAACCGATGAACGCCTCGGTTATCTCTCTCCTCTTCTGCGAGCCAGCTCCAAGAGCTGTTCGATAGTCAGTTCACTCTGTGCTGCTATATCACCGAAAGGATCTGGCCTTCTCAGTGATTGAAAGATCTCTGATCGAATATCCTCAAGGGGAGAGGTAGGCACAGGTCGTGATATTGCTTGAGTCCCGCCTTTCCCTCCCAGCCTCTCGATCAACCTCTCGAACGCATCCGCTCCAGGATCTCCACCTGACTCCGCGAGGAGGTCGTTGATTATTCTCTCAGTCCCTCCTGCCCGAGCTGTTTTTGCCGCTTCAGCTGCTCCAGGTGTAGGTCCTTGTCTACGCAGTAGATCCTCAAAGATCCGTAGCCCTTCCTCGTCCAAAGCCGGAGCCGGAGTCTTACCCCCTCCTCTGCCCAGACTCAGCAACTCATCAATGGCGTTGGTTCCTCCCATCCTCCCCGTCACAGTGCCGCCCGTCCTGGCATTGGCAATGTTATCGAGGATAGTACCGATCTCTGAGGCTCCTCGCCCTATCCCTCTACCTGCACCCCGAGCCAGATCTCCGAGAAGCCCTACACCGGGAATAGCGCTGAGGATACTAATGATCCCAGCAAGGTTCCGACCTTCTCCGAACTGCTCAGGAGCATCGACCGCAACAGCCTTCACATCCCCTACACCGGGAGAGAAGTCAATAGCCAACTCTCCTAGATTAGCGAGGAAGTCCATCACTGTCCCTGGCTCAGGAGTCTCCGTTACTCTCCTTGTTACGTCCGTTGCGTCCTGCTGAGCGAACAGAGACTCAAGTAGTTCTGTCCTTGGGTCCCGTGGTCTAGCAGCATCGGCCAATAACTGCAGTATCGCCTCGATGGTACCAGGATCACCAGGACCGTCTTGAGTGTGTCCGACTTGGTGCGGCATGTTACTTTCCTATCTGAGTGCGATAGCCAGTAGCATTCAGCTGACTCAGGAACTTCTCCTCATCCCAAGCTTTCTTCTCGTTGTCTCGGAAGATGGGAAAGACTCCGATGTTCTGCTCAACGAAGTCCTTCTCGGTCTGAGCATGTTCCATCATCTCAGCCTCACTCATCAGAGCCGGCCAGTAGTCCAAGCTCTGCGAGAACGAGTCCACTCCATCATCGTATCGAACATTAGGGTGGAACTCAAACTGTTCGATCAACTCCGTCTGACTCTTATGCAGCCAAACGAGGTTGGAGTTGACTAGAGGCTGCACAGCCTTGATGTGCTCATCCTTAGCCCACTGTGCTTTCTCAGATCCCTTCGGAGGCCACAGGACGATCGGGGGTACATCCAGTCCTTCCCTCTCCGCCTTCTCCTCCACCCAGTACTTCACTGCCCCTTGGAACCCTCGATGCTCAACCGATACGATCGTTGGCTTCCACTTCTTGTTCAAGCTGAATAGAAGGTTGATCGCTTCATCTGGAGGGTAGTGACCTACGTGAGCCTCTAGCACGATACGGAAGGGAAGTGGATAACCTTTGAGGATCACCAGGATCGAGTTCTGCGATGATCCCTTATGCTCAGCCCTTGACGGGTCATAGACTATGATCCTCTCTCCACCCCAAGGAGACAGCTTAAGGAACTGCTCTCCCTCATGGGCACAGATGATAGTCCTACGGTCGTCTGACCAACGCCAGAAGCGAAGAGCCTCATCGTTATACGTGTTGAGCCCCGTCCCCTTCGGACTGTTGGCGTACTGAGCATGGTATCTCTGCGGATCGAACTTCTTCAGCCGCATCAGGAAGGCCATTGAGTTCTGCTCGGGGAAGATAGGCTGTCCGGCCTCGATATCCCTCCTCCAGAACGTTGCTAGATCGCCAACCTGGGTTGCATGAGGCCCAATGTCCTGAGATTCGAAGCCATCGCTGTATCTCTTGGTCTGAACCTCGTATAGATCGCCTTTCTTCTTCCTGGAACCCGTAAAGTCGATCAATCCGGTCATTTCGTTGTTGAGAAGCGACTCTAGACCTCCAGCCCACGTATTCAGGTTATCCATCTCGACGTCAGAGTGGATGCACTTCTCAGTTACGAGGTCATCTGGGCGAATGATGTCGTAATGGCGTGACTCGATGCCTCCCATAGCGCCAATGGCATCAACTGTCGGCTCCCGACGGACCTTAGTCCGCGGTACGATCATCTCTGTCTGCGACCAGGTGGCCTTCGTGAAGTTTGGGGGTATCAACTCAGGGTACAGCCATCGAAACAACTCGTTCATTTCGAAGTGTTGCTGTATCTCCCTCATGAATCGAGAGGCGTTGGTGCCTGTATCAGCAACGATGAGGATAGTGACGTTGCAATCAACGATGATGTCCTGGATTGACAACGCGATCGTCCAGATGGTTGTCTTGAAGTGGGTCCGAGGCATCAACTTCAGCCGACGGTTAGCCTTCACCGTGTCAGCGAACTCACACATCGGCATATGAACGTGGGGAACTAACTTGTCATAGCCGAGGATTACCTTGCAGAGATAGTAGAGATTGGTCTTACCAAGGTCTCGCATGTACTGCCGAGTTTCCTCAGTTGGAGAGGTTGGCTTCTTCGGCAGGTTCTCAGGAGCAGTAACCTGATACTCAGAGTTAATGCCCTCAGTCATCCTCAGCCTCTCCCCTCGGCATACCCATCCCATCTATATACCCTGAGTCGACTTTCTCCGCTGGCTCTTTCGGCTTTGGCTTTACCTCTCGATACGATCCCTTGTACTCGACCAGCTCTCTCGTCGTCTCCTCCATCCTCTGAACAACATCCTCGGGAAGTGTAGGAGGAGCCTCATCAATGTTGATACGAAGAGGAGTATAACCAGCACGGTCAAGAAGGCCAAAAGCAGCAGTCTGTCTAACCTTCTCATTGCGTGAGGTCCTGATCTCCTCGACTATCTCGTCAAGAGCTTCATTGGCATAGAGCTTGAGTCTGAGGGCGGTATCGACTGTCCGATCAGCAACGCTTTGAGCCAGGTGCTCTATCTCGTAGATGGCCCTGGGATCGGAGAGGATCAAAGAGATGTGGGACTGAGACAGCTTAAGCTTCCTTGCTATCTCCTTGTTCTTATCCCCTGCTAGGTGTAGGGCGACAATGAGTCTGTGGCGTGGATTCCACTTGTCTGGACTCCAGGCCTTGTCCCCGTTCATCGTAGGGAGTAGATCAGTTGCCATCGTTCATCACTCGGTCCCTAGCAGATAGGACGGAACAGTACCGTCTCATCATCATAACAGGTTTCCGTGTAAATGTCAAGAGAGGACGGAAAAGTCCACGGGTGGGATCGTCTTACACCGTGAATACATGTGGAACAGCGAGCGCGAGCGAGTCCCCGCGTCCCGACGATATCTCCACTCGTTCATACATTGAACACCTATGGTATCAAGTTTGGTATCAAACACAGCCATTTGGTATCAACGTTCCCTATCCCACTGTGACATTCTCAAAAAAATTAGATATGGTTGGAGAGGCATTCTTGGGGGTAGCGCCTCCAATGGGGGGATGTGGGGTACCCCCCTCATGGTACCAACATGCCTAATCGACGGTGCCACAATGGCATGGTTTTATGCCGATATGTCATGTCACATTGACACCCAGCCACCCGAACATATACCGAACCCCCAATGTCCGCCCCGTTTTTTTCGTGGCATGGGTATTGCATGTTGGAAAGGCATGTGGGTCGGATCACATGACCCGCATATGTTGTTTGACAATTCGGGTGGGTGCGGACACGGTATCACAACTTGTTCTCTAACGAGGAGTATACCATGTTAAAGCACCAATGGAGCACGAAACCGACGGGTGGGATTTCGCACGAGTTTAAGCGGAACGCCCCGACGGCCATCGACGAAATGGATCTCATCGAGTCGATGTTCGGAACGGTTCCACGGATGATCAACCGTGCGGTAGCACAGTGGACGGTTGACGTGGCGACGGGCCTTCGTGAGCGTTTGCCGAATGGCGACGCCGCGGAAGCATACGCCGCAACATTCGTGGCCGACGGCGCCAAAGGGACGGCATACGTTCCGACGGCTACGAAGGAAGAAGTGGACGACCAAGGGTTCACCGAGAGCCAGCGGGCTTTCGTGGAAGCGCGGCTTAAGATCATCGCCGCTAGTTAATACCTGATCGACCACCGTGATCCGCACCCCCCGACAGACGGACAGCGGTAGAAACAACTAGAGCACATCAGCAGACGCCAGCCCTTGAAGTGAGCGAGGGGTGAGGGCACCCCCTGCGCGCTATTCTAATCCATCTCATCTTATCCCCCCAAGTTGTTCACCTGATGAACACCTACGCGCGGGCAGCTGGCTAATGAGGCAGTTATGTGCCTTGACCAACAACCTACAACCATTGGGCGATGACCCCTTGCGCACCGTTGCAAGCGATGTTGAGAGAGGTAGTCCTTATTATATATATATACTTTTTTTTAATATCTAATTGAACCCCTCACTCACTCAAGGGGGTACACCCACACACCCCCACTCCGATGGTTGTTGGTTGTTGGAGACCTGGACATGCGTGGCTGGGCTTGACCCGATGGGTCAGTGGGGTGTATATTGTGGTATACCCACATGACACCGACCAAGGGGGAGACATGACGCTAGACAACTCAAGCCAGTTCATCTACTGTCAGACATGCGCCAATGCATGGGAGCTGACAGATACGAGGGAGATGTACTACTTCAGGTCTGCCTCACTCCCACTAGCTAGCTACACCAGCCCGGCGTTGATAGTAGCAGCGGCTGAGGAGATGACCTTCTGCCCTGAGTGTGACGTTGATCAGTTGACCGACGCCTATCGTAAGCCCTTCAAAGGGATACAAGAGTCACCGTTCTACTCGGGTGATAGCCGTATGATAGGTGCTGATGTGGACTCACCTCCTCCTGGTCCGGGTGATGCCGACGTGGTACATGAGTGATGATAGCCGTGAAGATGCAGCTCATGATCAACGGTAGGTATGCCTATCGTGGACGAGCACACCTTGGGACTGATGATGACAAAGCACAGCTTGACCGGCTATTCCAAGGGGCACTGATCAACCTTGACCCCGAACGTAGGTACACGGTGACGGTGACCAAGAAGGAGGACACATGAGCTGGAAAGCAATCGCTATCACAATCGTAGGGTTCTTACTCGCGCTTGGCTTACTCGTGTTGATAGCCATGCTCATCCCAACCAACATGAAGTGATGAGGGCACCAAGCACAGCGTTGGTACGCCTGCAAGACACACCTCTATGGGCTACGTGGATGTACCTCAAGGTATACGCACCGCCCCTGCACTATGAGTATGAGCTAGGTATCCTTAGCTACATGCTCAAGCATGGGCCCGTGAGGCTACACCTAAGGGTGGTCACGAATGACATGGAAGGATGGATAGGAACTAATGCAAGTTAAGTCAGAGTTCGGTCACTTGCTACAATTCGGACATGCGGGTCAGATCATACGAGTCCACGACCCTGCCAAAGGCACGCGCATCAAGAAGGTAACATGCTTGCGATGTGGAGAGAGGCATAACGCTTGGCCTATCAAGTGTGTGTGTGATCCACTCTGGACATGCGCCATGTGGTATGAACCTGAGCTATGCAAGCGGCAGCAATGTATCTATTGCGTGGACCTGAAGCTACCCCCGAAGCGATACCCTCGACTGTTCAACGTCAAGCCTGCCACTGCCACCGCTACTATCGCTGCACTAGCGGAGAACGAGAGCCGCTTCAAGGCCAGGATAGCCACCATACGTATGAACCTAGCTAGTGGGTGGGTGCGGCGCCTATGGAGGTACCGCTAGATGTATACCGCACTTGAACGCAACCGACTCTATCGTATAGGTAGCACCGTCCTCCTATACATCGGACGTGAGTGGCCTGAAGATCATCCACCCCTCTTCAGATTCAAGGACGTAGAGCTAGGGGACACGGTGACCTTCATGATTGAGCAGTTGACTGAGTTCGAGAAGCAAGGTAACCTCACCTACATAGGAGTATCACTCTGATGGACGAGACAGAGATTAAGCCTTTGGTTAGGCACGTCCTTAACTTCAAGGACATCAAGACACCTGAGGAACTACTTGAGTGCTTCAAGTTGATGGACACCACGTTCTTCATAGTCGAGGGATCAGATATACACCATGCCTTCCTTGCCTCAGACTACAAACACCTACTCATCCCGGAAGACTGATGGGATACAACATACGTGAAGGTGTGGTTGAGCAGCACGCTGAGCATCTGGAGGCTATCCTTCAGGGTGTGAGTAAGAACCATGCTATCTCATTCAACTGTGAGAAGCTATCAAGCATGAACAAGATGAAGTATCAGTTCCTTCGCATACTCAAGGCCACCGACATGCTACCCAACGAGTGTGGTGGTAGGTATCATGGCCTACGTGCTCAGGTCAGGGTACGAGAGGACTGGCAGAACAGAGCTGTTGTCATTGAGCCTGTCCATGTACCTTATAGACAGGGTGGTGTATCAGCAGGCATCATACCTGCCATGCCCAACGAGCATGACATGATCGAGAAACTCAAGCAGTTCGAGGGACAGATGGACCTTGTTCACTTCACACCCACCGAGGCATTCGACCTTGAGATATGGCAGCTCAAGCTCAAGATGATAGGGTTTGACTTGGTTGCCGACCCGGATGCACCTGGGTGGATAGGGGAGGTCAAGGAAGATGGATCAGCTGAGTATGCTGTCGCACGTATGAAGGATAGTAAGCCACATGGCTTCAGTATGCTGGACTATCAGCCATCCGGGGACATTCAATCAGAGGGTTGACATGGGGTGCCACTTGGTATATTATATACATACCAAGGGACCATGTGGGTCCCCCTTACCGGGCACAGGTGACGATGAACCTGGCCCACGAACAAAGGGAGAGTAAGAGTCATGGCGACAGCAACCTTCAACGTCTCCAAGCGTGGCGGCGAGTCCGTCGAGGTATCGAAAGAGGTACCGGACAACCTCGAAGATCCACGCTGGGGAAACATCGTGATGAAGCCCGAGGAGGACATCCACGAGTTGGCCCTTCAGGCTCTCATCGTCAAGTGTCAAGCCGGTGCGCGTGCTCGGTTGGATCAGGGTGACGCCGCTGTCCAGTCCTACGTCGACGGGTACAAGTACGGTGCCCGCTCGGGTGGGTTCGCAGCCCCGACGGTCAGTGCTTCGGAAGCTTCGGAGCAAGCCTTCACCGAGGAACAGTTGACGTTCCTCCGTGCTGCGGGCATGAGGGTCGAGGCCGAAGTCGAGGCCTAGTAGGTTCATCCCCCAGGGTGCGCCCTGAGCATGGCGTTAAACTGCTCATTCCCTCTACCTAAATTACGAGGCGCACATCATGGCTCCATCCACTTCGATGGTACTCACCAAGGCGAAGGAAACCAAGGGTACTGTCCGCTATGACCACGCAGGTGACGGTGCAGTGGCCGTCCCTTCGGTGTACATCAAGAAGACACACGTCCCTTCACCCCACCCTGACACAGTGAAGCTGACGGTACAGTTCGGGGAGTAGTTGTTCAACGCATGAACACCTGACCTACCGCAGAGGGAGCCATTCCGCCCAATCAAAAGGCTGTGGCATCTCGGTACCGGGTAAGTGGACTGTTGAGAGGCTGGTCCTACCCCTGCGGTCGTCACCCCTACACTTTGTCATCTACCCTTGCGCCGTGATCCCCCTTGGTGTATATTCAATCATGGGCAAATCCGCCCACCAACGTACCGTTCTAAGTTAGGAGTAGCAACATGGATGCACCATCGGAAGTAGCCGAAGTTCAGGAACGAACGGAGGCCGAAGAACTTTTGGCGGCCGAAGTCCTGGGCTTCTCAGACGAGCAAGTTGAGCACATCCGCAAGATGGAAACGGAGAAAGTCAAGAGTGACATACCTTGGTGGACCCGCATGGACATCGACCGGTGGCAGCAACACCTCATGAACGGCACCGAGGAGGAAGCCGAGGGGTCATGGGCGGGTTTCAAACTCTTGTCCGACAAACCGGGTTGCCTCATCGTTGAGGCCCACGAGGCTGATGTCCTCTTGATTATCAGCAGCAAGGAAGGCGTCACGTTCATCAAATGCTATGGTGAGAACGGGTGCCAGACCTACGTCGGTATCCAAGAGGACTTCCACGAAGTGTACGTCACTATCCCCAAACGCGGGTAGCACCACTGGGTTCGGGCCCTTCATCGGGTCCGTTCCCATTGTTCGTTCGTAGTTCCCCTAAGGAGTAACACCTCATGCAACATGCTGATCTAGCCTACATCGACGAGCATCTCGATGCGGCCCGCAACACCATCTCACTGTGTGGTGACATCTTAACGGGCCGTGATACCTACCCCCTGGTTGCTGACAAGATCGTCGAACCGTTTGCGTTCTATCTTGCCATCGAAATCGAGCGTATGATGGGGGCCATCACCCAGATGCACAACAACGTGAAGCAGGAAGCTGAGGAAGCCAAGCAGCTTGAGACCTGGGAAGCGGAGCAGAAGGATGACTAAGCCATGGCCCTATCGCATATCATGTTCTAAGTGTGAGAAGATTATCCAAGCCCCGTGTCGGGAGAAGATGCCTCATTCTATCTGCCCCCATTGCGGTGAGGATTATCACTACTACTGTGCCGATGAACTCGCACCTAACGGTGAGCCGTGGGGTGACATAGCGTGGGATGATCCACGGTTGGCTCAGCCCGATTACAACCCCGATGAATAACCATGTCGGTGACGGATCACGTAGGTCCATGCGAGAGTTGTCTAGCTCGGGTGGCCGCACGATCCGCGTATCTCAGGAGGTATTCGAGGCGATGCAAGAGAGAGCGGTCGCCTTCGAGGATACACCTGACTCGGTACTAAGACGAGCGTTCAAGATGGATCAACCCCAAGCCAGACGACCAAAGAATGATAGGTGTAGGGGTATCACAAAATCTGGCAAGCAATGCAGCAGGCAATCCCAGACGGGGATAGACTTCTGTGGTACGCACTACATCAACCCCAAAGATAGGACGGGTAAGCCGGGTCGAGTCAGCGGTGACCCCGCACTTCGTACCCATCAGCAGGAACGTAACTCATGATAAAGTTCTATCTGATCTGGAGTTTGTGGGGCCTAGCTTTCTGCATAGACTTCATCCAACACGGGTTCTGCTTCTCTATAGGCCCCCTTCATGGGCTCATCTGTCTATCACCCAGTGAGGAGTTACACGGCCATGACTAGAAGACGAGCGAACAACTTTGTGATGGAGTCGACAGCCCTACTGTTGGTGCTGTTCTTCCTACTCCTCTTGGTAGTGCTAGGCTCATGAACCTAAGCAAGCTACCCACCTCACCCGATGGCACTGATTGGTATATCTATGGTGACACTCCGAGTGAGCAGTGGAATGGTGTCATACTTGAAGCCCTAGTAGAGAATGGGGAACGTATAGGTGTCCCCTTCCTAGAGACTTACTTCGGATACAAGGAGATACATGTATCGCATTAGACCAGACATGTGCCGAGCTATGGGATGCACCGAACATGACCTGGAGTTGAGCACGTTCAGCAAGGTACTCAAGCTGTCGCCCAACGCTAAGCATCCAGGGCAATGGCATACCTTCAGCCGGGTCGATGGTATATCCCAGTGGTACGTGTACTCACGTGTGTATCGACAGTGCATACGTCCCTTCAAACTGAGAGGTAGTGATGCCCAAGAACAGAGCTTCAAGAGACCGGCGTAACTCAAAGCGTCCGGGTAGTTGGGATAGGAGGGGTGGCTTGCGAGTACGTGCCCCTCGTCCACCCAAGGCAGTAGCTCTCACTCGTCAACGCCGTAAGATATGGGCTGAGAAGGGAGTGGCTGCCTAGTGACCATCGACATCACGGACCTGATCAACAACTCAGGTGAGCGATTCCCTGAGAATCTAGCCGCGTTCAAGAAGAAGTTCCCACACCTGTTCAAGACCGCGACCATTGTACCCAGCAGGATAGCCCCTAACCCCGAGAAGGAGGAGAAGCCTAGTGAAGCGAACCCAGAAGGAACCGAAGCGGACGCTAACAAGGGTAGTTGAAAACCTGCGTCTCCAAGGGTATCAACCCGTGTTCGACGGAGGTGCGCTAGTTGAATGGCGCAAGGTCAGAGGACACACACTTCACACCGTCAAGGTCACTGTTCATGACTCGGGACGGGCAACTGTTCACCACAGGAGTACCACAGATGGCAAGGCAAGACATGAGCCCCATCGTAGCAAAGGTGCTGCGGCATAGGGCAAGAGAACGACAAATAGCTATCAGTCCCCGAAGGATTATTAAGGTGTATCCTACCCTGGGTGGGGACTACGCTATCAATCGGCACGAGATTAGAATACTACGTAGGTATGCACTGAGTATGGAGAACCCGTTCGACATGGTAGATCCAGTACTCACTGCTATAGCTGCGTTCGATATGATCGCTGTACATGAGCAGGCTCAACGGCTAGTGCGGGTGAAAACTCAAATTATGCAGGAGTCAGCATACTTGGAGCGGTCCTTATCAAGCAAGGCATACTCCGAGTTCATCCACTCCCTCAACCATAAAGAGAAATGACCGACGTCGATCAGTTTACTAAGTTCACTCCCTTCAGAACATGCGGGCATGGTACCCTTCAGATCATGAGCACCGATGCCCTTGGGTGTACAGTAGGGTGTGTCCACTGTGACGAGACGTTCCACCTTGATGCTGAGGTGGTGGACGATAAGTTCTATCACTTCCATCATAACAGTCCACAGGGGCAAGAGCATGACATGGAGCTTCTGATACACTACAAGATCATAGAGAAATAGGGGTTGGCTGTTGGTGCAGGATGTCGATGGTTCTGCGTCACAGGTATTGTACTCCTTGCCTGCCGGCCTGAACAACCGGGCAGTCAATCCCATCAACTCGTTCAACGCATGAACAACTACGAGGGTGCCCTTGGGGGGCCAACGTGCGATTCTGCTGCAACTTAATTGACGTTGGAACCGAGGGAGGCGCAGACATCCCAAGCGATCTGCTCCGGGTTCAAGTCCCGGCCCCTCTATGACTAATGGGGAGGATCTATGAAGTGGTTCCTCGGTGAGTACGAGTGTCCTATCTGTGGTGATGAGCAGATTAGTCTACACCCTGGTCCAGCAAGAGAGCATGGAATTGAGTGTGAGGGGTGTGGCTACATGATACAGCAAGTCGAGGACGAGCAGGAGGTACCTGAATCCTTCGCTCGAGCTGAGCATAAGCGATTCGGTTTGTACTGGGGGAAGCTAGGGATAGATGGTCCCTATGATGGTGAAGGGCCAGCGAGCCAGTGAAGCTGACTCTATGGAATGAGGCAGTGGATGAGGGGGCCGTCGATGTGTGCCTGGCTAAGAAGGGTACCTTCGCTGAGCCTACCAACGTGTGGGCTAACTCACCCGAAGGGGTGGCACACCTAGTTAGTTTGATCCTGAACGTGAGGGCACCTAAGGTACACGAGGTCAAGGTAATAGTGGTGATACCAGATGAAGACTACAAAGTATTCAGGGTAT
>SMVB01061653.1_pt1 | contig 22028 bp, 16 predicted proteins | sample 2456461 | NCBI WGS metagenome assembly SMVB01 (sample SAMN11095934, study PRJNA526329) | marine sediment metagenome | biome: Marine sediment; feature: Surficial sediment; material: Deep marine sediment; isolation source: Hadal surficial sediment | place: Pacific Ocean | collected 2014-05 | depth...
AACGACGGTAATGCGCTCGTGTTCCCGGGCGCGGTCGAGATTTGCGACGGCCTGGACAACGACTGCGGTGGCGTCGTGGACGAGCTCGACGCCGATACGGACGGATTCGCCGCTTGTATGGCGGACTGCAACGATGCCGACCCGGGAGCGCACGCCGTTCCGGTCGAGGCCACCGACCTGTTCTTCACGGATGAGGTTACGCTCACGTGGGTCTCGACGGCGGGCGCTGCAGGGCCGGCGACCGTCCACGACATCGCGATCGGTCTGGTTTCGGAACTCCCGGTGGGCTCCGGGATCTCGGAGAGTTGTGTCACCGCTCCCGCGGGGACGAACACCGCGACTCATCTGCCCGTTCCGCTCCCGGGAGACAGCTACTGGTATCTCGTCCGGGGACGGAACAGCTGCGCGTCCGGAACGTACGGAGACGCCGGCTACGGAATCCCCCGCGTGACGGAAATTTGTCCGTGAACTAACCCTTCGGGTCGATGCGGCACTCGGGGGCGATGTCGAGGATGCTGTCGCGCAGTTCGTCGACCCACGCACCGCTCGGACGCGTCGCCGGATCGCCCAGGTCGACGCAAATCACCGGCGCGGGGGAGTCCGGACGCTCCGGCTTCGGGTCCCACAACACGGTGCACGGCAGCGGGTCGTAACCGTCCGGCCCCAGTGTCATGTGGACCATCGGGATCTTGCGCCAGTGGATGTTGTGTGGGATCAGCTTGCGTTTGCGCGCACCGCGCACGGCGCGACGTCGCGACTTGCGGTCCTTCCAGTAGTACGAGAGGTTCTGCATCCGCACACCCTCGGGCCAGGCGTCGCGTCCGCCGGTGACCTCGGTCAGGTGGCGCAGGAAGGTGAGCCCCAGCGGTCGTTCGGGAACGCCGTTGCGAGGCGGGCCCACGACGGCCACCTCGGGCAGCAGGATGCGCCAGAAGCCGACGAGATCGCGGTCGGCGTCGTAGCTGGGCACCAGCGGCGAAACGATGCGCACCTGCGTCGGCGGTGGGAACCACTCGCCAAGCCGTTCCCAGTGGGTGTCGATCAGGTCGAGTAGGAAATCGGCGGTGCTCTCCGGGACGTCCGTGTCGAGCACCGCGTTGGCGGCCCAACCTTCAAACCCGACCACCAGATCGTAGGCCGAGATGTCGCCGAGCCACTCGGCGAGGTATTGCTCGAGTTGGCCGCCGGTCGGCTCGGGCCGTTGCTCGGCGATCAGCCGTTCCAGCCGCTCCTGTTCCTCCGCGGACAGCGCTTGTACCTGGCTTGAGTGCTCCAGAACCTGCTGCATCTGCGCGCGGTAAGCCTCCCGGGTCCTGCGGTAGGCGAACTCGCGGTAGCCTGGGTAGGTGAACAACCCGCGCCCAAGCGCCTGACGGATTTCAAGCATCGTCTGGCCATGCACCCAGTTCTCGCCGAGGGTACGGCGGGCACGGTCGCGTCTGCCGCGCGGGTCGGGAACCGGCAGGAACGGCGCATCGTTGCCCTGCAACAGGTACAACAGCATCGACTCCGGGTCGGTCATCGAGCGCTGCAACCAGTCGAACGGCGGCACGTCGACCTTGAAATCACGCGTCAAGATGCGAACCCGACGATCCTCTTCCGAGATGTAACGCTTGTTCAGGTAGTACGCGGTGGCGGAATACAACCAGGAGCGCTCGCGCTCGAGATCGGCGCCGTGGCCGAACATCGCGTTCGGGCGGAGGTCCAGCCGACCCACCGCGTCTTTTTTCTCGGACCACCAGTCGCGGTACAGGATCGTGTCTTCCCGTTTCGCAACGAGCGGGAGTTCCGGCTCGTTTGCGAGCGGCGCCGGTTCGGTGCGCGTCAACGGCCCGGCGGAGGCGATCCTGCAGCGCTTCGGCCGGAGCGATTCGATCCGGACCTTACGCCGCCTCGCTTCATCGGGCCGGTCTTTCCTGCCTTCCCCGTGGGGAAGGGGACGGTAGGACACGAAGCCCTCCGACTGCACGCGCTCGAGGATCTCGTCGAAGATCATGCCCAGCGCCATCGATTGCTTCGAACGGTAGAGTCGGCCGCCGGAGTTGGTGGCGAGCTTTTGCAGCGGCAGCACCGGGCCGCCGATGTACCCCGGACCTGTCACCAGACCGCCGCAGCGCGCGGGCAGGTCGATCCCGATCACGAACACCGTCAGGTTGGGGACCTCGCCGGCGAGCCGGACCACGCGATCGAGCGAGTGCTCGGTCAGGCTGGCGCTATCACAGCCGTCGGTGATCAACACCAGGAGCTTGCGTTCCGGCCGCTCGGCCAGGTAGTTCACGGTGTAATAGATCGCATCGTTGAGCGCGGTGTTGGCGCGCGGTTCGATCTTCTTCATCGCCCGCACCAGGGCTTCGCGATCGGTCGTCAGCGGCATGTTCAGGATCAGGTTGTCGCTGAACGTGGCCAACATCGCGGGCTCGTTCGCGGGCAGCCGCTCGAGGTAGGCCAGCGCCGCCTTCTTGGCGGCACCCAGCCGGGCGGCCATGCTGCCGCTGTTGTCGATGACGACAGCGTGGATCGCGGGCAGCCGCCGGGTCTCCACGCCGTCGACTTGCACCTCGATACCGTCCTCCCGGACTAGAATGTCTTCGGCGGTGAGATCGTCGCACCCGCCCGGCACGCGGGGCTCCAACGTGACCGGCCACTGGATCCGTCGCACCCGGGTTTCTTCCTGCAAGTCGCTGAGGGTCGCCGGGGCGGGCGATTGCGCTTGAACCGCCGTGACGGCAACCAGGAGCAAGACGCCAAGTACAGGGAATCTCATCGCCTTTATTGTCCACCTGTTTCGCCGCCCTTGCCGGCCCGAAATGCAATGGCTGCTGCATCCACGCCGTTCTATGGATTCCCGCGCCGCCCACGGCGGCTGATCGCGCTGGAACCCTACTCGCCGCCGCCGTCGGAACCCGGCGCCGCCACCTTGATCAATTGTCCCAACGGCAGCTTGTTGAGCCAGGTGCGCGAGGGGCGTTTCAAGGTCACGATCAGGTTGGGGCCCTGACGGTCGATCCAGATCACCTCCCAGCGTTCCGTCCCGAGCTCGTTGAGTTTCTTTTCGAGCGCAATGTGGTTGAGGTTGGCGAAGTACTGCACCTTGTACTCCCAGTCCCCGATCGCCGCCAGATCTTCCCGGGCCCACTCGTAAACGTCTTCGGCAGCGGTCTCGCCGGCGTCTTTCGCTTGCTCGTAGAGTGCGACGACCTGGTTCCATAGGGTCGTTTCTTCGGTCTGGGTTTCTTCCGCAAACGCCAGAAACCCGGCAAGGGGTAGGACGAGCACGGCGATCAAGACGGACGGTGCGAGTTTGAGCATCGTTTCGGCCTCCTGAATTCATTCTAACCGTGATCCGGCGAGACCGACGGGACCTGGGTTTACGACTCGCTCGGGGAGCGCACCGATCCGCGCTACCGCCCGCAGTTCCGGCCGGCATCCGCGTCCCGTGCTGGAGCCTCGAGAACCTGCTAGAAAAGCACGCGCGCGTTTCCCTGATCCACTGCGATATCCAGGGAGAGGAGGGGCGCGTGTTCCGCCCCGCCGTCGAGTTGGTGAAGCGCAAGGTCGAGCGTCTGCTGATCTCGACCCACAGCAATTCGATCCACCGCGATCTGCGCCGCCGGTTTCATGCCGCCGGGTTCGAGACCGTCTACGACTTTCCGGTGCGTTCCCGCGTGCGCACCGAGTACGGCGATGTCCAGTTTCTGGACGGGTTGCTGTGCCTCATCAACCCGCACTTGTAACGGCCGAATCGGGTCGATCGATTCGACGTCAGCGTTGCGTGAGAGCAGAGTCGGCGAATTCGATCGGGAGCTCGGGTACCTCGACGTAGCAAGCGGGTAGGCGGCTCAAGACCGCCAGGTTGTAAACCAACGCCTGTCCGTCGTGGAACCCGTCGCACCAGGTCGAATTGTCGCTGTACTCGTCCGGGACCGTCAAGCGGAACGTGACCGCCGTTGATCCCATCAACCGGCTGCAATTCCGCTCGCGCCACTCGCGCATCATGCGGGCGCCGTGGGCGAATCCGGCGAGGTATTCCAGGTTGCCGTCGACCTCGCGGGCGAGTTCGTTCGCCGTCAACAGAGAACGGTCCATCTGTTCGTCGATGGCGCGGTTGGTTTCCTCCGCGTGCCACACCGCGTGGTGGGCCAGTGTGCGCTCGTAGTCGGCCGGGTACTCGTCTGCATCGCGTCCGTTCCAGGACGAGGAAGCGAGCGCCTCGTCTCGCGTCGCGAACCGCTGCGCCACGGTGGCGAGGAAGCGATCCACTTTCTCGACGTTCTTCGACTTGATCACGTCACGCGGGATGGCCACTTCGAGTTCGATCTTGCAGGTGCGCCGGTCGTAGAGCGTGAACGGCCCGTCTTGTCGCGGCAGCAGCGTCATGCCCGTAACGGTGATCATCAGTTCGACCTTCTTCCGGTTGACCCGAAGTTGGTCCACCTTGGCTAACTCGCCCGGTTGGAAAGGACGGCCTGCGCGGGCCGAGACGAACTGTCCCGAGACGTCGTTGTTGAAATATCTTCCGTTGCAGATCGAATAGGTCTCGATCTCGGTGATGATCCAGGCGCCGCGCCAGCGCGTGCGCACCGCGTTCTCGAACGAGCCGGCGTGCGCCGGCATGGCGGTTGCCATCAAGCCCAGGGCCAGCAGCCAGGGTCCGTAACGTTTGATCATCATGCTTTTCCTCCAGCGACCGCCCCGTACCCGTGGTACCTCCCGTCAATGGATAGGTTCCCCCTGGCGGCCAGGCAAATCGATCGTAGCGGGTGGCTCCGGGATGGGGTAGAACTGAACCCTATTCTCCACGGCCCAGCCGCCCTTTCCGGCGGATGCGGGCGGAAAGGACCGTGATGCGTCGATTCCCCTTGTTGGCCTTCACGCTAGGGCTTCTTGCGTGCTTCTCCCCGACCCCGTCGGCCGAGGAAGTCGTCCTCGAAACCGACGACCAAAAGGTGCTCTACGCGGTCGGCCAGGCGCTTGCGCGGAACATCGCGAACCTCGAGTTCACTCCCGAAGAGATGGTTTTTATTACTCTAGGGCTGCACGAAGGGGCCGCGGGCGTCGAGCCCCGCATCGACATGACGACCTACGGGCCGATGCTCGACACGACCATGCGCACGCGCACGACCCAAATGATCCAGCGAGAACGCGAAGCCGGCCAGGCCTATTGAGGCGACGGCTCGGTGTTTGACTCGACGCGTGACAAGGACCCGGCGCAGTTCAGCGTTGGCGGCGTGATCCCGTGTTTCTCCGAGGGGCTGCAAAAATTGAAGGTCGGCGGCAAGGCCAAGCTGACCTGCCCGGTAGAGATCGCCTACGGCGATCGTGGGCGTCCGGGAAGCATCCGCCCCGGCGCGGCGCTGACGTTCGAGATCGAACTCGTCGAGGTGATCGGCAAACCCGCGACCCCGGAGAGTTCGCCGGTTCCCTAGCTCAGTTCCAGAAGTCGTCTTCTTCGTCGCTCAGGTACGAGGCCTCCTCGTCGAGCCACGCCTGGAATTCCTCCGGCGTTTCGACCGTCAGGAAGCCACGCATGCTGTAGTGGCTGTTGCCGCACAGTTGCGCGCAGGCGATCTCGTAGACGAAATCGTCGGCGGTATCCTTGTAGCGCTCGCGCGACTTCAATTGGACGCGCATTTCGGCAGTCGTTATCGTCGGTACGAACCAGACCGGAATCGAGAGTCCGGGCACCGCGTCCTGCTTGATCCGCATGTTGGGTAAGTTAAAGCTGTGGATCACGTCCTTACTCGAGACGTGGATGATCGCCGGCTTCCCTTTCGGCAGGTGCAACTGGTTGAGCGTGATGATGTCGTCCTTCGCGGCCTCGTCCTCGCGATCGAGACCGACCGGGTTGGCCTCCTCGTCGACCAGGCTCGGGTCGGCGTTGCCGAACACGCCGTCGGCGCCGGGGTACCAGAAATTCCAGGCGAACTGTTGCGCAACGACGCGTACGATCACGGCCTCGCTCTCGTCGGGGAACGCGTCGACGCGTTCGGCCCACAATGGAATCGAGAACCCCACCAATAGAACCACCTCGGCGATGCACACGCCGACCTCGACGACTTTGTTCGCCTTGCCCGACGTGCCGCGATAATCCGCCTTCGGGTTCTTGCCTTTGCGGAAGCGGACGAGCACGTACGCGAAGAATACAATCCAACCCACGAAGAGCAACGCCATCAGGATGTGAACCCAGTCGACCATGCGGTCGATGCCTGCCGCGTGGGCCGACGCACCGGGCGGGAAAAACATTTCCATCATGGTTTCGACAACTCCCTAGTGGGTCGCGCCGCGGGAACGACGCCATAGGTGGACAAAAAATGCGACGAATGCGGCCTGGACGCTACCAACGAGGCCGAATAACAGCCAGACTCCGGCTCGCGCCGCATCGATCATCGGTCCCTGCGCCTCGCCATAGCAGACCGTGCAGGCCTCGGCCGTCTGTTGTCCGAGGAACCAGACCAACAGGACCAGGGCTATCGCGCCGCCCTTGCCCGGTCTTCCGGAAACGCCCGAGCGTGGCGCGTTGATCTTCTTCCAGAACCAGAACCCATAGACGATCAACGCGACTCCGACCCCGATCGATGCGGCGCCGATCGCGCGATAGCCTGACGTCTGGTTCGCCTCAGCGTAGTGCCAGCACCAGCCGCCGAAGACGAACGACATCAGGCTGGACAGCGTGACGAAAACGATATGGAAGGCTTTGAGGTTCATTGTCTTCTAATTCGAGATCACGTCAAGAAAGCCCAGCACCGGCGTCAACAGCAACACGACGAAAAACACGGCCGCCAGGGCCAGCACCCAGTAGATCAGTTTCTTCTCGGCGTTGAGGTGCATGAAGAACAGCGCAACCAGCGAGGCCTTGATCGTCGCGATCGTGAGCGCCACTGCAATGGTCGGCCCGACGGCCGCGGGGCCCCACTTCCATGCCGCCACCGTCAGACCGGTAAACAACAGCAAGGTTCCGAACACGGCCATGTAGATTCGAACGTGCCGATCGATATCCGCGTGATTTCCGCCCATGATCGCTCCTACAGCAGGTAAAGGATCGGGAAGAGGAAGATCCACACCAGATCGACGAAGTGCCAAAACAGGCCCGAGTTCTCGATGCGGTTGGTGAACCACTCCGGATTCTCGTTGTAGGCCTTCCTGCCGAACAACGCGAAGTAGCCGTTGACGATCATCCCACCCAGGACGTGCAGCCCGTGCAGCCCGGTCAGCGTGAAGTAAATCGCCAAAAAAATATGCGTGGACGGGTAGTAGTGATGTTCAAACTTGGCGGAGTACTCGATGTACTTGATGATCATGAAGACGAAGCCGAGTCCGACCGTGATCAGCATGTACATGCGAAACATGTTGAAGTTCCGTTTGGCCGAACTGGCCCAGGCCATCACCATCGTCACGCTGGACGTGATCAGCACGACCGTGTTGAGCGCGGCCCATCTGGGGTCGAGATACGTCGTTCCCACCGGCCAGTCGGACGAACCTATGCGCATCATCAGGTACGTCGCGAACAGCGCGCCGAACAGCATCACCTCGGAGGCAAGGAACAGCCAGATCCCGAGCTTGCTGTTGGTGAGCCCGGTATCCGCTCGCGGTTTCACGATATAGGGAATAAGCATCGCGATCAGTCCTTCTGGGTCTGCGGGACGAAGTCTTTGTCCGCACCCGGGACACTGTATTCGTAGGGGCCGCGATAGACGATCGGTTCTGTCGTGAAGTTACCGTGTGGTGGCGGTGAGGGAGCGCTCCATTCGACCGTCGTTGCATCCCACGGGTTGTCGCCTGCCGGTTCACCCTTTCGCATGCTCATGAAAAAGTTGATGACAAACGGGATCTGCGCCAGGGCCAGGCCCCAGGCGCACCAGGACATCATCTTGTTGAGCGGTCCGACCGCGCCGGCAAAGTCGTACGTTGCGCCGCCGTCCGCGAGCCGTCGGCTGACGCCGTAGAGGCCCTGGATCAGCATCGGAAAAAACACGCCGTTCATGAGGATCAGCGATGGCCAGAAGTGCAACTTGCCCAGCGTCTCGTTCATCTTCCGCCCGGTCACCTTCGGGTACCAGAAGTAGACTCCGGCGAACAGTGCGAAGATCGTTCCCGGCGCCACCACGTAGTGGAAGTGACCGATCACGTAGTAGGTATCGTGCAGCGCGATATCCACCGGGGCAAATCCGAGCGGCAGGCCCGTCAACCCGCCGATACCGAACATCGGCAGGAACGCCAGCGCGAAGAGCATCGGCGTGTTGAAACGGATCGATCCGCCCCACAGCGACAGCAGCAGGGCCGTCAGGATGATCACCGAAGGGATTGAGATGATCATCGTTGTGGTCTGGAAGAACGTGGCCATCACGCCGCCCATGCCGGTGATGAACATGTGGTGGGCCCACACGATGAACGACATGAAGCCCAGGAAGATCAACGAGTAGACCATCGGGCGGTAACCCCACAGGGGCTTGCGCGTGTTGTTGGCGATCACTTCGGCAACGATACCCATCGCGGGGAGGATCAGTACGTAGACTTCGGGGTGGGCGAGGAACCAGAACAGGTGTTGCCACAACAGCGGGCTACCGCCGCCGCTGCGCTCCAGCAGTTCACCGGAGATGACCAGGCCGTCGGGCAGGAAGAAACTGGTGTCGGCAAGCCGGTCCATCAACTGCAGCACGCCGGCGGCCTCGAGCGGCGGGAACGCCAGCAACAGCAGGAACGCGGTCACGAACTGGGACCAGCAAAAAAACGACATGCGGAAGAAGCTCAGGCCCTTGGCGCGTAGCTGAATCGTGGTGACGATGAAGTTGATCGAGCCGAGGAGTGACGACGTGATCAGGAAGATCATGCCGATGAGCCAGGCGGTCTGCCCGGACGGGGCGATGTCCGCGAGCGGGGCGTAGGACGTCCATCCGGATTGGGCGGCACCGCCCTCCAGGAAGAAGCTTCCCAGCATCGTCACGCCGCCGAGGAACAGCGCCCAGTAGCTGGCCATGTTGATCTTGGGAAACGCCATGTCCGCTGCGCCGAGCTGCAACGGCAACACGAAGTTGCCGAAGCCGCCGACGGCCAACGGCACCACGCCCAGGAAGACCATGATCGTGCCGTGCATCGCCCCCAGCTCATTGTAGAAGTCGGGGAGCATGATGCCGCCCGGCGCGCGCGCATCGCCGAACAGCCCGCCGATCAGCGGGATTGGTTGCGACGGATACGCCAGTTGCCAGCGCATCAGCATCATCAGGCAGAAGCCAAAGAACAGGAACGCCAGACCGGTCAGGGAGTACTGGATCCCGATCATTTTGTGATCGGTGGAGAAGATGTACTTCCGCCAGAACGGCAGTTCCTCGTGGTGACCGTCAGGCATCGTCGAGCCCCTCGTAGGATCAGGCTATTTCTTGGGAACGCTCAGGGAGAAATCGAGCTTCTGGGTATCGCTTTCGCCGACGGTAACGCTGACGGTCTTGGTGCCGAGTTTTTCGTGCCAGACCTCGATCTCGTAGGTCCCCGCTGGAACCCCTTTGATCTCGAACTTCCCGTCCTTGCCGGTCACATCGTAAAACGGATGGGTCATCACGCCGACATAGGCGCTCATCCACGGGTGCACATCGCACTTGATCTTGAGCATCACCTCTTCTTTTTCGAAGGTGAACTCGGCCTCGGTGACCGCACCGGGCATCGCCCGGTTGAAGGCCCGGTTGATCTTGGCCAACGAGTGCACGTTGTGCAGCAGGCCATCGGAGTTCTTGATGAGAAACTTCTGACCGACCATTACGCCCATCACATGCGGGACGTACATGCAGCCATTCTGGTCCATCACGGTCGGTTCGCTGGGGGCCGTGTGGTTGCCGGGCACGTCCTTCACGCGGACGAAGATGTTGGCCATCGTGTTGCCGTCCCCGAGGACGAGCATCTCGGACATCACCGGACCGGAATGTTTCTTGGCACATTTGGGGTCCGCATCCATCTTCAATTGACGGAGTTTCTTCGGCGCGGTACCGTCGAATTTGACCGTGCCCGTGACCGTTCCGGCAACGGCGGTCACCGAGATCGCGAGCACGGAGACCGTGGCGAGCGCGAGCAAATCTTTAGCGAAACGCATAGCAAGGATCTCCTAACCTCAGGGTGGCGAAAACCAGATGAACAAAGGTTTTTTGAACTACAGAGAGTCGAACCTTAGCAGAGCCCCAGGGGCCGAACAAGGCCTGAAACCTCGTTTGGAAAAGGCGCGGAACAGACGAAAAAACGTGCTAGAAGTTCTCGAAGGTGATCGATTCGATCAGCCGAGGATCCTTGGCGGGGACCAGTTTAGCCCGCGTCAGGAAAAACCCGAACGCGGCCATGAACAGTCCGCCGATGCCCAGCATCGTCGTGAAGTCCATCGCGGTGAGGCCGAAATCCTTCCCTTCGTACGCCGGCATGACCAGCCAGTGCATGTCCACGAAGTGCATACCCAGCATCCACGCGGATCCCAGGCCCAGTCCCAGGTTGTTGCGCTTGACGTGTCGCGACATCAGGAAGAAGAACGGCACCGCGAAATGTCCGATCGCGAGGAACAAGGTGACCGGTTTCCAGCCATGTTTCAGCCGCACCAGGTACCACACGGTCTCCTCGGGGATGTTGGCGTACCAGATCAGGAAGAACTGCGAAAACCCGATATACGCCCAGAACACGACGAAGGCGAACAGCAGCTTGCCTAGATCGTGCATGTGCTCGGCGGTGACGAAGCCCTCCAGCGCGCCGGCCCGCCGCAGCCCGATGACGACGAGTGAGAGAAACGCGAACACGCAGACCAGCGATCCGGCGAAGTAGTAGACGCCGAAGATCGTCGAGTACCAGTGCGGTGTGAGCGTCATGGCCCAGTCGAATGCGGCAAACGTGGTCGTCAAAGCGAACACGATGATGCCGGGTCCGGCCCATCGGACACGTCGACGCGTGAGGTCCGCATCGCCGGTCTGATCCTGCTTGACCGAACCCGCGCGGAACCAATGGGCCATCAGGATCCACAAAGCGAAGTAGATCAAGCCGGCGACCAGGAACCTCGTGGGGTTGAGGTACCAGGTCTTACCCTCGAGGATCGCATCGAGGTGCGCCTCGTCGGTCCACGGGTAAAGCTTGTTCAGGCCGAAATAGACCCCCAGGAACGCCAGCAACATGACCGTCAGGGCACACGCGGTGTTTTCGGCCAACCGCCGCACCACGATGCCCCAGCCCGTCTTGGTCGCGTACTGCAGCAGCACGAAAAACAGGGCGCCCAGACCCAGGCTCGTGAAGTACAGGAAGGCGACGAGCCAGGAGTAGAAGAACTGCTTCTCGTCCCCGCCGCGCAGGGCAAGCGACGCACCGATCCCGAGCAGCGCCGCGAGGGCTCCCAGGAGCGGCAAACGACGCCACAGGCTCCCGGCCGGGAGGTCCATCTGGGCGGCATCGACGACGCGTGGTTCGTGGCTCATCCGTTCTCCACCACTTCGACCTCGATCGCGCCGGCCTCACGAAGCAACTCCATGGCCCGTGCCTCGTCGTATTTCGGGTCCCACGATTCGATCGAGATGAAGAAGCCGTCGTCCGTCGCGGCCTCGAACGCCCGCGAGGAGAACAGCGGGTGGAATAGCGAGGGGAGCTGGTTGAACGCGAACATGCCGAATACGGCGCCGAACGCGGCGAACAGCACGCCCAGTTCGAACGTCACCGGGACGAACGCGGGCCAACTGAACAGCGGCTTGCCCGAGATGATCAGCGGGTAGGCGTGCACCGCAACCCAGTACTGCATCAGCATCCCGCCCGTCGCCCCCGAAAGCCCGGCGACCAACACGATCCAGGGCAACCTGGAGGGCTTCAGGCCCATCGCCTTGTCCAGCCCGTGAACCGCGAACGGCGCATGCGAATCCCACTTGGTATAACCGGCGTCGCGCACCTTCTCGCAGGCCTGGTAGATCGCCTGGGGGTCCTTGAAGCGGGCCAGCACCCCGTACGACCTGCCCTCGGGGAACCGCGGGACCAGCGGAAGCGGAAGACTCATCAGTTGACCTCCCGGATCACCGCTTTCGGGCCATCACCGTGTGGGTTGGCGCCGGGCAGCACGTTCTTGACCTCGGCCATCGCGACGATCGGCAAGAACCTTGCGAACAGGCAGAACATGGTGAAGAACAAACCGAAGCTACCGATAAATGTGGCCACGTCCCAGAACGTCGGGGTGTAGTAGCCCCACGACGATGGCAGGAAGTCGCGGTGCAGCGACGATACGACGATGACGAACCGTTCGAACCACATGCCGATATTCACGACGATCGACATCACGAATAGGATCGCCATGTTCGTGCGTGCTTTCTTCCACCAGAAGATCTGCGGCGACAGCACGTTGCACGACACCATGATCCAGTAGGCCCAAGCGTAGGGACCAAAGGCGCGGTTGACGAACACGAACTGTTCGTACGGGTTGCCCGAGTACACGGAGATGAAGAACTCGACGGCATAGGCGTAGCCGACCATCATGCCGGTGACCATCATGATCTTGGCCATGTTCTCGAAATGCCGTAGCGTCAGGATCGCTTCCATTTTGAACGCTATGCGGCAGATCACCATCAGCGTGACGACCATCGCGAACCCGGAGAAGATCGCACCCGCGACGAAGTACGGCGGAAAGATCGTGGTGTGCCAACCGGGCACCTGCGAGGTCGCGAAGTCCATCGACACGATCGAGTGCACCGAGAGCACCAGCGGTGTGGCCAGCCCGGCGAGGATCAAGTAGGCTCGTTCGTAGTGCTGCCAGTGGCGCGTAGAGCCGCGCCAACCCAGCGAGAAAATCCCGTAGATGATCTTCTTGATACGCGACGTGGAGCGGTCGCGGATCGTCGCCAGATCGGGGATCATCCCGACGTACCAGAACAGCAGAGACACCGTGCCGTAGATGCTGACCGCGAACACGTCCCAGACCAGTGGGCTGCGGAAGTTGGGCCACATGGCCATCTGGTTGGGGAACGGCATCATCCAGTACGCGACCCATACACGGCCGACGTGGATGCCGGGGAAGATGAGCGCGCACATGACCGCGAAGATCGTCATCGCCTCGGCGGATCGGTTGATCGAGGTGCGCCAAGTCTGGCGGAATAAGAAAAGGATAGCCGAGATCAACGTACCGGCGTGCCCGATGCCGACCCAGAACACGAAGTTGACGATCGCCCAACCCCAACCGACGGGGTTGTTCAAGCCCCAGATGCCGATGCCTTCCCAGAACAGCCAGGCCACCGCAACGCCGAGCAGGCTAAGCATGCAGACGGAGGGAAGGAAGAGTAGCCACCAACCCAGCGGCGTCTTGCGCTCCAGCGGAGCGGCGACGGCAGCGGTCAGCGATTTGAAATCATGCCCGCCCAGGATCAGGGGAGCGCGGCCCTTCACGGGTTCATAGGTATTTTCCAACTGCGCCATCGGTCGGCGAACGCTAGCACCCGAGAGTTGGCGGGTCAACCGCCCGATGGCCGCCTATGGAAGGGTTGCCTATCATGCTCGGCGGTGCGGGTTCGAGCGCGCGGTGAGGATCGATGAAAGCCCCAACCGGAAGCCTCTTGACGATCGGTTTCGGGACCACGGTGGCGATGTGGTCGGTCGGCTATCTCGGTCGTCTGCCCGCCGTGCTCCTTCCCAGTCCGGCGATGTTGTTTCTGTTGCTCGCCTGCGTCCTTGGCGGAGGTCTTGTGGCCGGCCGGCACCTCGGGGGGAATTTCCGGGCGGTCGCCGTCGCGGGGTCCATCACCGGCGTGCTCAACCTTCTGATCCTCGGCAGTTTTCTAGGCGGGGACCGCCCGGGCGCCGTGGTCCCGAGCGCGCTCTTCTGGGGGCCGGGATCGATCCTGCTCACCGTGGCGCTCGCGCTGGCCGGGGCGGCGGCGGGTGCGCGCTGGCGTCGCGCCGGGCGGCCGTTCGAGAACTGGAGCGGCGCGTTCGTCTGGGTCACGGTGGTGGCCACGTCGCTGCTGCTCGCTGCCGGTGGCATCGTGACCAGCGCTGAGGCCGGTCTGGCGGTCGACGACTGGCCCACATCGTTCGGTTACAACATGTTCCTCTACCCGTTCTCACGCATGACGGGTGGCATCTACTACGAGCACGCGCATCGCCTGATGGGATTCCTGGTCGGTCTGACGACGCTTCTGATGGCGATCCTGCTGACGCGGACGGAACGGCGTCGCTGGATCCGCAACCTGGCCTGGGTCGCGGTCCTCGCGGTCGTCGTGCAGGGCGTTCTCGGCGGTCTTCGGGTCACCGATCGCAACCTGGTGCTGGCGATGATCCACGGAATCCTTGCTCAATTATTTTTCTCCACGTTGGTCGCTTTGGCTGCGTTCAACTCGAGCCTGTGGAAGAGTGACCGGCCCCCGTCAGGCCGCCCCGGCGTGCGCGGCGACCGGATCCTCTCCGGTATTCTGGTTCTGTTGATCGTGTTTCAACTCGTGCTCGGTGCGGCACAGCGACACTTCCAGGACGTCCTGCTGCTGCACATCCTGATGGGTCTAGCGGCGGTGGCTCCGACGTGCGTTCACGTGGGGTTCCGGACCTGGGGCACGAACCTCGGTCAACCCCTGCTCGGGCGGCTCGGGCTGGCCCTGGTGGGCCTGGTCGGGGTCCAACTCTTGCTTGGGTTCGGGGCCTATCTGGCAACCCGCGGGGCAACTGCCGGGACCCTCCCCGCGGCGGCCGATCTGATCGTTTCGACGCTTCACCAATGGGTCGGTGCGGTCCTGCTGGCCCTGGCGGTATCGGTCTTTTGCTGGAACCACCGACTGCTGAAACCCGTGGCCGAAACGGTACCGGCGACCCGCTGACGGAGCGTCCGCAGGCAGCGCTGAGAAAACTCCGCGGATCGGTTTCTCGCCGTATATTCCAGGTCGGCAAATATTTAAGGTGGGGGTTGGGTGGTAGCCCGGGGAAAACGTGCGTATTAATCGTTTTCCATGTAATTAAAGCGGCGAGAATCGCAGTCCAAACCTGGCCGGGTTCGCGGGGTATCGCCGAAGGATCTAGGCGTGTCTTGTTGAATATATTGAAGTTAATGCGCGGGACCGCGGTCCCGAACGGTGAGGCCACCCCCCCCACCTCGCGGCATCCACGTCCACGCAGCCGGGCCGCCGGCCGACTCGTATTAGGGATTTTCGGCTGCTTCGTGATCCTGGCGTTGGGGACGGCCCCGCTCTCCGCGCAGGTGGTCATCTCCGAGTTGATGTACCACCCATCCTCCGACATCCGTGAAGACGAGTACATCGAGATCCTCAACATCGGCGGAGCCTCGGTGGACCTTTCCGGCTGGTGCATGGGCGGCGTGGTGTTTTGCTTCACGCCGGGCACGACGATCGGCGCCGGGCAGCGTCTCGTCCTCGCCGCCGATGCGGCCCAACTGCTGGCCACCTACGCCGTGATCGCCGACGGGGTGTACACGCTCCAGCTCGACGACAACGGCGAGCGCGTGGCCCTGATCGACGACCTGCTGGCCGTCCAGGACGAGGTGTTCTTCGACGACGGTGGGCAGTGGCCGGTCACTCCCGACGGACTCGGTCCATCGCTCGAAGTCATCGACCCCGCGCTCGACAACTCGACCCCGCGCAACTGGCGTGCGTCCCTGGCTCCAACACCGGGCGCAGTGAACAGCGTCGACGACGTCGGCCTGCCGGCGTGGATCGATCAGGTCCAGCACACGCTCGACGTTCCGCCTTCCACCCCGATCCAGGTCACCGCGCGCGTGGTCGATACGACCGCCGTCAATTTGTTCTACCTGATCGACTTTGGCACCGAGGTCCTGGTCACGATGCTCGACGACGGGTTCAGCGGCGACGGACTCGCCGGAGACGACGTCTACGGCGCCCAGATTCCCGGCCAGCTCGATGGCACCTTGGTGCGCTACCGCATCGCGGCGACCGGGATCGTCAGCAACATGGATTTCCCTCGCGACGACGATACGGTGACGTACACCGGGACCGCGGTGATCGACCCGACGCTGACCTCGACCCTGCCGATCTTGCAGTGGTTCATCGACCCCGCTGATTATGCGGCCGCGCTGGGACACAAGTTCACCGACGATACCGAGCCCTGCGTCCTGTACTACGACGGCACGGTTTACGACGGTGTGCAAACGCGCATTCGTGGTGCGTCGGCGCGAGGTTGGGCCAAGCCTCCGTGGAAGTTCTTCTTCCCACAAGGCCACAATTTTTCCGCGCCGGATCTGATCCTCCAGCCGGTCGACACGTTCAACCTACAAAGCAGCCACTCGGACAAGAGCTACGCCCGGGAGATCCTCGCCTGGAAGACGTTCGAAGCGAGCGGCGCTCCCGCTTGCCAGATCTTCCCGATCCGCGTCGAGCAGAACGGAAGTTTCTTCGGTCTGTTCAGCTGGCTGGAAGCGCCCGATGCCGATTTCGTGCGCCGCACCGCTCTTTCGGAAACCGGTGCGCGCTACAAGGCTGGCCACGATCTCTCGGCGTTTCCCACGCCCGCGGATCTCGTCCCGCACTACGAAAAAAAATCCCGACTCAACGAAGACTACACCGACCTGTGGAACTTCACGTTCAACCTGACCAACATCGGTGGGGCCTCGCTGCGCGACTACATGCTCGACAACATGGACATCCCGGCGGTCATCAACTACGTCGCCGTGCAAACGATCCTGCACAACAACGACCACACCCGGAAGAACTATTTCGTGCACCGCGATACCGAGGGCACCGGTCGGTGGCGTATGCACGCCTGGGATCTGGATCTTACGTTCGGCCGTGTATTCCTCAACGGCCTGGTCCTGAACGACGCCATCCTGGCGGACTCCGATTCGCTACCCAGCCTGTCGGTCCAGATCTCCCCGAGTCACCCGCTGCTCGGCACGCTCGACCGTCGTCCGTACCAGAACACTTGGAACCGCTTCATCGATCGCGTCATTCGCATCGAGCCGGACTTTCAGACGATGTACTTCCGGCGTCTGCGCACCCTGATGGATCAGTTTCTCGTGGACGGGTATTACGAGCAGCAGATCGACGACCTGCACGCGTTGATCGCCACCGAAGCCGCGCTCGACCAGGCGGCCTGGCCCACGTGGGGCGTCGCCGAGGACCTGACGACCGCCAACACGCGATTCAAGAACGAATACCTGATACCGCGACGCGCCCACCTGTTCGGTACCCACGCGGTCTGCGACATCCCCGCCCGCCAAAGCCCGGCACCGCAGATCATCATCAACGAGATCATGTATCACCCTGCCGGCGGTGTGGCCGGGGAGAACAACGAGTTCGTCGAACTCCACAACCCTTCGTTGGTCGAGGCGGTCGACATTTCGGACTGGCGCCTGGATGGAGTCGCACTGACCTTCCCGCCCGGTACGGTGATCCCGCCCAACGCGTACATCCTCGTCGTCCGTGACGACACCCAATTCCGCACCAATTACGGTGGCGGCCGCATGGTGTTCGCCCAGTACCCGGGCAATCTCGCGGACACGGGCGAAGCACTCGTGCTGCGCAACCAGTTCGGCGGGATCGTCAGTTCGGTGACCTACGACACCTTGGCCCCGTGGCCGGCGGCGGCCGACGGCGGCGGGAATTCGCTGGAGTTGATCGATTTGACCCAGGACGCCTCGAGAGTCGTGAACTGGACCGCCAGCGCGGCCGCATCCGGGACGCCTGGGGCGCCCAACAGCCAGGCGGGTACGAGCCCGGCCGTCCCGGACCTGTTCATCAACGAGATCCTCGTCGACAACCTTTCGATCAACCAGGACCAGGCCTCGGATTTCGACCCGTGGGTCGAGATCTACAACGCGTCGGGCAGTGCGATTGATCTGACTGGGATGCACCTCTCGGACGATGTCCTGGCGCCGACCAAGTGGCAGATCCCATCGGACCCGGGCAACACGATCTGCGCGGGATGTTGGAAACTGTTCTGGCTCGATGCCGAAACCGGCGAGGGGAACGATCACGCCAACTTCATCGCGTCCGCCGGTCCCGGGGCGATCGGTCTATTCGACGCATCCGGCAACGTGATCGACTTCCTCAACTACGGCGTCGTACAGACCGACTACTCGTACGGGCGGTTCTTCGACGGCCAGGGAGAGTTGCGCATCTTCTCGATTGTCACCCCCGCAGCGGCCAATGATGCCCCGCCGAGCCCATTGATCCTCAACGAGTACAACGCCGTCGCCGATGGGAACCTGTTGAAGAACTTGGCGGTCGATACGTATTGGGGCCGCATCCCGGGGAACGGCGGCGACTGGTTTGAACTCGTCGTCGCCACCGACATGCTCGACATCCGCAACTGGGTCCTCGAAGTGCGCAACGACGTGGGTGGTGCCGGCGAGACACTCCAGGTGCTGACCTTCTCGAACGATCCAATCTGGGACGGTCTGCGCTCCGGGACCATCATCACCATTTCTGAAAATCTGGCCGACGACATCAGCTACGACCCGGTAATGGACGACTGGTGGATCAACGTGCAGGCGGCCAACGGGGCGACGGGTCTGTACATCACGGCCACCGACATCGACGTGTCCAACGTCAACTGGCAGCTTACGATCAAGGACGACGCGACCTTCGTGCAGTTCGGCCCGGCGGGAGAGGGTATCTGGCCGCTTTCCGGGATCGGCAGCGACGAGATTTATAAACTCGAGGACGACCCGAGCCCGTTCATCACGCCGGTCTCGAACTACAACGACGGGTCGTCCAGTACGTTCGGCCAACCGAACGTCTACAACGCGGGGAGCACGACCCAGGATTTCACGACCTTGCGCCAGGAAGGGATGGCCGGGGCCTGTACGATGCCCGACACCGACGTGGACGGCATCTGCGATGCCGAGGACAACTGCCCGACGACCGCCAACCCGACGCAAGAGGATGCGGACGGCGACGGTATCGGCGACGTCTGTGACGCATGCCCCAACGATCCGGGCAACGACATCGACAGTGACACCGTTTGCGGTGACGTCGATAACTGCCCGACGGTCGCCAACATGCCCCAGGCCGACGGCGACACCGATCTCGTCGGCGACGCCTGCGACAACTGCCCCAGCACGTCCAACCCGTCGCAAGCCGACGAGGACGGCGACGGGATCGGTGACGCCTGCGACGACTGCCTGGCCGACCCGGTCAACGACCCGGACATGGACAGTGTCTGCGCGACGATCGACAACTGTCCCGGGTTGGCCAACTCGATGCAACTCGATGCGGACTCCGATGGTATCGGCGATCTTTGCGACTCGTGCCCGATGGATCCGTTCGACGATATCGACCTCGATAGCACCTGCGGCGATATCGACGTTTGCCCGTTTGTCCCCGACCCGGCTCAACTCGACACCGACGGCGATGGGATCGGCGACATGTGCGACAACTGCGTCGTCGTGTCAAACGTGCTTCAGACGGATACCGACGGCGACGGCATGGGAGACGCTTGCGACGCCGACGACGACAATGACGGTGTGCTCGACGGTTCCGACAACTGCCCGTTGGTGTTCAACCCGGACCAGCTCGACACCGACGCGTTGGCGGACGGCGGCGATGCCTGCGACGACGACGACGATGAAGACACCGTGCCGGATGTGTCCGACAACTGTCCGCTGATCGCGAATGTCGACCAACTCGACGCCGATTCGGACGGCGCCGGCGACGTTTGCGATTGCGCGGTGACGATTCCGGGTGTCAGCACCATGCCCCAGCAACTCGCTGCCACGCTGGTGATGGACAAGACCGCCGGCGGCACGCTGACGTGGAGCCACGGACCTCAGGGACCCGTTTCGCATGTTTATCGCGGGGACATCACCTTCGGCGCCGTGTGGTCGTACAACGAGACTTGCCTCGTCGGCGGAGTTTCCGCCACCCAAACCGTCGACGCAGCGACCCCCGCGGTCGGCATGGGCTACTACTATCTGATCTCCGGGGTGAACACGTGCGGCCTGGGTCCCGCGGGGCAGGACAGCGCCGGCACCGATATCGTTCCGGTGGTCCCCTGTACGGGCGGCGCGGGCGATGCCGATTCGGACACCGTGGACAATCTCGAGGATAACTGTCCCGAGTTCCCGAACTCCAGTCAGGCCGACACCGACGACGACTTTGTCGGCGACGATTGCGACAACTGCGTGAACGTCGCCAACCCCAACCAAGAAAACATCGACGGCGATCTCCAGGGCGACGCTTGCGATCCCGACAACGACAACGACGGGCTGGACGACGGCGACGATAACTGTCCCGACGTGAGTAATTCCGGACAGGAAGACTTCGACGGCGACGGCATCGGCGACGCCTGCGATCCGTGCACCGACACGGATGGCGACAACCGCGCCGACCCGGGTTTCCCGGCCAGCATTTGTGGGGTCGATCCGTTCCCCGACGATCCCGAGAACGACGCCGATGCCGACGGTCTAGGCGCGTTGCAGGACAACTGCCCGCTCGACAACAACCCGGATCAGGCCGACACTGATCAGGACGGCGCCGGCGACGTCTGCGATCCCTGCCCACTCGACCCCGATGACGATATCGACAACGACGGGCTCTGCGCGGGCGGTTGCGAGGTCGCGATCGTGGACCTGATCGAGTTCGCCTCGCCCAACGAGATCGTCCTCGTTGAGTTCGGGACGTCGATGAAGTTCCTGGCCAACGCGACCGACCCCGGGATCGGCGACGCCTGGAAGGACGAGGCGTTCGATGATTCCGGCTGGGGCGTCGGGATCTACGGCGCGGGGTACGAAGCGTTGAGTGGCGCGGAGAACCTGGTCTTGACCAGCGTGGCGGTCGGTACACTGTCCGTCTATACACGTGTCACGTTCGAGGTGACCGATGTGAACGACGTGCTCGATGTCTGGGTCGGCGCCGATTACGATGACGGTTGGATCGCCTATATCAATGGAACCGAGATGCATCGATCGTCTGAAATGCCGCTGGGCATCCCGACATGGGACGCCGACCCGGCATCCCACGAATCGAGCAACGGCCTCGTGCCCGACTACGGCGATCTGATCGAGGTCACCACACTGGCCAAGGCGGTGATCCACGTCGGGACCAACACGTTCGCGGTCGCGGCGTACAATCGCATCCCGATCACGCCGCCGTCGTCCGACCTGGTCCTGGTTCCGAAGCTGGCGATCAACCGTGAGCCACCGATGTCCTACCTGGCGAATAGTGCCGATCCCGGGCTGGGGTTGACCTGGATCGCCTCGTCGTTCGACGATTCCGGTTGGACGCGAGGGGACTACGGGATCGGGTACGAGAACGGGTCCGGGGCGGAACAGTTGATCTCGACCAACGTCCCGGTCGGCACCGTTTCGGTGTACACCCGGGTCAGTTTCGAGATCCCCGACGTGACATTGATCGATGCGATTTTCCTCGGTGCGGACTATGACGACGGTTACGCCGCCTGGATCAACGGCGTCGAGATCGCTCGATCCGTCGAGATGCCCACAGGCACGTTGGATTGGAATACCAACGCCACGTTCACGCACGAATCCAGCAATGCCTCGTCGCCGGTTTTCGACCCGGTGCTCGATGTTTCTTCGACCGCGGTTCCGGCGTTGATCAACGGCACCAACGTGCTGGCGATCGCCGTGTGGAATAGCCCCGGGAATGGTTCGTCGTCGGATCTGGTGCTCTACCCCAGCGTGTCCTCCAACGGGCTGTCCGTGGACAACTGTCCGTTCGTTTATAACCCGATGCAGGAAGACCTCGACAACGACACTGTCGGCGACGTGTGCGACAACTGCACGGCGGTGTTCAACCCCGATCAGACCGACACCGACGGTGATGGTATCGGCGACGTCTGCGACCCGTAAGTCCGGTAACGAAAAGTCCTGTAGCGAGCCGACGATGTCGGGTAAGATCGTCCGGCCATGAGGATCTTCATCGTCGGCGCTGGCGAGGTCGGCATCCATATCGCCTCCTCCTTGGTCTTGGAAGGCCACGATCTGGTCATCATCGAGCGTGATGCCAAGAAGGCTGCTGATCTGCAGAGTTCGATGGATCTGCTCGCGGTCCACGGCGACGGATGTAACCCGCAGCTGCTCAAGAAACATGGGATCGATAGCGCCGATCTGCTGTTCGCCGTGTCCG
>SMVB01306892.1_pt1 | contig 22026 bp, 19 predicted proteins | sample 2456461 | NCBI WGS metagenome assembly SMVB01 (sample SAMN11095934, study PRJNA526329) | marine sediment metagenome | biome: Marine sediment; feature: Surficial sediment; material: Deep marine sediment; isolation source: Hadal surficial sediment | place: Pacific Ocean | collected 2014-05 | depth...
AAACGTAAGAAACTTTATTTCTGACAACGGTGGTGGAGAGAATTACGCTTACTATAAGACCCAGTTTCAAGAGCTGCCCTGGTATGTAGTGGTATATGGCAGCTATCCAAACTCAATAGCTGCAAAGGCGGCAATCGCCGATTTACCTGGATCCCTTAGCGAGTTGGAACCCTGGGCACGCCGTGTTTCCGAAATTCAACAAGTAATCAGCACAAATCAGCCGTAATTTCCGCATTCTGAGGGCTACCATTTGTCTGTGGGCCATGTGGCGTGTAGAATTATCGCCCATTTTTCCAGTCGTATATTGATCCAGATAAAGTGTTCTTGTGATCAATAAATGATTCCATTACTTTCTTGTCAGGTCCTGATCTGTCTGCTGGCAGCGTTGTCCTGATAGACTACTGAAGAGGCGTTCACTTGAGCTCTTTGAAAAACGATCGATTTATAAGGGCCCTGTTGAAACAGCCTGTAGACCGAACGCCAGTATGGATGATGCGTCAGGCGGGACGATATTTACCGGAATACCGGGAAACCCGAAAGCGTGCAGGAGATTTTCTTAGTCTATGCCAGAATCCAAAGCTGGCCTGTGAAGTTACCTTACAACCACTTCGTCGCTACCGCTTTGACGCCGCCATACTGTTTTCTGACATTTTGACAATTCCTGATGCCATGGGCCAGGGCTTGTACTTCAGCGATGGAGAAGGGCCAAAATTTCGAAAAGTTATACGTAGCATGGCGGATGTAGACAATCTGCCTGCCATTGATATGGGTAAGGATCTTAGCTACGTCACCGATGCAGTGTCCTTGATCAGGAAGGAATTAAACGGTTTGGTTCCATTAATTGGCTTTTCAGGCAGTCCATGGACGTTGGCCACTTACATGATTGAGGGTGGCGGAAGTCGTGATTTCAGAATGGCTAAGCAGTTTATGTATGACCAGCCTGATGCCATGCACTTACTACTGGACAAGCTGGCAATTGCGGCAACAGACTACCTAAACGCACAAATCAAAGCAGGAGCCCAGGTAGTGCAAATCTTCGATACTTGGGGTGGGATTCTCACAACGCAGGCTTACTGTGAATTCTCTCTGACTTACATGGAAAAAATAATCCAAAACCTAGTAAAAGAGCGGGATGGCTTACCGATTCCTGTAATAGTCTTTACAAAAAACGGGGGCCTTTGGCTGGAAAAAATCGCCTCAAGCGGTTGTCATTGTGTAGGATTGGACTGGACTGTTGATATTGGAGTGGCGCGGGAACGAATAGGGGACCAGGTTACCTTACAGGGTAATATGGATCCTTCAATACTGTATGCATCGCCATCTCGAATCCGCGCCGAAGTGAAAGAGATTTTGCAGGCTTTTGGAACAGGGACAGGGCATATATTTAATTTGGGGCATGGCATCACGCCGGAAGTGAACCCTGAACATGTAGCTACATTTGTCGATTCCGTTCATGAGCTCTCCCCCCAATATCACAGCTAATTCCATTCTGAGCGACTTTAAGGATGTCGCTTTCATTGCCCTTGGCTCGAATTTACCCTCTACCTACGGCACCCCAACGAAAACACTGCAGAGGGCGATGAAGTCTTTACAGAATTTGAGCCGCGGCCCTTTACTACGTTCATCCACCTGGTTAAGTGACCCTATCGACTGTCCTGAGAACTCACCTGGATTTGCCAATGCTGTCGTTGGGCTCTATCCGCGGGAGGGAGAATCTGCGCGTGGATTACTAGAAAAGCTTTTAGACTTAGAAACGGCGTTTGGCAGGAAGCGCAGCACAGTAGCGAACGAACCAAGAATCCTAGATCTTGATCTCATCAGCTATGGGTTTCAGGTAATTGCTCAAGAAGCGTTAACAATTCCCCATCCTAGGGCGTATAGCCGCGCTTTCGTCCTGTTTCCGTTGGCGGAAATAGCTCCTGGTTTTGTGCTTCCAGGTCTGGACAAGTCAGTTGGTGAATTGGCTAAAAATTTGCGTTTGACTGGGTTGGATCGGGTGAAAATTTCCAGCCAGGTCTGAAAAACCGCTAAAAAGTCCCAATCTATTTTTCAACCTATTGATATAAATAAGGTTTTAATGAAAATATTTTTTTAGGAATTGTACTTAAAACAAGATGCAATTTTTATGGTTACAGTGGTAAAATTCCAGAGCTGTGTAGTCTGAATTGAAAAATCTAATAATCAAAGTTGTATTACGAAAAAATGGTTTCTTTCAACAGTAAATTATCCCACTCTATCCTGCTGGTTTTCAGCAGTACACTGCTGCCATTATCTGTCGCTGTAGGGCAAGGTTTAGAGACTGTCCCAATTAGTCAGTTACCACTATCTGAACCAGTAGCAACCACTAACAGCGGAATCGTTACTCCTTTGTTTAATATCGAACGCCGAGTAGATGAGAATGATTTACCGGGTTTCTATAGCGATGAAACTGTAAACATCAATCTTGGCATGCAGATCACTCCAACTAAAAACTTAAGCTTAATAGTTGATGCCTGGCGTCTGGAAGTGCAGGACACCCCGGTTCAAAATACTATTGAAACGAATACTTTGCCATCAACCTTACCGCAGATATATCTTGGTGACAGGTCAATATCTGATTTCAGTATAGAGCAGCCATTTCATGCGCCTAACGTGGAGGCGAATGGAGTCGATCTTGGTGCATCGTATGTCTGGAACACCGATAAAATAGGGCAGTTTACGCTCAGTACGCGGGCATCCTATACTTACGACTTTAATCAAAGAAACAATCGGCCAGAAATTTCAGCATTGATTGGTGGTGATGCGGAGTTGGCAGCTAGTCCTGAATTACAGGGAAGCCTCACGCTGACATGGCAGATCGGTAATCACAGTGCGAGTGCCGTAACCAATTACTTTGATTCATTCAAGAATATTGGTGAGTTGAATATAGATGAAATTAACGAGCTGGTTGATAACATAACCACCTTTGATCTTCAGTACGGCTATAGTGTTAAGGCCGGTAAAAAAGGTAGCGCCATAATTTCTTTTGATATTGGTATACGCAATATATTTGATGAAAAAACTACTCGGATATTAAGTCAGAATAGTCGAGTGCTAGATCAGAATGGACGCGTCGCATACGGCTCCATCAAGTACCAGTTTTAAATACAACTGGTAGCCTTCCCGATAAATTCTCTGCAAGAATCAAACCTGGCAATCTACAAGCAAAAAAAAGCCCCGAATAATAACGGGGCTAAAGGGCTACACAAAACTTTAAAATTGGTAACTCGTGTGTGCCAAAAAGTATGAATATCTGGAGAGTGACACGGGATCTATACTAAATTTTCGGGTGAATACTACTGTGTGCTGATTCACAGTTTTCACAATGCATAAATCAACGGTTTCCGAGCTATTGATTCCGGGTTGCACGGGCTAAAGCCCAAACGTCAACGCGCCTTATGCCTATTGATTTAAGTAATCTGGCAATGGCGGATACAGTAGAGGTGGTAGTAATCACATCGTCAATGATAGCTACGTGCTCTGGGTACTTTTCTTTAGCGGCCTGAGTCATTTCAAATGCATACCTCAAGTTTTCGATTCGTTTGCTTGCCCCGAGTTGACTCTGAGCAGCCGTGTCCTTGGTACGAAAAACCAGATTGTTATTCACTGGGATACCTGTTTTCTTTGAAATTGTCCTGGCAATTTCGTTCGCTTGGTTAAATCCTCTTGTGCGTAATCTCCGAGGGTGAAGAGGAACGGGGATTAATTGTTGTGGGAAGTCAGGGTCGTAATTACTGCATGTCAGCACTGTGTAATGTTTTATAAATTTTCCCAGTAACAGGGTCGCCAGTACCCTGCCGTAGGCAAAGTTGGCCTCGTATTTAAATTGAGCAATGAGCCTACTTACAGGCGCTTCATAAAGAAAAACTGCAGTACAGGAATCAAATGCCGCTGGATTAATTACACAATGCCCGCATAATCGTTGTTGTAGTAATTCTCCGGGCATAGGAATCGCACAGCCTGGGCATTGTCTTAACAAATCAGGTAGCCCGTTTTTGCAGTAATCACATAAGCTGATGTTATTGAACAATTGGGTGTTGCAGATCACACAGTTACAGGGCAGCGATATTTCGCTCTGCCAGGGTGGTTTTATTCTTTTAATGAGCGAAGCTCTCAAACGCAAAGGGGCTGATTACAGTATTTAAATTGGCAAGGTCACCCAGCCTACTCAAATATCAATCGAGACAGACCTTCTACAAGCATAGTCAGGGAAGTAATTTCTAACCAATAAACCGCAATAAAATAGGCATAGCAATGACGATCTCGCCGCGCTCATCTTCAGCAGGTTTGTACCTATTCTTGTAACCATCCCCTATAATTAAATTCTTGATAAATTGCGGAGTTATTAATGCCCCAATATAAGGCCCCACTACAGGATATGCGTTTCCTGCTCCATGAAGTATTTCAGGCTGAAGAGTTTCTATCACCCATGGCTGGAACGCAGGAGTTATCAACAGAGTTGATGGATGCAATTCTCGAAGAAGCCGCAAAAATCGCCGAAGAAGTATTGTCACCCATTAATCAATCCGGCGACCGACTTGGATGTAAATTTGACAATGGCAAAGTCAAAACACCCGAGGGGTTTCGTAAAGCCTATAAGACGTTTGCAGAAGGAGGCTGGAGTTCACTTACGGGTGATCCAGAGTTTGGTGGGCAGGGCATGCCAAAGTCACTGTCCGTGCTTTTTGAAGAAATGTTGTTTGGGGCCAACGCGTCCTTTGCTTTGTACCCGATATTGACCAACGGCTCTGCATTAGCGTTGAACCTTCATGGTTCCCAGTCACTTAAACAAAAATACTTGCCCAATCTCTATTCTGGGCGCTGGACCGGAACTATGTGCCTGACCGAGTCCCATGCCGGTTCTGATCTTGGCATGATAAAAACTAAAGCAGAACCGCAGGACGACGGCAGTTTCAAAATCACAGGTACTAAAATATTTATAACGGCTGGAGATCATGATCTTGCCGAAAATATCATTCACTTTGTTCTTGCAAAGCTACCGGGCGCACCCGCGGGAGCTCATGGTATTTCGCTTTTTTTAGTACCTAAATTTAGCGTAGAAGAAAGCGGAGAAGTGGGTAAGCCTAATGGTGTTAGTTGCGGTTCTATTGAACATAAAATGGGATTGAAAGCGTCAGTCACCTGTGTTTTGAATTTTGATATGGCGACCGGGTACCTGGTTGGGGAACAGAACCAGGGACTTGCTTGCATGTTTACCATAATGAATTACGAAAGGTTATCCATGGGATTGCAAGGAGTGGGATTAGCTGATTTTTCTTACCAGGTTGCTGGTAGTTATGCCAAAGATCGTCTGCAGGGAAGGTCTCCGTCAGGATCGGAAAACCCGGGGCAAATGGCCGATCCGATAATTGTACATCCTGACGTTAGACGAATGTTGTTGACTATGCGTGCCAACATAATGGCTGGAAGAGCGCTTACACTTTACACAGCCTTTAAGCTGGACAAGGTCAAATTCAGCGACAACCCAGCTGAAAAAGAATCTGCTGGTAAATTGGTAGAATTACTTACTCCTATAGCGAAGGCTTATTGTACGGACAGAGGATTTGTGGATTGTGTAACTGGCCAACAGGTATTGGGCGGTCATGGGTATATCAGTGAGTGGGGGCAGGAGCAACTTGTCAGAGATGCGCGTATAGCCCAAATTTATGAGGGCACTAATGGGATTCAGGCTTTGGATCTGATGGGACGCAAGACGGTTAAGAATGGTGGAGAGCTTTTGGCTGTATTACTGGCGGAGATAGATGATTTTGTTTCACAACACAATTCCCTCAAAGGTATGGAGCAGTGCCTGAGGAGTATTAGCGATGCTCGAAAAACATTGACTGATACTACTGAAGCAATTTTACACCGGGCTAAAACAGATAGTTCGGAAGTCGGTGCGGCATCCTACGGGTATATGGAATTAATGGGGTGTGTTCTGTATGGATACATGTGGGCGAGAATTCTTGCGACAGCTTTAAGTTACGGTGCCGGAAAATACAGCGAAAGTTATCTTGATGGTCTTAAAAAGACCGCACAGTTTTATTTTGAAAAGAGTTTTCCAAGATACAAATCACTGGCGGAGGAAATCGCTTCGGGTTCGGGATCCCTTATGGCTATGGATGTAGAGCAGTTCTGATCAGATATCGCTAAATAATCCAGTCAACATTTTCTGCAAGTAATTCTCGATAATTGTTCAGGTTTTCTTGCTTCTCACCCACCAGGATCAAATTGCCACCATCAATAGGTATTACAACGCCAGTAAAGCGATCATCGCTTATTGAAAACTCAGATTGTACCGGACTGTTACTTACCACGATAATATTAACAACACCCTGATTACCCACCAAGGCTAAATGGGCGCTTCGGGTCTGAGGAATTATGAAGCAGGGTTTAGCAAAGTTAATATTGAGGTTGTCCATAGAATCAGTGGTGCGCATCTGTGCACCGACCACACCGAACACGCTATTAACCATTTGATAGTCTAAATTAGCTTGCGAACCTATTTCATCCAATTCCATGTAGACGTGCTCCATGACTTGCTGACTAAAAGCCAAATCGGCGGCAGTTGGTCCGGTGTCATTGAATAAAACAGAATAGGTAACTCCAAGTGCCAGCACTAGAGAAGCTGCCAGGGCTATTCCTCGGTTCGAATACCAGGGTCTGTTCAGTACTACAACATTAGATTCCGATTCTTTGTCGCCACGAACGGCGGCCTTCAATTGATTCGCCAGACCTTCAGGTATCGGAACACTGGTTAAGGATTTACGCAGACGCTGATCAATCGCCTTAACGTCATCCAATAGTTGTTGACGTGACGGATCTTCTTTTAACGCGTCAAGAAAGTCTTGTGAATGGTCACGGGGATTGGCGAGTACCCGAATTTCAAATTCTGAATTATCCATCTTTGCTTTGCTCATCTAGGTTTGAATCGAGATTATTATTATCAGTTGCAAATTGATCTTTTAACTTACCTCTGGCGCGAAACAACCTTGTCATTACCGTATTACTGTTTAAATCCAGGATATCTGCAATTTCCTTACCGCTAAATCCTCCAATTACCTGTAGTAGCAATGGTTCACTGTATTCAGGCTCAAGACTGTTCATGGCTTTGAGCAGGAACTCTCTGTCCATTGCTTCATCTGGTTCATCAAAACTGGTATCGGCAATGTATTGATCGTCTACATCGACCAGATCTGGTCGGTACTTCTCATAAAGCCTAGCGTTTTCGCGCCTTAAGATCGTAAATAACCAGGCTTTTGCCGCCTTGTCGTTCTGTAAACTGTCCAGTGAACGCCAGGCTCGCAAAAATGTTTCTTGAACAAGGTCTTGTGCCAGCGGCTGATTTTTGCAAATCCAGTACGCATACCGGTAAACATCCTGATACAGGGTGTCTACCAACGATTCATATCTTAGTTTCCTGGCTTTTTGGTTTAAGACCGGAGTGTCAGTCATTTCTTACAGTGCATTGTTATTGACAAGTGGGTCGTTTCGCTAAATGGCCACCGATGATAACACCAGCTACCAATAGATTGTTTAACTAATTAGGAACTTTAGTTTGAGGTAAAGGCATCGCTATTTCGTTAAGCATTGTGAGCATCCCTTCCCGAAACTGTTTTAATTAGGTTGCCAAGGGTTTTGTCGAGGCATCAACCCGCAATCGTTGCAGTAACGCGGTAAGGTTGACGATATCAGTTTTGGATAATTTTGCCGAGCTGTATACTTGTGTTCACAAATCTGTACAGGGTAATTCAATGATCAAAATAGCAATCGCCGGTGCGGCCGGAAGAATGGGTAGAACTTTAACTGAAGCTGTCGCGCAGCATCACCAGCAGATGGTCGTCAGTGCCGCCACGGTACTTGAGGACGATCCGGCCCTGGGAGTGGATGTTGCCACTTTGATCGGTGCTACTCCCTGTGGAATCGTCACAGTGCCGTCATTAAGCGAAACTCTGGGTAATTTTGATATTCTAATCGATTTTACCGCGCCGGAAGCGACAATAGGACACTTGGCTTACTGTCGAGAAAATAGCAAGGCGATGGTGATAGGAACCACCGGTTTTAATCAGCAGCAACAGAGCGAAATCGAGTCAATTTCTCGGGAAATTCCCATGGTGTTTGCGCCTAACATGAGTATTGGTGTAAACCTCTGTTTCAAGCTGTTGCAAGTCGCCGCCACGGTGTTGGGTGATGACGTGGATATTGAGATTATTGAAGCCCACCATCGATTTAAAAAAGACTCTCCTTCCGGGACAGCATTGAAAATGGGTGAAGTTATCGCCGAGGCACTTGATCGTGATCTAAAAGAAGTGGCGGTGTATGGCCGTGAAAGGTTGGGTGAAGAAAGAGATCGAAAAACAATCGGGTTCGCAACCATACGGGCCGGCGATATCGTGGGGGATCACACAGTTGTATTCGCCGGCATGGGTGAGCGGCTCGAAATTACGCATCGTGCCAGCAGTCGAATGACATTTGCCAGTGGTGCAGTTCGTGCTGCAGAGTGGCTTGAAAATAAGCCGGCAGGGCTTTACAACATGGATGACGTATTAGCACTGAATTAATCACCGGATCCTTAAGTCTCTCATAGACATTCGGAGATAGATTTCTTACAATCCGCGCTCAGTATGAAACAGGCTGAGAGCACCACAAAACATAAATTAGAAGCGGAGTGAAGAATATCTTCTCTCCGTTTTTTTTGTCGGATTTGACAGGTAATATCGAAGGAGTTTGCGTTGGCAGTTAAAGCAGTATTGGCATTGGAAGACGGCAGCCTGTTTCAGGGTTTGAGTATCGGGGCTGAAGGGACCGCTAGTGGTGAGGTTGTATTCAATACTGCCATGACCGGATACCAAGAAATCCTAACCGATCCCTCCTATGCCAAACAGATTATTACATTTACTTACCCACACATTGGTAATACCGGGTGTAACGAAGAGGATAACGAGTCCGATAAGGTCTGGGCTGCAGGGCTGGTAATTCGTAACTTACCGTTGCTGACCAGTAATTGGCGTTGTGACCAGCCGCTGGATGAGTTTCTCAAGCAAAAAAATGTTGTCTCAATTGCTGAAATTGATACCCGTAGACTGACTCGTTTGTTACGCGACAAGGGTCCGCTGAATGGTTGTGTACTTTCTGGCGAGAACTTGATTCACCAAGGTGAGGAAAGTGCAATCAAAACCGCACAGCAATTCCCTGGTTTAAAGGGCATGGACCTGGCGTGTGAAGTAACCACTAGTAAGGCTTACCTTTGGGATTCGGGTGAGTGGCAACTGGCGACTGGTTATTCTAACGCTTCTAACCCACTTCACAAGGTCGTCGCCTACGATTTCGGCGTGAAGAGAAACATCTTGCGCATGTTGACCGAGAGAGGTTGTGAGGTAACTGTGGTACCAGCCCAGACACCTGCCAATGAAGTATTGGCCATGAACCCGGATGGGATATTTCTATCTAACGGGCCAGGTGATCCGGAGCCTTGTGATTATGCAATTTCAGCTATTCAACAATTCCTGACTACTGATATTCCAATATTTGGTATTTGTCTTGGGCACCAGCTTCTAGCCCTGGCCTGTGATGCCAGTACTGAGAAAATGCAACTGGGCCATCACGGTGCCAATCACCCGGTACAAGACCTTGCTGATAATTCAGTTTTGATTACCAGTCAGAATCATGGATTCGCCGTAGCGGAAAATTCCTTACCGGATAATTTGAAAGCGACTCATCGTTCGTTATTTGATGGTTCCCTGCAAGGAATAGCACGTACTGACAAACCGGCCTTTGGTTTTCAAGGTCACCCGGAGGCAAGTCCGGGCCCTCACGATGTTTCGCCACTTTTTGATCACTTTATTAGCTTAATAGAACACCGGAAAAAAAACTAAGTATGGCCTTATCGCCAGAAGCTGAGTAAATCTTCAAACATTCTGAACAACCAGGGATAGACTTTTAAACAAGATGCCGAAAAGAACAGACATAGAAACTATATTAATCATTGGCGCCGGCCCGATCATTATCGGTCAGGCTTGCGAGTTTGATTATTCGGGAGCGCAGGCCTGCCAGGCCCTTAAGGAAGAAGGTTATCGAATCGTGTTGGTCAACTCCAATCCTGCCACCATCATGACCGACCCATCCATGGCAGATGCCACTTATATTGAGCCGGTTCAATGGCAGTTTGTTGAAAAAATAATCGCCAGAGAAAAACCCGATGCAATCCTTCCCACCATGGGTGGACAGACCGCATTGAACTGTGCACTGGATTTAAACCGACACGGCGTGCTTGAGAAATATAATGTTGAATTGATTGGAGCCAGTGTCAATGCGATTGATAAGGCTGAAGATCGAGAGCTTTTTGACAATGCTATGAAATCAATTGGGCTGGAAACTCCCCGTCATGGCATGGCCCACAACATGGAACAAGCACACGAGGCGCTGGCCGAGATTGGTTTTCCCTGCATTATTCGACCTTCTTTTACCCTCGGCGGTACTGGCGGTGGTATCGCCTATAACAAGGAAGAGTTCGATGAAATTTGTTCACGAGGATTGGAGCTTTCTCCAACCAGCGAGTTATTGATTGATGAGTCATTAATCGGCTGGAAAGAATATGAGTTGGAAGTGGTTCGTGACCACAAGGACAACTGTATCATTGTCTGTTCCATTGAAAACTTCGATGCCATGGGAGTACACACGGGGGATTCTATCACCGTAGCGCCGTCCCAGACCCTGACAGACAAGGAATACCAGATTCTCCGAAATGCTTCTATCGCGGTTCTCAGAGAAATCGGCGTGGATACCGGTGGGTCTAATGTGCAATTTGCTATTAATCCTGACAATGGCCGCCTTATTATTATTGAAATGAACCCACGAGTATCTCGCTCCTCTGCCCTGGCATCTAAGGCAACCGGGTTCCCTATCGCCAGGGTGGCGGCCAAGTTGGCGATCGGTTACACGCTTGATGAATTGAAGAATGAAATTACCGGAGGTGCAACGCCAGCGTCTTTTGAACCGACTATTGATTACGTAGTCACCAAGATACCTCGCTTCACCTTCGAAAAATTCCCTGACGCGAATGATCGACTCACTACACAAATGAAATCCGTTGGCGAGGTAATGGCAATTGGGCGGACTTTCCAGGAGTCACTGCAAAAGGCGTTGCGGGGTCTTGAGGTTGGCGTTAGTGGATTTGATCCGATTCTGGACAACAAGCTGAGTGACGCGAAAGACGTCCTTAAACGAGAATTAATGGAGCCCGGCGGTAATCGAGTCTGGTATATTGCCGATGCTTTTCGACTGGGCTGGTCGGTTAAAACTGTCTATGAACTAACCGCAGTCGATCCCTGGTTTCTGGTGCAGATTGAGGATCTTATTAAAATCGAGAAATCCGTTACCGCCACTACACTAGATAAGATTGACTTCGAGACGATGCTTTCCCTTAAGCGTAAGGGATTTTCCGACGGGCGTTTGGCAGCATTACTCGATGTGACTGAACTTCAAGTGCAAAAAGCACGGCACGATCTAAACGTCCGACCTGTTTACAAACGGGTGGATACTTGTGCGGCTGAGTTTGTATCTGCTACTGCCTATATGTATTCCTGTTATGAACAAGAGTGCGAAGCAGAACCATCTGACCGTAAAAAAATTATGGTATTAGGCGGCGGACCAAATCGTATTGGCCAAGGAATCGAATTTGATTATTGCTGCGTGCACGCCGCTTTGGCGTTGCATGAGGATGGGTATGAAACCATCATGGTTAATTGTAATCCTGAGACCGTGTCTACCGACTACAATATTTCTGATCGTCTTTATTTTGAACCTGTCACTTTTGAAGACGTGATAGAAATAGTGAATGTCGAGAAGCCGGATGGGGTGATTGTACAGTTTGGTGGCCAGACCCCACTGAATATTGTTAAACGCTTGGAAAAAGCTGGCGTACCGGTTATTGGTACTTCCCCGGATGCCATCGACAGGGCAGAAGACCGTGAACGCTTCAAGCAGCTAATTGACAAACTTCGGTTAAAGCAACCGTCCAACTGTATCGTCAGAAGTGTAGAAGAAAGTATAAAACAGGCGAAAAAGTTATCTTATCCATTAGTAGTACGTCCTTCTTATGTGTTGGGTGGACGGGCGATGGAGATCGTATATAACGAGGAAGAGTTAAACCGTTATATGCACACTGCTGTTAAGGTCTCTAATGAAAGTCCGGTTTTGCTGGATTACTTTCTGAGTTCAGCCATTGAAATCGATGTAGATCTTGTGTGTGATGGTGAACAGGTTGTAATAGGCGCGATCATGCAGCATATTGAGCAAGCAGGGGTGCATTCCGGGGACTCGGCCTGCTCATTACCTCCCTACAACTTGCCTGATGACGTGCAGGATAATATAAGGGAACAAGTTACAAAGTTGGCTCTTGAACTCGGAGTTGTTGGCTTGATGAATGCCCAGTTGGCCTACCAGGATGGTGAGATCTACATTATCGAAGTGAACCCGAGAGCGTCGCGGACTGTTCCGTTTGTCTCAAAGTGCATCGGAATCTCTCTTGCGAAAGTAGCCGCGCGGTGCATGATTGGCACTAGTCTTAAGGATCAGGGATTTACCAGGGAAATAATACCCACTACCTATGCGGTAAAAGAGGCAGTATTTCCCTTTAATAAATTTCCCGGGGTTGATCCTATATTGGGTCCGGAAATGAAATCTACCGGAGAAGTAATGGGTGTTGGCAAAACCTTTGCAGAGGCTTTTGCTAAAGCGCAAATGGCGGCCGGTGAGGACATAAAATCTCGAGGTAATGCGTTTATCAGCGTAAGGGACGCCGATAAAAAGGAGAGTTTGAAGGTTGCCAGAAAGATGCATGATTTCGGGTTTTCACTGGTCGCTACCCGCGGAACGGCTAAAGTGATTAAAGAAGCCGGGTTGCCAGTGACCGCCGTAAATAAAGTGGCTGAAGGTAGACCTCATATTGTGGATATGATTAAGAATGACGAAATACAACTGATTGTAAATACCACAGAAGGAAAGCAGGCAATTATCGATTCTTCTAATATCCGTCGAAGCGCGCTTCGACACGATGTTTTTTGTACTACAACTATTGCTGGAGCTCTGGCAGTGTGTGAAGCTCTTTTGTACGGCAACAAACTGTCTGTCTATACGCTTCAGGAACTACATAAGAATCTTGGTACCGGTTAGGGAAGCGCGGACAAAGAGCAATACAACCAAGTAGTTAGCTGAAGCGTCGAGCTCTGCCGACACGAGTTTAATAATCGGGCAAGTGCTGTTATGCTAATAAGCTAATTATGCATGGCTGAACCAGCGAAATCATTTCAGTTAACAGAAAAAATATCAGAATAAATCCAATACCGCATTAAAAACGCTGACCCTTAAATTTAGCAACGGGTATTAGTCGGGAGTTCCATGGCAAAAGTTCCAATGACAATATTCGGGGCCAAAGGCCTTAAAAGCGAGCTTAAGGAGCTTAAAACCCAGACACGCCCGAGAATTATCAATGCAATCGCCGCCGCGCGGGAACATGGCGATCTGAAGGAAAATGCGGAATACCATGCTGCCAGAGATCAACAGAGTTTTTGTGAGGGCAGGATTAAGGAAATTGAAAGCAAGTTATCAGAGTGCCAAATAATTGATGTAACCCAAATCGCTCCAAACGGGAGGGTGATATTTGGTACCACGGTGACGCTGTTTAATCTCAAGACTGACAAGCAGTCGGTATATCAAATAGTCGGGGAGGATGAAGCCAACGTTGCTAAAGGTAAAATCTCAGTTGCCTCACCTATTGCTAGAGCGCTCATGGGCAAGGAAATTGGGGACGAAGTGGTAGTTAAAGCACCAGCTGGTGATATTGACTATGAGATTGAAGCAATCGATCACTTAGAGTAAGTCATCCAATCCTCACTCAGCAGCTGATCCTTCGGGTCAACACATTTAAAACTGAACTTTCGGTATCTTAATCAAGCTTACGCAATAGATTAGAGAGCTTCGAATTGGGATTCTTTGCGGGTCTGTATAACAACAAAACATTACCAATTTTCTGGATGTACTCTGCCGACACTGCACTTTGTATTTGCTTGATCAGGGCTTCTTTATTTTCTCGGGATTCCATTACTACTTTCACTTTTATTAATTCATGTTCGTTAAGTGCCCGGTTTAATTCGGATTTTATATTTTCAGTTAGACCTTTTTGTGCCACCGTAACTATTGGTTTTAAATTGTGACCGATACTTCGAAAACGTTTTTTGTTCTTGGCACTTGAACTCATGGTAATACCTTGCAAATAATAAAGGCAGGCATTTTAACTAAGCCTGGCCAGTAAACAAATGAGTTTTACAACGCAGTAACACCCAGGGGGAAAAATTGGCGAGATCTAAGACCAGTAAAGGTTGGTTGAAAGAGCATTTCGACGACGCCTTTGTGATAAAGTCGCAACAACTAGGCTATCGCTCACGTGCCAGTTTCAAGCTGCTAGAGATTCAGGGAAAAGACAATATTTTCAAATCAGGTATGAGCGTAATTGATTTAGGTGCTGCACCTGGAAGTTGGTCCCAGGTAGCAACTGAATATGTAGGAGTCAAAGGAAAGGTGATTGCCAGCGATATCCTGCCGATTGATTCCATAGCTGGCGTTGAATTTATTCTTGGTGATTTTACCGAGGACGACGTAGTTAGGCGGATTCTGGACGAAATAGGTGAAGGAAAGGCTGATCTTGTAATGTCTGATATGGCACCCAATATGAGTGGTATGAAGGAGATAGATCAGCCACAGGCCATGTATTTGGCGGAATTGGCCTTGGATCTGTCAAGAACGATATTACATGAAGATGGCACATTACTGGTGAAAGTATTCCAAGGCACTGGACTTGATATTTATCAAAAAGAGCTAAGGTCTTGTTTTCGCACAGTAAAAGTACGAAAACCTCAGGCATCAAGAGCCAGGTCGAGAGAGTTGTACCTATTAGCCGCAGGATTAATAGCGGCCGACTGAACTTTAGTGTAATAATTCGAGTAATCGGTAAAATGAGACCTGCTAAAACAAACCCATTCTGGATTTGTTGTTAAATACGGCAACAAGTCAAGCTGTCACCAGGCAGATTAATAGACCTTCAATTGGGAGATAACCCCTTGAATGATATGGCGAAAAACTTGATTTTGTGGATGATAATTGCCGGCGTATTGCTGACTGTCTTCAATAGCATAAACCAAGAGCCCAGAGATGAACCCTTAAATTACTCTTCCTTTATTCACGAGGTGCGTACCGGGCAGGTAGAGGCAATTGATATTGCCGGTATTAACATATCCGGAACACGCGGTGACGGCAGTCAGTTCACCACAATCATGCCGTTGATCGGTGATGACCAGTTAATGAGCGATTTATTCGATAATGATGTCGTGATTCGTGCCATTGAACCTGAACAACAGAGCATCTGGAGTCAGTTGCTGGTAGCTAGTTTTCCGATATTGATAATTATCGCCTTGTTCTTCTTTTTTATGCGGCAGATGCAAGGTGGGGCAGGAGGCAAGGGCGGTCCAATGTCCTTTGGCAAGAGCAAGGCCAAATTAATTGGCGAAGACCAGATAAAAGTTACTTTTGCCGATGTTGCAGGTGTTGATGAAGCCAAGGAAGATGTTCAGGAGCTGGTCGAATTCCTAAGAGAGCCTGATAAGTTTCAGCGTCTTGGTGGGCGTATACCACGGGGAATCCTGATGGTTGGCAAGCCTGGTACTGGTAAGACACTTCTGGCTAGAGCAATAGCTGGCGAGGCAAAGGTACCTTTCTTCTCAATTTCCGGTTCCGATTTCGTAGAAATGTTTGTTGGTGTAGGTGCTTCCAGAGTGCGTGACATGTTTGATCAGGCAAAAAAACAGGCCCCTTGCATTATTTTTATCGATGAGATTGATGCTGTTGGTCGTCATCGTGGTGCCGGTCTAGGTGGTGGGCATGATGAGCGAGAACAAACACTGAACCAACTTCTGGTGGAAATGGATGGCTTTGAAGCAAACGATGGAGTTATCGTTATTGCAGCTACCAACCGACCGGATGTTCTTGACCCGGCCTTACTCAGGCCAGGTCGATTTGATCGGCAAGTAGTTGTTAGTTTGCCGGATATACGCGGTAGAGAACATATTCTAAAAGTTCATATGCGCAAAGTGCCTATTGATGACACAGTCCAGGCCAGTATTATTGCACGAGGTACTCCCGGGTTCTCCGGTGCCGATCTTGCCAACCTGGTAAACGAAGCAGCCCTGGTCGCAGCAAGATCCAGCAGGCGCCTGGTAACTATGGAAGAATTTGAAAAAGCCAAGGACAAGATCATGATGGGTGCCGAGCGCAAGTCCATGGTTATGTCCAATAAGGAAAAACTCAATACTGCATACCATGAGGCGGGTCACGCGATCGTGGGTCGTCTTGTTCCCGAACATGATCCAGTATACAAAGTAAGTATTATTCCCAGGGGCCAGGCGCTGGGTGTCACCATGTTCCTGCCAGAAGAGGATCGTTACAGTCTCAGCAAGACGCGAATTCTAAGTCAAATTTGCAGCCTATATGGAGGCCGAGTCGCTGAGGAATTGACACTGGGTAAGGACGGTGTAACAACCGGTGCATCCAATGATATTCAGCGAGCGACGGAGATGGCCCGCAACATGGTAACCAAGTGGGGGTTGTCTGATGAACTTGGACCGTTGATGTATTCAGAGGATGAAGGAGAAGTATTTCTCGGCATGTCAGCAGGAATTCCACCCAAAACAGTTTCCAGTGATACAGCGATTGCCATAGATAAGGAAGTTAGAAAAATAATCGACGAGTGCTATGTAAGAGCCCAAAAATTGCTCGAAAAAAATCGTGACAAGCTTGAAATGATGAAAGATGCGTTAATGGAATATGAAACGATCGATTTAGAACAAATAGACGACATCATGGATGGGAAAAAGCCCCGTCCACCAGCCGCTTGGAATGATCAGGATCAGAATAGTACAGGTGCCGGACAAGCCGAAACTGAGGAAAAACCCAAACTTGATAGTAAGATCGGTGGGCCAGCAAGCGAACATTGATTATTCAGAGACTATCTGAGTGGATCAAACCTTAACACTAGGGGGTAGACAATTGGACTTGTCTACCCCCATTGTTATGGGTGTCATAAATGTAACACCCGATTCCTTTTCAGATGGCTCCAACCTGGGTTCAATCAGCCAGGGAAAATTTAAAATATCAGCGGACAAAGTACTTACCCAGGCTATCGAAATGGGTCAATCGGGTGCGCAGATTATCGATGTTGGCGGAGAATCAACCAGGCCTGGGGCTGACCCCGTCTCCGTTCAGGAAGAGCTGGACAGAGTTATACCTACCATTGAATCTATCGGTGACAATGTTGATATTTCTATTTCGGTAGATACGAGCTCTCCTGAAGTAATGTTTGAAGCATGGAAGGCGGGCGCCGTTATGATAAACGATGTGCGCGCTTTAAGTCGTGAAGGTGCAATGAAAGCGGCTGCAGCAACTACCGCTGTAGTGTGCTTAATGCATACATTTGATGAGCCTAAATCAATGCAACAGGCCATTCATTATAATGACGTTGTTGATGATATTCTTGAGTTCCTCAAGGAACGGGTTGAAGAAACGACAAGAGCAGGTATAACAAAGGGCAGACTAATAGTGGATCCTGGATTCGGATTTGGTAAGACGGTACGACATAATTATCGATTGTTAGCAGAACTGGCGAGGTTCAAGGAGATTGGCCCACCGATACTTGTCGGGATTTCCCGCAAATCAATGATCGGACTGGTGATAGAAAAGCCGGTGATTCAACGTTTAGCTGGTAGTCTTGCTGCATCGGCTTTTGCTTTGGCGAACGGAGCAAGTATTCTTCGTACCCATGATGTTGCTGCGACAATGGATGTAATTAAAGTACACAGTGCAATGGTAAATGCCCGATTAAGTGAGTGAATGTAATGACCAAAAAACGTAAGCAGTATTTTGGGACAGATGGGATTCGTGGCCAGGTCGGAGTATCACCGGTAACGCCGGATTTCATGCTTAAATTGGGATGGGCGGCAGGCAAGGTTTTTACCCAACGCGGCAACGGTAGAAGTAAGATTCTCATAGGCAAAGACACTCGAATTTCGGGCTATATGTTCGAAGCAGCCCTGGAGGCTGGAGTTACCGCCGCTGGTGTTGACATTAATCTACTTGGACCCATGCCTACTCCTGCCATCGCTTACTTGACCAGAACTTTTCGGGCACAGGCCGGTATTGTAATTAGTGCATCGCATAACTCATTTGAAGATAACGGAATCAAGTTTTTTTCCGGAGCAGGAGCGAAACTTGAGGATGACGTTGAGTTTGCGATTGAAGAACAACTTGGCAAGGACATAACGACGGTTGCTTCGGATTCTCTGGGCAAGGCAACCAGAATAAATGATGCCGCTGGACGTTACATAGAGTTTTGCAAGAGTACGGTCAAATCAAATCTAAAGTTCAACGGCCTTAAAGTTGTCGTGGATTGTGCCAACGGATCCACTTATCACATTGCCCCAGCGGTATTTGAAGAACTCGGTGCAAAGGTTATTGCAATCGGAGTTTCTCCAGATGGATTGAATATCAATCAGGGATGTGGTTCAACTTCCCCCGAAAATCTCGCCGCTACAGTAGTAAGAGAGCAGGCGGACATTGGCATTGCATTCGACGGCGATGGAGATCGGGTAATCATGGTAGACAACCTGGGAAATATTGTTGATGGCGATGAAATTCTCTATGTCATTGCCAGCGATAGGTGCAGACGAAATATTGAATTTGGGGGGGTAGTTGGAACAACCATGAGCAACCTTGGTTTACAACTTGCCCTGGAAGCATTGAATGTGCCGTTTGTGCGAACCGATGTTGGTGACCGTTACGTTCTGGCCGAACTTTTAGCCAGAAACTGGAATCTTGGTGGTGAGTCCTCTGGTCATATTATCTGTCTGGACATTACTACCACGGGAGACGGTATTGTGTCAGCCCTGCAAGCCTTGGAGGCTTTGGTGACTTGCGACCAGACCTTGGCAGAGATGAAGAAAAAAATGAATAAACTTCCTCAAACCATGATCAACGTCAGGTTAGGTGAGAAGCAGGACGTCTCAAACCATAAGATCGTCCTGTCGGCTGTGGCAAAAGCCGAGGAAGAACTGGGTCATAGCGGTCGAGTTCTATTACGGCCGTCCGGAACTGAGCCTGTCATCAGAGTGATGGTCGAAGGTGAGGATGATCAAATTGTTGAGAGATTGGCTAAAGAATTGTCAGAAGTTGTTTCCACAGTTGTTGCCTGAGATCAAGCATGATTGTTGCATCGGTTAGGTATCTTAGTTAGTATTGGCGCCCGTTTTTTCCGGGCCGCTGTTAAAGTCCGGACTTTCATCGGGGTATTGAAAAACATGCGACGAAAACTCGTTGCTGGTAACTGGAAAATGCATGGCTCGAGGCAGTTTGTACAGGAGCTGTTGCAGGACATTAAATCGGGTGTAAACGCCTTTTCTGATTCGGTGGATATGGTAGTTTGTCCGACATCGGTCCATCTCCCACTTGCTGAAGGCTGTTTGCGAGACAGTAACATAGGCTTGGGAGCACAAAACCTGTATGTCCAGGAACAGGGTGCATTCACAGGCGAAGTGTCTGCGGCTATGTTGGCGGAGTATTCGGTTCGTTTTGTCATAGTTGGCCACTCTGAAAGGAGGCAGTTGTTTAACGAAAGCAATGAGCTGGTTGCTGAGAAATTTGCGGTGGTTCAAGCCCATGACATGATTCCAATATTGTGTCTCGGTGAAACCTTGGGACAGCGTGAGCAGGGGAGTACTGATAGTGTAGTGAGAGCGCAGCTGGATGCTGTCTTAGATAAGGTTGGTATAGGTGCAATTGCCAGTGCGGTTATAGCCTATGAACCTATCTGGGCAATAGGTACAGGACAAACGGCCACACCACAGCAGGCTCAGGATGTACACGCAAAAATCAGAGAACATCTTGCGACTTTGGATACTGGCATTGGGGCAACAACCAGAATCCTTTATGGTGGAAGTGTTAATGCTGATAATGCAAAGGAATTATTTATGCAACAAGATATAGACGGGGGGCTGATCGGTGGGGCATCCTTGAAGGCCGCTGAATTTACCTCAATTTGTGAGAGTGCAGGCTAAAAATTATGGAAACATTAGTAATCGTAGTACACGTTGTAGTGGCTGTCGCCATAGTCGGCCTGGTTCTACTTCAACAGGGGAAAGGCGCAGATGCGGGGGCTTCTTTCGGTTCTGGTGCTTCACAAACAGTGTTTGGTGCATCTGGTTCTGGAAATTTTCTGACCAAGGCCACCACAGTATTGGCTACAGTTTTTTTTATTACCAGCCTGTCGCTGGCGATTTTTGCCAGAGACAATGCAGGTACTAGCAGTACAACAGGACTCCCCATAGTTAACCAGGATCTGCTTAACGAAGCCATTTCCGCGCAGTCAGATGTGCCTCAGCTGAACGAAATTCCAGAAGCGCCAGCTGCAGCGGATGATATCCCGGTATTGCCCCAAGATGACGATGCAAACTAGTTCGTGACAAACTTGATCCTCGATGTTGCAATCTATGCCGAAGTGGTGGAATTGGTAGACACGCTATCTTGAGGGGGTAGTGACTTACGGTCGTGCCGGTTCAAGTCCGGCCTTCGGCACCATATTTTAACCTGGCCAGCCCCGGGGTCAGGGTTTCTCACTCCGGTTGAGACTTTTTCTCTAAAACCCCCGATTCGCTTGACGTGTGGGCATTCACTTCCTTATAATTGCGCACCCTTAAATAGCGCGTCATTTTCTTGAACAAACTGAAAAATACGTTTAGTTTCAAAGGATTATATTTTGGGTAGATTTCGTGCCCATAGCCAGAAGTTACGGAATTGTTGCGGGGTCACGGTTTAGAAAGGTCGCTAAATCTGCCAGGGACTCCAATTTAGCTACAAGCTTTGATGGATATTGATCGAAGTTGTTTAGCCAGAAGTTTACGGAATTGTTGCGGGGTGGAGCAGTCTGGCAGCTCGTCGGGCTCATAACCCGAAGGTCGTAGGTTCAAATCCTGCCCCCGCTACCAAATTGAAGTGTAGTTATCTGTGGGAAGCCCGACGGACGGGCTCGACTCTCAAACGGCGCAGCCGCTGAAGGTCGTAGGTTCAAAGAAATCCGGGTTTTTAGCCGAAAAAGGAAGGCCGTCAGGGAGAGTGTTTTATTTGACATAGACCCCCGCTACCAAATTGGGTCCTTTCGCGAATTAGGTGTAAGGATCAGGAAGAGCCCCTGATTTGGGGCTTTTTATTAGGAGTGATTAGCGAAATTTCGCTGTTTTTAGACTCCTGGACACGAGTAATGGGCTGTTTTTTCCATTGATATAGCATCGTTTCAGGAGTGGGCCATTGGCCCATTTTTTATTTTAGTCAAAGGTTAGCAAGGCACAATTGAAAAGAAGCGAAAGGCAGATAACTGAACTGCTTGAACCTACGATCAATGCTCTGGGGATTCAATTGTGGGGTATTGAAACTATAAGCCAGGGTAGAAACAGTGTACTGCGGGTGTACATTGAAAATGAACAAGGTATATCAATAGAAGATTGTGCAAGAACGAGCAGACAAGTCAGTGCAGTACTCGATGTTGAAGATTTAATCTCCGGTGAATACACCTTGGAGGTATCTTCACCGGGCTCTGACAGGCGATTGTTCACTTTGGATCAATTTCGTCTGTTCATTGGTAACGACGTAATTATTCGATTGCGAACACCGATGGATGGTAGACGAAAAATTAAGGGGCTATTGGTTGGAATTGTAGATAAAGAAATCTGCATTGAGGAAGGTGGAAGCCAAAACCAATACCCTTTCGATGGTATTGAGAAAGCAAATATTGTCTTCTGACGCATTCCCGGGAATTAGGTCAGGGTTGTTAGGGGAAAGGTTGAAGTAAGGTAACGCCGTTATGATGAGCAAAGAAATATTAATGGTGGCAGACGCTGTCTCAAATGAGAAGGG
>SMVB01016831.1_pt1 | contig 22018 bp, 12 predicted proteins | sample 2456461 | NCBI WGS metagenome assembly SMVB01 (sample SAMN11095934, study PRJNA526329) | marine sediment metagenome | biome: Marine sediment; feature: Surficial sediment; material: Deep marine sediment; isolation source: Hadal surficial sediment | place: Pacific Ocean | collected 2014-05 | depth...
CATTGTCAAATTCTGATTGAGCATTAGCGGTGGGCGTCAGCGCAAACCAGATTAGGATTGTGCCAACAAGGAAGCGACAACAGGATCTCATTGCAACTTTTGTCGTTAACATGAGTACAACACGCCTATTTTGAGAAAAGCTTCAAGAAAAATAGTATCTGCGACCCCGGGACTTAGCGATTACCGCCTTTGTCGTTCAACTTGGGCCGTCGATGCAATCTCTATAATATCCATTGCACGCTGCCAATGCGTGGATCCCTTCACCACGTTTATTCGAGCTCGTTTGGCAAACGCGACAGCCGGGCCCATCTGGCGATTATTGAAATGCCGCTCCGCCGTGGCAAGATCTGCCTTGCCAATCTTTCCTTGACGCGCATAAGCAACGGCCAATTGATGCCATGCAAAGGAATTTTCTTGCTCGCTCAGGATTGCGGTTTCCAAGTGACGAATGGCAGCGGCATTAAGGCCGGAGTCCTCAGTGGCTATCATGGCTTGCGCAAGATTAATTCGCAACAACGGCGCATCGGGCAGGAGTTCGACGGATTTGTTGTGATAAGGAATAGCTTCCGCCGCCCGCCCGGTTTCAAAGAAAATCTGGCCTTTAAGTTCCTGAAAATAAGGATTGTTGGGCTGATCGGCAATTAAACTGTCGATTTCGGCGAGTGCCTTATCGACTTCTGGAATTCTATAATAGGCAACAGCCCGAGCGTACCGGGCAGGCATGCTGGTATCGCTGGCGGGGTAACGATAGAAGGTAAGTTCCGGCCGATTAAGAAAGCCGTAGAGTTTGGCTTTCATCATTTCAAATTCGAACACCTGCTCTTTGCTTTCGAGGATGTCGGCATAAGGCGAGTTTTTCGTGCGTTCGGTCAGCGACGCAATCCTGTCGCTCGAAAGAGGATGGGTACGTACATAGGGATTTTGTTTTTGTGCGCTTAGAATTTCCATATGACGAAATTTTTCGGTTATTTCGAGCAATCCACGTGCCGACTGTCCGGTGCGCGTCAAATAAGTAACGGCGGCTTGGTCTGCTGCGGATTCTTGAATTCTGCTGTGTCTTAAAATAGTCCGTTCGGCAATATGCTGCCCACTTGTCAATAATGCCATGCCGGCATCAGGCGATCCGGCCGCCATGGCAATGAGGCCTAATCCCATAGTGATCAGCATGGGCATGGCGGCGGCGGCAAAGGCATCCCCCATACGCGCCACGTGGCCACCGGCAATGTGTCCGGTTTCGTGTGCGATGACCCCAATAACTTGCGCCGGCCGGTCGGCCTGAACCAACAGCCCGGTATGGATATACATATCCGAGCCCCGGGTGACGAAGGCATTGATGCTCGGATCGTTAAGAAGATAAATATCCACGGATTTCGGCGGAATGCCCGCGGCCTCAAGCACCGGATCGGCGTAACCTCGTATGATTCTCTCAATTTCCGTATCCCGGATTCCGGATTGAGCCCAAGAAGGTGTTACCGCAAGACATACGGTCAACGCAGCGCATATGGCTGCCAGCACCGTCTTGATTATGGATGGTCTATTTGCCAATCCGATGTTTCCTATCGTTGAATCGTCCGCATCCCTCGTCTATGACCGCTTGCTCGACCAAATGCGGACGCCAAGCCGCCTAAGCATTTAGCTATTAAATGCAGAGCCGCTATGCTTCCGTCGAGGTTAGGGCGCGCGATAAAGTCCGTCAATCTTATGATGCCCAGCCTCACGGGAAAATGACCGTAATCCGGCTGAGATGAATGGCCGATGAATTTGGCGCCGGCAGATGACTTGGCCCCAGGGAGGCCCAAGAAATTATCTAATGAAAATATCAAGTCGTAGCGATATTCAACCTTTCCGGGTAATGGATCTTCTTGAACGGGCCAATAGTTACGCGGCACAAGGACGTGACATCATCCACATGGAAGCCGGTCAGCCCGGCATGGCCGCGCCCCTAGCGGTGCGTAGAGCGGCCCAGCAAGCGATCGAACAAGGCCAGGTGGGTTATACGGAAGCTCTCGGCTTGCCCGCGCTTCGACAGAGAATTGCTCGGTTCTACCTGGAAACGTATGGTGTCGACATCCCGGCGTCGCGTGTCGTGGTGACCAACGGATCATCGGGCGCTTTCGTATTGGCGTTTTTGGCCCTGTTCGAGACCGGTGCACGGGTCGGTTTGACGGCGCCCTATTATCCGGCCTACCCGAACATCCTAAAAGCGCTGGGCTATCAACCGATCATTGTGCCCTCGGGCGCGCAAACAAACTACCAGCCGAGGGTACATTTGATCGAAGGGGCTGGGACGCATTTGGATGGCTTTTTGATTTCCAGCCCGGCAAATCCGACCGGCGCCATGCTTCACGAACGGGATTTTGAGGAACTCATTCAGTATTGCGCCGAGAGTCGCATCGTTTTGATTTCCGACGAAATCTACCATGGCATTACCTACGAAAGAAAAGCGAGCACATCGCTCCAATTCACGACCGATGCCATTGTGGTGAATTCGTTCTCGAAATATTTCTGTATGACGGGCTGGCGGATCGGTTGGCTCATCGTCCCGGAAGAATTGGTTCGACCACTCGAGCGGCTTACCCAAAACCTTTACATTTCCACCCATGCCGTGTCTCAAGTGGCCGCGCTCGCGGCGTTTGAAGCGAGCGAAGAGCTGGATCAAAATGTTGCGGTCTATGCAAAGAACCGCGCGCATTTGTTAGACCAACTGCCGAAAGTGGGACTCACCGACATCGCACCGGCGGATGGCGCATTTTATCTGTACGTAAACATCGCTCATTTGACATCGGACTCCGATGGGTTTTGCAAGCAAATGCTGGACGACATCGGCGTTGCAACGACCCCAGGTCTTGATTTCGATACCGGCGAGCGGACTGCCTATATGCGCCTTTGCTATGCGGGCAAGCCCGAGGATGTCAAACAGGCCATGGTGCGAATCGGAAACTGGCTGGTGGACAAATGGGGCGCCTAAAGCGCATTCAGGAAAAGTGGGCACCGGCGAAGGCCGGGGTGGCCACCGGTTTTCCTGGAAACACTCTAAAGCGCCGCCGCATTTAATTGATCCCCAGCGGTTTATGGCAAACCCGATAATGGTTTTGCAGTCGACTTGACTTTACCGCCGCCACCAACCTCGCTTGACTTCTTTCGGTTTGGCGGCCGCTTGGTCCTCCGCTTCCCTATTCGCCATATGGGAAGGAGTGTCCATGGGGGGTAAGAATGTATCTACCTTTGGCGATGGTTCGGGCTCAGAAGTCGGCGGCTCGGGCGCCTCACCACGGATAGCGTTATGAGTGACTTCCGATTCCGGCTTCGGTTCGCTGAAAGAAGAAGGGTCGTTTTCGGTCGCCTCTTGAGGTTCCAACCCAGAGCCATTATGGGGACGAGCACTTTCGACCATAGGCTGTTCCAACATAGGCGCTTCTTGTGGCGCTTCTTGTGGTGCTTCTGATTCCGGCGTCCGTGTGTCCGTTTGCTCAACCGTTTGCTCAATTGTTTGCTCTGGGATTTGCTCTTGATCCGAACTCCGTTTGGAATGGCGTCTTCCGCCACGTTTGCCTCTGCGCCGCCGGCGCCGCGTTTCACCATTGCCTTCTTGTGGTGTTTCGGCAATCTCTTCCGCGCCCTCTTTGGCATCAGCGTCCGACGCGGAAGCTTCGACTGTATCCGGTTTACGCCCGCGGCGACGCTTTCGGCGTCTAGCTTTATTTTCACCCGGCTCAGACCGGTCGTCCAACTTATCGGAATCGTCTTCTTCAACCGCCACATATGTTGACGACGGCGTTACGATTGCACTTAACTTGTTCGTCTCTTCTTCTTTTCTTGTGCCTTTCGAGATTTCATATTGATCTGCGACTAAGGATTCATCGGCATTCACCACTATCTGAATCTGGCAATGATCTTCAATCTTTTGAATGAGGGATCGCTTTTCATTGAGCAGATAGAATCCGGTTGCCACGGGAACGCGAACAATTATTTGGCTTATATTGCCTTTGGTTGCCATGTCTTCGACAGTCCGCAAAATACGCAACGCTGTCGATGACAACGCCCGGATCATCCCGGTTCCGGTACAAACTGTACACGGGGTGGTGGTTCCCTCGAGAACACCGGATCTCATGCGCTGCCGAGACATTTCCAGGAGGCCGAAGGTGCTAATGCGGCCTACTTGAATACGGGCGCGATCCTTTTTCAGGCACTCCTTCAAACGTTTTTCGACCGCACGATTGTTGCGGTGCTCTTCCATGTCGATGAAATCAATAACCAGGAGGCCGGCGAGATCGCGAAGTCGGCATTGTCGCGCCGCTTCTTCGGCCGCCTCTAAATTGGTCTGTAGCGCCGTTCTCTCTATGCTGCGTTCGCGCGTGGCTTTGCCCGAATTTACGTCAATGGCAACCAAAGCTTCGGTCGGATTGATGACAAGATAACCGCCTGATTTTAGTTGCACCTGTGGCAGCAACATAGCGTCGAGTTGCGACTCAACCTGATACCGCTGGAAGATAGATAAAGTGTCTTTGTGTTGCTTTATATTTTTTGCATGACTCGGTGTCAGCGTGCGCATGAATTCTTTGGCTTCCCGATATGCCTCTTCTCCTTCCACGAACACCGATTCGATATCTTTACTGTAAAGGTCTCTGATAGCGCGCTTAACGAGGCTACCTTCTTCATAAACCAATGAAGGTGCCATCGACTCCAAAGTCAGACTTCGGACATTTTCCCAAAGTCTTAATAGATATTCGTAATCTCTCTTTATCTCGATTTTTGTCCGCTTGGCTCCCGCCGTGCGGACGATGAGCCCCATGCCCTTTGGCACTTCGAGCGCCTCGACTATGGTTCGCAGCCGTTTGCGGTCGTTTGGGCTGTTAATTTTTCGGGATATCCCACCGCCTCGTGCTGTGTTGGGCATGAGGACGCCATAACGGCCGGCCAAGGAAAGATATGTGGTCAGGGCAGCGCCTTTATTGCCGCGCTCTTCCTTGACGACTTGAACAAGGATGATCTGCCGCCGCTTGATGACTTCTTGTATCTTATAGCTGCGCAGCTTTTGGCGGCGCATGCGGCGCAGGTCGGCGATCAGATCGGCGTCGTTTTCCTCAAGTGCGGAAGAATCGTCTGTATTTTCCGGCTCCAAATCCAACTCTTGATCTTCGGGTTCGGGCTCCGGGTCGCCGTTATCGTCCGCCGAACTTTGAGCCTCCGCTTCATCGATTGATAGGTCGATATGGTCTTCAGCGGTCGGCTCTATCTCCTCCTCTTTTACCTCTGCCGGCGCAACGCCTTCCGTGTCGGCCTCATCAACGGGGTCGCCATTTTCGCCAAACTCGCTTCGTTCGCGCGCTTCAATGGCGCGCTGAACTTCGGCTTCGGCTTCGATCAGCGCTTCGCGGTCGGCGATCGGTATTTGGTAATAATCAGGATGTATTTCGTTGAAGGCTAAAAAGCCGTGGCGATTACCGCCGTAATCAACAAACGCTGCCTGAAGCGACGGTTCGATACGCGTAATTTTCGCCAGGTAAATGTTGCCTTTGTTGCGTGCCTTGGTCGACGATTCGTAATCGAAATCCTCGATGCGACCCTCGTTCACGACAACCACCCGAGTCTCTTCCGGGTGGGCCGCGTCGATGAGCATTCTTTTCGTCATTTATGAGAGCTCCGATGCGATAAGCGGTGCCGATCATCGTTGAATGAAGCAACGTGCTGGACGACCGCTCGGCGCATTTTTTCTGTAAGGGACGGCCTTGGCGCCATCTGCTTGCGGTCTGCCGCAAGGCTGGATTAGGCGCATGTCCGCGGCATGCTGCCCGATCAAGGGCGGCATCGATCAAAACGGACAGATATTTAGGCTTTCGGCCGTCAAGTTGAATCATGGTTACTGTCATCAGGTCACTGGGGTGACCGGTCTTCAAAAGTTCTAAATGGACGGGAAGCCTCCAAGGCAAACCCGCCGCGAATCCGACAAAGGGGTGCGAGGCGTCATGTCTCTTAACACCCACCCCCCGTAACTGCCGCCGAGGGCTACCTCTCAGTGGGTTGTTAGGGGCAGGAAAGGGCCAATCCCTCTCAAAAAACCCCGAAACCCGGTAGATCATCCTTCTCGGCGAAGAGCCTGACGTCTATAATGGGTCGAGCACGTCGTGGCGCTCAGCCCGCTTCTTACAAGAGATGGCCGCAACACTCTAGGTAAATTCGGAGGGGTCCTGCGGCAAATACACCAAAAACCCCAAAAACCAGTCCTAATGAGCACATCCTAACGTTATATAAACATTTTCGTTGCATGTGGTATTTTCAAGCGTTGAACGGGAAAAACTGGCGGAAATGCCGAATAGAGGGGTCAAATGCGACCAAAACGAGAGAAAACGGATTTGATCACCTGCCCTGGCCGCGGCACTCTTAAGCATGGATTTGCCCAAGTGGCGGCCCTCTTGGTGTTTATGGTGCTGGCGCTGGGTGAATTCAATGGCGCGTCGCTGCACGCGGCTTCCGTTCCAATAGTGACCGATATTCGGCTGGGTCAGCACCCCGACAAGACTCGAATCGTGGTCGATTTGAGCGAGCCGGTGGATTTTTCTATTTTCACCCTTGCGGATCCTTATCGGATCGTCATCGACCTTCCGGAAGTGGATTGGCAATTGCCGTTTCGCAGCGGCGAGCGTTCGGCGGGGCAGGTGCAAAATATCCGCTACAATCTCTTCAAATCGGGCACGTCGCGCCTTGTTCTGGATTTGAGGCAACCTCAAGAGATTATTTCCACTCAGATTCTGCCCGGTCTCTCGGGGTCCGGGCGGCGCATCGTTTTCGATATCAAATCGACCACGCGGACGGCTTTCTTAGAGACGGCCGGTTGGCCGGATTTGCAGATCGATGAAACGAAATCGCCGGCTTGGGCCAAGAATTTTGTGCGCCGGAAGCCGGCGGCGCACGTGATTGTTCTGGATCCGGGCCACGGGGGAAAAGATCCCGGCGCTGTCAGCGCCAGAGGAACGCGAGAGGCCGACATTGTTTTGTCCTTGGCAAAGGAGCTCAGGGCCCAACTGATGAGTAGGGGACGCTATTATAAGGTCGTTCTAACTCGTGACGAAGATGTTGGTCTTGCTTTGCGCGAACGCCTCGCCATTGCTCGGGACCAGGAGGCCAGCCTGCTGATTTCGCTTCACGCCGACAAAATTAGGGGTCAGCCTAATGTGCGAGGGGCCTCGGTTTATACCCTATCCAAAACGGCCTCCGATGAGGAAGCGGCGGTGCTGGCCCGTAAGGAAAATCGCTCCGATATATTGTTGGATGTTGATATGAGCGATAATTCGGACGAAGTGAATGATATTTTGATTGATCTGGCCATGCGCGAGACCATGAACGGTTCGGTCCGCTTTGCGCGGCTGCTCATGCCGGAATTGGCCAAGAATACCAAGGTATTGAGCAATAACCACCGTTATGCAGGCTTTGCCGTTCTAAAGGCCCCTGACGTGCCGTCCGTTTTATTGGAAATGGGTTATCTTTCGAACCGGGGCGACGAAAAGAATTTGAATTCTAAGAGCTGGCGTAAGAAAATAGCATCCTCGATCGTCGATGCCATTGATCGATATTTCGGTGAGGTCGATCTGAGGCAGGCAAAAAGAGACACGATCTGAACGCGAGATTCAGATTTCTTGGGTAGAATCGACCAATAATTGGTTGGTGAATGAGGGGTTAATCCCGCTTTTTAGGGTTTGTGCAGTCGGAATTTTAAGTCATTCAAATGCCATAATATGGCGCTAGAGCGCATTCACAAAAAGTGGGACGCGGTTTTTGGGTTCGAATGCGCGACCAATAACAAATCTAGACCCCCGTTCCCTGATTCAATGAATTGTAAACGGGGGTCTAGAGCGCACTATCTGTTAACGCCAGGTGGATTTGGCGGCGGCTTCCTCTGGACTGAAACTGGATCAATAAAAGCGTGAGAGGGCAATCGCATGATTGACCAGATCGTCCCACAGCGAGACGAGGAAGAGATGCCGGCTAAACGACGCCGGTGGTTCAATCCGCTGAGACTCATTGCCTGGCTATTCGGTTCGGTGGCGATCGTCAGCGTGGCTGCGGTGGTTGCTGTGGCAATCTACCTTGCCGCGGTCATTCGCGAGCTACCCAGTTCCGAATTGATGAGAGATTATCAACCACCGATCACGACCCGCATACATGCGGGCGACGGCAGTCTGATCGCGGAATTTGCGCGTGAACGCCGCTTGTTCGTGCCTCTTGATGTGATTCCGCAACAAGTGATCGACGCTTTTATCGCTGCTGAAGATAAAAACTTTTTTGAACATCCGGGTGTCGATTATCAAGGTGTCATACGAGCGGCTCTGGCTAACATTGACAATATTCGAAATGGCCGCCGCCTTGAGGGCGCATCGACGATCACCCAACAGGTTGCTCGAAATTTCTTGTTGACCAGTGAAGTAAGTTTTGAACGCAAGCTCAAGGAAGCGCTAATCGCTTTGCGTTTGGAACAAACGTTTTCGAAGGAATACATTCTCGAGCTTTATTTAAACGAAATTTATTTGGGCTGGCGTTCTTATGGCGTTGCCGCTGCTGCCCTCAATTATTTTGATAAGTCTCTTGAGGACCTCGCGCTTGCGGAGACCGCTTATTTGGCTGCACTGCCAAAGGCGCCCAATAATTATCATCCTATTCGAAAAAGATCCGACGCCATTGCTCGGCGCAATTGGGTCCTCGATAGAATGGAGGCCAATGGCTTTATCTCACCGGCGACGGCTGCCGCGGCGAAGCGGGAAGATCTGGTTACGTTTGATCGGCCTGTGGGTGTTCATGTTGTCGAAGCGGAGTATTTCACCGAGGAAGTCCGACGTCAGCTCTACAAAATGTATGATGAGCAGGGGCTTTATGACGGTGGTCTATCGGTTCGCACAACCCTCGATACTGAAATGCAAAGATGGGCGCGCGATGCGCTGCGTTTCGGATTAACTCTTTATGACCGCCGCCATGGCTGGCGTGGCCCATACGCCACGATTTCCATCACCGATCAAACGTGGCTTGGCGAAATCAAAAAAATCGAGAAGCCGAGTGATTTGGTGGAATGGGAAATAGCGGTTGTTCTTGAGACTTCCAATGAGGCAGCAAGGATCGGCTTTCAAGACGGCAAGGTGGGACAGATTCCCTTTGCTGAAATGAAATGGGCACGTCCTTGGGCGCGCGGTGAACGTGTTGGGGCGGCGCCCAGAAATCCCGGTACCGTTGTCGGCCGAGGTGATGTGGTATTCGTCGAGTCGCTTTTTAAAGACACCGACAGCGGTATTGTCTCCTTTGGCTCGCCGCGCTACGCCTTGCGTCAGATACCGGCGGTTAATGGGGCCATTATCGCCATTGATCCGCACACGGGGCGGATCTTGGCCATGGTGGGTGGTTTTAGTTATTTCGGCAGCGAGTTCAATCGCGCGACACAAGCCATGCGGCAGCCCGGGTCGGCGTTTAAGCCGATCGTTTATTCTGCCGCGCTGGATCACGGTTATACGCCAATCTCCATCATTCTTGACGGGCCGTTGGTGGTCGACCAGGGGCCGGGTTTACCGTTGTGGAAACCGAAGAATTATTCTGGTGAGATCGGCGGGGAGACGTTGCTGCGCACGGGTATCGAGAAATCGCGCAACCTGATGACCGCCCGCCTTGCCATGGATATGGGCTTGGATTCGGTGGTCGAATACGCGGCCCGTCTCGGCGTCGCAGATAATCTTGAGCCGCGTCCCGCAATGGCTTTGGGTGCCGGAGAGACGACACTCATGCGCATGGTTGGGGCTTATTCCGTATTGGTCAATGGCGGCAAGAAAGTCGTCCCGACCTTTATCGATAGAATTCAAGACCGTTACGGCAAAACCATTTATCGACATGATCAGCGCACATGCGCCGCGTGTCAGGTAGAAGAGTGGGCAAATCAAGATGAGCCATTGTTGCCCGACATGCGTCCCCAGATCTTGGATCCCCGGACGGCATATCAATTGGTGTCGTTTTTGGAAGGCGCGGTACAGAGGGGTACAGGTGTCCGCCTCAAAACGTTGGGCAAGCCCTTAGCCGGCAAAACCGGAACCACCAATGATTCTCGGGACGCATGGTTTTTGGGGTTCACTCCGGATCTTTTGGTTGGGGCCTATGTCGGTTTCGATCAGCCGCATTCGCTAGGCGATCGGGAGACCGGCAGTCGTGTGGCATTGCCTATCGTCAAGAACTTTTTTGAAAAGGCTCTGGAAGATGTGCCAGGCATTCCGTTCCGTGTTCCTGCCGGGATTATACTGGTGCGGATCAATGCCATTACCGGGGAATTGGCTCAGCCCGGCGACCCGCGGGTTATTCTGGAAGCATTCAAACTTGGCAACGAGCCGTCAAGCGAACGTCGGCAACAGCGGATCGTTTTTGGCGCCGACGGCCGGCCGGTTTTAGTATCGGCGCCCAATACGTCCTTGAGTACCGGCACGGGCGGGCTTTACTAGAGCGCACATGCTTTACCCTGGCGGGTAAGGTGGTTTAGTGTCCGTTGCCACAATCCGCCCTGTTTGGAGCGCCGTGCGCAAAAGTGTGTGCGGTTTTGCGCGCAAACGGCGCGACCAAACAAGAACTTAGAGTATCGCAAGTGATTCCAAAACAGCAAGTGATGCTCTAGAGCCAAGGAAAGAGATAGATGAGTGCCGAAATTGAAATGCTCACCGCCAAAATCGAGCAGTCCTTAGAGCTGCTGAGGAGGCATCTTTGACCCAGAGAACACGCAAAAGCGCTTGAAGTTATTGAATGCGCAAGCGGAGGATCCCAATCTATGGAACGATCCTGCTGCGGCACAGAAAGTCATGAAACAGCGGACGGCTTTGGAAGACGCCCTAACCGCATTTGATGCCCTCACCACAAACTACACCGATACGAAAGAACTAATCGCGCTGGCCGAGGAGGAGGGCGACCAGGCGATGCTTGGGGAAGCGACGGCCGAATTGCAGGCCATCCACGTCCATGCGCATCAACAGGAAATGGAAACCTTGCTGTCCGGCGAAGCGGACTCTTGCGACGCGTATATCGACATCAATGCCGGCGCGGGCGGCACCGAAAGTCAAGATTGGGCTCAGATGCTGGAACGAATGTATATGCGCTGGGCCAATGCGCGGGATATGCAGGTCGAAATTATCCACGAAATGTCGGGCGAGGAGGCAGGGATAAAATCGGCGACCTTATTAATCAAAGGAAAAAATGCCCATGGCTGGCTGAACATGGAATCCGGCGTGCATAGATTGGTGCGGATTTCACCCTTTGATTCGAATGCACGGCGTCATACCAGTTTCGCCAGTGTGTGGGTTTATCCCGCCATTGACGACTCAATCCATATTGAGATCATAGATAAAGATGTGCGGGTCGATACCTATCGTGCCAGCGGTGCCGGGGGTCAGCATATAAACAAGACCGATAGCGCCGTGCGGCTTACGCATATGCCGTCGGGCATTGTTGTTCAATGCCAGAGCAATCGATCGCAACACAAAAATCGCGCAACAGCTTGGAATATGTTGCGTGCAAAATTGTATGAAGCGGAACTCAAGAAACGCGAAGAGGAAACTCAGGCGAAAGCAGAGGCTAAAACGGATATCGCCTGGGGTCATCAAATCCGATCTTATGTGTTGCAGCCCTATCAAATGGTCAAGGATTTAAGAACCCAAGTGGAAAGTTCCAATCCGACTGCCGTGTTGGATGGCGATCTGGATGAGTTTTTGACCGCGGCATTGGCGGCCAAGATCCAGGGAGGCGGGGCAGGCGCGTCCTAGAGTTTTTCCGGTTTTGATGGAATCAAAACCTGACCCTAAGTTGTTGTTTTGTCGTGTTTCCGGACGGAAAACCGGTTGCCACTTTTCCTGGAAACACTCTTAAGGGGATCAGGCAAAACAACAGGTTGCCGGGAGGCAGGCTCAAGTGTACATACCCCGCTTTGCCAGCAGGGTTTCCATCATTAATCGAAGACGAGCTTGAACCTAAGACTGTCTGATTATGATTGCGGTAACGGGCGGCCCAATCTGCCGGGCCCGTCTCGCATGGATGGGCCCTCACCGTTGGTCGCCTTTGCTCGGCCAAGTGGCGCTCCCGAGTCAGCTTTGACTCGTTGACCGGACTTAGGCATCTCTGCGGTCAGTGGATCCTCGGCATGGCGGCAATTACCATCGAAAAAGGCGCCGGATTCCACAGCCAGGGCATTGTGTAGGATGTCGCCCTCCACGTGAGCGGTACTGGAAAGTTGTACCTTACGGGCGCGAATACTACCGTGCACGCGACCACGCACGATGACATCGTTTGCCACGATCTCTCCGTTAATCACGGCCTTATTTCCAACAGTCAGCGATCCGCTTCGGATGTTTCCATCAATGCGGCCGTCGATTTGAATATCGCCTTCTGAATGGAGGGTTCCTTCAACTAAAAGGTCTGTGCTGAAGATTGAAGGCGCGGCAGCACGTCCACCACGTTTGGTCGTTGGTGGCGTTGCATTGCTTGAACTGGGTTTCGCAGCGGCACCGTTGTCCTTATTCTTACTCCTTGAAAACATAGTTACCTGCCTCAATGAACTTTTCTGGGTCTTTTACTTTATTGTTGAACACAATCTCGTAATGCAAATGTGGGCCCGTACTTCGTCCTGTGGACCCCACCGTGGCGATTTTTTGGTAAAAATCGACCATTTCGCCCTTTTTTACGAGGATTTTTTGTAGATGTCCGTAGCGGGTTTTGAATCCATGGCCATGATCTAATTCGACCATATTTCCATATGGCCCTTTAGACTTAGCGAAAGTGACCAAACCTGAGGCAGCCGCCACGACGTCGCTACCCCGAGGCCCTGCCCAATCCATGCCAGAATGAAACGCACGCCGTCTCGAAAAGGGATCGATACGAGGTCCGAATCCGCTGGTTCGGCGACGTTTAACGTCGTTCAATGGGTTGATCAGGGGGATTTGGTTAAGCGCAGCTTCCAATACCGATAAGTGCTCAAGCTCATTAGCGAGCCGGTATATCTGCTTGCGAAAGATATTGTCACCGTAATCTTGGGGAATAACGGTCAACGTGTCCACATCGGAAATCTCGACCAGTGGTCCACCAATTGCTCTTTCAGGGTCTTCGAATTTTTCGTAAACCTCTTCAAAATCGAGGCCCGTGTTGGCAATGATGGCAGCAACGTATTCAGAACGCTCCTGGCTTTCCTCCTGCATTGCATAGACCAATCCATTTTGGCGGCCGCGAAGTTTTTCAACGCGGTTTTCCAAGGTCGCTACTCTGGATTCCAGAGAATTTCTGGATCCGCGACCGGTGACGCTGGTCTTGATCATTTGCCCCAATGCTGTCGTGACGGCTTCGACGGGATTCTCTTCCTCAATTTCACTACGGCGCGATTGCCTAGATGTCGGCTCGAGCTCGGTGACGCGCATCAAAACCGTATTGGATCCGGGTCTTGCTTTGTTTAGCGTATTAGATTTTGCGAAATGGGTTTGTTTCAGTTTGCCGCTCTGATCATTCATCGCCTGGCGAAGGTCGACCAGTGATTCCAACTGCTCGTGGCGTTGCTCTAACTGGCGTGTCGATTCCCGAAACCGCTCTTCGGCGACCACTAAAACGTTGTTTACCTTGTCGTATTCTTGCTGCAGATCGTTGATACGCTGCTCATACCGCTTTTGCATGGCAACGGCATCGCGTTCCTTTTCCGAAATGATCTGTTCCTTAAAGACGACATTGACCGATGCATATCCAACCCAGGTTAGGAAACCCAGTGTCATGACCAGATAAGCAACCTGTGTCTGCCCCGAGAGGGCCACAAAGTGAACCTGACCGTCGCTTCGATGATAGAATTGTCTCTCGGGAAATAGTCTTCTTATTATTGCGGCGGTCGCCGCAAATAGCCCTTTGGTCATTAGACCGTCCCTCTACACCCCAAACCCGATACTCGGCCCCCCCATTTTGCTTTTGATACTTAGGGCCTACCGGCGATCCTAGCATACTATCAGGCTGGATCTTACTGAAAACTTGGCAAAATTAAAGCCCGGGAGCATGTCATGTGGCTGGTTTAATCCGAAATGGTTATCGGAAGGTAACCTCGCTTGGGGCATGGCAGGCGATTGGAGCCATGCTTTAAGATCTCGATCGAACCTCACGCACGCATTAGGTGAAAATTGAACGGGAGATGTGGTTCAAATAGCGGCGGTCATACGCCCTCATTTTGCTGCTTTTGGGTCAATTATTGGCGTCATCCCGGTCGCATATCACGGCATGTGGGTGTCAAGTGGGACTGTTAGCCAACCCATATATTCAATCATTCCAAGTGAGGGTTCCCCTCTAGAGCGCATTCACAAAAAGTGTACGCGGTTTTTGGGTTCGAATGGGCGACCCATAACAAACCTAGACCCCCGTTCCCTGATTCAATGAATTGTGAACGGGGGTCTAGTCCCGTTCGGTCGGATCGTTGGCCACAAAAAAGTAAAACCGGATAAGGACACAAGGCCGATAGACTAAATGGGCCCCGATGGGGCTGCCGTGTCGTGCGCGGCACCTGATCACAGAGCCTGGACGGCCGTGAGGACCTCTTCGGCATGGCCGTTAACTTTTACTTTCCGCCAAATCTGGTGAATCACGCCCGCCGCATCGATCAAAAAGGTCGATCGTTCCACGCCCATGAATTTGCGGCCATACATATTCTTCTCGACCCAAACGCCGTAATCCTCACTCACATGGCTGTCCTCGTCGGACGCTAGAATGATGGAAAGGGAATGTTTTTCCTTGAATTTGTCGTGCCGGTTCACCGGGTCTTTCGACGTCCCGATAACAACCGCGCCCGCTTTATCAAAGGCCTTTATATGTTTGCTGAAGGCAATGGCCTGTTTCGTACAACCTGGTGTTAAATCCTTCGGGTAGAAGTAAAGGACGACCGTTTGCCCTTTCAGGTTCTTTAGAGAAATCTTGCCGTCGCTATCGGTTGGCATTGCGAAGGCCGGAGCCTTATCGCCGATTTTGAGGTCTTTAGTCATTCCTGCTCACCCCTTTTCCATGAAGATCGCCAAGCGTGCCCTGACGAGCCGCCCTATATCGTTTACCCTAAGGCAACTAATTTGGACTAGACGGGCCAAAATCGCTAACTTCAAGGCATGCTTGCCCGTGCCGGTTTAGCATCCGGCCAAAGCCGAGCTTTGCTGAACCGAGCTTTGCTGAACCGAACAATGGGAACTCGCTTTCGGTCGTTGCTTGACGGGCTATCATCCTTTACTGCTTGAACAATCCAGGATAGTAGCACGGCGCTCAGCTCTAAACCCAGTGTGCCAAGCGGATCTTTAAAACATGCGCCTCGGTTGGCCTGATCAATGGCCTAAGTATTTCAAGTCCGTCTCCCCGCGGAGTCGACGTTTGTTCGCCCGTCTCAAGTCGATTTTGGCGCTGATAGCCATGTCACCGGCTGTCAAACATGGCCTTGAAGTGGCTGCGGGCATCACAGGGGTGCTGACGGTTTTAGCCGCGCTGGCTATTTGGCAACTCTCTCAAGGGCCCGTTTCTCTGGGTCTGATCGCCCCAAACATTGTTGATGCGCTGAATCGAAGTATCGCCGGATATCGGGTGGAATTCGATGAGACTACTATGGACTGGTCGGAAGGTTTTAATTCCTTCGATGTCACGGTGCTTCAGGTCCGCATCTTCAATCCGGAACGTGCGCTGGTCGCGCGAATTCCTGAAATCAGTCTCCGGTTTGGCATCGCCGCGTTGTGGCAGGGCACGCCAATGCCCAAGACCGTCGAAATGGTTGGCGCGTCAGCAATCGTAACGCGGCATGCTGACGGCACGTTCAGCGTCGACCTGCAACCGACCGGCTCGGGCGACATTCAGGGACAGGATCCGCTGCTACAGGTGCCCTCGGTGCGCCCAATGAACCAATTCCTGTCGGCCATATTCTCCGTCGCCGCCGAACAGCCTTTTGGTGGCGAGCTAGAAGAATTTATCATCCGTGAAGGGTCAATCGTGTTTGTCGATCGCCGCAGCTTGTCCGCTTGGCATGCGACGGGCGCGCATCTCAGATTTAGCCGAACCGATTCCGGTGCCGACGGCGTGTTGGATGCCAAACTTCAACTGGGCGGCAGTGAGGTTGATCTGCACGTTGCCGGCGCTTTTGACAGAGATACGGGTTTTGCCACGGTTGCCATGGAATTTGGCGATTTTATGCCGTCGCAATTATCGGCAGCGGCTAATCGCTTCTCCGCCTTAAATCGTGTTCAGGTGCCCATCAGGGGTTCCGCATCGTTCATCGTCAATGCGGACGGTGTGCTTGAAGGGGCCGATATAATCCTTTCCGCCTCTGATGGAATCGTGGATTTATCGGGCATCGATTTGACCTCCAAAAAAGCCAATGCCCCGACCGATCAACCCTGGGCCGATGAACTCGCTAGATTGAAACCTTTAAAGCCGCCGCCGCCGCTCGGTCGGGTTTTCATAGAGGGTGCACTGCTTGAGATCTCCCTCGACACGACAGCACAACGCTTTGTGATCGAGCAATTCTCCTTATGGGGTCCGAAAAATCGGATAGACTTTTCCGGCGGGCTGTCCATGCAAATGTCTGAAGATGATCCGACGGAAATTGCATGGGCATCGCTTGATCTATCGTCGCAATCCGCGTCGTTTTTTGTGCAAGGCATCCTTGAGGATCAGTTGGTCTTGGACGATTTTGCTTTTGCCGCAACATACAACAACGCAACACAGAGTTTGAAGATTGAAAATCTTTCTTTTTCCGCATATGGCGGTTCGGGAAATTTTAGCGGGGACGTGTTGTATGGCCACGACCTTGAAGGGGATTTCTCTCCGGGTATTCGGTTGCAAGGTCGGTTGCGAAACATGGACATCCGATCGATGCTCCAGTTCTGGCCGGTATTTCTAGTCCGCGGCGCGCGAGACTGGATCGATAATAATGTTTTTCACGGCACCATTACGCGCGGGGAATTCAACATGGATTTGCCGGTCGGTGTATTGGGTAACGGTCCGTTGCCCAATAATGCGTTGCGTTTTGATTTTGCATTCGAGGGCGGCGACGCCAGCTATATCAAAGGTCTAACGCGTGCCGCGGACATGGCAGGCAGCGCCACGCTTTATGGCAATAGTTTCTCACTGGATATGCCGACTGCGCGTATCGGAGACATAGCGGTGGCCGATGTTCATATAGAAATTCCCCATTTGGCGCCTAAGGGAGCCACGGCGGTTTATTCGGCGGTGCTTAAGGGAAAGATCGAAAGAATTCTCGAACTTATTGATATGCCCCCGCTCAAACTAACCCGGAAATTTGGGTTAGACCCTAAATCTGTAGGAGGGGACGCGGAGATTCAATTAAAAATCTTGCGGCCGATGCGTCGTTACGTTCCCATCGAATACATCGATTATGAAATCACTGCTTTGGCTTCGGGTGTTGGTTTACCTCGAATTGCCGGCAATTTTCCGCTGTCAAATGGTGATATAACGTTAAAAGTCGATCCGATTGGCATCACCGCCGAGGGACAATTCGATTTGGCGGGACTCCCGATCGAACTCAACTGGCGCGAAATATTCAGTATGGGTGAAGGCGCCTCCACGACCTATGAAATAAAATTGGCTGTAAATGCATCGAACCTATTGGAACTTGGTATTGATGTCGGCGAGTTTCTGCAAGGCCCTGTCTCCGCCATTATAAAAACCAAGGGCAAAGGTATCGTTATTTACTCGGCCACCGTCGACGTCGATTTTACCGATGCGGCCATAGCGCTTGACACGGTTAATTGGAGCAAGGAGTCAGGTAGTCCGGGATCCGCCAAATTCGATTTGAACTTTGACCCCGAAGGTGCTTCGTCCATTAAAGACGTGACGGTTATAGGCGAAGACCTTGAAATTCGCGGGGATTTGTATCTGGCGGCTGATTATCGATTGGTATCTGGCGATTTTTCCGTCATCAAGCTTGGTTCGGAGCTTGACTTTGCCATCGAAGCGTCGCGGCGGTCGGACGGCGACGGCTTAGAAGTGCGCGTAACGGGGCAAACTTTCAATGCAGGTGCGCTTGTGCGCGAGTTTATCAGTGCCGAGGGAGGTGGTTCGGGAACCCCTATTTCCGTTGATGTGAACCTTCAAAGCGTAAAACTCAATGAAGGCGTAAAGTTGCAAGATGTGGTGTTGCAATTCGCAACCGACGGCGAACGCATGTCGAGGCTGACACTCGATGCATCGTTTCCAGAGGGCGGGGGGGTTTATGCCAATCTTACAGGGCCAATGGATGGCCGCCGTTACCTGGAGATTTCTTCGACAGATAGCGGCCAAATTCTGCGCGGAATTACGGGTAATACCAGCATAATCGGCGGGTCGTTTGTGTTAACGGCGCATTTGGACCCACCGCGGACGGGATCTAACTCACAAGACGCAAGAGAACAAGAGCCCGAAACGGTGGATGATCCCTCTGCGCAAGTTGAATTAGCCACAAATGCGCGTGAGTTGAATCAAGGCGACGGTAATGTGTCTCTCGACGTGTTGGATGAACCGACAGCGCGCGTTTACGGTTCGGTCAATGTGGAAGACTTTCGCGTCGTCAATTTACCGCTTTTTGCCAAACTCTTATCCTTAGCTTCGTTGCAAGGACTTGTGGATTTGCTCGATGGCGGAGGAATCGTGTTCGATCATCTCGAATTACCTTTCGTTATGGAGGGAAATTCCTTCCAAGTCAGTAAAGCACTAGCGTCTGGCGCGTCTCTTGGCGTAACGATGGAGGGTGTCTACGAGCGGGACATTCAACAAATCGACGTCGCGGGGACGTTGGTGCCCGCCTATGGCCTGAATGCGGCTTTTGGCAGGGTGCCGTTGTTAGGTGATATATTCGTTTCGCGTAAGGGCGAAGGCATCTTTGCCCTGACATACGGCATCGAAGGTCCGCTGGCGGAAGCCAAGGTGTTTGTCAATCCGCTCTCGGTACTGGCTCCGGGATTTCTCAGGCGCTTGTTTCAATTCGGTGACCCTAAAGTGAAAAGGCAGGAGCTTCCGGAAACAGCACGGTTCGACTCTCTGGAAATTGAAACGCCAGACAAGGACGCGACAAAAGACCATGAAGCCATAGCGGAACAGCATGTCGAGCCTGTGCCCGATGACGCCAATGCGGCTCCGCAAAACGAGTAAGCGCTGTTTACTATACTATTTAACGGGCTTAACTAAGGTGTGCTTCTTTTTACCGATGGAAAGCTTAATGACGCCACTAACAATATAGCTTGCCGTAACAGAAACGTTCTCATCCTGCACCGGCGTGTCGTTTATCTTGGCGCCACCGCCTTTAATGTGGCGGCGAATATCGCTATTGGACTTGCCGAGTCCAGCCTGGCTGAATAAATCGACGACCGGAATGCCTTTCTCCAGATCGGCAACCGGCACTTCGATGGTCGGCAGATCGCCCCGCGTGCTGCGCTCTTCAAATGTCTCTCTTGCGGTATTGGCCGCATTTTCGGCGGCCTTGCGGCCGTGCAGCATGGTGGTCACTTCTGTCGCAAGAATTTTCTTTGCCTGATTGACGTCGGCCCCTTCGAGAGCGTCAAGACGTTCGATTTCATCAAGCGGCAACTCGGTAAAGAGCCTTAAGAACCGACCGACATCGGGGTCTTCCGTGTTGCGCCAGTATTGCCAATAATCATAAGGCGAGAGCATCTCCGAATTGAGCCATACGGCGCCGCCTTCGGTTTTACCCATCTTTACGCCCGATGAAGTGGACAATAATGGCGATGTGACGCCGAACGTTTCCACCTGGTTCAGCCGGCGGCATAACTCGATTCCATTTATGATGTTACCCCATTGGTCCGAGCCGCCCATTTGTAAACGGCAGCCATGTCTCAAATAGAGCTCATGAAAATCATAGGCCTGCATGAGCATGTAGTTGAACTCAAGAAACGTCATTGGTTGTTCGCGTTCAAGACGCAATTTTACGCTGTCGAATGTCAGCATACGGTTGATCGTAAAATGAGTGCCGTAGTCACGCAAAAAATCGATATATTTGAGTTCGTCAAGCCAGTCGGCATTGTTGACGATAATGGCATCCGTCGGGCCGTCACCGAAAGACAGGAATTTTTTGAAGACCTGCTTTATTCCGGCCATGTTCTCGGCGATCTGCGTTTCGCTCAGCAAGGGTCTTGTCTTGTCCTTATCGGTTGGGTCGCCGATCTTGGAGGTGCCGCCGCCGAGCAGCACAATCGGCTTGTGACCCGACTTCTGCAGGTGGCGTAACATCAAGATCTGCATCAGATGCCCGGCATGCAGGCTGGGGGCGGTGCAATCAAAACCGATATAGCCTATGAGCTTGCCCTGGCTTGCTTGTCTATCGAGGCTCTCCAGATCTGTTCCTTGATGAACAAATCCGCGCTGTAACAGGGTTTGAAGGAATTCAGACCGAAAGTTTGCCATGACAATTGGAGTTGATTCTTGAACATGCTTGCCCCGCCGGGGGGCTGGGTGATGTATCACGGTTTTGCGCAAATTTGAAAGGGCTCGATAACGAACCATAACGGAAATCTTAACGGCGCTTAAGTTTGCCCATGACCGCAGGAGTTGGGCGGCCCCTTTCGGGAGGGCAATTCCATCCGGTGCAGAAGGGATCCCGCCGTTAGGTCTGATTGAGTTCTTTCAGACGCATGTCCAGGTAATCTTCGACTTCCTTTGTCATTTCGTCGATGTGGCCGTCGAAAAAATGATTGGCGCCCTCGATTTCCCGGTATCGGATGTCGAGACCTCTTTGCGCGGAAAGACGCTCGTGGAGCTTAGCCACATCATTCTCGGGCACCACTTGGTCCGAACGGCCGTGGAGAATGAGGCCGGCAGACGGGCAGGGCGCCAAGAATGCAAAATCATACATGTTGGCCGGCGGCGCTATGGACAGAAAGCCGTATATCTCTGGCCGACGCATGAGTAATTGCATGCCGATCCAAGCGCCAAAGGAAAATCCCGCTACCCAACAATACACGGCGTTGTTGTTGAAGGATTGCAACCAATCGAGCGACGCCGCGGCATCGGAAAGCTCACCAATGCCGTGGTCGAATGCCCCCTGGCTGCGTCCCACACCTCTGAAATTGAAGCGAAGGACCGAAAAGTTACGGTCCACAAAGGCGTGGAACAGCTGATAAACGATGCGATTGTTCATCGTTCCGCCAAACTGCGGATGGGGATGAAGAACCACTGCGAGGGGTGCATTGGGTTGGTCGCTTTTGTGAAAGCGGCCTTCGAGACGACCCGCTGGCCCGCCAAAAATGACATCCGGCATTGGTTTTATCGGGTCTCCGGCTTTTTTGTTGAGCGGGCCGTCACTTTTGGCCCTTAAGAATTAACCCTGTAATTAAGTCAACTATTTCTGACAAATACCGCCATGTTTACAAGAGTTCCTATGACTCTATAGTCAATACTTGACTCTGACAGTCAGGAATGTATGTAGAAGCTGTTGGCGCTCTATCCCGTCCGCCAGCGTAGATAACACAAGATATGGATCAAATGGGAGCAATTTATCTCTGCGTCAATACCCGATGTCTGCACTGCGGTATTATGCCGCCATCGGGGTCGTTGAACAGAGGTGTTAACTGAAGGGAGCGACCGGTGAAATTGAGCACAAAAGGCCGGTATGCCGTTATGGCCATGGTGGACCTCGCCGCTCATTTTGGTGAGGGGCCCATCACATTGGCGGAAATCGCAAGCCGGCAAGACATATCGTTATCCTATTTGGAGCAATTATTCGCCAAACTCAGAAGGGCCGATCTGGTACAAAGCGTTCGCGGTCCAGGCGGTGGATACAAGCTGGGTTATTCGCCTGAGGACATGCGCGTGTCGGACATCATTCTGGCTGTGGATGAACCGCTGAAAGTGACCCGATGTCGTGACGGGTCCCCGAAGGGGTGTCTGAAGCAAACCGGCCGCTGTCTGACCCACGATCTGTGGGATGAATTGGGCCGGCAGATTTATCTCTTCTTGAGTTCGGTCACCCTGGGCGATGTGGCCAATAATCGCATCGTTCCGTCGCGTCTTCAGCAGG
>SMVB01157505.1_pt1 | contig 22009 bp, 21 predicted proteins | sample 2456461 | NCBI WGS metagenome assembly SMVB01 (sample SAMN11095934, study PRJNA526329) | marine sediment metagenome | biome: Marine sediment; feature: Surficial sediment; material: Deep marine sediment; isolation source: Hadal surficial sediment | place: Pacific Ocean | collected 2014-05 | depth...
AAGGTCACTAATAAGTTAATAACTTTACGACAGATACTCAATATGATCACAGCTTAAGTAATTAACTTATTGCTGTCCTCCTCCTCTTTCCTTTTCCAGCCGCTGCTCCAATTCAACCATTGCTTTCTCAAGCTCAACAATTCGCTGCTCGGCTCGTTCTAATGCGCGCAGGCGCGAATCAAACTCATCCTGGGTAAGAATGTTCAGCTCGCTGAAGCTTTTTTGTACCAACTGCCTCAAGCCGGTGCGAACGTCTTCTCCCAGTTCACCGGCACGGGGTAGAAGCTGTGCAATTTTGTTGTTCAATTCATCAAGAAATCGCTTATCAAGCATATTGACCCACCTTGGATTGGCAAACTTATTCTAGGGAACCATGGATTAATTCACCAGCTTTTCTGCATTTGAAATCAATGCACCACTGTGGTGCGAGGGCTTATAACGCGGCACCGTAACAGCCCATATTAAAAATTCAGATTCTTCGAAACTCATCAAAATCCCCCTGCATTTTTCATAACTAATTGTATTTATTGGATAAAATATAACTGGCACGGCACATGCATCAATAGTGCATAAGTAGTGCAAAAGAAGTATCCATTCTGAATGGCAGAATGGGTATTAATTATTAAGGAGCGAACAATGAAATTAGTAACGGCAATTATCAAGCCATTCAAGCTGGATGATGTCCGCGAGGCGTTATCTGAAATCGGAGTACAGGGCATGACTGTAACCGAAGTTAAGGGGTTCGGGCGGCAAAAAGGTCACACCGAGCTCTACCGAGGTGCGGAGTATGTTGTGGATTTTCTGCCAAAAGTAAAACTGGAAATTGCCATTAGCGCTTCGTTGCTAGACCAGACTATAGAAGGCATAACTAACGCGGCTAACACCGGAAAGATAGGTGACGGCAAAATTTTCGTATCTGATTTGACACAGGTCATCCGAATTCGCACTGGCGAAACGGGGGACGAAGCAATTTAGATTCATGCTTCAATGAGCATCCGCTGATTTCAGCGTGAAATCAAAGTTAGAAAAAGCCACACAAAAGTTAGATCAAATTCTAGAGATTTTGAGGATCCAAAAATGAAGAAGTTTATGACTACAAAGTGGGGAGTTGGGGCATTAGCTACATTGTTAATGGTTCTTCCAGGAATAGCATCAGCTCAGGAGCTTGATACCGGTGATACTGCCTGGATGATTACGGCTACTGTATTAGTTCTGTTGATGACCATTCCGGGGCTGTCGTTGTTTTATGCCGGTATGGTACGCAGTAAAAACGTGTTGTCAGTGCTTATGCAATGCTTTGCTATCACCGGGGTTATGACAATTATCTGGGTGATTTGGGGCTATAGCATGGCTTTCGATACCACGGGTATGGAAGCCGGGGTATTCAATTTGAATTCCATCGTCGGTGGCTTTAGTAATGTGTTCATGTCAGGCATTACCGTAGACTCAATGACAGGAACTATCCCCGAGTCTGTTTTTGCCACTTTTCAAATGACTTTCGCGATTATTACGCCGGCCTTGATCGTTGGCGCCTTCGCTGAGCGAATGAAATTTTCCAGTATGCTGGTATTTATGGCTCTATGGGTAACTATTTGCTACGTACCAATGGTGCACATGGTCTGGGCGGGTGACGGTGGCTTATTGTGGGACTGGGGCGTGATTGATTTCGCCGGTGGTACTGTGGTTCACATCAACGCCGGTATTGCAGGATTGGTGGCGTGTATCATGTTAGGTAAACGAAAAGGTTACCAGACAACAGCTATGCCTCCGCACAATTTAACCTACACAATAATCGGTGCTGCTTTACTGTGGGTAGGTTGGTTCGGCTTCAACGCAGGATCGGCAGTTTCTGCCGGTGGCAGTGCTGGTATGGCAATGTTGGTTACCCAGATAGCCGCGGCCACAGCCGCTGTAACCTGGATGTTTGTTGAATGGGTAACCCACGGCAAACCTAGTGTATTGGGTATCGCCTCTGGTGCTGTCGCTGGGCTCGTAGCCATTACACCGGCGTCCGGTTCAGTGGGTCCTCAGGGCGCACTATACATTGGCGTCGCGGCTGGTATCGGTTGCTTCTACGCCGCAACTAAACTCAAAAATGCCTTGGGCTACGATGACTCACTTGACGTCTTTGGTGTTCACGCTATAGGTGGAATCATCGGCGCCGTGTTGACTGGTATTTTTACCGCCGAAATGTTCGGTGGTACGGGTCTGGCTGATGGCATAGGCTCTCAACTTTGGATCCAGATCAAGAGTGTAATTTTCACAATTCTTTACACTGGCATTTTGAGTGCAATTATTCTTAAGGTCGTTGATTTAACCATGGGACTTCGAGTCAGTGAGGACGAAGAGCAGGTAGGCCTCGATCTGTCATCCCATGACGAACGTGGCTACGTACTGTAGCTTTTTATCTCCACCCCGGGGACTAAGGTTGTCCCCGATTCACCTAAGCTTTACCTACAAGCGCCCCTAGCGGGCGCTTTTTTTTGTTCTAAAAAACAGCAACAGACTTACAACTGTGACCGGGTTCACAGTTTTTGTAGTTTGAACCAAAAGCCAAGCGTTTCAGACATTACCCATCTATTCGTGAACCGGTTCTCTTCTGCGCGCTATTAAGTACTCACTAATAACAGTACTGTGAAGTGACTCACACGGCTTGATATAAAGGGCGGGTATCCTCTGCAAATGGTAGTAAATCAGTTAAATAGCGACGTTAATGAACGAAGCAAGTGGACCAAGTTGGACTGCAAAGACCTGGCACTTGGGATGTTCGTAATCGAACTCGATCGACCCTGGCAAGATACGCCATTTCCGGTAAACGGATTTCATTTGTATAAGTTCCATCAAATCCAGTCTTTACGGGTCTTGTGCAACTATGTGTACATCGATACTTTTCGTGGTGCTGGGCATAGAAAAAATAAAGCGGAAAACCTTACCATCTTAAGTAGCGCACGTAAGCGCGCACCTGAGTCAACGGACCTCAATGTAAACAATGAAGTTTATCCTCGCACCAAGACTGTAAAACAGGAAATTGACAAAGCCGCACACCTGTATATCCAGTTGAATAATAAACTCAATGACGCTATCAAAAATGTCCGCGATCATAGCCCCCTTAACATTAAAGGGCTGCATAAAGTGGCCGGTGAAACCATAGACTGTGTGATTCGAAATCCAGATGCATTTATCTGGGTTTTAAATATCAACAAACAAGGCAACTGTATTCTTACACAGAGTATCAGAGCATCTATCTGGGCAACTATTTTTGCCTGCCATGTCGGCTTTGCTAGAAATGATATTGAAGCCTTGTTTATGGGCACGTTTCTGGCCGATATCGGTATGGCGAAATTTCCACCGGAATTTGTTACTAAGAGCGGGCCATTCACCCGAAAGGAATACCTGACCTATCGGAGGCACGTACGAATTGGCGTGGATATTCTTGGTGCCGAAGAGAGTATCGATCCCCGTGTAGTCAGCATTATCCGTGCCCATCACGAGCGACATGACGGTCTCGGGTTTCCCGGTAAACAATGCGGCGATCAAATCCCCCGCCTGGCCAGGGTGGCCAATCTAGCTTACAGTTATGAACGTCTGCTAAAGCGCAGTTCTGCAAACGACCAATCTCCAGCCTCTGCTATCAGCCGCCTTTATAAGCAAAGGAAGTTAAAGTTTGCCGAACAGCTGGTATTTGAATTTATCAAAGCACTTGGCATGTTTCCTGCCGGTTCAGTTGTTGAGCTTGAAAATGGTTCAATCGGAATTGTTACTGAGCAGAACCCGAATCAAAGACTGACACCAAAAATTGTCGTTATTACGACCTCAAGAAAGCAACGTCTGAAAAAATTCCTGCCGATTAATCAGGATGCAAGTAAAAATCAAAGAACGACCAAGCTTATTACCCGATCACTGAGGCGAGGGAGTTATAAAACTGACCCAGCCGAATTGACACCGCGGCTGTTCGGGAAGCGAATTGGCTTAGGAAAGCTAGGTATGAGAATTTAATTCTCAAATCCATTTAGATATCACCAAGAAGAAATTGTATAACAGACAATGCAACCACAGGAGCCGTTTCGGTTCTAAGGGTTCTCGGTCCGAGTTTCAATACCGTATATTGGTTCTGCTGCGCTATTTCTAACTCTTCATCGCTAAGACCACCCTCCGGGCCAACAACCAGATTAATGTGATTTTCAAACGGCTGGTTGGCAAGATTTCCTGTACCTCGATGATCTAACACGACTCCCGGATAATATTCTTTTACCCAATCACTCAAGGTGCATGGTGGATTTATTTGGGGTACGGTATTTCTTCCACACTGCTCACAAGCGCTGATGGCGACCTTCCGCCAGTGTTGCAGTTTTTTGATTAGCCTGTCTTGAGAAAGTTTTACTTCACCACGAACAGTTATCAAGGGGGTAATGGAGCTAACACCAAGTTCAGTTGACTTTTGGATGCCGTAATCCATCCTTTCTCCTCTGGATAGACCCAGGCCAAGATTAATAATTAATTCAGGATCAGCCGTATTACTAACTGGATCATTTATGCAGGCAGTAAGTCGATTGCGATCGAGATTGAGAATCTCGGCGGAAAATTCTCCATCGGTTCCATTAAACGGATTAAAGCTGTCGCCGGTTTTTAATCGTAGAACCTTGGTAAGATAGTGAGCGCTCTCACCCTCCAAAGTAATGGAGCTACCGTTGGTTAGTTGCTGGGCAAGATAAACTCTTGAAGTGCGCACTCTGGAGATTCCGAATTATGAATAAAGTGAAGGCGGCCCTATTTAGCCGCCATTTTTATTTCGGTTGGCAAGTCAAGATTCTGCCAGATTTTCTTAACACTTCGGTGCTGGTTCATTGAATAAAAATGCAGGCCAGGAACACCGCTTTCTAGAAGGGTGCTACAAAGCTGTGTCACTACGTCTATGCCAAATTCTCGGATAGAAACCATATCATCACCAAAGCCCTCAAGTCGCTGCCGAATCCAACGAGGAATTTCTGTCCCGCAATTGGCACTGAATTTGGCCAGATTTACATAATTGGTAATAGGCATAATTCCAGGAACTATGGGAATGGATATACCGGATTTCTCACACTGATCTTTAAAATGGTAATAGGCATCAGGGTTGAAAAAATACTGTGTGATCGCGGAGCTGGCACCGGCATCCACTTTTTGTTTGAAAAAAAGAATATCTGATGCATAACTCTTCGATTGCGGGTGTATTTCCGGATAGCAGGCCACATCAATGTGAAAGTGATCTCCGGTTTCCTGGCGGATAAAACCTATCAGCTCGTTAGCATAGCGGTATTGGCTAATCGATCCCATGCCGGAAGGCATGTCACCGCGCAGTGCCACCAATCTGTTGATGCCCGCCGCTTGGTATTCCGTCAATAAGGCACTTATTTCCTGTTCTGAAGCGGCGCCAAAGGAAAGATGGGGTGCAACATCTGACCCTAACTCCTTAAGCTTTAATACAATTTTCCTGGTGCCGTCGCGGGTGGAACCGCCGGCACCGTATGTGACCGAGAAAAAGTTCGGATTCAGTTCAGCCAAAACTCCGTGAACTTCAAGCAACTTTTCTTCCCCGGCTACACTACGGGGAGGGAAAAACTCGAAACTAAACGTAGCTGTTGGTTGTTGGAATTCCGTGCTCATGAGAGTAATTCCTTTGCGGAAATCGGTTCCTAGTACCTGTAGTTGTCGGTTTTATAGGGGCCAGATATTGGCACGTTAATGTAGTCAGCTTGCTCGTCGGTAAGTTTCGTCACCACACCTCCAAATCCATTCACCATCAGTGTCGCTACTTCCTCATCAAGATATTTTGGTAAAACTTCAACCAACAAATTGCTTTTTTGATTGTCAGCCGATTGTGCCGCGAACGCTTTTCCGTACAAATAAATCTGTGCCAACACTTGATTTGCAAATGATCCATCCATGATTCTGGAGGGGTGTCCGGTGGCATTACCAAGATTTATAAGTCGACCTTCCGACAAAAGTAACAGGTAGTTTTCCTTGTTAGTCTCAGGGTCGCCACGATAAATTTTATGTACTTGAGGTTTGATTTCTTCCCAAGTCCAATTGTCTTTCATGTATTGAGTATCGATTTCATTATCAAAATGCCCGATATTACAAATGACGGCACCTGACTTGATAGCTTGCAACATATTTTTATCACAGACGTCTATATTGCCCGTGCTGGTTACAATCAGGTCCAGACGGGATAACAGATCCTTGTTTATGTTATCGAGTGAACCGGTGTTATTACCGTCGTTATAGGGTGAGACCACCTCGAAGCCATCCATGCAGGCCTGCATGGCACAGATAGGGTCGATTTCCGAAATTTTGACAATCATTCCTTCCTGCCGAAGGCTTTGAGCAGACCCCTTGCCCACATCGCCGTAACCAACTACCAGGGCATGTCGCCCGGCTAACAACATGTCAGTTCCACGTTTGATACCATCATTGAGACTGTGTCGACAGCCGTACTTGTTGTCATTTTTTGACTTTGTGACAGAGTCATTCACATTGACCGCCGGTACCTTCAAGGATCCTTCAGCCAACATTCCAATCAGTCGATGAACCCCCGTGGTTGTTTCCTCAGTAATGCCGTGAATGGAGTTCAGCAGAGCCGGGTACTTTTCGTGCACCATGGTGGTGAGGTCTCCCCCATCATCCAGAATCATATTGGCATCCCAGGCCCGGCCTTCCTTAATAATAGTTTGTTCAATGCACCATTCTCCTTCTTCAACGGTCTGGCCCTTCCACGCATAGACCGCAATTCCCGCTGCCGCTATGCAGGCGGCAGCGTGATCCTGGGTAGAAAAAATATTACACGAGGACCAGCGTACTTCAGCCCCTAGTGCGATCAGTGTCTCGATTAATACCGCGGTTTGCACAGTCATGTGAATACACCCGAGTATCTTTGCACCGGCCAATGGTTGCTCGTTTGCATATTTTTTTCTGAGTGACATCAGGGCCGGCATTTCAGCTTCAGCCAGGGTAATTTCTCGGCGGCCGAAGTCAGCGAGTGTAATGTCTGCAACTTTGTAATCCTGATTAATCGGCTCCGCTTGTTGGGGCGATAAATTGCTCATCTTTGTGTTAACTCCATGCAAATAAAATTGGCTTATACGCCCGCTGCTTCTTTCAATGCGGCGGCTTTGTCGGTTTTTTCCCAGGTAAAAGCAGGCTCTTCCCTGCCAAAGTGACCATAGGCTGCAGTGGACTTATAGATTGGTCTGATCAGGTCCAACATCTTAATTATCCCTTTGGGCCGCAGCTCGAAAAACTCTCGTATCAGTTCAGTGATTCTTTGTTGAGAAATCTTGCTGGTACCGAATGTGTCTACACTGATGGAGGTGGGTTCTGCTACACCGATGGCATAGGAAAGCTGGATCTCACAGCGGTCCGCAATACCAGCGGCGACGATGTTTTTGGCAACATAACGTGCCATGTAGGCTGCTGAACGGTCGACTTTTGACGGGTCTTTTCCAGAAAAGGCACCCCCCCCATGCCTGGCCATTCCACCGTAGGTATCGACAATGATTTTTCGCCCGGTTAGGCCACAATCACCAAAGGGGCCGCCGATTACAAACCTGCCGGTGGGGTTAATGAAGTACTTGGTGTCGGCGGTTATCCATTCTGCTGGCAGTACCGGTTTGATAATTTCTTCCATAACGGCTTCTTGCAGGACAGTAAGACTGATTTCTTCCCGATGCTGGGTGGAGAGTACTACCGTATCGATAGCCACCGGTTTGCCCTGGTCGTAACGGAAAGTAATCTGACTTTTCGCATCTGGCTCGAGCCAGGTAAGGGTACCGTCTTTACGTACTTCTGACTGGCGTTTGACCAATAAGTGGGAATAAGTAATTGGTGCTGGCATGAGTACATCAGTTTCATTTGTGGCATAACCAAACATCATACCCTGGTCGCCCGCACCTTGCTCATGGTCATCGGTTTCGTCCACGCCCATGGCAATATCTGAGGATTGTTTGCCGATGGCATTCAGTACGGCGCAGGTATTGCTGTCAAATCCGCTTTCTGAATGGTTGTAGCCAATTTCGTTCACTGTAGTTCGAACTATTGCTTCAATATCGACATAGGTATCAGTTGTAATTTCGCCAGCCACGACAACCATTCCAGTCTTGATCATGGTTTCACAAGCGACGCGGGACGCCGGATCTTTTTCCAGCAGCGCATCCAGAATGGCGTCTGAGATTTGATCGGCCATTTTATCAGGATGGCCTTCAGATACCGATTCGGACGTAAACAGAGTTGACTCTTTCATCTAATCTTCCTTTACAATTTCAATTCGTAGCGTCAGGTCTCTTTTTATTAACAAAGAGACGTAGTTGAATTTGAAAACCATTTCTCAGGCCCAGGTATAATCCTTGACCCTCCACCAGGTTTGCATCGATTGCCCAGCTAACGAGGTCATCGTTATCGAAGCCAAGCCATAGATCGCCACAGGAATCGCGCACCCAGTCCTGGTCATGGCTGCAGAGGTCGATGATTAGGAGGAAACCTCCCGGATTCAGAATTTCTGATGCATCCTGGAACACCTCGGCAGGCGAGGGTATATGGTGAAGCACCATGTTAAAAATTATCAGGTCACAATGAAGGTTTTTGTTCAGCGCAACCGCCGTATCCCCATGAATAAATTCGACATGGTCTATGCGGTTGTCAGTAATAGTGCCGCGGGCTTTCTGCAGCATTTCTGCTGAATTATCCAGGGCGATTACATGTTTAAACCTATCCGCCAGTTGCAGTAGCAATTCCCCTTCACCGGGACCTACTTCCATCACTGTTGGTTCGGAATCGAATCCAATATCATCGATAAGGTCTTCCAGGCTTGAGGCATATTGTCGATACTCGGTAATCAGACCCTGTTTTTCGCGAAACTTATCGGCATGCTTGGTGAAAAAATTCAAAGACAGCTGGGATCGTTCCTGCTGGATAAGCCCGATGCGCTTCAACACGTTAACCGGTAAGGGCAACCGGTCAATGTTGGCAAAGGCGTTGTTTTTAAAATCTTCAAAGGGGTCTGTATTTAGGATCAGTGGTCTACGGTAAAAAATGGAATTTCCTTCCCGGCGGGTTGAAACCAGGCCAACATTGGCGAGAATTTTCAGGTGATGGCTGAGGGCTGATTGCCGGATATCCAGAATTCGGCAAATTTCCAATACACCAAATGATTCAGCTTTCAACAGGCGCAGGATTTCGAGACGCAAGTCATCCGCCAGGGCCTTACATAGCCTGGTAAAGTCATCGAAATTACCCAGGGTAGGCAATTCGGCTGGTTTCAGGACAGTTACTGACAAATTGATCGTCCGAGTCATTGCAAACAGGCGGCCAGACTAGCAATAATCCCACGATTTCGCAAATCTATATCAAAATAATTTGATATAGGTTTGCGATAAAAGGCGGGCGATCGAAGGGATAAGAAGCGCTTCAATGTCCGGTTGCAATCCCCAAGAAAGCTGAATTCATATCCAGCTATCATCGTTCGTTGCCCATGCGCCGAAATCTTGAAAAATTAAAACAGGTTGCCGGTGGCATAATCTTTCCAGGTGCGGGAAAATAGCCGCCGTCTCATAGACAGGCTCTCAGTTTCTGGAGGAACAAAAGTAGAATGGCCGAGCAAGATACCACAAGAAAACAGCGTGCTGATGCCATTCGTGCCCTTAGTATGGATGCAGTGCAACAGGCAAAGTCAGGCCATCCTGGTGCACCTATGGGCATGGCGGATATCGCGGAAGTTCTCTGGAATGATTATCTGCACCATAACCCGGGGAATCCCGCTTGGTTTAATCGAGACCGCTTTGTATTATCGAATGGTCATGGTTCTATGTTGATGTATTCACTTTTGCATCTGTCCGGCTACGATTTGTCGATGGATGAAATCCGTAATTTTCGCCAATTGCACTCCAAGACCCCTGGGCACCCTGAATACGGATTGACACCTGGAGTCGAAACCACTACCGGGCCGTTGGGGCAGGGACTGGCGAACGCTGTTGGTATGGCCATTGCTGAGAAAACCCTCGCAGCTCAATTTAATCAGGAGTCCCATCAAATCATTGATCATTTCACCTATGTGTTTACAGGTGATGGTTGTCTGATGGAAGGGATTTCCCATGAGGTTTGTTCGTTAGCAGGCACCTTGAAACTCGGCAAGCTAATCGTTTTCTACGATGACAATGGTATCTCCATCGATGGAGAAACGGACCAATGGTTTACCGACGATACCTCCAAGCGGTTTGAAGCCTATAACTGGCAAGTATTGGCGATAAACGGGCATGACTCCCAGCAGATATCCGATGCTATTCACCAGTCTCAGGCCGACAATACCCGACCAACTCTAATTTGTTGTAAAACAATTATTGGTTTTGGTTCTCCCAATAAACAAGGCACAGCAGCCACCCACGGCTCACCACTTGGCACCGATGAAGTCGCCGCAACCCGGGTAGAGTTAGGTTGGACTCATAAGCCGTTTGAAATTCCCCAGCAAATCGCTCAAAGCTGGGATGCCACGGAGAAAGGATTCGTCGCGGAAACTGCCTGGAAAGAGAAACTGGTGGAGTACGAAGAAGAACACCCGGATCGGGCCATGGAATTGGTTCGCCGCCTGAAGGGCCAGCTTCCGGGAGATTTTATTGAACAAGCCGATGGATTTATAGCCAGTTGCCAGGATCTTGGTGAGAATATCGCCAGCCGCCAGGCTTCACAAAAATGCCTGAATGAATTTGGCAGTTTACTTCCTGAATTGATCGGAGGTTCTGCGGATCTGGCGGGATCAAACGGAGCCATGTGGAACGGCAGTACCCCGTTGACTGAGCGGACAGACGGTAATTACATTCATTTTGGTGTTCGAGAATTTGGCATGACCGCTATTAATAGCGGTATAGCCCTGCATGGTGGCTTCATTCCTTATTGCGCCACGTTTCTTATTTTTATGGAATACGCCAGAAATGCAGTACGCATGTCGGCACTTATGCAACAGCACTCCATTCTGGTTTATACCCATGACTCCATTGGTCAGGGCGAAGATGGACCAACCCATCAGCCGATTGAGCAACTGGCTACCCTGCGTTTGACGCCGAATCTGTCTGTCTGGCGTCCCTGCGATACAGTTGAAACAGCGGTAGCTTGGAAGACAGCACTGATGCACAAAGAAGGCCCCTCGGCATTGGTGTTTTCCAGGCAGTCTTTACCACACCAGGAACGAACTACCGATCAGGTCCAGGATATTAACCGTGGGGCCTATATTCTCGAGGACTGCGATGGTGATCCGGAACTGATCATTATTGCCACTGGGTCGGAAGTTGGAATCTGTCAACAAGCAACTACCGAGTTACAAAAAGACGGGGTCAAGGCCAGATTGGTCTCCATGCCGTCAGTGGATGTGTTTACCAGCCAGGACAGTGATTATCAGGAACAAATTCTTCCTAATGCAGTACGCAAGCGAATGGCGGTGGAAGCAGGTGCTGCAGATTACTGGTACAAAATCGTAGGACTCGACGGTAAGGTGGTTGGTATGACCACATTTGGCGATTCGGCACCGGGCCCTGCATTGATGGAAAAATTTGGCTTCACAGTCGAGAACGTGGTCAACACAGCCAAGTCGCTGTGAGATTGACCACCTGACTCTCTTTGCAACTAGCCTCAATATCCGGATTTAACTAATTATGTCCTACCGTATTGCTATTAATGGCCTGGGCCGCATTGGTCGCTGCGTGTTAAGGGCATTTTATGAATCAACAGACTATCCTGAGATCCGGCTGGTTGCGGTCAATGATGTGGCAGATATCGGTACCCTGAGCCATTTGATCCGCTATGACAGTACCCATGGCAGGTTTCTTGGTAGTGTTGAACAACCCGGAGACTCTTTAGGCAGCGATGGCGAATTCGGCGATGCCAAGCTGCTGCGGATTAATGGGGATCTACTGCGGGTTTTCAATCAAGCAAATCATCGAAATCTGCCTTGGAAAGAACTAGACATTGATTTGGTAATGGAATGCACTGGCAGTTTTACCGACCGAGAAACTGCCAGCAAACATCTGGACGCCGGGGCTAAGAAGGTGTTGTTCTCCCAGCCTGCGGACAATGACGTAGATGCTACGGTAGTGTTTGGAATTAACCATGAAATATTAACGGGTGAGCAACAGATCCTGTCTAATGCCTCTTGTACAACCAATGCCATAATTCCTGTTATTAAGTGCCTGAATGATGCTTTCGCCATAGAAAATGGAGTAATTACTACCATTCATTCTGCAATGAACGATCAGCCAGTCATTGATGCTTATCATCACAGCGACCTGCGCAAGACCCGCAGTGCAATGCATTCCATCATTCCGGTAGAAACGGAAATTGCTCGAGGTATAGGACGGATTCTCCCCGAGCTGAGTGGCTGCTTTGAAGCCCAGGCAATGCGAGTACCGACGATAAATGTTTCTGCCATCGACCTGGTAGTGGTAGTAAAGAAGGCCTGTTCAGCCGAGGAAGTTAATGCGGCAATAAAACAGCAGAGTGGGCAACTGCCTACCAATATCATGGGCTACACGGACGAGCCACTGGCTTCTTGTGATTTTAATCATGATCCCAGGTCTGCCATCGTGGATCTCAGTTTTACCCGTGTCAGCGGAAATAACCTGGTTAAAATTCTGACCTGGTTTGACAACGAATGGGCCTATGCGAATCGCATGCTTGATGTGGCGCAATACTTAGGAAACCTCTGATGATTTCAGAAACTCACCGGAGTGCTTAATGGCAATATTGAGAATGGAAGACCTTGACCTGAAGGGTCAACGAGTGCTTATCAGGGAAGACTTTAATGTTCCAGTCAAGGATGGCGCCGTGGAAAATGACACTCGAATCAGAGCGGCTCTGCCAACAATTCAACTTGCACTCGATGCTGGAGCCATGCCGATCGTCATGTCTCATCTTGGTCGTCCTGAAGAAGGTATGAATCTAGCGGAACAAGCTGAAGCATCAATGGCGCCGGTGGCTCGCCGTCTTGCTGAGTTGCTTAAAGTTGAAGTCAATTTGTGCGAGGATTATCTGCAATATCCCGCTGCAGCAACTCCTGAACCGGGTACCATTACTCTGCTGGAAAACGTTCGTCTCAATAGGGGTGAATTGGGTAATGATGACGCCTTGGCACAAGCGTATGCCTCATTAGGTGATATTTTTGTTATGGATGCATTTGGCACGGCTCACCGGGCACAAGCGAGCACCCATGGCGTGGCAAAATTTGCGAAAACAGCCTGTGCCGGACCGCTGTTGTCTCGAGAATTGAACGCCTTGGATCGCTTATTAAAAAATCCTGAGCGCCCGATGCTGGCTATAGTTGGCGGTGCGAAAGTGTCTTCCAAGCTACTGATGCTGGAAAATCTGGCGACAAGAGTTGATCAACTAATTGTTGGTGGTGGCATAGCAAATACTTTTCTAGCGGCGTCTGGGTTCAGCGTAGGCAAATCGCTTTATGAGCCGGATTTAATCGATAAAGCCAGGGAATTAATGGATATAGCAGAAATTCCTATTCCACATGATGTGGTTGTGGCAAGAAAAATTACAGAAACGGCTGAGGCACAGGTAAAATCCGTAAGTGAGATTTCGCCTGAGGATATGATTCTTGATATTGGACCCGAGACGGCGGCCTCATGGGCTGAGTTGATTGGCACGATGAAGACAATTGTATGGAACGGGCCTGTTGGTGTGTTTGAGTTTGATCAGTTTGCCCAAGGGACTCGCGTCATCGCTGAGGCTGTAGCGGCCAATCATGGGTTTTCCATTGCCGGAGGCGGGGAAACCATCGCTGCTATAGACAAATTTGGCATTACTGATCAAATATCCTATATCTCAACCGGAGGAGGGGCGTTTATGGAAACTGTTCAAGGGGCTATACTACCGGCAGTAGAAATATTGGAAACGGGTACTTAGGGAACTTTAGATTAATCGATTACTATTATAATTTTAACCGACGGTATTTACCGAAAAGGCAAGAGGCAAAGACATGGCACTTATCAGCTTACGACAACTCCTTGACCATGCGGCAGAAAACGGCTACGGCGTTCCTGCATTTAATGTCAATAATCTCGAACAGGTTCGGGCCATCATGGAAGGCGCGCATGAAGTCAACAGCCCGGTAATATTGCAGGCATCGGCTGGAGCCAGAAAATACGCCGGATCGAATTTTCTGAAATACCTGATACAGGCAGCAATTGAAGAGTTTCCCCATATTCCCATTGTAATGCACCAGGATCATGGAGTCTCAACGGCGATCTGCCAGCGCTCCATACAGTTGGGTTTTTCATCGGTAATGATGGATGGCTCACTGGGTGAAGATGGTAAAACGCCGACGGACTTTGATTACAATGTACGAGTTACCAGACTGGCTGTGCAAATGGCTCATGCCTGTGGAGTTTCAGTAGAAGGCGAGATAGGTTGTCTCGGCTCCCTGGAAACAGGTATGGCAGCGGAGGAAGATGGCATTGGTGCTGAAGGTAAGCTTTCCATGTCACAACTGCTAACTGATATCCAGGAAGCAGAAGACTTTGTTAAGGCCACAGGTGTGGATGCATTGGCCATCGCTGTAGGCACCAGTCACGGGGCGTATAAGTTCAGTCGTCCCCCAACCGGTGACATTCTTGACATTAATCGGATCAAGGAAATCCACGCAAAAATTCCTAATACTCACCTGGTCATGCACGGATCCTCTTCAGTTCCACAGGACTTGCTGGCGGAGATTAATGAGTTTGGCGGTGAAATTCCTGAAACCTATGGCGTACCAATTGAGGAAATCCAGGAAGGAATCAGGCACGGTGTGCGAAAAGTCAATATTGATACGGATCTTCGCCTGGCGTCAACTGGCGCTGTGCGCCGATTTCTGGCAGAGAATAAATCAGAGTTTGATCCTAGGAAATTTCTGATTCCAACCATGGATGCCATGAAATCGATTGTAACGGCTAGGTTGGATGCATTTGGAACCGCGGGACAGGCTTCCAAATTCGACAAAATATACAACCTAGAGGAGATGGCGGGGCGGTATGCCGAAGGACTTTAGAAGAAGTACTAATCCCAGTAAACCATGGAGTCGTGTTGCTGGACTTTTTTGTCGGTTTAGATATTCGTTGAAGTCAGCCCTATGTTCACTGTAGAAGAAGCAAATCAACTTAGGGACGGCTTGCCTGAAATTGATTTTGAAACACCCGCGTCGAGTGACTCGGTCACGCAATCTTACCTGAAACACTATGGATTGAATTTTAATAGTGACAAGCTTGATGTCACCCATTACCTGGGGTGCTTTTTAAGCGGACAATTTAAAATTGCCTGTCAATATTTTGCGCTGCCGATCGAAAATCAAAAGGCAACCATGGTATTGGTTCACGGTTACTATGACCATGTTGGTTTGTATGGTCACCTGATAAAGCACTGTCTTATTAACGGCTATTCGGTTTTAACTTTTGATCTGCCGGGTCATGGTCTATCGAGTGGTGCCGCCGCAAGCATTGACAATTTTAACCAGTATTCAGACGTGTTGGCAGATTGTCTTGAGCAGGCAAACAGACATGGAATTACTAAGCCATGGTATGTTACTGGCCAAAGCACCGGGGCCGCAATCTTAATCAACTATTTCCTCAAAGCGCAACAGTTATCACCAGTTCATTTTGATAAAATAATATTCCTGGCGCCCTTGTTAAGACCTGCAAACTGGATGAGAGCGACATTACTTTATAATCTTTTTCGATTTTTTATTAAAAAGACCAAGAGAGACTTTACTCCAAACAGTCACGATAAAGAATTTTCGAAATTTATTTTGGAACAAGACCCGCTTCAGACACACTTTCTTGCTGTTGGCTGGGTGGGTTCACTGAAACACTTTCTGGCAGATTTTGCAGATGCTCGGAAGAGTGAGGAAGTAATTCATATTGTGCAGGGAACGAAGGACAGCACAGTCGATTGGCGGTACAACCTGCCTAAGCTATTGGAAAAATTTCCCAATGGGAAAACCTATCTCATCGATGGCGCCGAGCATCACATGGTGAATGAAGTAACAGAAATCAGGGAAATGATTTTTGCGAAAATGGATACTATCCTCGAACAGTAAATCGCAACGGCGGAAATTAAAACAGTACGCGGCAGCGGATAGTACCTTCAATACCCTTCAGTTTTTCCAATGCGACCTTGCTGTATTTCACATCAATATCCATCACTACGTAACCAACTTTGTCATTAGTCTGCAAATACTGTGAGCTGATATTGATTCCAGTCGCCGAAAAGATTCCGTTAATTTCTGACATGATACCGGGTATGTTTTCATGTATATGCAGCAATCGATGTTTTCCCAAATGGGCCGGTAATGCCACCTCTGGGAAATTCACCGAAGTAAATGAAGAGCCGTTGTCGCTGTAGGTAACCAGTTTTTCAGCTACTTCTATACCAATATTTTCCTGTGCTTCAATAGTGCTACCACCTACATGTGGTGTCAAAATACAATTGTCGTATTCAGTTAACGGCGACAGAAATTCTTCACTGTTGGAGCCCGGTTCTTTCGGGAACACATCAATGGCACTGCCCGCTATATGGCCCTGCTTCAGAGCTGTCGCCAGAGCATCAACATCGACAACAGTGCCTCGCGAAGCGTTGATTAACACGCTACCTGGCTTCATCCAGGCAAGCTGCTTTTCGCCGATCATATTTCGGGTTTGCTCTGTTTCGGGAACATGCAGACTTACCACGTCACACTCTTTCAATAACGCCTCTAACGTAGCTAGCTGTGTTGCATTTCCTAAAGGTAACTTGGTAACAATGTCGTACAGAAACACCTTCATTCCCATGGATTCTGCCAGCACGCTTAATTGCGAGCCAATATTACCGTAACCCACAATGCCCAGTTTCTTACCTCTTGTTTCGAAGGAACCTTTAGCCGCCTTTTCCCAAACACCTTTATGCAATAAGGCATTTTTCTGGGGAATCCCTCTAAGTAAAAGAATAGACTGGCCAATAACCAGTTCGGCTACGCTTCGAGTATTGGAATAGGGCGCATTGAAAACCGGGACGCCTTTTGCCAGAGCTGCATCCAGGTCAACCTGGTTGGTGCCGATACAGAAACAACCAACCGCCTGTAATTTGTTACATACTGCAAAAACTGCACTGGTCAACTGTGTACGGGAACGAATCCCAATGAAATGGACATCTGCAACTTTCTGTTTAAGTTCATCTTCTGAAAGTGCTGTCTTTAGATTTTCTATGGTTTCATAACCGTTTCGATGCAACGTATCTACCGCACTTTGATGCACACCTTCAAGCAACAGAAACTTGATTTTGCTTTTTTTAAAAGAAGTTGGATGCATGGGTACACCGAATCGATAATTCGAGCAAGACAATGCCCTAAAAAGGGGGCGCATGTTAACATACGCAGTGTCTACTTATTGGATTTTCATAATTTCCGGAACAGTTATTTGAATTCTCCCACCGAACAAAACGCAGAATCAGTACTCTCCGCGTTGGCCGAGATTTTTGATTCTTCACGAATCAAAACTGATAAAGAGTCTCAACAAATCTATGGCACCGATTGGACTCGTGCCTACACTGCGAACCCGGTTGCAGTAGTATTTCCAATATCAATTATTGAAGTTCAGTCCTTGGTGCGGCTTGCTAACAAGCAGAGGTTTGCATTGGTTCCTTCCGGCGGCAGAACCGGGCTTAGTGGTGGGGCTGTTGCCAACAATTCAGAAGTGGTAGTGGCGTTCGATAAAATGAATAAAATTTTGGAATTCGATTCGATCGGTCGTCAGTTGGTTTGCGAGCCTGGAGTTATCACCGAACAAATCCATCAGTTCGCCGAAGAGAATGATCTTTTTTATCCGGTTGATTTCGCCTCCTCAGGGTCCTCTCAGATAGGTGGAAATGTGGCTACCAACGCCGGTGGAATTAAAGTAATAAGATACGGACTAACCAGGCAGTGGGTTCTTGGTTTGAAAGTTGTAACCGGCAATGGCGAGTTGCTTGATTTGAATCGTGGCCTAATTAAAAACGCAACCGGATATGACCTCAGGCATTTGTTTATCGGTTCAGAGGGAACATTGGGACTTATAGTGGAAGTCACCCTGGGTCTGACCATTCCGCCTAAAGATCCGACAGTGCTGTTGCTTGCAGTAGAAGATTTGAATGCAACTATGAAAGTGTTGCAGACATTTCAACAAGAACTGGTGCTTTCGGCTTTTGAATTCTTTTCCGAAGAGGCATTGGGCCATGTTCTGGAGGAGAAGCAGTTACAGCGCCCGTTCGACACCAAGGCACCTTTTTATGTCTTGATAGAAATTGAGAACGATAACGACTCAACCAATGACCAAGTTATGGAACTATTTGAAAAGTGTATGGAACCGGGTTGGGTGCTGGATGGCACGATAAGCCAGACTTCGGAACAATACATGAATCTCTGGCGATTGCGGGAAGACATTTCTGAAACCATCTCACGCTTTACACCCTATAAAAATGACATTTCGGTGAAAGTTTCCAAGGTGCCTGAATTTCTGGCACAAGTAGATGAGCTGGTTTCGGATCAATATCCAGATTTTGAAATCATATGGTTTGGCCATATTGGCGACGGCAATGTTCATCTTAATATCCTTAAGCCATCGACATTGGATAAAGAGGATTTTTACCAGCGCTGTGCCACTGTTAGTGAAAAGGTTTATGCGCTGGTGAAAGAATACGGCGGTAGTGTGTCTGCTGAACATGGAGTGGGTCTGTTAAAAAAACCCTTTCTAAGATTTACCCGGGAGCCTCAAGAGATTGCTTATATGCAGGCTATTAAAAAGGTATTTGATCCGAATAGTGTGCTCAATCCGGGCAAAATTTTTGAAATCCTGCCAGATTCAAATGATTCAATTTCTTAAAAACTAAAAATTAGTAAAAAAACAGTCACTTAGGGGCTTTCAGGCAATCAGTCATGCAAAAAGCGCCGTTAGTCCGATTCCGCCAATTTCTTACAATTTGAATATTCCATCTATTGCACTATGGATGTAAACTCGTGCGTGACTCCATTTGGATTCATGGGTTGGAACTCAAGGACCAAGCCAGCAAACATTTTTAGTTAGAAAAGAGAAAGATATGTCAGATCAAGTAGAAGGTACCGTTAAGTGGTTCAATGACGAAAAAGGTTTCGGATTCATTGAACAGGAGGGCGGCAAAGATGTATTTGTTCATTTTAGCGCCATTAACGGTACAGGTAGAAGGACACTCAAGGAAGGCCAGAAAGTAACTATGGAAGTTACTCAGGGTCAAAAAGGTCCGCAGGCAGAAAACGTTAACCCGTTGTAATCTTGACGATTTGTGAATGCTGGAGTTGACTCGGCATTCATCTGCTCAATAAACTTGCAAGCTCTCCGTGTTAGCACCGAGTTAAGGAATTGTTATTACTAGGGGATTGACCGCCAGATTACTGAACCGCACACTGATCAGTTAACCAGCCAACCGTTGTCGGTCCGTGTAAATACGGCACTATTTATGCCGACGCAATTGGACGCGTGTTTCAGGGCAGTAGTGTCCTTGTGCCTTGGTTGTCTCCAACCAGTAATCTATCAGCCGGCCTGAGCGCAAAAAGCCCATTAGTAACGACTCCGGTGATCTGATTTAGTTGTTGTTCCAGTTCCCTAGGATTGGTAATCGTAAGGTTGTAAACGTCCAGAATTTGGTTGCCATTGTCGGTAACACATCCTTCACGAAAAACAGGATCACCGCCTAGTTTGACAATTTGCCTCGCCACATGGCTTCGTGCCATGGGAATAACCTCAACTGGTAAGGGAAATTTACCTAAAACCGGGACGAGTTTAGAAGCATCAACAATACAAATAAACTCCTTAGCCACGGCTGCCACTATTTTTTCCCGTGTCAGAGCCGCGCCTCCGCCTTTAATCAATTGCAGATATTCGTTTGACTCATCAGCGCCATCTACATAAAAACTGACCTCATCCACCGTGTTTAGATCGAAAACCGGAATACCCAGTTCTTTCAAACGTTTTGAAGATTCTTCTGAACTGGAAACGGTCGAGTTCAATTTGTGCTTGATCTTGCCCAGCTCGTCAATGAAATAATTGGTGGTTGAGCCGGTCCCCACCCCGATGACGGAGTCATCATGTAGCAGAGGTTCAATATAATCCAACGCCGCTTTAGCCACGGCCTGCTTTAATTCGTTTTGATTCATAGAGGAACCCTTATAGGGGAGGTCAAGGTCATGCGTTGCTGCATTAATTATAACCACTAGGTCTTGATGTGGCTCAAATTTTAATCTATGGCTCGATTTAAAGTTGCCAGCGGTTCGCCTAATTTAACATCGTAACCATTTTGCAATTCGTCATTAAGTACAACGGCCCCAGGACCAAACAGCAAGATGACCGTTGACCCAAGCTGAAACCGGCCCATTTCACTGCCTTTGCTTAGCTGTATAGGCGGGCTGTGTTCTACATAATCGGTTTCAAGTAGACCGTGTTTATTGGGGTAGGACTTCCCTGACCAAACAGTTTCAATGCCAGCCACAATCATTGCCCCGATTAACACCAGTGCCATTGGTCCGAGATCTGTGTCAAAAAAACACACCAGACGCTCGTTACGGGAGAACAGGTTGGGTACAGAATTAGCGGTGGCCTGATTGACCGAAAATAATTTACCCGGTACGTATACAGTTTTTTGCAATGTTCCAGCCACCGGCATGTGCACCCGATGATAATCCCGCGGCGATAGATATATTGTTATAAAGCAACCGTCCTGAAAAATTTCTGCATGTTCAACCTTGCCACCGAGTAAATCTACTGCTGAAAAGGTTTGCCCTTTTGCTTGTAACAATCGATCTTTTTGAATTGGACCCGACTCACTGATGGCACCGTCGGCAGGACTCACAATAAGATCCGTTTCCTGATTCACCGGTCTTGCATCGTCTTTCAATTGTCGGGTAAAGAAGTCATTGAAATTTTTGTATTGATTGATGTCGGAAATTTTTGCTTCATGCATATTGACCTGGTAACGCTTGATGAAAAAGCGGATGAAGGGAATTTTAATGAAAACCAATTGACTGTTGGCAAATACGGCGACTAGCCGAGATAAGCCATGCTGGGGAGTCAGGTACTGCAGAATAATAAAAAGCCTTTGCATTACTTAAGTTTCTATCGGAGTGTCGTCACGGTTTCCCCACTCCGACCACGAACCATCATAGGCTTTGATGTTTAGGCCAAGAGCCTTGCCAACTAGATAAGTCAGCCCGGACCGATGGTGAGTCTGACAATGGGTGATCACTCTTTTATCTTTAGTGATGCCTATGGCATCGAGTTTCTCTCGCAGGGTTTCTATCGGTAACAGGCGATAGTTCTTTCCAGCGTCCATGGCCTCCAGCCAGTCGAGATTTACCGCACCCGGTATATGTCCCCGACGCATCGCATCGCCGCGCAATCCTTGAAACTCTTCGGGTGAACGGGCATCCCAGACTATGGAGTTTTCATCCGGAATTTGTGCCATTACCTCATCTAAGTCAGCTATAAGACTGCGATTAACGGAAACCTTAGTGTCATTTGGCGTAATAACAACAGGGTCTGATGTTGTCGGGTGACCTTCGTTATGCCAGGCATGTATACCACCGTTCAGATAAGAATAGTGCTGATGACCAATTAAATCCAAGGTCCAAAGAAACCGACCTGCCCAGCCTCCTCCCTCGTCATCATATGCAACAATATGCTTGTCTTTGTCATAGCCCAGGCGGGAAAACAGCGCATTAAGTTTTTCGTCACTCGGTAGCTTGCCCGTAGCGGGGGGTATACCGCTTATTAACTCAGAAGGACTAACATGAACCGCACCGGGAATATGAATTCTTTCGTATACACTGGCCTGGCACAGATCAATAATTAAAAGGTTTTTGTTATCCAGCATTTCCTGGAGTTGATCAGGCTCAAGAATTAACGCAATGGTTTGGCTAGTCATGTCCGGGATATTTCGTGTTGGGATTAGATTCTGGGTATTTTACAGGTATTAC
>SMVB01283535.1_pt1 | contig 22009 bp, 20 predicted proteins | sample 2456461 | NCBI WGS metagenome assembly SMVB01 (sample SAMN11095934, study PRJNA526329) | marine sediment metagenome | biome: Marine sediment; feature: Surficial sediment; material: Deep marine sediment; isolation source: Hadal surficial sediment | place: Pacific Ocean | collected 2014-05 | depth...
CAAACATCGGGAAATCGCCGATATGCATGTGTGCGTCGAACACCATTTCCCCCTCCTTTCGTTACCAGATCAAGCCACCGTCGTGGCGTCTGCTCAACCTCCTGAAACGTCGCCGCCGTCACGAGGGACGCCCAAGCTCGGTATCTCGAAAACAAGATCGCTTTGCGATACGTCATCGAGCGGCGGCAAGACGAGCCTACCCCCTTGGTCCGCCAGGCCTCCGTCGTTGAAGGTAATCAGGAAAGGCAAAAGGCCCGCCGACACGCCCGCACCGATTTCTGAGAAAGACGGGCTTGCCTCCTGCTCGCCATCGATCGACGCGAGTTGAGCGCCGCTCAGTGACCACTGTTCAGCGGCAGTCTCGGAGATCACTCCTGCGACCATGTAGCGACCTAGCGTAGAACGAATAACAGCAACGATACGTACTGCGGTCTCAACAGATCTCACGTCGCCGCCCCTCACAACGAGCTCGGAAATCCAAATGCCATCGCGGCGGAAATCGACCAAATGCAATTGCCCATCTGAGCCGGGCCTCATCACGAATTGGTCAAAAATCGTGCGATTCGCCGTGCCCGACCCGGTGCTGCGATCTTCGGTGATCTCGCCTTCGATCTGCAAGTCGGCGAGACCGGCGCTGCCGACAACTCGTGGCACCCTTCGGGAAATGACTTCCTCCATCGGGTGACGTCCGCTAATCGCCTCCATAACGATCATGAAGTCGGCGAAGACCCGGGCAGGGCCTATCGAGACCGGTGCCATTGCTTCGGCCGAGTCCGACCCGAAGAAGCTCTGGAGAACCTGGGCTGCGGCTTGCTCCTCTGGATCGCTGCTGTCGGGCACTTGGGCGACATCTGGAGTTAGCCACCACCGCGACGTGATCTCGATCGGAGCATTGGGGTACACCGGACGGTCACCGTCGGTTTGAACGGCATCGCGCGTTGTCCAACTCGTGATGGCGATTGCGAGAAGCAGCACCCCAGTAGCCCATCTACTAATACGGCCCCGACGGGTGTCGGTCACCGCTCTCCTCTTACATAGGGCAACGCGAGCGCGCTCGGCAAGAATTCGTTGCGTCCGAGGAGCACCAGAGCGGCGAGAACCACGGCGAACGGCAAACTGTTGACGATCTCCGGCCTGACCTCGACGCCAACGAGTTGGAGTGCGGTGGTCCCGGCAGTGGCGAACCCGAACAGCAGCGCCCCGGCCGCGAGCAACAGTGGACGTCCTCGGGCCAGCATCGCTAGGACAATGGCCATGAACCCTCGCCCGCCGGTCATCATTGGGATGAAGTTCCCTGCGCTCACCAGCGAAAGATACGCCCCACCCAGGCCGCCGAATACGCCGGCACTGAGCACCGCCAGCGAGCGGACCACGACTACATTGACTCCGGCCGCGTCAACGGCCTCCGGCCGCTCACCAGTCGCACGGATCGCCAGACCCCAGGGTGTCTTCCAGAGCACCCATCCCGCCACAGCAACGGCCAAGAGCGTCACGTAGACCATGTAGGGCTCTCCGAACACCACCCGGCCGGCAACGGGAATATCGGACAGCCCGGGGATGTCCAGCCTGGCCGTTATGCCGATCCTCGGGCGAGTATCAGCGAAAGTTGCCGCGTCCAGCAAGCTTGTCAGGCCTTCTGCACCGAGCAGAACGCCGATACCCACCACAATCTGGTCGAGACCCCATCGCACGCACAGGAACACCATCACAAGCGACGCCAATGCGCCGGCGGCCGCTCCCCCGATGAAACCCAGCCAAATCGATTCAGTCTCAATGGCAACCCAGAAGCCGCCGTATGCCCCCATGAGCATCATGCCCTCAAGCCCGATGTTGAGTACGCCCGCGCGCTCCGAGATGAGCTCTCCGATCCCTGCCAGCATCAGCGGAACTGAGGCCGCAATGGCGCCGACGAGCACCGCTGTTATCAGAGTCTCATCAAACACCGGCACCTCCCCTCGCAAGGAGCCGATCAGACATCGTCTGCCAGACAGTCCGTTCCCCGCGAATACGACGCGCCTCGAAGTACTCGGCAACGGTCATGAAGATCAGAACCAACGCAACGATTAGCAAGCCGAAATCGTTAGGCAGACCTGCCTGCCGGGTCGCCAGCTCGCCGCCGATGGTTAACACCGACAGAAGAAAAACGAAGGCAATCGTTACCCAACCATTCATCCGAGCAAGAAAAACGAGCGGAACCACGACAAGCGTGAGGGCAGGATTAAAGCCAGCCCGCACGAGTCCTTGTACCCCGAGCACTTCGACACCGCCTGCCAGACCCATGAACATTCCACTCAGAAGGAACGTCACGACAATCAACTTCGAGACCTTCAGGCCGGAATGGTGCGCTGCCTTCACGTTGGCACCGAGCACGTTCAACCGGAGGCCGAGAGTTGTGTGCCTCATCATGAGATGCACGGCGATAACAGCGACGAGCCCTATTAGAAGCCCGGAGTGTACCCGGGTGCCAAACAGGGTCGGCAAACGATCAGATACATCCAGGATCCTGGTGCGTGGGATCTGCAGACCCCGTTCGGGAGTAAGGAACCAGACCTTGACAATAAGGCTGGCAAGGTTGACACCGATGGCGCTCATCATCAATGTGGTAATGATCTCGTTGATCCCGTAGCGGGCCTTCATGAGCGCCGGGACAATCGTCCACGCGCCTCCAACTGCAGCCGACATACCGAGCATGAAGATCAGCATGAGACCACGGGGCATCGCGTCAGAGACCGTTGCCGCGAGGCCGCCGACTAGAGAGGCACCGAGCAGGAACTGACCGTCGCCACCGAGGTTCCAGATACCTGCGCTGAACGCAACGATGAGTCCGGCGGCAATAAGGAGTAAGGGAGCCATACGAATTAGCGTTTCTTGAAGCCCAGATGGGCTCACGATTCCTCTGTCGATGATGGTGCCGTAGAACGCGATCGGGTTCTCACCGAGTGCGAGGATCAGGAGCCCACCGGTGAGAATGGCGGCAAGCAGCGGCAGAATCGTGAGCAGCATGGCGCGACGGATCTTCTCCGTTCGGCTCGACTCCGATGGCCCAGAGGTTTTGCCGTTCCGCCTGTCAGAAGCGCTGGCCCGACCGTCCGCGTTCTCATCGGTGAGTTCGGTCCGCACGCGGTCTGAAGCTTTCATGAAACGGTCCCGCCGACCATGAGGTCCCCGATATGACGCTCTGCGTCTGGCCCGTTCTCGACAATCCCTATAACACGGCCCTTCGACAACACTGCGAAACGGTCGCAAAGATCGAGGAGCTCTTCGAGGTGATTTGAGATAACGACGGCGCTTACGCCTTCGGCAGCCATCTGCCGAATCCGCTCACGAACCATCAGCATGGTTCGAACGTCGAGCCCGTGCGTCGGTTTGTTGTGAATGACGATTCGAGGATTGGACATCGTTTCACGGGCAAGGATCACCTTTTGGATATTGCCACCAGACAGCTTGCTGATGTTCGTATCCGCGCTTGGTGTACGAATGTCGAAGTTCTCGATTGCCGACTCTGCATTCCGCTGAATTTCCCCTGCTTGCATGATGTGCCACCGCCAAAAGGGAGCGTCACCAATCTTCTTGAGAACCAGGTTGATCGAGACACTCATCGAACCAACGGTCGCCTCCCCCCTTCGGTCATCGCTGACGTAGCGCAGACCCATCTGCCCACGGGCGTGGACGCCCAAGCGGTCGATACGTTGGAGGTTTCCATCGTGCAGAAGGTGTATTTGGCCACTGTCGACGCGGCGCTGACCTGCGAGCACCTCGGCAAGTTCCGCCTGTCCATTCCCTCCAACACCCGCGATACCCAGAATCTCACCCTCGGCGATTGTCAGGTTGATGTTGTGGAGACCATGACTCGCCGGCGAGGCTTCGAGCGACACATTGTCCAATTTCAGGATCGGCGCTCCAATTGATCGGCCCCCGGCGTCCGATGTTGCTTTCTCCAGTGACCCTTGATCAGGATGGTCTTCCAAGACGTCGACATGCAGCTCGGCGACATCGCCCAATTCGGTCGCTTCGGAGCCAAACATGATCTCGACGATTCGGTCCCGAAGGCGCTCCGACTGTTCCGATCGAAGCTCGTCTGGTCCGATCGACCCAGCCACGCGGCCCTGCCGGAGGACAGTGACTCGATCTCCCATCTCTATGGCTTCATGGAGCATGTGAGTGATAAACACGATCGCCAGGCCGCCGGCTTTAAGTCGTTGGAACATCTTTCCGAGTTCGGCTACACCTGCCGGAGCCAACATCGCTGTCGGCTCGTCCAGGATGAGAGCGGTCTTACCTTTCCACAGGGCCTTGATGATCTCGATGACCTGTTGTTCATCCAGAGCAAGGTCTCCGGCGACTGCGTTCGGATCGACGTCAGTTCCCAAGATGCTCGCGAGTTCATCGAGGCGCCGGCGTCCCTCGGACTCGTCGAGTGTCGCTCCTTTGGTATTCCCCAGGATGAGGTTTTCGAGCACAGTGAGGGTTGGCACCAGAGTCGCATGTTGATACACGGTTCCGATACCTAGGTCGAGCGCTTGGCGGGGAGAATTGATCTCCGTCTCGGTCCCTTCAATCCGGATGGTTCCTGCATCCGGGCGAGTCATCCCGCTGAGGATGCTAATCAACGTCGACTTCCCGGCGCCGTTCTCTCCCAGGAGACAATGAACCTCACCCTTCTCGATCGAGAGGGAAATATCGTCGTTCGCCAGAACGCCTGGAAACCGCTTCGTGATACCGGTGATTTCGATCAGGGGAGCAATGGAGTCCTTGACAGATCCGGCTGACTCGGCGTCCATGTGGGCGCTTCTTCCTCAGGTCGATTTTTTGCCCAGAGGGATGGCTTCCCGGTGGGCGGATGTGGACCCGGGCACTCCTGTAGCGCCGGGTCCACCCAATCCTAGGTCAAGCTCCGCAACCGAGGAGCTGCTCGGCTGCGGCGCGCGTGTCAGCGGCAGGCACGGAGATCGATCCGTCCACAATCCCGTCCCTGGCGGTCTGGATTTCAGCCCACAGTTCATCTGAGATGTTTTCTGTCCTGAGGAGAGCAATGCCATTTGTCGCCAGGTTCAGGTCGTAGTTCACGTCCCCGAACGTTCCAGCTTCGACGTCTCTGATCGCCTGCAGGTAGGTCGGTTGGAAGTCCCACAGTATCGACGACAGCAGAATGTTCTCAGTGTCGATGGACGTCTTGTCACCGATGACATCGATGAACCAGACCTTGTCGGCCCCTGCCGGAGGGTCTTCGGTCTCCACGGCACGGATCATGCCGAACGACGAACCATCGCCGTTGCCCAAGATCACGTCAGCACCACCGGCAATGAGAATCGCGGTTACTCGAGCTCCACCTTCAACGTCGGCGTAACCACCCTCGCCAATCTGGACGAGCTCAATATCGATCGTCGGATCGATGGAACACGCACCTTCAATGAATCCACCTGAATGTCTGGTCCAGTTGAAGTCATCAGCGGAGATGACGATTCCGAGCTGGCCCGTTTGTGTCGTCCTTGCTGCGAGGATACCTGCGAGATATCCACCCTCCTGAGCGCTCGTACTTACGAACGCGGCAAGACCGGGTTCTCTGTCGTCGGGCGAACCCCACACCACGACCGGAACACCGGTCTCGACAGCAACTTCTTTAGCCGCTGTGGCGAATCCAGACGCGTGGGCAAACATCAGGTCTGATGTTTCAGCGAGTTGCCGGAGCGTTGCGGTCGGAGCGTCGTAGCCCAACCCACCCGCCACCTCAGACTCTATTCCCGCGGCATCAGCCGCGGCCACCGCCCCCTCCACGCCCTGCTGGTTCCAGCCGAAGTCGGTCGGCTCTTCTGGCACTAAGACCGCCACCTTCGCCACCGTCATTGATTCAGCGGCTGTCGTGGCCGCCGCAGCGGCTGTCGTGGTCGTGGCCGCCGCAGCGGCTGTCGTGGTCGTGGCCGCCGCAGCGGCTGTCGTGGCCGTATCGTCGGCGCCGTTGCCGCAAGTTGCGGTAACAAGAGCGACAACGACGAACATGAGTAGCCACGCTCGCTTTCTAATCCCCGTTGTTTTATCCATATGATCGTTTCCTCTCATTGGTCCAAACCGATGGCCAGATACGAATCACCGATTCCATCGAACTTCGTTCCTGGCGAATGCTAGTCCGATCCCGCTAAACCGTTCTGAAGAGAAGCTTGGCATTTGGTGGGACTCGTCATTTCAGACTCTGTACTAGCTGGTGACTGACAAAATGGGGTCAGGCGGGGCTCGGCCATACCGTTTCGCGTCTCTCAGAGTGAGCAGTCCAGGACCACCTTCGTGGCGTTCCGTGAGTCGAAGAGGGCGTAGCCTGCCGCGGCTTTCTCTAGCGGCATGCGGTGACTAACCACCACTGTTGGATCGAGAACACCATTCCTCATCAGGTCGAGCAATCGAGCTCGGTCGTTGAAGGGATCACCGATGGTAAACACGAGCGATATTTCACGCTCGAACATATGGCCGTTGTCGAGTGGGTAATCGGGTTCGAAATGGGCGCCAACCACTGACACAACACCGCGGCCACGCACCAGTCCGAGAGCCTGCGTCAGCCCTCCAGGAGTCCCAGCCGCCTCGACGACTACATCGGCACCAAGGCCGTTGGTGAGTTCATCAACCAGCGCCGAAGAACCCTCCGGCGAAACTGCCCTGGCTCCGAGGCGCTCGGCTAGATTTCTTCTTTCGGGAACCGTATCGACTGCGATCACGTTCACAGCAAGCCTCATGGCACACATCACCGCCATGAGCCCGACTGGGCCGCAACCGACGATCACCACGACATCCCCGAGGGTCGTACCGGCACGCTTCAGAGCGCCGTATCCGGTTGGGAGCACATCAGCGAGGAAGACAGCCGCCTCGTCGGACACGGCATCGTCGAGCACCAGCAGCACCCGGTCGGCGATCGGAACACGGACGAGTTCAGCCTGACCGCCGTCGAGTCGGGGATACACCCCCGAATACCCGAAGAGACTGCGTCCGCGACACTGCGACGGCCGGCCACGTAAACAGTGGTCACAGACACCGTCCGAGATGGTGCTGGTGGCGACCACCCGCTGCCCGATCTGGATTCGATCGACCGCGGTACCGGTCGCGACGACCTCACCGACGAACTCGTGACCCAACACCGTCCCGTTCTCGAAGCCCGGGGTGAGTCCGTGGAAAGGGAAGAGATCAGCACCGCAGATCGCACTCTGGCGGACCCGCACAATCGCGTCCCCCGGATCCATGATCTCGGGATCCGGAACGGTCAGAACCTGTACGTCACCCGGCGCTACCAGAACAACGGCCCTCATCGAACTACTCTTTCCATTTCGGTCGGAACACTCAACCCCAAACCCTCACAACCAAGCCGAGACCCAAGTATCCCGGAGACTCGCAGTAATCGAGCCATTGGCTACTTCGTCAAAATCACGGATTCGGCGAGTCGCTCAGCGCTTTCATTGCCACTTCGATGCCAATGCCGATATCGACATCGTGCCCCAGGTCGCGCAGGCCCTGCCCGAGAGCAGAAAGTCCGATGATCGGGTGAAGACTCCGCGCGGTCTCCCCCATGTGTCCGATCCTCACGAGATCGCCGGCACCGAGTGCACCAGAGATCATCACTCCGTAGCGTTCCCGAATGTGATCGCGCACCTGAGCGTCGTTGAGACCATCTGGCAGCTTCACTGCGGTAACCGAGTTCGCTGCGGTGGCAGAATCCAAAGGCCAGAGTTCGAGGCCCATGGCCAGGACACCGGCGCGACAGACCTCAGCAGTGCGGGCGTGGCGCGAGACGGCCGCATCCACGCCCTCTTCGAGAATCTGTTCACAGGCGGCGATCACACCGTTCACGTCCGAGACGGAGGGCGTGTACGGGAACTTGTTGCCTTCTAACCATTTGGTCTTCCAATCGAGAATCGAAAGGAACGAATCGCGTGGAGCGTCTGGATTCTTCTCGATGAGATCCCACCCTGCCTGACTCACCGCGATCAGCGACATACCGCTCGGACCTCCGAGACACTTCTGAGGTGCAGCGACGCAAATATCGAGGCCCCACTCGTCGGGGCGAAGCTCGACACCTCCGATAGAAGCGACCGCATCGACGATGGATACGAAGCCATACTTGCGACAGATCTCACCGATTTCCTTCAGCGGAGCAACGGTGCCGCATGGCGTCTCAACATGGACAACCGCGAGTGCCTCAGCGTCGGGGTGAGCGGATGCGATTTCTTCGATCATTTCCGGCGTTGGCACTTCACGGAAACCGGTTTCGACCTCGATCACCTTCGCTCCGTGTCCAGCAAGCCAATAGCCCATTCCCTTGCCGTAGGGACCGTTTGCGATGTTGATGACCTTCATCCCTGGGCGAACCACATTTACAACGGCTGCTTCGAGTCCCAGGACGGCCTCGCCCTGCAAAAGAATGATGTCGTTATCAGTTCCGTACACCTGCCCGACCAGCTCACCGAGCGTCCGGAAACGGTCGAGAAACACGGGGTCGTAGTGATACGAAACGGGTGATCCTTGCGCTGCGAGAACACGCGCGGACACCGTGGTGGGGCCTGCAGCGAGCGTAAAAGCCGGAAATTTGTTGGACGTGGGCATCCTCCTTGTCGCAATCGAGACGTACTGCGTCGGCAGCGAGCGTCTGAGCTCGACTATACCCTTTGATCCCAGCTGAAATTCCCTATCGGCGCTTACGAAACAGCAACCACCCCACCAGAAGCCCAATCCCTACCGCGACCATGGCAGGAGTCGCCCGAGTTAGGAGTGGGCCCATCACGGCGGTGCCGAGATCGAGAGCGTCTGCACCTTCTGATGATTCCGTCAACTGGGCGTCGTGACCGGCGGACAGTTCCGCTTGAAGGCAATCCGCAAACTGATCAATTACTTGCCCAGCAACATCCTGGATAAGGCCTTGCCCCATCTGCGCCGGTCGACCAGTGATAGCGAGTTCGGTATCGACGTTCACCACAGTCGCTTCGCCGTCGTCGACAAGAGTGACAGCCACGGTCGCCTTTGCGGTTCCGCCTCCCCGCCTGTCGTTGGCAGACCCCTCGCTGACCATCCGCCGGAGAGCAATATCTTGTTCCAGCACGCTGGCCACACCCTCATACTTGATCTTCATGGGGCCCAAGCGCACAGTGATAGATCCCATGAGCTCATCGCCGCGCACCTCGTCCAACTCGGCGCCTGGCATACAACGGGCCACCATCGGGAAGTCCTGGAGAGCCTCCCATGTCTCCTCGATTGGTGCCGCGATTCGAAAACTGTTCGACAAATTCAATCCAGGCCTCCGGTCTGAAAACGCGACTCCGCGCTCATCGGGACACACCGGATTTCAGCGCCTCACCCAGACATTGCTCCACAGCCCTGCCGACGAGGACGCCCGCGAGATGACGCTTGTACTCGACTGATCCGTGCATATCGTCGGTCGGTTCAACAACAGCCTCAACAGCTGCCGCAGCTTCCGTGGCGGCAGCCGCAACGGAATCCACCTCGGCCCCGACTAGCGCTGTCTCCGCTTCTGCGACACGGATCGGAACTGGGCCCACCGAACCTACGGCGATCTTCGCGTCACGCATCTGGCCTTCGTCCGCATCCACTGCCACCGTCACAGTGACTGCGGGACGCTCATGAAAGCGGATTCGTTCGTGGACAACGACGGTTGTTGGGGCAAGAGGAGGGACAACGATCGACTCGACTAACTCGGCGGGGTCGAGGGCAGTCTGATAAGCACCAACGTGGAACTCACCAACCGGAACCTCGCGAAGTAGACCGCCCACGCTACGAACCTCGATCGATGCGCCAAGTGCCAAAAGAAAAGTTGCCGGATCCGACGCTGGATCACCAAACGCGAGATTCCCTCCAAGCGTACCTACGTTCCGCACTCGCACATTTGCCACCTGCCGCGTCATCATCACCAGGCTTGGCCACCCCCTACCGATAGCTTTGTTGGTCTCGATCGAGCGGTGGGTGGCCGCAGCGCCGATCCTGAGTACGTTGCCATCGACGGTGATGGCGTCAAGACCTGGTATCCGCTTGATGTCCACCAGATGGTCGTAGTCCGCGAGACCTAGCTTCATCAAGAGCAATAACTCGGTTCCACCGTTGTAGATGACGCCGTCGTCCCCTAGTTCGACAAGTAGCTCGATCGCAGCACTGGTGGACGTTGGCCGGTGCATCGTGAAGGGAGGTAGCTTCACGACACCAACTCCGGGCGGGACCGAACAGACGATCCACGTGCTCGCTTGGCTCGCACAAACCTCAGATTCATGCCTCGGCCGGAAGTTGCTCGATCTCGACGTGATAGCCGTCGGGGTCGACCGCGAAACAGCGCGATCCGCCCCAGGGTGGCGACCAAGGTGGGCCGAGAAAACGTACCCCCTCCGCCACCAGCGACTCGTACGTGGCGGCACAATCGGAAACCCACAAGACCAACCTCACCGGCGGATTCTGAGGATCGGGCAGCGACTGCATCAAGACACCTGGATTATCTTCGGCCGGATGGCCTTCCTCAGCGAGGCAGAGGCGGAACGAACCACGCCCCAGGATGGCAAAGGGAGGGTCATCGAACATCATCACCGGCTCCAGGCCCAGGTGCTTGGTGTAAAACTCGAGTGACGCAGCAAAATCGGCCACTGCCAGGACCGTCCCAACCTCTTCTAATTCAAACTCAGCCACGACTACCTCCTAGTGTCTTGTGTGCCCTCCGTCTACCACTAGCAGCGACCCCGTAACCCAGGCAGCCTCCTCAGATGCGAGGAACGAAACCGCGGGAGCAATGTCAACGGCCATGGCGCGTCTCGGGATCGCCTGCAGGCTTTGAACAAAGTCGAACGCCTGGGCGTGCGGGCTCGCCACAGTACCTTCGGTCTCTGTAAGGCCGGGGGCGACTGCATTCACCGTAATCCCATAGCGTCCGAGCTCTGTTGCAAGTGCTCTGGTGAAACCCACAACGCCACCCTTCGATGCCACATAGTGCGCAAGGTTCGGGGTGCCAGCGACGAAAGCGTTTGACGCGATATTGACGATGCGCCCGTAGCCCGCGTCACGCATGTGGGGATATACCGCGCGGCTCGTCAGGAATACGCCATCGAGATTCACCGACATAATCCGGCGCCATTCTGCGAAATCAACGTCATCCCACTCTGTGAAGGGAACAATTGCGGCATTGTTGACGAGGACGTCGACCTTGCCGAATCGCTCAATGGTTGCATCGACGAGAGCGCCGACCTGGTCCTCGGAGCTTGTGTCTACGGTCACGGGGAGGGCGTTGGGCAGGGATTCGGCGACTTCGCTAGCGCCCTCACCATTGAGGTCAGCGATGACGACTGCCGCGCCCTCGGCGCTCATATTCCGTGCGATCGCGGTTCCGATGCCTTGTGCCGAGCCGGTGATGATCGCCACTCGATCTTGATGGTTCATGTCATATCTTCCATTTCGCGTCCAAATCGATATATTGCCAATCGGCTAGGTCAACCTGCGTAGTGCTCGGGTGCCTTCTTCCACTCCACGAACGGCTCCATCTCGTGTGACGGATAGATCTCCGCCTCGTGCGCTTTGGCGAGGCGCTTGAGGCGTCGGATCGATTCGATACTCGCTGTCGGATCGAGGTGGAAGCCACTGATGATTTCCTGTTCCAGGTTCTCAAACGTGTATGCGGCATCGCCGGCGAAGATCATCGAAGGTCCCCCATCCATTTCCACCATCAGCGAGTAGTGGCCCGCTGTGTGTCCCGGGGTCTCGAAAAGCCACAAGTCTTCAGCGATCTCGATGTCTCCCGTTATCTGCTCGTACTTTGTCCCAGGAAAGTCGAACGAGAGATCGGAGTAGCCGAGGTGCTCGAAGGGCTCGGGCACTTTGGCGTGCCGGAGTTCTGCCTTGTTGACGAGCGTTGTCGCGTTCGTCAAGTACTTGTTCCCGCCGACGTGGTCGAAGTGGAAATGTGAATTGACGACATAGTCCACCTGTTCGGAGTTGAACCCGCACTTTTCGAGCTGGGAGGGGATCGTCTGGTCCGCAGTCTGCTCGGGAAGTTCGAACGGAAGAACTTTCTCGACGTGCTCAAGGTCGTAGCCGGTGTCGAACAAAAACAGGCCGTCTGGATGTTCGACCAGAACGCTATACACGGGGAATCTCACAGGTGTGCCCACGTCGATATGCCAGAGAACCTGTGAGCGATCTATCACCAGCGTCCCGGAATCGAGTATGTATACCTTCTTGTCAGCCATTCGTCATTCGCCTCCTTTGTTGCCTTCGAGTGCCTTACGGACTGCGATCAGTTTCGCCGCCCTGGCAGCCCCAAGTGCCTTGATATCATCCGCGTCGTAGTCGTAAATCCCTCCAAGAGTCTTCATACCGAGTCTGCCCTCGGCAACTCGATCTGTGATCATGCTCGACACCGTTGAAGCCGTCGAAAGGTCCTGATTTAGGTAGGAACCGACGCTGTTGTAGATATCCAACCCCGCCATGTCGATGAGCTCAAGGGGTCCGATTACGGCCAGCTTGAACCCGATGCCCCATTTCACGCAGGTATCCATGTCGGCATGGCTGATGATCCCGCGTTCCACGAGCTCAACAACTTCGCGAAGAATCGCGTAGAGGATCCGGTTCTCCACGAACCCTGGAACCTCGCGCTCGCTGACAGCCTCATATCCGAAAGACTGGATGAACTCTCTAAGTTCATCCTTGACTGTGGCCGACGTCTGATCTCCTTGCACCACCTCGATCATCGGTATGAGGTGAGGTGGGTTCGACCAGTGCATGCCGATGATTCGGGGCGCACCATCGCTGCCCTCTGCGATCTTCGTGATCGGGATACCAGACGTGTTCGATGCGAGCACCGCAGCCTCGGGAGCGAGCGCAACAAGGTCCTCGAACACCTTCTTTTTGAGATCGAGATTCTCTGATACCGCCTCGATCACGAGATCCGCTTCCCTGACCGCTTCTTCGAGACCCATAGAGAAATGGATCGATCCGCCTGGGACCTGCGGTGCGTCAAGTCTGTCGAGCACCCCGCTGGCAAGGTCGACACCAGCCCTCGCCCGGTCTAGTGCAGCCGAATCGATGTCAAACAGGAAGGTCTTTAAGCCGGCTCGTTCGAGCACCGCTCCCATTCCTGGCCCCATTGTGCCAGTACCAATTATCGCTGCCGTCTCGTACGCGACCATTACGGTTTCCCTTCTTGTTGCTGACCTTCGATCTCTTGGATTCGCCGCCATACGCGCTCAGGCGTAAGCGGCAATTCCGTCATGGATACGCCAGTATCTGTGAGCGCGTTCACGATCGCTGCAGGGAGTGCAGCCATAGCGCCCTCCCCACATCCTTTCGCCCCAAAGGGCCCAGGCCCGTCGCCGTTCTCGACGATGATGCATGTCATCTTCTCTGGTAAATCTTCTGTAGCTGGGATGCGGTAGTCGAGAAGGGTGTCGTTGAGGAGTACACCGTCATCTGTGTACAGCATCTCCTCAAACAGCGCGCTCCCCAGTCCTTGCATCGCGCCACCCTCATCCTGTCGTTCTATCAGCTGTGGGTTGATCGCCTTTCCAACATCAGCGACGCTCGACGTCTGCAGAATTCGCACGACCCCGGTTTCGCGATCCAGTTCTACCTCGGCACCGGCTACGCATACCTCCCAGAACACGGGTCCCTCTGCGTACGAACCGCTTCCCTTTTCGGGCTTCACCTCGCCGTACCCGCGTAGCTCGCCACCGACGAACCCGAACCGTTTGGCGATGAGATCTGGATACGCAACCGACTCGTCGCGAAACCAGACCCGACCGTCGTCCGCGTGGAGTTCTTCGCGTTCGGCCGCATCGAAAAAGAACAAGGCAGTCTCGAACAGCGCATCGAGTACCTCACGCGCCGCCAACTCCACTGCCTTCCCTGCAACGGTAGTCGAGCGACTTGCCCCGGTAGAGCGGTCGTAGGGTGTGAAGCGGGTGTCGGCACCTGGCACTGTGATGGCCGCAGGGTCCATGGACAGAACCTCGGCCGCGATCTGGGCCATGACGGTTCTCGTTCCTTGACCCATTTCGGTTGACCCCACAAGCACGGCAACTTCGCCGTCGGCATCCATCCGAACTGAGGCGCTCGAAACGGGGTGCGCTCCAGCGGCAAGAAGACCAACGGAAACTCCGAGTCCGCGATTTACGATGCGTTCTCTACCCCAACCGATAGCAGCCGCCGCTTTTTCGACGTCGCCGACGAGATCCGCATCGAGGGGTCGACCCCCCGGCCGAACCTCCTCGCCCGGCCGAAGTAGGTTCTGTCGCCGGAACTCCAGCGGATCGATACCTGCAGCTCTGGCGATCTCATCGATCTGGGACTCTCCGATCCACTGGAGATGAATTGCCCCGAACCCCCGATACGACCCGGCCGGACTGGTATTGGTATAGACGCAATGACCCCGTATGTGCACCGACGGCCATCGGTATGGCCCTGGCGCGGCGTCGGCTGTAGTCGCGGTCACGCGCGGGCCGTTGTCCGCGTACGCTCCGGTGTCGAGCCAGAACTCGACCTGGCGGCCAAGAAGCTCTCCGTCCTGCGTGGCAAATGTGCGCATTCGACACTTCATGTTGTGCCGGCGCGTCGTGACCATCGATTCGTCCACACGATTGACGATCTTCACTGGCCGCCCGGCCTTGCGGGCAAGAGCGACAGCGATGGGCTCCATCTTCGTATAGGACTTGCTGCCAAATCCTCCGCCAAGGTATGGCACAACGATGCGCACTCGATTGACAGAAAGCCCGAATAATGCCGCGATCTCGGCCCGAACGAGGAAGGGGTGCTGACAGTTGGCCCACAAACTGATCTCGTCACCGGCGTGATGCGCAATCACCGAATGGGTTTCCATGGAGTACTGGTAGACGGCGGGAAATTCGTAATCGCGGTCGATGACGATGTCTGCGAGCCCGCTTGCCTCATCGATATCGCCCCGCTCGAAGCCATACCGATAACAGACGTTGCCCTCTCGCTCGGGGAGCTGTCCGAGGCCATGTGCGAAACCCTCCCTGGTCGGTCCCTCATGGACGAGAGCAGCATCAGGGGCGAGTGCGGCATCAAGGCTGGCAACCACCGGGAGATCTGTGTACTCGACGAAAATTGAGAGCAGGGCAGCTTCGGCCTGCGCCTCAGTTCTGGCAGCGACAGCAGCGATCGGCTCGCCGGCGAATCGCACCTCATCGATGGCGACGATCGGCCGGTCACGTAGGGCGTGGCCGTAATAGGGATCGATGTCGGTGAGGTCCTCACCTGTGAGTACGGCAACGACACCTGGCATAGCCTCCGCTGCCGAAGTATCAATGCTGTGAATCTTGGCGCGCCCGACATTGCTACGCAGCACCTTGCCATGAAGTATTCCAGCGACTGACATGTCGCCCACGTATTCGGCAGCACCGCTGATCTTGGCCGTCGCGTCGATTCGCGGAACACTCGAACCGATGGCCTTGTCCTGCCTGACGACCTCTCGCTCAATCACGATTGACGACATCACGAGCCACCCACGATCTCAGCAGCGGCATCAAGGATCGACCGGTAGCCAGTGCACCGGCACAAGTTGCCGCTCAGACTTCGACGGAGCCCAGCCTCGTCGGTAGCGTCTCCGTTCTCGGCGATCGACTTCAAGGTCATAACAAGGCCGGGAGTGCAGAATCCGCACTGTACCGCGGCGTGGCGTACCAAAGCTGACTCAGCTTTTTGGTAGAAGTCGGAATCTTTCGCGCCCTCAATCGTCTCGACCGCCGATCCGTCCAGTTCGTAGGCGAGGTACACACAAGAACTAACCGGTCGACCATCGACGAGTACCGTGCAACTGCCACACACTTGTACTTCGCATGACTGCTTGGTGCCCGTAAGACCCATTTGGTCGCGCAAGAAGTCGATGAGCAACACATTCGCTTCGACGTCACCGCCGAAGCGAGCCCCGTTGATGACCGTGTCGATATGTATCCTCAGACTCCTAATTCTACGTTGCACGAGTCGGCGCTCAATCGTGGGCGCCGAATCTGCGTTCCCACAACGCCCAGTACTCGTCGAGCAAATCGTCCTGGTACTTGGCAGGGAAGAGGGACTCGGCCGCCTCTCGAGAGAGCGGGTCGATCTGCCCCAGGCTCCTCGCCAGGACCTGCAGGCGAACAGCTCGTTCGAGGGTTGCGGCAGCCAAGACTGCCCACCGAATGTCTTCCCCGACAATGACCACGCCATGGTTCTTGAGCAGCACGGCGCGGCGGCTCCCGAGCGCATCGGCGACTGCCTTCCCCTGCTCAATGGTGGTGATGAGCTCTGCAGAATCGTCGTAGATCCCAAGACCATCGACAAAGAGAGCCGAATCGTGGGTAAGGAATTCGAGGTACGCCGAATCCGTCGACGTCGCACTGAGGGCGGTTGCATATAGGGGATGACCGTGGATCACCGCTCCGACATCGGGCCGGCTGCGGTAGACCTCCACGTGGATAGCGGCTTCGAGGTGCATCCCGGGGGTGGTGAGGCAGTCGGGATCATCGAGGTAGATATCGATGACATCTCCTGGAGTCACCTCACCGAGCGCGACACCCTTTCTCTTGATAAATGCACGGTCGTCTCCTGCAGGTCTGAGCGAGACGTGACCCAGCGTCAAATCCTCATAGCCGAACGCGGCAATGATCCGGCACGCTAGGGCCACCTGCTCGACGGCCTCTGCATGCGAGGTGTCGCCGCGGTCGTCCAGGGTCATCAGCCATTTCCGTTTGACGACGAGCGGCCCAACCTGTGCTCGGTCTCCGGGTATCCCTGGTCGGGGAAGGTGAAGACCATCATGAGATCCTCGTCGCCCGAGTTGGCCACGGTGTGCCAGAGACGCGCCGGAATGAACACGGCACTCCCAGCGCGCAACGCAACGACCTCGTCCTCGAGGCGAAGCTCGCCGCTCCCCGACACGACGAAGACGAGCTCTTCGACCGCGTGGGACAAATCATCGGTTTCAGCACCGGGCGTGAACACCGAGTAACCGAGACTGGACACGTTGCCAGCCACTGTCGAAGGTCCAACGAGCAGTCGACTCCAGCTCCCCCGGGGAAGGGGTATCGGATCGACATCGTCGAGAGCGATGACGCGCACGCCGCTCACAACTGCCAGACCCCGTCCTTGAGAATGAAAGTGCCGTTGTCCAAGATCTCCAGCGTCGCGTTGTGCACCACTCCATCGAGGTGCAGCCGGCTGGTATTCTGGCCCCCCGGGTAACAGTTCTGGTTGTCTCCGAGAGCGAAGTGGACGGTACCCTTGCGGCCCTTCTCCGATGGCGAACCCAAGGGTGCGAAGTCGCTCGTTCCAAAGGCAAACTCCCCAACGACGTTTGCCCCGTCGACGTCTCGGACCGTATCCCGGAGCCTCGTGGCCTCTGCGCCGCCCTCGATCGCCTGGTAGCGACCGCCCTCGATGTGCCAGGTGATCGGCGTTTCCACGTTGTGGGGAACACCGATCCCGAGCATGTTCCCATCGACCACGATCGTTCCCTCGGTCTTGTCCTCGACCGCCGCGTAGGCCACCTCCCCCCAAAGAGGGACAGGCCCCATCATCGCTCCACGCTGCTTCACAGGCACGATCTCGAGAGCAGGCCGCCGTTCGATGTTGACGATGACATCGGTCCCTGCCGGCGCCGTAACCCGGACCTGGGTCGCTCCCTCCAGCTTCGCGATGCCGGCCTTGGCGTTTCCTATCGTCTTCTCGATGTCGTCCAAGGAGATCGGCCAGCGGCCGAATCCCTCTTCGACAGAGCCGATCCGCGCGTTTGCCGCACACGACTCCTTCACCGCGCTGACGTGTGCAAAGCGGTTGGCCCATTCCAGATCAGTGATGATGATGATTTCGTCTGCTGTGACCATCGCGGTGTGAAGGTTCCGTGGTGGCACCATTGGAAAATGTGTGTCCTTGAGGGCCCTGCGTACCTGTGTGTCGTTATTCATGACAACCGGCCAGGCGCCACGCTCGGACACGACGGTTGCGACCATTTCCGCTTCTTCGCTTCGACGGTTGTCGGTAATGATGGTGACGACATCGTCTTTTTCTACCGCAAAACACGTGTCGACGATGAGCTCAGCCGACTTCCTCATGTCCTCTTCGGTGCGGGGCTGTTCTTGGTTCTCTGCCACGATTCCTCCTTGGCGCTAGTTCTGGTTGAAATGCGGGAGTATCTCTTTCGCGAAACGCTCGACCTGACCGAATTGGTCGAGATCGCCAAAACGGCACACGAAATGAGTCACCCCGGCCTGACGGAATGTGTCGAGCCACTCGACGATCTGGTCCGGCCTACCCACCGGCCCCCAGTTAGAGAGATCCATCGACTGGCTCAGCTCCGGGTAGTACTGCGATATGTATTGGTCGAATGCGGCCTCGGCCTCCGCCTCGGAGTCTTTGATATTCATCGTAACTTGATACGAGATGGCGTAGTCGGAGATATCGACTCCCATCGCGGCCGCAGCCTCGTTGAGGTAGCCCAACTGCTCAACGACCTCTTCAGGGTGCTGGGCACGGCAACACGTCAGCCAGCCTTGTCCGAGTTCAACGATGCGTCGGCAGGCACGCTCGAGGCGACGATTGGCGATCTCGCTGTCCAGGTCCCCCAACAGTCGGATGTTGGATACCACCCAGATCGGTGGGGGAGATTGCACCGGCATGAGTGGGCCCATCTCCGTACCGGAATAGAAGGAGACATCGTCGTAGGTGAAATGTTCGCCTTGGAACGACACGGACCCTTCGCTCCAAAGGCTTCGCAGCACACTGAGGCCTTCCTCGAAGATCCCCGCCCTTTTCTTGAAGTCGAGACCGAGCGCAGCAAATTCGCGACGAACCCCTTCCTCGGGGTTCCCCATGCATGCTCCGAGGATGGTCCGACCGTTCGAGAGGACATCGAGCGTTGCCCACTCAAGGGCCAGATACAGCGGGTTCCGCGTCGACGTCACGAGACAGGACGTTCCGAGCTTGACCTGCTCCGTACGCTGTGAGATAGCCGACAGCAGGCTGATTGCTTCCCAACGAGGCTTGGAAAACAGGCTGTCCCCTACCCAAACCGAATCGAAGCCATTTGCCTCAACGACTGTGGAAAGGTCGAGCAGATCCTGCAAAGAGTACTCGGGAGCAATGAGCGGCTCACGGTTATTCAGGTTGACACCGAAGTGCATGAGGAATCTCCCACGAACGTTCAATTCTTCCAAGCTTACCAAACGGATTCGATGGCGAGCCGAGGTCGACTAACCGGAACCGGAGGCGGCAAGTGCCGCAACAGGGACTTTCTCGAACTGGCGGGAAGCCGGTGCCAACCAGAGGATCCACCGCGTACACACGGGAGGAGAACCCATCCGGCAGCTGAGTGCACCTTCAAAGCCCGGCAGTGCGAGGATGTGTGAGAAGCCGTTGCCCGCCAACTGAGCATCGTCGAAGGAGTTATCCCCGTGAATACGCCAATCCAGGACTCGATACAACACCACTCAGCCTTGATGCAACAGGTGAATGAATTCGTCTACTCAAACCCTGAGCTTGGCTACGAGGAAGATCAATGTGCGCAGTATCTGGTGGGGGTCCTCCGCGACCTGGGCCTGGACGTCGATTGGCCATTCGTGGGAATCCGCACGTCTTTCAAGGCAACACTCGCGAGCTCACAGGGTGGTGGACCGAAAGTGGGCTTGGTGATGCTTTACGATGCCGTCCCGGCCGTGGATGAAGACGGCAGGTATCTCCCAAATCATTCATGTGGACACAGCGTGATCTCTGGAGCCGTGGTGGGAGCCATCGCTGCATTGACTGACGTGCAGCGTACCGGAAATGTCACGGTCATCGGACTTCCGGGCGACGAGATTGGTGCACCCCTGGTGGCACAGCGAGGAGGAAGCAAGGCACTGACTGCCGCAGCAGGTGAATGGGACGCGTTTGACGCCGTGTACTACGCGCATCCGGAATTCGACAACACCGTCTCTCAGGTCTCGCGCTGGATGGAGCGCTACCGGCTGTCTCTGCACTCGCCTCGCAATCTTGAACAGCATGGCGAGCTAGACGGGTCCGTACTGTGGACGGTTCAGGCAATGTTGAGCGAGGTTCGTTCCATGGAGGAGCGCCATACGCAGGAGTTCGTCATGGTCAAGAACCTCTCCGTCAACGGCGACGTTGAAAATGCTTGCCGAGTTGGCGCACACATGCAGATCCTCTTGTTCGGCCTGACCAATGCGGATGTCGCTCAGCGCGTGGCCGAGCTGGAAACTGCGGTTGCGACGGTCAGTGCCGATGCTGAAATCCGTATTGACCTACAACGGATTGGTGAACCGTATATGGGGGTCGTCCCCAATCAGACGCTCACCAGGGTCGTAGAGCAAGCCATGGCCGATATGCAATTGGATGTCCTAACCGACCCGGATCCGTTGCCTTTCGCCACTGACTTCGGCAATATCTCCCGGCGGGCACCCAGCGCTCTTATTGGCACGGGACGCCAAGGTGGTTGGCACTTCCACAACCTCGAAGGCGACAGGGAATTCCGGAGCAGCGATGGGCAGCAGGTGATGATCGTGACCGCAGAGGTCTTGGCAAGAGCCATCACGGGGTTTTGGGAAGACCCCGGAATTGTTGCTCAGGCTCGAACTGATTTCGAGGCAAACATCGGCAGCGCAACCCCCTGATCTCACCGACTATCACCCGTCTGGCTACGCCCCTCGTTTGCTCCGGGACCACTCGAGAAACCGCGCCTTGGGCCAGGTGTTGGCCACCATCTTCTTGTCAACCCAGCCTCGTTGAGCATTCAAGACCCGATACTCCATGCACACTCCTTCGACGGTGTGATGGGAATGCGTATCGATGACGAAGGTAACTCCATGCTCGATGCCGGGTCGACGCCCGATGTAGCGGCTTGAGAGGTGGCCGATGGCGTTGACGGCCGGACTGGCCATCGCTTGCAGTATTCGCTCGGTCTGCTGGTTTAGGTCGAAGTAGGAGTGGACGCTGGCGACGGTCCAATCGAACCCGAGTAGGAAGTCAGGGTCATAGTCGACCCCTCCGGTCTTGCCGATGTTGAGCTCACAGCCGTGCAGAATCGCTAGATCCGGGTATCGCTCCTGCAGCCTGGTGATCTTGTTGCGCTGCGCCTCATCTGCTTGCGAGAGGCGCCGTTGATGGTGAGGTCCTCGCCATGGTCCGTGATGGCAACGTACTGATACCCCCGCTTCTTAGCCTCCGCCACCATCTCGCCCAGGGTTGAGCGTCCATCCCCTGAGAGCGACGAGTGGTAGTGGAGGTCGCCCTTAACAACCGCCAAAATGGCCGGGTTCATGCCTGGGTCATCGCCGCCGGAAGTCAAGATCCCGATTCTCTTCAAGGCACGTAAGTTGCTAGCGCGCGCATCGGCCCCCCTGGCTACAGCCAGGAGGTCGGATTTCGCAGGAGATGTGTGGATCGCCAGAAAGACGCCCCCGGCCCTGATTGACCACTCCCTGTGGTCGTCGTAGTGTGTGTGGGCGGCTGGTTGTGAAGGGAGAGACATGTTCCGGTCACCGATAACAGGAGCTCCGCACCTTGCCCCACTTGTACGACTTCTCGGCGACCGACGGGTCCGACAAAGACCTCCTCGGCGGCAAGGGCGCTGGCCTGGCCCGGATGACATCGCTGGGGCTTCCGGTGCCACCCGGGTTCACCATCACCACCGACGTCTGCCGGTACTTCATGGAAAGCGGCGAAGTTCCCTCCGACCTGTGGGATCAGGTTGACGACGCCATCGAGCGAGTGGAACAACAGACCCGACGGACTTTTGGGGCAAGGCCGGTGCCGATCCTCCTTTCGGTGAGATCGGGTGCCAAGTTCTCCATGCCGGGGATGATGGACAGCGTCCTCAACATCGGGATCAACGAGAAAGTGGCGGCGGCCCTCATCGGATGGTCCGGGGATGCCCATTTCGCCTGGGACGCCTATCGGCGATTTGTCCAGATGTACTCCGATGTCGTCCTGGGGATCAACCAGGACCACTTCCAGACGGTGCTCCGAGAGCTGCGCACCCACAGAGGTGTGGATCACGACTCCG
>SMVB01167923.1_pt1 | contig 22007 bp, 22 predicted proteins | sample 2456461 | NCBI WGS metagenome assembly SMVB01 (sample SAMN11095934, study PRJNA526329) | marine sediment metagenome | biome: Marine sediment; feature: Surficial sediment; material: Deep marine sediment; isolation source: Hadal surficial sediment | place: Pacific Ocean | collected 2014-05 | depth...
GACGGTGTTGGTTACGGTGATGGAGCCGTTGACTACGTTTGCAAGGCCGCCGAGGCAGGTGGTTCGGAAGCTGAATATTGGGGCAACTGTGGGTAGGCCGGGCGATGTTTCGGGACAGATGGAGACGCTGCGGCGCATGCTTACGTTGATCGATGAGGCGGAAGAATTCGGCGCTCTAGCCCGCGATCGCTGATCGCCTCGGCTGCGATCTCGCCGCCACTTGCCGAATGACGAAATCGCAATGGTCGTCATTCGGCGTGATCGAGGGCGGAAATTACTCTCCGCGGATCCGGGCCACGACGCCCTTGAAGATGTCCGTCAGGGTTTCGTTCTTGTAGTCGATGAATTCGCCGGCGTCCATGAACACACCGTGCAGACCGCATGTCTCCAGCTTTATGTGGCGTTGCTTCGGGTCGGTGACCTTGTCCATCTTCTTGCCACAGCGAGGACAATTCACGTCGCGAATCTCGTTCAATTCTTTGCCCTTCTCGGGATCGCCGCTGTCGATCCAGTCCGGTTCCCAAGAGTCCTTCAGCTGCTCGGCCTCTCCGATGTCGAACCAGAAGCCCTTGCAGGACGAGCACTGGTCGAACACGACGAGTCCCTTGAGCGTGCGCAAATTTCGCTCGTCCATAGCAGCATTGCACTTCGGACAGTCCATCTCGTACCTCCGTTTCGCCTATTTGCGTCCGCGTGGCTTCGGCGTTGCGTCCGTCGCCCATTGATAGCATCAGAATGCAACGAGCACACGAGCCGCGATTGGCTCAATTTCTCGGGAGCGGATGAGTCGGACAGCCCCTGTCTACACCGAAGTACACCGGAAGTACACCGGAAGCTTCACGCCTGGCTCTCTGTCTTTAGTACTTAGTCGCTTCGCGGATCCATGCGCACCAGCGCCATGTCGGGTCGCTCGCTTGCGGGCTTTGCAAGCTGCTTTTGCCAGAACGGATACTTGGCGGCAAGGGCCTGAATTGCGGCTTCGGCCTCCGTGGGGTCGTCGACTACGACTGCTTCGCGCTCGTAGATTTTGCCGCCCATCTCGAGGCGCACGCGCGGATCGGAGTGCACGTTGGAGTTCCAAAACTTGTCCGGCCACTCACCTCCCTCGAAATAGACGCTCGGCACATAGAGCTTCTCGCCCAGTGCTGCGCACACGGTCGTGACCGAATGGGGGATCATGTACCAGGTCTGTGTCTCGAGATAAATCTCCTGATACTCGTTCGAAAACGACCAGTCGCTGATCGCCTCGGTTACCAAGTCGCCGCTGAGACGCAGTCCCGGGCGCCCATCTTTGGGTTGGATGCAACCTGTTGCAAATACGACCAGCAGGGCCACTAGCGCGGCCTTTGGAGTCCGATACTTCATGTTTCCAAACTCCCAATGTTCAACTACTACGGGTTGGCCTGGTTGGTTACAGGAACGAAAAACGAGTGACGCCTAGCCGGAAGTCTCCGCTCGAGGTTCTAGCCGTATGAAGTACCGCGGCGGAAAGCCGGTCAAGATTCTGAACATGATCCCGGTGTCGTTGTCGTCCTGAACGCGGTCGTGTTCGTCAGTGTCCACGACCGGCACTGCCAGGTAGGCGTTTTTCGAGCCCTCGATCGATACCTCGACTTTCGGGTTCGCCAGGGCGCGCCTGTACCAAGCTCGCGGCCAGTGGTTTACGGCGATGTACATCTGGCCGTTGCTCTCCAGAAGGGACAGCACGCGGTCACTCGCGCCACCGCTCTCATCCATCGTTGTGATGACGAGGGTCGATCCAGCCTCGGGTTGGAGATACCCGATCAGGGATTCGAATGTTGCGATGATTGCTATGTAAATGCCGAGCGCGATCGCGAGTCGTTTGCCTACTTTCACCTGTCGACCTCCAAGGGTGTCGGTGTCGCTGGGGTAGCGAGAGTCCGTCCCAGACCGTAATTCGTATGCCGCAAGGCCGCCACGCTTGCCGGTCGGCTGTCAGCAGAGGTGTTAGTCTTTCGCTACCGGGCACTTGAGTCTCGGGCGACATGAATGGAGGCATAGGGTGAGCAATATCAACGCGATTTCCCATATCGCCGTCGGCGTGACCGATATGGAACAGTCCCTCGGCTTTTACCGCGATGTGCTCGGGATGCACATCTCGCTCGATACGGAAGAAGAACTGCCGGGCTTTGCCGGTAGTGACGCACAGAAGCGCCGCGCGGTTTACATGCGCTGGCGCGAGGGCCCGCACGAGACCTTCATCGTGCTGGATCAACAACTCTCGCGCGAACCTTTCGGTGAACCCCCGACGTTGTTCCAGGTGGGCACACACCACTGGGGCTTCTGGGTCGATGACGTCGATGGTGTGGTCGAACGAGCCGAAGCAGCCGGTGTTCCGATCATCGTGCAGCCAGTCGATGCAGACACCATCGCGTACGGCGAACCCGCTGGCGGAAAGTGCCGCAGCGCATTCTTGCGCGATCCCGACGGGAACGTCGTACAGCTCGACCAACGGGTGTGATGTCGGATTCAAAGTTAGACGCCAAATCCGAAAGCGCGCCCCTCGGCGAGGTCGCGACCGAGGTGCTCTTCGAAAACGACCACGTGAAGGTCTGGGAAATGCTGCTCGAGCCCGGCGAGTCGTCGGATCTACACCGCCACGACTACGAGTACTTCCTGGTGGTGCTCGAAGGCGAGAGCATCGACGCAGATTTCGCCGGGGGAAAATCGGTTCATATTCCGGTCGAGAAAGGCAAGGTGATCTACGTCCCGCCCGGAAACACGGAGACGGCCGTCAACCGCAGTGCTGTGCGGTACCGCGAGATCCTGGTCGAACTGAAAGATCGCCCCACCGCATAATCCGGGTTGCGCTCCCGGGGGCCTCGTGCCGATCAGTTGTGTGATTGGATGACGTGGGGGTCCGAGTCGATGGCGGCCGTTACCGGGTTTCACCCTTTCCCTTTATCGGAGAGCACACCGACGTACTCACGGTGGTGGTCGCTTTTGGGGGAACCTGCGTCCTGGGATGGATCGCTCCGTACATCTGGTTGACCACCCGTTACCGGATCGGGCGCACGAGTCTCGAACTCTGCGCGGGGCCCATCTATCGAAAACTCGAACTGCGCAAGATCGAAATGGTGTCCCGCACGCGTCACGGAGTCGGCGTGAGCTTTGCTTTCGATACCGATTTTCTGTGGATCGGATACCCGAGTAGCTGGGGCGGCTACCGGGTATCTCCCCAAGAACGGGAAATATTCCTCGAACTTCTCGCTCAGCGATGCGCTCACCTCGAAATGCGGGATGGAGAACTGTTTCCCACAGGCGAATCCGCAACCCAGTAGTGCTGACGCAGTGTTAAGTGGCTGCCGGCGTCGCGAATCTCGGCAGCCCGAGCTAAACTGTGATCCAATCCTCGCTCATACACACAGCAATATTCCGTCGCCTGGTAGGAACGCGATCGGCCTTGGCGGAGTCCAACTGATCCAACACGCCCAGACCGAAGGCGCAGAACCCAATGCACAACGTTCAGCTCTATTCCCAGGCCCTGAACCCATTCACAGAAAAAGTGGCGTGCGCGCTCGCACTCAAGGGCGTGAACTATCGCCGCGTCGAAGTCAGCGACGCAGAAGAGATCAAGGAGCTGAGCCCGGACAAGCAGACCCTGCCGGTGCTCGAGGTCGACGGTAAACGGGTCTCGGAATCCGGCGCAATTCTCATCTGGCTCGAGGAGCTGTACCCAGAGCCCTCGTTGTTCGCCGCAGAGCCGCAGATCCGCAGGAAACAAGAAAGCCTGGCCGACTGGTCCGATGCCAGCTTCGCCTTCTACTGGAACCGTTGGCGCGCATTGCGGGACGAACACGAGCGAAAAGGGGTCCGATCCGCACCCGGCCTCCTGACTCGCATTCACCAACATGTCGAAGAGCGCTTGGGCTTCGAATCCGACAGCGCCAGCGAAATCATCCCCGGATCCGAAAGCATCGCCGAGGACCTGGCCGCCCGGATGGACGACCTCGTAGGCTTTCTCGGCAGCCGCCCCTACTTCTACGCCGAGCAACTCAGCGTCGCAGACCTCGCAGTCTTCGGCATGCTCCTCGTCATGCGCGACGGCCCAATGCCAGGCAGCGCAACCCTACTCGCCGAACGCCCCACGCTAGTCGCCCACACGGCTCGCTTGATCGAGCTGAGCCGAAAGGGCAGCGAGGCAGTGGAAATCGGGACTTAGCAAATCCCCCCGGCACCCCCACCCATCCAAAGCTAGACTCCCTTCGCCACCCTCCAACCCAAGGAGCAGCCCGATGCGCAAAATCCCCTTCTACTATGACTACGCCTGACCGTGGGCCTACTTCGGCAGTTGCCGAGTCGAATCGTACTTTGGTGAGCTGGATGTCGAGATCGATTTCAAACCCATCCAACTCCGCAAACTAATCGAGCCCCCCGTTGGTCAGGACAAGCCAGGCCCCCGGCCAAAACTTGGCCCCCGCAAGAGCGCCGACTACCAAGCCAGTGTTCGCCATTGGGCATCGCTATGTAATGCCGAAATGTCGCCGAAAGCAATCGAGTTCATGAAGAGCGACACCAGCCTCGCGTTGCGCGCGTCGCTCGTCGCCAAGGACGAGGGCCGCTTTCACGAGTTTCACGATCCGATGTATCGCTCCCGCTGGGCAGAACCTCAGGATCCCTCCGACCCGAAGCTAATCCACGCGTTGCTCAAAGACGCTGGGCTCGATGCGGATGCGGCGCTTGCGCGTGCGGAATCCCCGGAGCTGGAGAGCCGTCTCGAGATGGATACCAAAGAGGCCATTGAACGCGGCGTGTTCGGGGTGCCGACAATCTTCGTCGGTGACGAAATGTTCTGGGGCAACGATCGCTTCGAGCTGGTTCGCCACTACCTGACGAAGGCCGACTAGGGACGGATCCGAGTCATCGGACAGACGGGCTCGGGTCAGGAACTCTGGGCCAGCGCCGCCAGCGCGGCCGGTGGGAAGTTCCGCTCTCGGGCTTGTCTAAATCCTTCGCGGTCTTGAACTAGCGCAAGGTGGCTTACCAGGGGATCCGAAAGCTTGATCCCCACAAATTGTGCCCACGCTGTGCAGGTTCCCAGCAACAGATCTGCGCCGCAGAACTCGGAACCCATGAGGTACGGCCCCTTGCTTGCGAGCCATTCTTCGATCACGCCGGCCTGTCGTCTGAAATATCCTTCTGCCGCATCCACTGCGGTTTGCGACGCCCCGTAAATCTCGGGAAGCCCCTGGTGGCGGCGGATCACGTAGAGCGGAGCGTCGAACTCCATCACGCGGTCGTTCCCAGGGCGCCAACGGCCCGCAGCTTCTCGATCTCGTCGTCGGCGAAGCCGCACTCGGACAGGACCTCGTCCGTGTGTTGGCCGAGGCTGGGTGCGGGCCGGCTGATTTCGGAAGGCGTGCCGTCCATGCGCTCCGCCGGACGAGTCTGGCGCACGAGACCCACGACCGGATGCTCGTCTTCTACGATGATTCCATTGGCGATCACTTGTGGGTCGAGGTGGACTTCGTCTCGGCTGAGAACCGGGGCGCAGGGGACATCTTCACCGTCGAGGACTTCGAGCCAGTGCGCGGTGGTGTGCTCCACAATCGCTTCGGCCATCATTTCGAGTCGTTCTTTTGCGTTGCTGACCAGCCCCGCAGTGTCCTTGAAGCGGGTGTCCTCGAGCCAAGCGGGTCGCTTCGCCGCCCGACAAAAACCCTCCCACTCTCGGTGGGCGCCCGTCCATACGACGACATAACCGTCCTGGGTGTCGTAGACGAGATCCCGGCGCGCGACCTGCTTGGGCTTGGGTAGACCCTCGCGAACGAAGGTGTGGTAGGCCATTCCCTCCGGCCAGACGAAGGCCAGTACCGCGTCGAGCATCGAGAGCCGTATGTGTTGCCCTTTGCCGGTTCGTTCTCGGGACAGCAGCGCCGCGGTGATGTTCTGCGCTGCAGTGAGGGCGGTGACCTTGTCCGGGACGATCACGCGCACGAGCTTTGGACGTTCACCGACGCCGCCCTGGATGCTGGCCAAGGTCGACATGCCCTGGATCAGCGGGTCGTAGACGCGCTTGTGTTTGTAGGGCCCTTCTTCCCCGAACCCCGAGATCGAGACATAGATGAGCTTCGGATTGATCCGGCGCAACTCGGCCTCACCAAAGCCCATCGCCTCCGCCGCCCCGGGTCGGCTGTTCTGAATGAAAACATCGGCATCGACGACCAGGCGCTTCAGGACTTCGAGCCCCTCCGTCTTCTTCAGGTCGAGCACCACCGAACGCTTGCTTCGGTTGGTCGTGGTAAACGTCGGAGAGAATCCCGAGACACCGCCCATGTGTCGCAAGATGTCGCCCACGGGCGGTTCGATCTTGATCACGTCGGCGCCCTGGTCGGCGAGAATACGCGTCGCAAGCGGCCCCGATATGACTTGCGTCACGTCAATGATTCGAAATCCAGCAAGCGCACCGGCCATCTCTGGTCCCTTCGAGGGTAAGGGTGTGACTACCAAGAATTGCGCGACTCGCGATCAGTCAAGCGCGCAGATTGCGGCGCGACTACTGATCCCAATGCTCCGGCGAGCCTGGCGGATGTTGTCGCGGTCGTGTCCATTGGTGCAGTAGCCGATCGAAATTCCGGTCGCGGGGTCGGCCCAGGCAATTTGCCCACCGGCTCCCCCGTGTCCGAAAGCGAGTTCGGAGTTGGTGTGCCCGAACCCGCGGTAGTTTCGATCGGAATCTCCGGCGATCATCAAGCCGAGGGCGCGGTTTGCGCGCTTGCCGAACACCATGTCGGTGAGATCCCCCGTGCGAACCTGCCGGGCCATCGCAATCGTCTCCGGTTTCCAGATCTCCTCACCGTCGAGCGAACGGCCGCCGTTGACCAACGCTTGATAGAAGAGTGCCAGGTCACCCGCGGTCATGGTTCCGCCGCCGCCGGGTATGCCCGCCTTGCGGAACTCTGCGAGGTTGAACTTCTCGACATTCTCCTCGGTGACCTCTGTAGCCGGTGGGATCGGCATCCCCATGCGCTCGTAGTCGGCGTCGGTCAGTGCTTTTCCGACGTGGACAATGTCGGCGAGGCGGCCGTGTTGGTCTTCGGGGAGCCCAACCCAAAGGTCTTCGAGGCCCAGGGGCAGGGCGATGCGCTGACGCACGAATTCGTCGTAACCCATCCCCGAGCGCCGCTCGATGATCTCGGCAATCACGTACATGCTGGATGAGGGGTGATAGATGAAGCGCGATCCCGGCTCGAAGTTGAGCCGCCACTTGGCAAAGATCTTGAGCCGCTTTTCGCGGTCGTGAAACGCGGGGGGCGGGAAGGGCGCGGTTGGAAATCCCGCCGTGTGGGTGAAGAGTTGTTCAACCGTAACGATGTCTTTGCCATTGCTGCCGAACTCGGGGACGATGTCCGCCACAATTTCGTCCGTGTGCAGTTTGCCTTCCTGGATCAGCAGCCACGCCGCGGCCGAGGTGATGGCCTTGGTGCTGGAGAAGACACAATAGAGGGTGTCGTTGGTCGCCGGCGCTTCGCGGCCCAGAAAATTCGCCGAGCCGACCGTGCGCATCCCGGCGATCTTGCCGTGGCGCGCAATCGCGATCTGGCTAGAAGGCAAGATCCCTTCGCGGACCTCCTTTTCGGCGCGGTCGAACACGGCTTCGAGTTTTTCGGGATCGATCCCCACGCTCTCGGGGCTCTCTGCAAAAAATCGTTGGTCTGGCATGGTTTCACCTTTTTGAGATTGGGAGCAGCGCGGTCTTGCTGACTATTCGATGGCACCTTCGGCAATCAACTCGGCGATCTCTTCGTCGCCGATGCCGAGCACCTCTGCCATCACCTCGTAGCTGTGTTGTCCAATCGTCGGACCCGCAAATCTGGGGCCACTGTCGTAGCCTCGGATCCGGAACTGGTGGCCGGCGTACGGCGAATTGCCGATCACCGGGTGTTCGTGCTCTCGGTAGAAATTTCGGTGCGCGTACTGCGGGTCGCGCAACAGGTCGCTGCTGCGCTGGACGATTCCAGCCGGCACATCGACCTTGATCAACTCCTCTACGGCTTCGCTCGCCGACCGGTCTCGGGTCCATCGCGCCAGCTTCTCATCGATCTCGTCTCGCCTCGCCAGGCGTCCGGCCGCAGTGTCGAGGTTCTTGTCCCGAGCCCACGCGGGGTCTCCCATCACTCGACGAAGCGCGGTCCATTGGGTGTCGTTTAGCACCGCGATCGCACACCACTGATCGTCGCCGGTACATGGATAGACACCGTGAGGTGCGGCGTCGCGGTCCTGGTTGCCGGCGCGCGTCGCGAGGTTGCCGTTCAGCTGGTAGTCCAGAATCTCGGGCGCGAGAAATTGCAGGCCCATTTCAAACTGCGCCCCGTCGATGTGTTGGCCCTCGCCCGTGCGCGCTCGGTGGTCGAGGGCCGCCATCACCGTGGCGGCGACATAGCGCGGCGCGATCGTGTCGGTGTAGGCCATGTACGGACCCGCCGGAGCGAGGTCGGGCCAGCCGGTGAGCTCGTAGAAGCCCGCTACTGCGCCGGCGTGATACCCGTAACCCGCCATCGATGCCGCCGGTCCCGTCTGTCCCATCAAGCAGGTGCTCAACATGATGATCTCGGGGTTGAGTTCCCGGGCTACTTCGTAGCCGAGGCCCAGCCGGCTCAGTGCGCCCGGAGTGAAGCTCTCGAACACGATGTCCGACCAGGCGATCATGCGCTTGGCGACTTCGACCGCCGCGGGTTTCTTGAGGTTGAGGGTCAACGAGCGCTTCGAAGAGTTGAGGTCGGCGAAGAAGTGCGATTCGTCGATTCCCATTTGGTTCCGAAACGGAGCCACCAGTCAGATTTTGTCGGGTTGGGTCGTGGATTCGATGCGGATCACGTCTGCACCGTGGTCTGCGAGGTACTTGGTCGAAATCGGGGCGACACCGATCCAACTGAAGTCGGCAACTTTCAAGCCCGCAAAGGGCAGGGCGCCGTCCGCCTTCTCGCCCGGGGCAGCCGCCGGTGAGCGACCTCCTTCTCGCAGTTCGAGACGAATTTCGTCGCCGTGTTGATCGAGGGTTGGCGCCCAACGCTCGATCGGGAGCGGGCCCAGGGTCGACTTTACAAATGGGCCCGGGATCTTGCACTCGTTCCCATTCGGTAGCTGGACTTGTTGCCAGAACTCGCGTGATTCCAGATGCGGGAAATTCAGCAGATCGGCGATCGTGTTGACGGGTGCGATCGTCGCGCCCAACTCGAGTCCGCGTTCAAAAAGCTCGTTCTTCTTGTGCAGCTTCAAGAAGCGTCGGAAGATCTCGAACATTTCATCCGGGGCAATCGCGACCTTCTGTTCGGTGAGTACGCGCAATTCATAGGTCGCCCAATTTTCTTCCCGCCAGGACTCTTCGGCGATGCCGTCGGCCAGCATCCAGTCGAGCAGGGCCTCGATCAGTTCACCGTTGGGGATGATGACGACGTGCCCGTCGGCGCATTCGTAGACCAGGGGAAAGGTGAGCCTTCCGAGTTGCAACAGCGAGCCCATGCGTTCGAAGTCGCGTCCCTGAATCGCGGCGGCGCCCATCGCGTTGAGCATGGTCCAGGTCATGGCGCTCTGGGCGGATACGTCTACGAACTGAGCCTCACCCGTGCGGCCCATGCGCGCGTGGGCGACCAGGGCCGCCACGGCGGCTTCGGCTCCCGCGTGTCGCCAGACCTGGGGAACACTCACCCGCACCGGTGCGCGTTCGGGTACGCCCTGCAGAGAGACCGGGCCGCCCATCGCCGCGATCGTCAAGTCGCTGGCCGCCCAATTCGCTCGCGGCCCGTCTGCGCCGTAGGGGGTGATCTGCAGATGCACGATGCGAGGCTGCGAGGCACAGAGGGTTTCGAAGTCGATGCCTGCTCTTTGCAACAGCCCGCCCGGCGAAGACTCGATCACGAAGTCTGCCGTTGCGACGAGGCGCAGGAATTCGTCTCGGCCCGCTGATTGATTCAGATCGATCACGATCGATCGCTTGTTGCGGTTGTAGGCAAAGAATTGAAGGCTGCTCTCCGCGTCCTCGGCGCCTTCGATGTGCGGGCCGCAGCTCCGCGCGTCGCTTCCTTCGGGCGGTTCCACACGGATGACGTCGGCACCCAGGTCGCCGAGGATCATGGCGGCGAGTTCGCCGCGATCATCTGTTAGATCCAGGACGCGATAAGGGCTCAACATGACTCGACCTCCGTAGGAACACGACAGTCTAAACGATCGGTTCGAGAGCGTGGCGACGGGATCTACAGATGACTGGCAGGTGGGTTGCCGGAGCGATCGGGGTCGAATTCACTTTCGTGAACAATTTCAGCAAGATAGTGGCTAGTATTGAAGCGAGTACTCGAGGGCGATCGAGGTGCGTATTTTTGCCCCGGCGCGGGAGAATCACGCTTGGTGTCTGAGCACAGTACGGAACAGGATACGGACTCAACCGAACTCGATTCGGCATCGCCCGGCACTGGGCCCCCGATCGAAGAACGCAGTCCGCGCGATCGCAAGATCATTCGTGTGTGTCTGGCTGCGATGGGCGCGCTCGCAGTGGGGTCTTGGATTGGCGTTGCCACGTGGCCCTATCTCGTGAACAACTACCCGCTACTGCTGGTTGCGATCAGTCCGCGCAGCCGCCACATCGTCTTGGTCACGCCGCTTGTCGCCGCACCGCTGTTGTTGTTCGTGGCGTGTCTGCGGAACCTCGCCTTTACGGCGTTTTCCTTTTTTCTAGGTAGATCCCTTGGCGAACCCGGCCTGGTCTGGCTAGAAGAACGATCGAAAGGCTTCGGCCGCTTCGTGCGCTGGCTGGAGCGATTCTTTCTGCGCTGGTCCTACTTGGCAGTGTTTGTGTTTCCCTTCGGCTCGATGGCGTTTATTGCGGGAGTCGCGCGCATGCGTCCGCTCGGTTTCTTTGCCGCAGCGATTCCGGGTATCACGTTTCGCCTGGGTCTCTACATCCTGCTCGGGGATACCCTGCGCGAGCCGATCATGAACATTCTCACGTTTGTCCGGGCGCACCAGGTTCCGATCACCATCGCCTTCGCGCTCAGCATGGCGATGTATCAGCTGTACAAGCACAAGTGGCGAGACCGCCAGAGCGTCTAGCCTGCTCGAGCTACCTAGGCTGTCTGAGCCGTCAGCCGAATCAGCGCGATCTCCCGGGGACAGTTTAGCCGCAGGGGAAGTCCCGCCATGCCGAGGCCTCGATTCACGTACATCGTCGACTCGCCCAACCGGAACACGCCTCGAGTCTGATCGGAAATCATGCGCGAAGGGTTGTGGTTGGTGGCAAAGGGAAGGGCGACCTGTCCGCCGTGAGTGTGTCCCGACAGGATCAAGGGGAAGCCGAGTTGTTCCGCGTGTCGAAAGAAGCTCGGTCGATGGGCCAGCAGCACGCATGGGACATCGCGCGGGATTTCAGCGGCGAGACGTTCGAGCACCGGACTCTCGGAATGCTTTTCCATCCAGCCATCGAGTGGATCTTCGAGCCCGGCGATCACTAGCGATTCACCCTCGATGTCGATGCGCTCCCATTCATCGCGCAGCAAGCGGATCGAAGTCCAGTTGGCGAGCCCCGATGCGACCGCTTCGGTTCCGGTATAGTGATCGTGGTTCCCCAGGACTGCGAACACGCCGTGCTGGGCCTCGAGCGCGTTTAGTTCACGGCATCCGTCTTCGATGTAGTCGGGACTAAAGTCGAATATGTCGCCGGTGATGAGGATCAGGTCCGGTTGGAGTTCGTTGATGCGCGCAACGAAGCCGGCGAGCCGGTCCGGTCGCAGCAGCGGGCCGATATGCAGGTCGGTGATGTGCACGATTTTGAGGTGTGCGAGTTCGACGGGGAAATTGGGGAGCGAAAACGTCAGGGAATCGACTCGAACTCGCCGGTTGCCCACGGTGGCGCCCCACAGTCCGGAACCGAACCCGAGCGCGATGACAACGCCGCCGAGCCACAAAATTGCGGTGTCGCGCGTCGCTTCCAGACCAAAGAGCCACGCTCCGCCGTACAACGCCACAAACACAACCGCGAGCATCATACCGGTCAGCAGTGCGGCGACACTTCCCAGAATCCAGACACGACTGAACACGAGGCCGATGCCGGTCGCGTGGATGCGACTGCGGGCCGCGGGAAAGAGCACCAGATTGAGGCCCGCCACTGCGACGACCAGCAGGACTCCGCTTGCGAAGCCGAGGCCACCTCGGCCCAATGCGAGCGCCGTCCAGTGAACGATCAGAATCTCGCTGAGTGACACGAGCAGAATCGACAACAAGAGCATGCGCCGCATCCGTGGATTCATTTTTTTCGCCGATCCTCTATTTCATTTCCGCGGCCCGTGCTTCCAGGTATCCGCGGATCAATTCTGCGTCGTCGTCGTCGATCGAATCGCCCATCTGCGGCATCGCGGTTCCCGGGATTCCCTGGCGCGCGATCAACTTAAAATTGTCACCCCCGAGTCGCATGACGGATTTTCGCAGATCGGGAATCATGCTCGCCGAGATCGCCCCGGCCCCATGGCAGCGGGTGCACCACTGATGATACAGGCGTTCGCCCTCTGCTTCCCTTCCGGGGCGCTGAAGATGGGCTTGGATCTCGGCGGCATTCGGGGCTTCGGTAGCCAGTGCGTAGGTGATCAGTTTACCCGGTCCGGCGACAGCGCCGCGCGCCGCGCTTCCCGCACCAATCCCAAAGGCGCCGCCCCATCCCGCCATGATCGAAACGTACTGGATCCCGTCGATCTCAAACGTCATCGGCGCCGCAATCACCCCAGTCTCGGTGTGGTCGACGAACAGCGGACGACCGTCATCGGCACGGTACGCCATGAAGCGGCCGTCTGCGGTGCCTTGAAATACGAGATTGCCGCCGGTCGAAAGTGTGCCTCCGTTCCAGGGCATGCCGTAGGGGACGCGCCAGGCTTCGCGTTGCTCAACCGGGTCCCAGGCGAGCAGATGACCCGACGCGGCCTCGGGGGGGAAGGCCGCAAAGACCGAGAAGTCAGTGCCGACGTTGAAGTCGGTTTCCGAGACTTGAAACGCCGGGTCGACGCGATACGCCCCTAGAATTTCTTGCGCCGGGATGTAGACCAGGCCGGTCTTGGGATTGAAAGACATGGGCTGCCAGTTGTGTCCGCCAAAGAAGGTCGGCTTGGTAAAGAGAATGTCGCTGCCGTAGCGATCGACCTCCACCGGGCGACCTTGCTTGTCGACATGGGTCGCCCAGGTGACCTCGACGTAGGGCTCGGCAGAAATGAACTTTCCGTTGCTGCGATCGATCACGTAGAAGAAGCCGTTCTTCGGCGCCTGCATGAGGACCTTCCGCTCGCGGCCCTCAATCTTCAGGTCCGCCAGAATGATGTGTTGGGTTGCGGTGAAGTCCCAGGTTTCGCCCGGTGTGGTTTGATAGTGCCAGACCAAATGGCCGTCACTCGGGTCCAGCGCCAGGATCGAACTGAGGTAGAGGTTGTCGCCGCCGCCGGGGCTGCGATGGACCTGGGTCCACGGCGTTCCATTGCCGGTGCCGACGTAGAGCAGATCGAGATCCGGGTCGTACGCCATGGAATCCCATACCGTCCCGCCGCCGCCGAGCTTCCACCATTCCCCATTCCAGGTCTTGGCGGCTCGCTCCATGTCCTTCGTCTCGAAACCGTCTGCCGGATTGCCCGGCACGGTGTAGGTGCGCCAGACCTGCTTGCCGGTCTTCGTGTCGTAGGCCGACACGTAACCCCGCACGCCAAATTCCGCGCCACCGTTGCCAATGATGACTTTGTCTTTGACGATGCGCGGGGCGCCGGTAATCGTAAAGTTCTTGCTCTGGTCTACGGTCACGACTTCCCACTGCAAGCTGCCGTCCCGTGCATCGAGCGAGATCAACCGGCCATCGAGTGTGCCGACGAAGACCCGTCCCTCGTGAACTGCAACGCCCCGGTTCACGACGTCGCAACACGCCTTGCGGGCGATCGATTTGGGAACCTTGGGGTCGTAGCGCCAGATCAACGTGCCCGTCCTGGCGTCGATGGCGAGCACGACGCTCCAGGTCAAGGTGGTGTACATGATGCCGTCTTTGACGATCGGGGTCGCTTCGAGTCCGCGAGTGGTTCCGGTATCGAAGGTCCAGAGCCGCATCATGTTCGCAACGTTTGTGTCGTTGATGGTTTCGAGCGGGCTGTAGCGCTGCTCCGCGGCGGTGCGTCCGTGGGCGAGCCAGTCCCCTGCGTTTTCTGCAAAGCTCGACGGGGTCGGCAAGCCGAGCAGGGCCGCCAGGGTCAGTACCAAGGTCAATACCAAGGTTGACGATCGAAAATGTTCGGTCGTGCGCATGTCGAACCCTCCGGTTGATCGCAGTGTGTCGCGCAGGGATTTGAATACTACGGTTGGTCGGAACGCAGGTCGAGTACGTCCCAATTGCAAAATACGGGCGGAGCTTTGGCGACCTGCACCGCACGACGTTCTTGCTCCGCTCGCTTGGGCAACGCGATGTCTCCGCGCAGAACCCCCGCGAGCCACTTTGCTTGTTGTTCCGAAAGTGGCCACAGGGAACACAGCACCTTGGTGAAGCCGATGAAGTACAAGCCCGGGCGCGACGGATGGGCGATGCGCCGGTACAGCGAGAGATCCGTCGCTTCGCAGCCGAGCATGTCGGCGTCGAGGAACGGAAACTGCAACCGATAGCCCGTCGCGTAGATCACGACATCGGTTGCTTCCAGCGCGCCGTCGGTGAACTTGATGGCAGAGCCATCGTATGCGGCGATCCCGGGCATGGGGTGGATGCGGCCCGACTCGAGAGCCGGGATGAAACCGTGGGAAAGCGTCGGTCGGTCGCCCCAGGCCGGAAACGTCGGGGTGGGGAGATTCCAGTCCGAAGGCGCGCCGATCTCTTTCGCGACGCGGGCGAAGACCTTCTCCAGGGCAAACCGGGACAGGCGCAGTCGCACCTTCTCCGGCAGCAGCCGCATCGCAGCGGGAAGCTCGAGCGAAGGGTGGGGCGCGTTGGCGTCGAGAGATTTGCCTTTGTAGATCTTGGGCATGATGTAGCGACCCGATCGCGCGGACAACGTCACCCGGGACGCGACGGGCTCTCCATCGCTCCCGCCCGCCAGTTCAGTCGCGATTTCGGCGGCACTCGAGCCCAGGCCGACCACGACGACCCGTTTGTCTCGACAGTCGACGGGGGTCGCGGGGTCGAGGTAATCCGCGGCGTGAATGATTTCGCCGGCGAATTGCCCGCTGGGCGCGGGGTCGGGCCAGTGCTTGGTTCCGTACTGACCCGTCGCCACGATACAGGCCGCGTATTCGCGCGTGTCGCCACCTGCGAGTTCAACCCGCCAGCGGCCGCCCTCGAGCGGGCGTGCGCTGACGACCCGGCAATCGAGTTCGATCGTCTTGCGGACGCCAAAATGATCCGCGTAGTCGTTGAAGTAGGCGAGCATCTCGCTGTGGTGGGGAAACTGTGACGCCGCCTCGGGAAAAGAAAAGTCCGAGTAGGCCATCTTGGTCGTCGAGGTGTTGGTCTGCAACGAGCGATAGCCGCCGCCGTAGCCCCACTCGATGTCCCAGATGCCCCCGACACTGCGCCCGGCCTCGAGGCACTCGTACGGGATCCCCGCTTCTTGGAGTGCCTTGCAGACCGTGAGCCCACTTGGGCCCGCGCCGATGATGCAGACGGATTCGCGCGATCTACTCACGTTAGTCTTCCCGCTGGCTATCCACTGGCTATCTACTGCCTACACACAGCAAGCTGTCGATCAGAGCTGGCTCTTCAGGAAGGCGCCGATCTTGTCGATCGCATCGTTTGCTTCAGGCACGATGGGAGCGAAGGCCTGGAAGACGTGGATGAGATCCTCGTACTGCTGCAACTCGACGCTCCCGCCCGCATCGCGCAAGCGCTCCGCGATGCGGATCGAATCGTCGAGCAGGGTTTCTGCAGTCCCGACCTGAATCAGCATCGGGGGCAGGCCCGTGAGGTCGGCGTACAGGGGCGAGGCCAGCGGCGACCTCGGATCCGCATCGCCGAGATACAACTGGCCCATCTTGACCAGGCCGTCTTTTTGCACCATCGGATCTGCATCCGCTTTGGTCTGCATCGAGTCTCCGAGTCCTTCGAGATCGATCCAGGGCGAGAGCGCAAAGGCGGCGCCGGGAAGTGGCTGACCCTTTTCCTTCAAGCTCACAAGCGTTGCGAAGGTGAGTCCGCCGCCGGCAGAGTCTCCCCCGATGGCGATGTTTTCCGGCGCGATTCCCTTGTCGAGCAAATACGCGTAGGCAAAAGTCGCGTCTTCGACTGCGCCGGGGAAACGCGTCTCGGGTGCCAGGCGATACTCGACCGAGAGCGCCCGGGTTCCCGCGGCCGCGCAAATGCGCGATACCAGGCCGCGATGGGTTGCGATGCCACCGATGACGTAGCCGCCGCCGTGCAAGTAGAGCACGACTTTGGTCGGATCACTTTCCGGGACCGTCACCCATTCGACCGGAACGCCCGCAGCCGTGACGGCTTCGAGTTCGGTGCCCTCGGCGAGTTGAGGATTCGCGGTCATCAAGTCCATCTGAGCCCGGGCGGCGGCGACGTCGATCTCGTCTCCTTGACCGAACATGGGCGCTTGGCGAAGCGCTTCGACGACAGAGTTGTGTTGGTCGCTCGGCATGGGAGTACCTCGAGAGTTTGGTGGGGTTGGTGATTGATCCTATCACATTCGCAGAACCACAAACGGACGCGGTAGCCGAACTGCGCGACGCGTGCGGCATACTTCGGCGGACTGCCAACGAGGAGATCACATGGCCATCATGAAACTCGGCGCGGTGGGTGAGTTTGTCGGTGCGATCGCGGTCGTCGTTACACTCGGTCCCATCATCGCCAAGCTCACCGGAGTCGGGTATCCCGAAGACCTCGGCTCCCTCGACACGCTGAGCGAGACCGAACGCGGACGTTTCGACAGTGGCAGATCGCGCAGCAAACCCACCGGGACAACATGTACTACCCGTATCAGCCAGGTTTTCTCGACGAGATCGAACGCATCATGGCCGACGACTCGCTCGGCAGCCTCCGCAAGGACCCTGCCGAACGGGTCAGCGGTTCGACCGCCGGCTGACCCCGCGCTTTCGGGGCAGTGGGAAACGCGAGCATCGGGTGGAAGACCCGAGCAATTGCTTCCACTACTGTTTCTCCCATGACTGAACGCAACTACGACTCCGATTTCAGCGACATGATCAAAATCTTGCCCACCGTCAGCGACTTTTCGACCGTCGAGAAGGTTCAGGAGGCCAGGGCGATCCGCTACGACATGTTCATGAAGCCTCCGCCGCCGCGAGAGGACGTCACCAGCGAAGATCGCATGGTCAAAGGCCCGGAGGGCGCGGCCGACGTCGCCATTCGAATGTTTCGACCCACCGCGAGCGCAAGTGAACCGCGCCCGTGCGTGTTCGAGATTCACGGTGGCGGTTTCATGACGGGTGACCTCGAGATGATGGATCCCTGGTGTCAACGAGTCGCGGGGGAGATCGGTGCCGTGGTGGTCGCGACCGGCTACCGACTCGCTCCGGAGAACCCGTTTCCGGCGGGGGTCGAAGACTGCTACGCAAGTCTTTGTTGGACGGCAGCCCATGCAGAGGAGTTGGGCATCGATCCGGACCGGCTCGCGATCGCAGGACAGAGTGCCGGCGGGGGACTGGCAGCCTCGTGTGCGTTGATGGCCCGAGACCGGGGCGGGCCGAAACTGTGTTTCCAGCTGCTCGAAATTCCCGAGTTGGACGACCGGCTCGATACGCCGTCGATGTTGGCGTTCGACGACACACCCCTGTGGAATCGGCCGAACGCCGTATGGAGTTGGAAACACTATCTGGGACCCGACCACAAGGGCGAGGTTTCTCCCTATGCCGCACCCTCCCGGGAGAAGGACCTGTCGGGATTGCCCCCAGCCTATGTCTCGACGATGGAATTCGATCCCCTGCGCGATGAGGGAATCCTCTACGCCCTGGCCATGATGCAGGCTGGAGTCTCGGTGGAACTGCACTCTCTTCCCGGCACCTTCCACGGCGCCGCGTTGTTCCCGAACGCGAGAATCTCCAAGCGCAACTCCCAGGAAGTCGTCGACGCGTTGGATCGCAGGTTGAACGGGTAGCTGAACGGGGGCCGTCGGGCGGATCGATGGCCTTGAGTCAGGCCTGTTGACTGGCGGCGCCGGGCAGGTCGAGTTGCTCTTTGTCTTCGAGTTTCAGCAGCGACAAGAGTCCACAGGCCACAAGCAGCAGTGCGGCCAGGGTGTACCAGGCACTTTGATAGTTGCCGGTCGTGTCGAAGACCGCCGCGGCAAAGGGTGCGCCTATCGATTGAAGCGGGATCATCATCGGAGTCATCAGCCCCATCATCGGACCGAACGCTTCGGGTCCAAACGCCCGGGCGAGCAACGCTGCCGCCAGTGGCATCACGCCCCCGACTCCGAGGCCGAGCAGCAATGCGAGGAGAACGAAGCCGGCGAACGACATCGAAATGGCGAGGGCCGCAATCCCGATGGCCTCCATCACGATGGCAACATAGAGCGCACCTTGCTCGCCGATGCGGTTCGCCAGCCAGCCAAATACGATCTTTCCCGCCGCCGCGCCCCCAGCCAACGCAGCCAACAACCCCGCGGCTTGTTCGGCGTTAAAGCCGATGTCTGTGCCGAAGGCCACGATATGGGTCATGACTGCGGTGGTTCCCATGAACGAAAGACCGCAGACGAGCGCGATGACCCAGAGATTGCGTTCGCGCAGCGCGTCTCGCGTCGAGATGACCACCGGTTCTTCGATCGCCTGAGCTTGAGACTGTGCGGATTCACCCGTGTCGATCTCGCTGTCGAGTTCGCCAGGGTGTCCGATGACCGTGGCCCAGACGATCGGAGTCGCGCAAAGGGTGACCCAACCAAAAATCTCGAAGGCCCAACGCCATCCGCCTGCTTCGACGAGCGCGGTCGTCGTGTAGGCCATCAGCACACCGGAAGCCGATATCCCCATCAGCGAGATCCCGAGCGCCATGGTGCGATCTTTTGCGAACCAGTTGACGACCAGGGCTTGGGAGGTAACGCCGCCCATGGTGGCAATGCCGAAGGTCAGGAAGCTTCCGAACAAGATTCCCAGCTGCCAGAGCGATGTCGCCCGGGATGCGAGCAAGAACCCTACCCCCATGACGACACAGCCTAGGGTCATGATGGTTCGAATTGCGCCGCGGCCGACCCATTTTCCAATGAACGGTGTAATGACGGCGCCCGCCCAGCTCATGGCCACCGCGAGCATGGCGACCGAGGTACGCGCAGTGTCGAACTCAGTTGCAATGGGTTTCAGTAAGATCGGAAACGAATAGAAGGTGAACCCCATGGCGAGGAACTGCGTAAAAAACGTGAGCCCGACCATCTTCCATGCGACCGACATACCGCAGTACCTCCTGAAGCTACTTATGCGACGACTGGCCCCTGTCTACAGAAACGAACGCAGCAGCTCGCGGGTGTTTTCTCGTTCCTCATCCGTCTTGCAAAACTCGACGGCCGAAAACTCGGTGGCGCCCGCTTCGGCAAACGCGTTCAAGCGATCTCGCAGTTCCGCTTCGCTGCCGAGCAGGCTCACGTCGGTGGCGGTTTCGCATCCCTCCCGGTCTAGCATGGCGCGGTAGGAGGGCATGTGTCCGTAACCCGCGAACGCGCGATCCGCCCGAGCACGAGTCGCTTCGATGTCGCTCGTGACGCAGATGGGCAGGCTCGCCACGATCCTCGGCGTGGGGCGCCCGGCCGCTTCCGCGGCTTCATTGATGCGCGGGGCGATGTGATCGCGCACAGTTTTTTCCCCAACCATCCAGAGCACTGTCCCCGAAGTGCGGCTTCCGGCCAGACGCAACATCTGCGGACCCAGCGCGGCAACCAGCACCGGGCACGGTTCGGTGTCCTTGGGGACAATGATGTCACAGCGCGCCGAAAGCGTTTCCCCCTCGAAGTTGACTTTGCGCTCGTTGATCAGGGGCAACAAGATCGAGAGGTATTCGCGCATGTGACGAATGGGTTTGTCGTAGGAAAGTCCGAGCATCCCCTCGATCACCACCTTGTGGGAGAGACCAATGCCCAAATGAATGCGCCCTCCCGTCAGGGCCTGGGCGGTCATCGCCTGCGCGGCCAACATCGTGGGGTGACGCTGATAGGTGGGGATCACCGCCGTTCCAAACTCGATGCCCGGAACGTCGCGGCCAATGGCCGAGATCACGGTCAGGGCGTCGACGGTGGTCGCCTGGGCGATCCAGAATGAGTCGAACCCCTGTTCCGCGGCGACTCGAAGTTTGGTTTCGAAGCCTTCGATCGACGGTTTGCCCAGCATTCCAGAAGCGTTGATACCGATTCGCATGATGGTTGTTTCCTGTTTTTGGGTCGGTTGAGTGAGATTGCGATCGAATCTGCCGCTCGTGCTCAACCGGTCAAGGGTTCGACGATTTCCTTGGCAAAGGTCTCGAGTAGCGCATCGTCGCCGGCCTGGATCACCGTGTAGCTGATGCCCGTGTCTTCGCGTCGCTGCTGGAGTCGATCGCGGATCTCGCTGGCCGAGCCCGTAAGGAACAGCGGGCAGTCCGCCACTTGATCGACCGTCATTCCGCTCGACTTGGCGATCGACTCGCGAACCGGTGATGGGTCATCCACGATCGCGGTCACGAAGGTCAGTGAGTTGAGTTCGATGTCATCGGGATTGCGGCCCGCGGCTATGGCCCCTTCGCGGACCCAGGACACTTTCTCGCGGATGCGTTCGGGTGACGAGTCCGCCGGTGTTGCGCTGGTGACCCGGCCTTCGGGTATTGCGGGATTGATGCCGACGATGTCCGCGTAGCGACCCGCCAGGGTCAACAATCGTTTGCCGCCGCCGCCGATCAAAACCTTGGGGCGCTCGCCCTTGGGCAGCTTCGCCGCTTGGGCGATTTCGCGAATCGTGTAGTGCTCTCCTTCGAAACTCGTTCGCTCTTTTTCCCACATCGAAAAGATGATCTGCAGTGCCTCATCCAGCCGGGCAATTCGCACTCCGGGCCGGTCGTAGCGCATCCCGGCTTCGACGTAGTCGGTTTCCATCCAACCCGCGCCGATGCCGAACTCGAAGCGCCCCTCGGAGAGCAGGTGGAGCGTCGCGGCGGCCTTGGCGTAGATCACCGGGTGCCGGTAGTCGATGTCGTAGACGAGGGAGCCGACGTTGAGGGTCTCGGTTGCGGTGCTGAGAGCGGGAAGAGCCGTCATCGGATCCCACTGGCTGCCGAAGTGATCGGGAATGAACACCGTCGAATAGCCGAGGGTTTCGATTTGGCGCGCTGCTTCGCGCCAGCGATCGACGGGGAGTTCGGCGAGTTGGACACCGAAGCGAAATGGTTTCATTGGGGGGGGCTCCAAGTGGATATTGAACGAAGGTGACCGTTGTCGGCTCGTCGTGCGAGAGTTCTTGCTGAAGGCCCAGAGTATAGTGCCAAACGGCTGTGGAGATCAGCGCGAAATCACTAGCGATGTTTCGCGGCGTCGCAGGCGGCCGTACCGATGCGTACGATTCGCAGGTCGCCAAAGGGAGTTCCAACGCCGCTGTTCAGGGTCAGCCCCACGGCCAGGTTTCGATCGGGGTCCGCCCACGCGCCGGAACCCCCGTAGCCCGAATGCCCGAAGGCGCGCGGCGTTTTGTGACCGATCGTCGCAACCCGGTGATATCCCAGGCGCCAGTGCATCGGGATCGGGATGACTTTGCCGACGCCGCGATTCTGAACCTCGGTGGCTCGCTCGAGGGTTTCACGCGACAGCAGGGTGACCCCGTCGAACCTGCCTCCGTTGGCGAGTACGGCGTAGAGTTTTGCGAGGGAGCGCGCGGTAAACATGCCGTTGAGCGCAGGAATGCAGGCGGCCGCAGCAGCTTTGCTGTTGAGGTCGAGATCCTGCATGTTTTTTGGCATCAGCGCCTCGGCTCCTTTCGCCAGATCGATCGGAATGCGCAGGGCTTTGAACGCGCGATTGAGTCGTTTTGCATTGCGCACAGTTCGTCCGAGTTGTCGAGAGTCGTTGCGCTTGGTGGACGGGATC
>SMVB01247095.1_pt1 | contig 22003 bp, 22 predicted proteins | sample 2456461 | NCBI WGS metagenome assembly SMVB01 (sample SAMN11095934, study PRJNA526329) | marine sediment metagenome | biome: Marine sediment; feature: Surficial sediment; material: Deep marine sediment; isolation source: Hadal surficial sediment | place: Pacific Ocean | collected 2014-05 | depth...
CAGCCTGTTGAAGACGCGCGGTCCCTTTTTGTGCCAGCAGTGCCACTCTGCCGCCTTTCATCCCAGTGTGCAGTACGATGGTCGCAGTACAAGCAGTGGCTCGTCCAACCAATACATACTGGGTAAGAACTGCCTCAACTGTCACAGCGCAGTACACGGCTCCAACCACCCCAGCGGCGCGAGGCTAGCGCGGTGAAGCGCCCGCTTATCGCCTTTTGTGTCTCGGCGCTGCCATTACTGAGCATGGCTGCCGAAGATCCTTTTGCACCACTGGCAGTGGAAGCGCGCCCTCTGCAAACCCGCTGGCAAACCGACTATATCGGTACGGTAGAGCTGGGCGTGGACTATGTCACCGATGATAATTTTATGTTCGGGCGCTATAACGGCCGCTACCAGGACGAAGCCCAGGTGTTCGGCAATGTCGACTGGCGCTGGACCACCAGCAGCGGACGCTGGGATATACAAGGCACCGATATTGGCACCGACGTCCCCTTCATGCGTATCCAGTGGGACCGCGATAATCTGAGTGTCTATTTCGAACTGGAAGGCAGCAAGCAGATCAGCAATGACAGCGGCCGCACGCCGTTTCGCGGTGACGATAATCTACTGCTGCCCGCCGACTGGATCTCATCCAATGTCACCAGTGGCTTTACCAATCTCGACAGCGCCCTGCACGGCGTCGATCAGGAGCTTGAGCGGGATCGCTACACACTGGGATTTACCGCACAAATAAACAGCGCCTGGAAACTGGAAAGCTCGATACAGTACGAAGAGAAAGACGGCAGCCAGGACATAGGTGCGGCGATATTCCAGGATGCATCGGCAGGTCATTCCGCCATCTTGCTGCAGCCAGTCGATTACGAAAGCCTGGAGTTCGACCTGTCGCTGAACTTCAAGAGCAAGCATCTGTTGCTCAATGGCAGCCTGTTCTACAACGACTTTGACAACAACAATGATCTGCTGCAGTGGCAAAATCCCTACGATATTTTCGGCCCCTCGGTGCGCTACCCCAACGGCGCCGGCGGCCTGGAACTGGCACCGGACAATGAATATATGGGTGGCCGCCTGCTGGGAACCTGGTTTATTACCAAGGGCTGGCGCTTCCAGATCGACGGCAGCTATGCCGAGACTAAACAGGACCAGAACTACGCTGCGTATACCGTCAATGACAAGCTAACGGTAGACGTGCCAGTGCCGCGCAATAGCCTGGATGGGAAAATCGAGACCTCTACCCTGGACACACGTCTCTTTTATCGGCCTCTGCCGCGGCTCAACCTGGAGCTGTGGTGGCACGGTGAACAGCGTGAATACGATCAGAGTCGGGATCCTTATCAGTACGTATTGGGAGATGGCGGCAACCAGGTTAGCAGCGATTTGACGGTGTACAACCCCGGCCACAATTACGACATCAACCGCACCGGCATCGAGGGTAGCTATCCCCTGCCCTGGCACAGCAAGATCTGGCTCAAGTACGAATATTACAAAGTTGAACGGGAAAACTCGGCGGTAGAAAAAACCGAGGAAGACCGTTACTCCCTCAAGTACCGCATTCCAATACTGCCCAATCTTAACGGCCGCCTGGAACTACTGTACGCAGATCGAGCCGCCTCTACCTACCACTGGGATCAGTCCTACTACGCTCTGCTGGATACCGGGCTGATCAACAAAACACCGGACAACCAGCGCTATATCACCCATCCACTATTGGCTCAGTATCAACTGGCCAACCGCGAGCGTTCCGAGGTCAAGCTGGACGTGGACTGGCAGCCAGCCATGGATTGGAACCTGGGCTTGAACATCCTCTGGCGTGAGGATGACTTTGACAAAACCGAGCTGGGCCTGGAAAAGGAAGAAATCACCCGCGTCAGCGGCACCGTCAGTTGGCTACCCAACCAGCACCTCAGTATCTCGGCCTACGCCAGTTACGATAACTATCAGCGCGACCAAAAAAACCGGGAGTTCCGCGGCGGTATTGAAAAAAATGCTTTCGAAATCTACCCGCCGCTGCCCCAGGCCTCCGACCCCAGCCGCAATTGGCACCTGTCCAACGAAGACGAGGTCACTACCGTTGGCTTCTATCTGGAATGGCAGTTGCGTGAAGACATCAGCCTGACCGCTGATTACAGCTATGTGAAAACAGATTCTGATTACGACTTTAGCGACGGCGGCGCAGCCGATCTCAGCTCTGAGCCGCTGCCGGCGGACGACGATTCAGACCAACATCACCTGATTATTGAAGGCGCCTACAACTTGCGCGACGACCTGACTATCAAGGTGAATTACCAGTATTGGAGTTACGATAGTGAAGACTGGGCGATAAACAAACTTGGCCCGACCAGTATCGACAAGGTACTGACATTGGGAGAACAGGAGGCAGACGAAGACCTCCATTACATAGGAACATCGATCATCTACCGCTGGCAGTAGGCTGGCGGGAAGTGGGAAGACGGGTGAGTACCATGGTAAAACAACACATACGACTCTGGTTCAGCATGGCAATTATTGGCTTGCTGGTGGCTTGTGGCGGCGGTGGCGGCGGTAATAGCGCCGCCGGCGTTGATCCCGGACCGGCGGCGCCCGGTGGCCCGGTAACACCCCCACCCCCTATTATCCCTGGACCTGTGGGCTATGAAGATGCCGATGAAATTGCCGCCTTTATTCTCGATGCCAGTATTCCCGATGATGGCCACGCGGTGATCGATTTCCAACTTACCGACGGCAATGGCACGGCCATACTGGATTTGGAAGTAGGCAATGTCCGTTTTGTTCTCGCCAAACTGCAAGCCAGCCCGCTGGGTAACCTCACCGGCACCTGGCAGTCCTACAAAAACCAGATCGAGGAAACTGGCGATGTAGGCACTGGCACCGAGGACAAACTGCAAGCCACTTACGAAAGAGACGGCGAATTTACCAACTTTGAAGACGGTACCTATCGCTACACCTATGCCACTAATGTCAACGATCTGCCCGCCGATATCCTGGCCCAGGCCAAGGAAGAGGGCCTGAACCTGGACTATGCACCCGACCGCACCCATCGCGTTGCCATCCAGTTTGACGGCGGCCCCAACCCTGCCAACCCCTGGTACGACTTTATTCCTGCAACCGGTGAGACGCAGGGAATCTTTCACATGCAAATTTCCGAGACCATCAACTGTAATCGCTGCCACGATGAACTGGGCATGCACGGCGGCAACCGCGTAAAAGTGGAATACTGTGTGACCTGCCACAACGCGGGCAGCACCGACGCCAACAGTGGTAACACCGTGGACATGAAAGTGATGATCCATAAATTACACCGCGGCGCGAATTTGCCCAGCGTTGAAGCGGGCGGCGAGTACGTGATCTATGGTTTCCGTAACAGCAAGCACGATTACTCTCACGTGGAATTACCGCAGGATATTCGCAACTGCCAGAACTGTCACGTTGGCACCGGCACCACCAACGAATTTTATGAAGAAGTGCAATTGACTAACCAGGGCGATAACTGGAACGAATTCCCCACTCGCGCTGCCTGCGGCAGCTGTCACGACGATGTGGATTTCGATTCACACCGCGGCGGCCAGCCGGACGATTCGCGCTGCGCCAGCTGCCACAGCACCGGCGGCCGCGCCGGCAGCCCGGCCGAAAGTCATGCCCTGCTGGTGCGCGATGAAGGCGCCAACTACCTCGCCGAAGTACTCAATGTAGAAAATTCCGGCCCCGGCGAGTTCCCCTCGGTGGACATTAAGGTCACCAATCCAAACACCGGCGATGCCTACGATATTCTCAATGATGCACCTTTTACCAATGACGGCGCTTCACTGAATGTGAAACTGGCCTGGTCCACCGGCGACTACCACAACACCGGCAATGGCAGGGATGATTCCAGCGATATTTCCCAGAGCGCCCTGTCCACGGCCACCCCCAATGGCGATGGCAGCTTCCGGGTTGAATACCAACAGGCCATACCTACGGGCGGTCTGGCCACGGGTAGCGGCGTGGCTATCATCGACGGTCATCCGGCGGTTGTGCTGGCAGGAGATGATGAACCCACCAATATCTTTATCACCGACGCCAATGGCTTCTTCTCCATTGATGAAGCCAGCGGTAACGCCAGCCCGCGCCGCACCAGCGTGGCCATCGAACAGTGCCAGGCCTGCCACCAGAACCTGGTGCTGCACGGCAGTAACCGCGCCGACAACATCGATAGTTGCGTGACCTGTCACAATCCGCGCAACACCGATAGAGGTGTACGCGAAATTGCATCGAGTCCGCCCACAGATGGCAAAGACGAGGAGAGCCTCCATTTCAAAACCATGATACACGGCATACATGCCGCGGGTATGCGTGAAAATGCGCTACAAGTGGTCGGCTTCCGCGGCTTCAGCACCCATGTCTATGATGACGAACATGTGCACTATCCCGGCATACTAAGCAACTGTAAAACCTGTCATGTTGATGGTGGCTACACTCTACCCCTGGCTAGCACGGCACTGGGTACCACTATCGATACTGGTAGTGACCATGCCAGCCCACTCGATGACACGGTAATCACTCCTGTCGCTGCGGCCTGCAGCTCCTGTCACGATAACAGCATCGCCAGGGCCCATATGGAAAATAACGGCGGTAACTTCTCTACCAGCCAGGCGGCGATAGATTCCGGTGAAGTGGTTGAGCAGTGTGAGTTGTGCCACGGCACAGGTCGCAGTGTTGATGTGGATTTGGTGCACGGTCTGGACTAAACGCACAGCATGGGGGACGGACTGAACTAACCCCACTTTCACGGACATCAAACAAAGGGGGCAATACCCCGGAGGAGATGTCCGATGATTTTTACACGTGAATTTAAATTGGAAGCCGTTCGATTGCTCGAACTTATAGAAGGGCCTACCGCCCAGCTAGCACGAGACCTGGGGCTCCGGCGCAGCCAGCTGTATAAATGGCAGGAGGAGCTGAAACGGTAAGGCTTTGAAGAGACCTTCCGCGGCCGTTCTCGTAACGCCTCAAGCGACAATTTGTCTGAGCTTGAGCGCCTAAGACGACGCGTTGCAAATCTTGAAGAAGAGAACGAAATTAAAAAAAAGCCGACGCGTACTTTGCCAAAAAGTAGTCGTGAAGTACGCCTTTATCCGCGACCATCGTTTCCAATATCCCGTAAAAACGCTCTTCCGGATTCTCAAAGCCAGCCGTTCCAGCTATTACGATTGGCTGAGACGCCCACCGAGCCAGCGTGCCCTGGCCAACCAGGTGCTGATACAGCGCATTCAGCGTGTACATGAGGCCATCGCGGGCAAAGCGGAGCGCTGGACATGGCGATTGCACACCAAAGCCCGGAGCCAGACCTAATCCATCACACGGACCAGGGGCAAACTTATGCGGCGGTTGAGTACCGTAAGGAGCTGGATCGGTGTGGCATGCTACCGAGCATGTCGAGAAAGGGAGACTGTTGGGACAATGCGGTGGCAGAAAGCTTCTTTGCCACATTGGAATTTGAGCTGATTGAAAACCGCGCGTTCAAAAGTATAGATGAGGCCAAGTCAGCTATCTTTGAGTTTATCGAAGTGTTTTACAATCGACAGCGTGCCCACCAGACTCTGGAGTACAAAACGCCACTTCAGGTAGAACTTGATTACCAAACAGTGGCCTAACTACTGTGTCCGTGAAACCGGGGGTAGTTACGATCCGAATCTGACCCCAAATCTCTGACCCCAAATCTCAAATGATTCGATCACTTGATTGAATAAAATCAATGTATCTGCACACCAATCAGGCGCTGTGGAGGTGATCTGTTATGATCTCTGCAAATTCTAACCATAGACTCGCAATGGGCCTTTCCACACGCATTTTTATTGGTTTGTTCGTCGGTATATTGACTGGCCTGTTTTTCGGTGAACTGGTCGCCGATCTCAAGATTGTCGGTGACATCTTCATCAAATTACTGCAGATGACCGTACTGCCCTACATTATGGTGTCACTGATCGCCGGCTTTGGCCGTATGAACAGTGCCCAGGCGCGACGCCTTGCCCTGCGCGGCTCAGCGGTCCTGTGCATCATCTGGGTAGTTGCGCTGCTGTTGATTTTCGTCGCCCCACTGGCTTTCCCGTCCCTGGAAGCGGCTTCTTTCTTCAGCAGCCCCACTATTGCCAGCGGTAGTAACAATGACCTGCTGGATCTGTATGTGCCATCCAACATCTTCTACTCCCTGTCTAACAACCTGGTGCCCGCAGTCGTGTTGTTCAGCATATTTATGGGCGTGGCACTGATATCTGTGGATAACAAAACCAATATATTGTCGACCTTCGATGCACTCAGCGATGCCCTCGCGCGGATCAACGGGCAAATCGTCAAGCTCACCCCCTACGGCATCTTCGCCATTGCTGCTGCCGCGGCCGGCACCATGACCATAGAAGAGCTGGGGCGGGTACAAGTGTACCTGGTGACCTATATCGCGCTGGCCATGCTGATCACCTTCTGGATATTCCCCGGCCTGGTCAGCGCTGTCAGCGGCATCCCCTACCGTGAAGTGCTCAGTACCTTCAAGGATGCGTTGGTCACCGCCTTCGCCACCGGCAACCAGTTTGTGGTTTTGCCGCTGATTGCCGAAAATTGCAAATCGCTGTTGGAGCGCCATGGCTTGCCCAGGGAAAAGACTGCCTCCGCTATCGATGTCATTGTGCCGGTATCGTTCAATTTCCCATCCCTGGGGAAAATGCTGGTGTTGTTATTTGTACTGTTTTCGGCCTGGTTTACCGATACCGAAGTGACTTTTGGGCAGCGCCTGGACCTGGCCTTCAACGGATTGTTCAGCCTGTTTGGCAGCATTAATGTCGCCGTGCCCTATTTACTGGACCGACTGCAAATCCCCAGCGATATGTTTCAGCTGTTTATGGTCACTGGCGTGGTGGTGGGTCGCTTTGGGGCCATGCTGGCAGCACTGCATATCATTGTCTTGAGTGTTATCGGCACACTAGCCATGTGTGGGCAACTGCGCATTACCGTGCGGTCGGTCGGTCGTTATGTTGGCATCAGCATCGCATCGACGCTGACTTTATTGTTGGGACTACAGGCCTATTTTGTAGCCTTCGTGCCCCCACCCCCGGACCGGGAAGAGGTGCTCAACGCCATTGAACTGCGCATGGAGCGGGTGGCAACCAAAGTTCGCAGCACGCCGGTAAGCATTGATGCACCCATGTTACCGGGCCAGCGCTTTGATCATATCCTTGAGCGCGGCACCCTGCGGGTGGGTTACCGGCCCAAGAACCTGCCCTGTACCTACCTGAACAAGCAGGGCACTGTGGTTGGTTTCGATACCGACATGGCGCACAGCCTGGCCCAGGACCTGGGCCTGGAACTGCGGTTTATCCCCTTCACGTTTGATGAACTGGGTCCCTTGTTGGACAGTGGGCAATTGGACATTGCCATGTCCTGCATCGCCAGCCTGCCAGACCGTTACCGCAAGGCCGCCTTTTCGGACTCCTACCTGGACCTGCATATGGCGCTTATCGTGCCGGACCACCAACGTGCCAAATTTGGCCCCGCTGCCCAGCGCGACGAGTCTGAAGAACTCACCATAGCCGTGGTCAGCACCGATTACTTCGCACCACGCATCCTGCAAATACATGCCAATACCCGCTTCGTGAAGCTGGAAAGTGCCGAAGAGTTTTTCCTTGGCGACACGCCACCGGCACAGGCCCTGTTGCTCACCGCCGAAGAGGGTGCGGCCTATGCATTTCGTTACCCCAAATACACAGTGGTGCTACCGAATGATTCCATCAGGGTGCCAGCGGCCTACGCGCTACCGCGCGGCGAACTGGAATGGCAACGCGTGGTAAGCAACTGGATAGACCTGAAGCGCAAGGACGGCAGCATTGATGAACTCTACCAGTACTGGATGCTGGGCGGCGTTACCAGCAACAAACAACCGCGCTGGTCGGTGATTCGCGATGTACTGGGGTGGGTCGAGTAAGTCCTTAGAAGTGGTAACCAACCCCAAACAGGATGTAATGAAAATCTTCGTGATGGAAATTGGCGCGGCCAAAATCCTCCGTACTCACATGGGTTTGAAATTTCTGGTCAAAGTACTGGTACTTCAAGGTGGTAGACCAGCTTTCGTCAATATCATAAATAAAACCAAACTGTATACCCAGTGCTGACTGGTCAGCGGTGGTGTCAGAATTCAGGTTGCTGGCGAAATCCGGCGTATCCTCCCATTCCAGAAATCCTTCACCGATCACCACACCCACCGTGGCATGCATACCCTTCATAGGCAGTGGATACTTGTAGTTAAGGGACAGGAAAATCTGCTCGACAGTGACATCGTCCGCATCGGTATAGGTGTAATCCAACTCGACTATCCAGCGATCTGTTACCTCGTAGCCAGCGCCAAGGCCGAAAGTATTGCCATCATCCTCCAGATTTTGATCCAGCGGTGCGGCAAACTCAAAACCGGTATCGAAGGTGGTACCCCCTCCATACAGTGAGAAAAAAATAGGTTGCCTGGCCTGGGCGTTCACAGCCGCCAGGCTAATCAAAACCAAAGTGAACAAACGCAGGATGCGCATCTACGCTAACTCCTTGCTCATGCCAACAAAAGTGCAAACTACTACACTGTGCGCCTATACGACAAGAGCACTGGTTCACGTTTTAGACTTGTAGTGTGGGAATATCCCGATACAGATCAAGAGCTTCAGGGTTAGCCAGTGCATCGCTGTTCTTTACCGGTCGGTTGTGCACCACATTGCGCACCGCCAGCTCAACGAGCTTGCCACTGATAGTGCGGGGAATATCCGTTACGGCAATAATCTTCGCTGGCACGTGGCGCGGCGTGGTGTTCTCCCGGATTACAGTTTTGATACGAATCGTCAGTTCTTCATCCAGTTCGACATTTTCAGTGAGCACCACAAACAACACCACCCGCACATCGTCACCCCACTCCTGGCCGATAACAATACTCTCCTGAATTTCTTCCAGCTTTTCTACCTGCCGGTAGATCTCCGCCGTGCCGATGCGCACACCACCGGGATTCAATACCGCATCGCTGCGACCGTGAATTACGATGCCACCATGTTCAGTGATTTCGCCATAGTCACCGTGCGCCCATATATTGGGCCAGGCGTCAAAATAGGCGTCGTGGTACTTGGCGCCATCGTCATCATTCCAAAAGCCGATGGGTGCACAGGGGAAGGGTTTGGTGCACACCAGCTCTCCCTTCTCCTCCGTCACGGACTGGCCCTCATCGTTCCAGATATCGACTGCCATGCCCAGGCCCCTGGCCTGGATCTCACCGCTGTACACTGGTAGTACCGGGCAACCGCCGACAAAGCAGGACAGGATATCGGTGCCGCCGCTGATCGAGGACAGGCAAACATCATCCTTGATATCGCGGTACACATACTCAAAACTTTCATGGGACAAGGGAGAGCCGGTAGACAATACCGCCTTGAGGCGCTCCAGTTTGTGACTTTGCCTGGGGATCAGCTTCTGCTTTTCCAGGGCGGCGATGTACTTGGCGCCGACGCCAAAAATGCTAATACCCTCTGCGTCGATGGCATCCAGCAATACCATGCCCTCGCGGGCAAAGGGCGAGCCGTCATACAACACCAGCGTAGCACCGGTGGCCAGGCCCGACACCAGCCAGTTCCACATCATCCAGCCACAGGTGGTGAAATAGAAAAAGACATCTTCGCGGGTCATATCTACCAGCAGCTGATGTTCCTTGAGGTGCTGTAACAGGGTGCCGCCAGCGCCGTGTACGATGCACTTGGGCATACCCGTGGTTCCCGAGGAATACATAATGTAGAGCGGATGATCGAAAGGAAGTTGTTCGAACTGACACTCGCTTGTGGTCGCATCCAGATAATCATTGAACAACACGGCTTTGCCCAGCCCGGCAATGCCGGGCTGCTCGCTGAGCACCGGCACCACCACAACTTTCCGCAAACTATCAATGCGCTCCACAATCGTGGCGAGGCGCTCGAGACAGTCACAGGTCTTGCCGTTGTAAAAATACCCATCGGCGCTGAACAACACTTTCGGTTCAATCTGACCAAATCGGTCCATCACGCCATTGATGCCAAAGTCCGGTGAACAGGACGACCAGATAGCACCAATACTGGTGGTGGCCAGCATAGCGATGACCGTTTCAGCGATATTGGGCATAAAGCTGGCTACCCGATCGCCAGCCACGACGCCTTCGGCCCGCAAACTGGCGGCGAGTTGCGCCACCCGGGTATGCAGGTCTGCGTAGCTGATCTCCTGGCGGGAGCCGTTTTCCAACAGGGACACCAGCGCAACCTGGTCATCCCGGTAGCGCAGCAGGTTCTCGGCAAAGTTCAGCCGTGCTTCAGGAAACCATTTAGCGCCGGGGAATTTGTCTCCATCCGCCAGCACCGCATCACCACGCTGGGAGGCCACCACCTCACAGAAGTCCCACACTGCCGACCAGAAGTTTTCATCGCTGTCTACGGACCACTGGTAAAGTGCATCGAACCCCTCCAGATCCAGGCTGAACTGTTCATTTACGTAGGCGATAAAGCGCGTAATCTGCGCGTTTTCAATTCGATCCGCGGAGGGGGTCCACAGTGGCTCAGCCATGGCGTTCTCTTTGTTATCAATGATTTTTCCCACAATGGGCGAAAAGATTATATTTAACAAATTGAATTAATCTATCTATTGTTCGTATTTAATTATGAATATATCACTCAAACAACTACGCGCTTTTGTCACCATTGCCCAGGGCAAATCCTTTGCCGAGGCCTGCGAGCTGCTGCATATATCCCAACCCGCCCTGAGTGTGAGCATCCGCAATATGGAACAGGCACTGGGCGGGCCCGCACCACGCGCAGTGTAGAGCTGACCCCTGACCTGCCCACAGCCCAACGCCTGCTGGCAGACTGGGACCAGGCCTTCGACGATCTGGGCCGGGCCTTCAGCTTGCAGCAGGGCAAGCTCAGCATTGCGGCAATGCCCTCCTTTGCCATGAGTTTGCTGCCACCGGCACTGGTGGCTTTTCGCGCGGCCTATCCTTCCATCAATGTAGCGGTTGACGATATTGTCATGGAAGATGTCATTGAGGCGGTGCGACAGGGTCGCGTTGATCTGGGTATCACCTTCGAACCGGAGCAGCTGGACGGCGTGGATTTTATACCCCTTTTTACCGACCGTTTTATTGCCATCCTGCCTCCCGACCACTGCCTGGCGGACAAACAGCGCATTCGCTGGAAACAACTTGAAGGAGATGTCTTTATCGCCATGAACCGTGGCTCCTGGTTGCGGCGCCGCACTGATGCCGCTTTGACAGAGGCCAACGTTGTACCCAGGCATTTGTCGGAAGCCAATCAGCTCGCCACTATCGGGCGCATGGTGTCGGTGGGGTTGGGGGTATCCGTAGTACCCGACCTGTGCCGTAACTACATGGCGTCACTGGGCATAGCCTGCCGGCCCATCAGTCAACCGGTGTTAAAACGTCAAGTTGGAATTTTTACCCACAAACGCCATGCACTATCGATGGCGGGCTGGGAATTTATCTCGATATTGCGCCGGGGTCAGCGGGGCTCTGATTACGCAGCAACAGTCAGGGGATAGAGTCCGGCCCTGGCAGCCATAGAGACCAGCGCATCAATAGTGAATCCAGACATTTTCCCTCGGCACACGTCTCCGATACGTGACCGTTGTACCCCCATTATTTCAGCGGCATTCGCTTGGGTCAGGTCATTTTCCTTGATATACGCGACGATAACGTCGAACAAAGCAGCTTTGATTTTCATCTGTTCAGCTTTGCCGGGATCCGCTTCCAATTCATCAAAAATGCTTCCCTTAGTAATGTACCCGCTCATTGAAACCTCTCTATAGCCTCTCTATAACGGCGAACAACAACTGCTTTAGTGGTTTTCTCTGTAGTTTGCGTGGTCTTCTGCCAACAATGTAATACCGTTATATAGCCTTCGAACTTCATAACATACGCAATTCGAAAAGTTGCATCATCATTCCATATTCGTACTTCGTGGACTCCAGTTACTCCCCGACCCAAACCCTTTAACGGCTTCCAGTCCTGGGGCATCTGACCAGTTTGTAGGCGATGCAACTGATACCCAGCGTTCTGCTTTGCACCCTCCGGGAAAGCCATCAGTTCCTTTTTACTTGTTCCCATCCAATAGATGGGGTTTGGAATCCGTTCCATACAACATTATGTATAATATATTATACATAATGCAAACAGTAAAAATAATCAAATACGATCAATCAGTCAACCGGTGTTAAAACGTCAAGTTGGAATTTTTACCCACAAACGCCATGCACTATCGATGGCGGGCTGGGAATTTATCTCGATACTGCGCCGGGGTTAGCACGGGGAGTTCCGCTGCCATGGCCAGCAGTGCGGTATCTCCTGTCACCAGCGCGTCAGCAGCACCCTGCAATGCCAGGTCAACAAACATTTGATCATCCGGATCATTGCAACGGGGCGAGTCCGGATTCTCCACCACATCAATCACTGCAATGTATGGCAGGTAATCGGCAAGTAGCGCATCTATCTCTGAACGCTCTAGTTGAAACTTGCGGTAGGACAGTACTCGAATCAACTCATTGATGGTGGCACGAGAACCGAGTGCAGTAATGCCAGGATTGCGCCAGTGCGCTCGGAACCAGGCCATGTTACCGCTCTTAAACACCAGGGCGGAAACCAGGACATTACTATCAAACACAACCCGCATCAGGAATTTTTGCGCGCACTCTTGATCGCGTATTCCACATCCTGCTCACTGACGCCCAGAGCCTCAAGTTTGTCTCTCACCTGATCTGCCTGATTTGGGCGAACAGGTTCCAGCACAATATGGCCGTTTACAGAAGAAACCTCAAAGTAGTCGACATCTGGAAAGTCAGCAACAATAGCCTTGGGCAAGGTAATTTGGTTTTTGCTGGTTTTTTTGGCAAGCATGACAGAATCCTCCTCTGACCACAGCAAGATTGTAAGGAAGTAAGGATTCCTTGGCAATTCTTTCTGACTAGAGTTAAACGAAGATTAACAAAATACCACTCCAGCGCTGGCTTCAGCTTAGGAGGGTGTTATGGGACGCAAGGAGGTGGCCTCAACGGGCCGGGACAGGGGTTCAGGCAAACAGGGGAGCGAACAGGTACGCAGCAAACACCGCGAGAGCGACGCAGCTGGCAACATCAATAGTTAGGTTTCTGATACTCATGGATCGCAGTCTAGAGAAACCCGTCACCGAGATGAAATAGTGTTTCGCTCTATGCTTATGCCCCGCTCGCTTAACCGAAGTTGATCGCCAGGACCAGCGTTACGGGCACCACCACCATCCACAACAGCACCCCCTGTAACAGCGCGGCGCCGCGCAGCTGTCGAAGGGTCTGCCGGTTCATCTCCATGCCGATGCATAGCAGCGCCACACAAAGCAGGGCCTTGCTCAACATCGCTGCGGTCGGGATCACCACCGTGCCCACAAACAGGGGGCTGATCGCCGCCGCCGCAATAAAGAACAGGATAAAGCCCGGCACTCGCAGGCGCGCCTTGTCCGCGCCCTGGAGAATACTAAAAACCAGGATCACCGGAATCAACCAGAGCGTACGGCCCAGCTTGACCGTAGTTGCTACGGTGGCTGCCTCCTCACCATAGAGGCTGCTGGTGGCGATGACTGAGGAGGTATCGTGAATCGCCAGCGCCGCCCACACTCCGAACTGGTGTTGGCTGAGTTCAAAGAACTCTCCGATTGCCGGAAAGGTAAACAGGGCGATAGCGTTGAGCAAGAAAACCAGGCTGAGAGCCACGGCCGTCTGGTCGGGTCTGGCCCGGATAACCGGCGACAGGCTGGCGATAGCTGTGCCCCCACAAATGGCTGTGCCCGAGGCCAGTAGCTGTGACGATCTGGGCTCATTGCGAAAAATGCGACCCAGCAACAGGCCCAGCGCGAGCGTCAGCAGTACATAGCCACTGACCAAAAGACTGTAGTCAGCGCTTATCTGCACCAACTGGCCCGGATTCAGCTTGAGCCCCAACAAGACGATAGCCGCCTGCAAGGCGTACTTGCCCCAGGTAGCAGCCGCCGGGAACGGGGTGCGATCGAAAGCCAGCACAACTGCCGCACCCACCAATAGCGCAATCGCGGGATTACCGATGTAAATCAGTATTGGCAGGGCCAAGACCACTAAAATTGCAGGGAGGGTTGCCATAGGGAAAGTCGCTGATACCTGGTAGGGGCTGCTTATTTCTATGGACTACTATTGGCTATAAAAAGGTCCACCGCAAGGATGGGCTGCGCAGGGTCGAAAATGCTCCATTCAGCTATCCCTGGATTGAGCTACCATGTCCAAGCCAATTTCGCCATCCAAGGATAAAAACTCATGGCCACACAACAGGAACTACAAGAACAAAGAAAAACCGACACAGTTCGAACAATGGAAGTGAGCATTCGCCTGGCGCTGGTCGCGGGATTGATGGTGTGGTGTTTCGCAATTCTCAGACCCTTTCTCTCCACCATCGTGTGGGCCCTGGTTCTGTCCGCCGCTCTCTATCCCGCCTATAACTGGCTGCTGGAGAAATTCAAAAGGAGCACCGGCATGACCTCCTTTTTGTTTACCGCTGCCATATTGCTTGCACTGATGACACCGGTACTAATGCTGTCTGGCACGCTGGTCGAAAGTGCAAAAGACTTCGCCACAGAACTGGAAGACGGCAGTTTGAATGTACCGCCTCCGCCCCTCAGGGTTAAAGACTGGCCCGTGGTCGGTGAAAGGATTTACGAGACGTGGCAGCTCGCCAACGAAAATCTGGAAGGCGCACTGACGAAATTTGAAGACCAGATCAAGAGCGCGGGACGCTGGTTAATATCTACTGCCGCTGGTGCTGGCCTGGGCATTCTGCAATTTGCAGTGGCCTTGATTGTAGCCGGGGTATTCCTGGCCTACTCCGATTCTGGCGAGTCCTTTGCTCGCAAACTGGGGCGGCGACTGGCTGGCGCACGCGGTGAGGAATTCGCCAATCTCGCCTCCTCCACGGTGCGCAGTGTTGCGCAGGGTGTGCTGGGCGTAGCCATTATCCAGGCGCTGCTGGCGGGAATAGGCTTTATGGCCATGGGCATCCCCGGCGCCGGCCTGTGGACCATGCTGGTATTGATAATGGCAACCGTGCAACTGCCCTCTGGAATCATACTGATTCCCTCCATATTCTATGCCGCCTCAATTGCAGATACCCTTCCCACGATCATTTACGGAGCCTGGATGATTATGGTGAGCCTGATCGACAATGTACTAAAGCCCATTCTGCTAGGCCGAGGCGCCAGCGTACCCATGGCGGTTATCTTCCTGGGCGCCATCGGTGGTTTCGTACTACAGGGCATTGTAGGCCTGTTTCTGGGCGCCATCGTTTTATCGCTGGGCTACGAGTTGTTTATGCTCTGGTTAAACCTGGACAGCCCGGAGTTGCTGCCGTCGGAGATGCCGGGTGAGTGAAGCCGATCAGGAAAATGCCAGCGTCCGCAAACTCACCCTGGCGGTGCTGGCCGTCTGTGGCTTTATGCTGGTGTGGTACCTGATTGCAGATCGCTACACGCCCTACACCAGCCAGGCCCGGGTTACCGGCAATATCATCCCCATTGTGCCCAAGGTCTCGGGGGAGGTTATCAGTGTGGATGTTGGGGTCAACCAGGCGGTGGAGGCCGGTGCTGTATTGCTGCGTATTGACCCTGCCGATTACCAGTTGGCCGTGGAGCAGGCCGAAGCGGCACTGACGCAGGCCGGACAGGATGTCGGCGCGGGTACAGAAAACCTTGCCGTGGCCGAGGCTCAGCTGTCGCAGGCAAAGACCCAACTGGCTTACGTTATCACACAGTCCAAGCGGGTTTATGAGCTGGAAAAGACCGGCGTTCTTCCCGTCTCCGATGGCGACAAAGCGCGGGCTGAGGTTAAAAAAACACGTGCCGATGTTATCGGTGCCCAGGCCAAGCTGGAACGCGCCCAACAGAAACTCGGTGACCAGGGCCAGGACAATCCTAAAATTCGCAAGGCACTGGCTACCCTGCAAGATGCACGGCTGGATTTATCGCGCACCACCATTAGCGCACCCACCCACGGCGGCGTTACCAGCGTTACCATCGCTCCCGGCAACTACGCCACGGCTGGCCAGGCCCTGATGACCTTTGTGTCTGGCGAGAACGCCTGGATAGAGGCCTATATGCGCGAAAACAGCCTCGGCAACATCAAACCCGGTGACCCGGTAGACATTGCGCTGGATATGGTACCGGGACGGGTTTTTGATGGCGAGGTGGTCAGTATCGGCTACGCCGTGGACTGGAAGAACAGCGCACAGGCGGGCAATCTGCAGTCGGTCAGTGCTGAGCAAGGCTGGCTGCGCAGTGCCCAGCGCTTTCCTGTCATCATTCGTTTTATTGAGCACCCGGGCAAGGGCAAACTGCGCGGCGGCGGTCAGGCCGATGTGATTGTCTACACCAGTGGCAACTGGATCACCAACAGCCTGGCCTGGCTGTGGATGCGAGTGATCAGCATCCTCTCTTACGCGTATTAACACCCTGTGACGTCCGCTGATCGCAGCTGCGTTCTGCGCTACGCCACAGGCATTACTTTATGTGTGGCGCTCTCCCTGGGCATCGGCTGGACATTGTCGGCACTGGCACCGGTGCTGGCCGCCGCTTTTCTCGGCAATCGCAACCCACGCCCCAACCTGAAGGCCACTCTCGGTATAATGCTGGCGATTGCGATTATTTTTGGCGCAGGACTGTTTGTAACGGTATTTCTCTACCCCTACCCCGCGGTTTTCCTGCTGTTGTTTTGCACCGCCCTTTATCTCAATTTCTACGCCGCGGCGGGCGGGGCTTCCACCTTTATCGTCCTGCTTTATACAATGGCCATCCTCTTGCTGCCCCTGCTGGGCGGCCCCAACCCGCCGCTGGCAGTGATGGTAGCCCAGGGCTTCCTGCTCTCCGCCGGGGTTGCCCTGTTCTCAACACACCTCGCCCACACCCTGTTTCCCGGTGGCACCGCCAACAGCGTGAAGGAGCCGCTGCAGACCACTACCCGCGAGGCGGCCGCTTCCGCATGGTTGAGCACAGCGGTCATCCTGCCCTTCGCGCTGATTTGCCTGGTGTTCAACCTCAGCAGCGCGGTATTGCCCCTGATCATGATCGCCATGCTCTCACAAAAACCGGATTTTTCCACCGGCGCCGCCGGTGGCAAGGCCCTGATAGCCGCTAACCTGGGTGGCGGCCTGGTAGCCATCATTTTTTACCAGCTACTGCTGGTAAGCCCTACCTATCTTTTTGCCGTGTGTGGCTTTTTCGCACTGGCATTGCTATTCGGTCGCCAAATATTCTCCGACAACCCACTGGCGCCTCTGTACGGCAGCGCCTTCAGCACCGTGTTGATTCTGATCGGCACAGGCACCAGCGCCTACAGTGGCGAAGCGGACTCCAATTTCTATATACGCATACTACAAATCACCTTTGCGGTCTGCTATGTGATCGGGGCTCTCTCCCTGTTACAAAGCCTACATGTGAGGGAACGCTGGATGGATGTGGGCCGCTGGATTAGTGGTAAGCTGGCACGCATAGCAGGAGCACATTAACAATGCCCCATGGGATCACCCATAGAGACAATTTCACCTGGTTGCTGTGCGGTTTGGTTTTTCTTTTGTTCAGCGGCGCCATATTTAGCCAGATCGAATCGCAGCAGGGCCAGCGACTGGTTAACATCAGCCTGATGATTACCATGCTGGTGGCGGTCTGGTCGATGGAGCAAGACCAGAACCAGCGACGCAACATGAAAATCGGCATGTCCCTGGTCATAGCCAGCCTGATGATCGGCGACAGCATTCTCGAGGACAACCGGCTATCCTTTGTGCAGCTGGTTATTGCTTTTTCCTTCCTGTCACTGACCACCTTCCAGGCCTGGCGGCAAGTCATGTTCACCGGCCAAATTGATCGCAACAAAATTATTGGCGCCATTTGTATTTATATGTTGTTGGGTGTGGTGTGGGGCTTCGGCTACCTGCTGATCGAAGCCATCTTTCCCAACTCCTTTAATGGCCTGGACCACGTGGCGTGGCAGCACAATCTACAAGACATGCTTTATTACAGCATGGTGACCTTATCAACACTGGGTTACGGTGATATCACCCCGGCGCAACCCGTAGCCCGGTTCTTCGCCTATATGGAATCCATCACCGGCATTTTCTACACCACCGTATTGGTTGCCAGCCTGATAGGGATTCGCCTCGCCAGCTACCATCCACCCCAAAAAACAGACGATGACCAGACTGAGTAAAGAAGAAGCCGAGGCAGGCACCATCGCGGTGCAAAATAGGGGACAGACCACGGTTTGGTAGTTAAAAACCGTGGTCTGTCCCCTATTTATCCCACAGTTAGCTGGGCTCTAATCCAAGCACAATTTTCAGATATTCCTCCATCTGCACCATTTCCATAACCGTCAACTCCGCCAGCGAGTCGCCACTAAGTCTCCGATTGTCGATTGTTCGCAGCTGATCAATCATTAGATCGGAATCAACCCGTAGTTGATCGCGCGCATGAATTCGAAGCCGCAGAGGAGCAGCATCAGTCAACTGGCTGGTCAGTGGAATCACGGTGGTACTGGGATGAAGAACTTCGTTTAAGAGGTCGCTCTGGATAACCAGGCACGGGCGAATCTTTCCTGCTTCCGTACCCTTGGAGGGATTGAAATTGGCAATGCGTATTTCTCCGCGCCTACAGTCCATCAGCTGCAGAACCGGCCAGATCTGCAGATGTCTCCACCGTCTGTTTTCGAACAGCCAGCGATGCAGCGCGGACTTGTCGCGCCAGAGACTCTCGCTCCAATTGCTTTTTATAACTCAGTACAGCCGCGCGAATTACGCCGCTTTTCGTCGTATGCAAGCTCTTAGCGAGACCCGTCAGGGTAGCATCGAAACCCTCATCTGCTTTGAGAGTAATCGTCTTCATAATACCTCGGTATTACCTTTTTAAGTACCTCAAGTATAACACCGCCGAAGACATTCGTGATGATCCTTTTTCATCAGATGCGCGCAAGAAAGTCCAGCGCCTGCCGATAGCGTTGGGCCACATCTTCCTGCTGGGGATGTACTCCATCACGCACCCGCCACTGGCCCGCCACCATCACATCTTTAACCGGAGTGTCGTTGCAGGCGAATATCCAGCTATCAAGAATTGCCGCGCCATCTTTGCCGTACAGCACCGGGTGTTGGTCATCCAGCACCAGCAGATCGGCGCGCGCACCGACACAAACTCCGGCCTCAGCAAACCCCAGTGCCTGGGCTCCACCGGCTATCGCGCCTTGCAACAATGACTCGCCCACCGAGGGTTGATCTTGCTGTACCAACAGTACCCGTCGTTGCTTAAACAGCCGCTGCCCGTATTCAAGCGATCGCAATTCCTCGGCCGGATCGCGGCACACCTGGCTGTCTGAGCCGATTGCAAAACGCCCCCCGGCTTGCAGGTATTCCACGGCGGGAAACAAGCCATCGCCGAGGTTGGCTTCGGTGGTGGGGCATAGTCCAGCCACCGCACCGCTGGCGGCCAAATCTTTGCATTCCTCATTGGCAAGATGGGTGGCGTGAATCAAACACCAGCGCCTGTTCACGTCGAAATTCTGCAACAACCACTGCACCGGGCGCGCGCCTGAGTGGGCAATACAACTGTCTACCTCGCGCTGTTGTTCGGCGATATGGATATGTATCGGCGCGCTATCATCAAGTGCATTGAGTCCGGTAACCGCTTCGCGCAGTAAGCGCTCGCTAACCGCACGCAGCGAGTGTGGCGCCATTCCCAGCTGCACATTAGGTACATCGTGGTAGCGGTCGTGCAGCTGTTGCAACAAGTTCTGGTAGGCGTCGACGTCGTGCACAAAGCGGCGCTGTCCGGCCTCAGCAGCCTGTCCTCCAAAATCACTGTGACAATACAAAACCGGCAGGTGGGTAATATGAATACCGGCACTTTGCGCCGCCGCTATAACGCGGTGGGACATCTCGGCAGGATCATCGTAAACACTACCATCGGTGTTGTGATGCAGGTAGTGAAACTCCGCCACCGAGGTATAACCCTGTTTCAGCATTTCGATATAAAGCTGCTCACTGATGGCCTGCAACTGCTCCGGGCCAATCTGTTGCAGCAACTGGTACATGGCATCGCGCCAACTCCAAAAACTGTCATCACTGCTGCTGCGCACTTCTGTCAGCCCCACCATGGCGCGCTGGAAGGCATGGGAATGGCAATTGGGGATGCCGGGTACCAGCACCCCCCGCAGCAATTGGGCACCCTGGGGTATGGCGGGCACATCTTGGCGCACGGTCTCAATCATGCCGGCGGCATCAATGGTGATTGCTACATTGCTGGCCCAACCGGCAGGCAGTAGCGCACGATGTGCATACAGTGGCCGCGGGTCAGGCATTTTCCAGCACCGTGTTACCTGCCAGCAGCACTTGCTGACAGGGATTACGACCCAGGTGATAGGCCAGCTCGGCCGGATGTTCAATATCCCACAGCACCAGGTCGGCGCGCTTGCCCACCGCCAGGCTGCCGCGCGCCTCCTGCCAGCCCAGCGCCCGGGCCGCATGGCGCGTAACACCCAACAAGGCCTCTGCCGGGGTCATCTGAAACAGGGTGCAGGCCATATTTAACATCAGTAACAAGGACTCGGCCGGAGAGCTGCCAGGATTGCAGTCTGAGGCAATCGCTATCGGTACACCTGCTGTACGCAACTGCTCAATGGGCGGCGGTTTGGTTTCCCGCAAAAAGTAAAAGGCACCCGGTAACAATACCGCTACCGTGCCGGCGGCCTTCATCGCTGCAATACCTGCCTCATCGAGATACTCCAGGTGGTCCGCCGACAGGGCACCGAGGTTGGCCGCCAGGGCCGCGCCACCCATATTGCTCAGCTGCTCCGCATGAATCTTGAAAGGCAGCGATTGTGTTTTTGCGGCCGACAACATTTTTTCAGTCTGGGCCAGGTCAAAGCCGATGCCCTCGCAGAAAATGTCCACCGCATCGGCCAGGTTTTCCTGCACCACCAGCGGTAATAATTCACCGCACAGAAAATCTATATAGGCATCACCGTCGGCGTATTCGGGCGGCAGGGTGTGAGCGCCGAGAAAGGTGGTACTTATAGATACCGGAAAATTCTCCGCCAGTTTCCTGGCCACTCGCAGCATCTTCAGCTCACTGTCAGCGTCCAGCCCGTAACCGGATTTAATTTCAATACCGGTCACGCCCTCATCAAGAAAATGTTGCAGGCGCCGGGCGGCTTTCTGGAACAGCTCCTCTTCACTGGCCGCACGGGTAGCCTTGACGGTGGACAGGATACCGCCGCCGCGGCGGGCAATTTCTTCGTAGTCGACACCGGTAAGGCGCAGTTCGAATTCTTCGGCACGGTTGCCGCCATATACCAGGTGCGTGTGGCAATCGATCAGGCCCGGTGTCATGCAGCGGCCCGCGCCATCACACACGTTCACAGTGGCTTCATCATAATCTGGCAGTTCAGACATAAGTCCCAGCCAGGCAATCTGGCCATTGCGGATCGCCAGCGCAGCATCGGCCTCAGCCTCTCCCAACATGCCATAGGGCCCAGGCTGAGTTTCAGCCATGGTGGCCAGGCGGAGATTTATCCAGAGTGTGTCCCACTGCATTACGATGTCTGTGCCTCTTCCAATCCCCACTGGATCAATCGCTCCAGTATGTGTCGCAACAGGGGCTGCAACTGCGCGGCCTGCTCCGGCAAATAAGTAAAAGGTAATTCTTCTTCCATGTACAGGCGTTGGGACAATTCAAGTTGTATGGCGTGCACACCCTGCCCCGGATCACCGTAGGCACGGGTAATATAACCACCCTTGAAACGCTGATTGAATACACAACTGTAGTGCTGTTGATCACTCAACAGCGCCTCCACCGCAGATAACATGGTGCGGGCACAGCTATTACCCGAGGCAGTACCTATATTGAGATCTGGCAGCCGCCCCTCGAATAGCCGCGGCACCAGCGAGCGAATGGAGTGG